>Ga0126370_10000463_pt1 | contig 16811 bp, 27 predicted proteins | sample PanSoiMetaPlot_3_FD_92586 | JGI IMG/M metagenome (GOLD analysis project Ga0126370, IMG submission 92586) | Tropical forest soil microbial communities from Panama - MetaG Plot_3 | ecosystem: Environmental > Terrestrial > Soil > Tropical forest > Bulk soil | place: Panama | collected 2016-02-17 | reverse complement strand
TCGAGCAGGCAAAGGAGCAGGGCCCGCGCATGCTGGTACTGCTGAAAGCTATCGCGGCATTCTGGCAGGATGGCGGCAACCCACTGTCACCCGGCGCGCTGATCCTCGACGGCGACGAGCGCACCATCCTCGAAGCGGTTGAGGCTGCGATCCGGCTGGCGGAGGGCGCTAAGTTTTAACCTCGGGGAAAATTCATACTGTGCGGCTCGAATCGAAACCCGAAACAGTACCGGAGGTGGAACGGGATGACCGAGCGACTCAAACCGAAGGCAGTGGGGCTCCGGCCTCGCTGCCTCGCCTGCGGCAAGGAGCTGCGCCCGAACTACGACTATGACATTCCGCGCCCGTGGTTTCACGAGGATTACGACGGCAGCAAGCGGAAGCAGTTCGAGCGCGAGCACAAGATTTTCAAGGGCACCTATGGCGGCTATGCGGACAACCGTTTTTGCGGGCTGAACTGTGGCTATGCGTGGGCCGTGCGGAACTCTGCACCGCGATGAAGTGGAGGAAAAAATGAAAAAGAAACGCGGGCCGAAAGGCGGCCCGAAGCTGCGCAAGGTCTGGCATGACCGCAATTACCGCCTGCAGTTTGGCGATAACGTCTGGCATCTCGATGTCGCGCAATGGTCCGAGGTGGGGCATCCTGAGCGCGGGGAATTGCGGGTGTACCGCGTCTACGGCGATGTAAGCGATCAGGCGATCCTCGACCGCGCGATCCTGCGCCTCGCCAAACATCGAAACCTGTGCCTCATCTGCTGAGGCCCTGACCCTCTGGACAGCCGGGCTTACAATGGGGGGCGCGAGAGGTGCTCCCCATGCGCGAAGCCTTCAAGATTGCTGCCCTGATCCTCGTAACCGTCGCCGTGCTCCTGCTGCTCCTGTTCCTCGTGCGGTGCAATCGCCCGCGCATGACCGCCATCGACCCCTTCGCCACCGGCAAGGGCGCAGACGGCGGCTCGAAAATTTCCTCGATCATCAACGACCCCGTTCTCTGCCCCTACACCGGGCAGAACGTGGGCTGTGTGATCGACGCGCAGAACCCGCAGACGCAGGCCGATATGGTCTGGCAGATTAACCCGTTCCACGGGGCGAACCGGAAAGTGGTGCTCCTGCTCGGGCCGCACACCTATGTGGCCTGTGTCCCGATAGTGTCCGGACAATCGGGGTACATGATTACCGGCGTCAATGGCCCGGCGCTGATCCCCGGAGGAACGCGCATCAGGCCCGGCTCGGCGGCGGACGGCTGCCCCGGCACGTTCCCGAATGGCAAGTCCATCCAGTTCACCTACCCGCACGGGCTCTATCCGGCAGGCAGCTACAACGCGCTCTATAACGACTGCGGCGATACCCAGAACGATTCGCCGGTCACAGGCACGGGCGATTGCTTCGGCGGACGCATTGAGCATGTGCAATTCGACGCGGCCAGCTCCGACACCAACCCGGTCGCGGTGCAGCCTGCAGCCAATTTCCTGTACTACTCCTCGGCAGTCGAGGAGCGCGGCGGCCTGTTTGATGTCAGCCTGAAGAACTGCATAACCGCCTGCGCGTTCCTCGACCGCAACAACCAGATGGGCCCACCCTCGCCGGGCGGCTCTGGGCCCGTCCATTTTGCGATGCGAGACATCGTGATGACCGAGAGGACGGATGGCCTCGGCGATCTGAAAACCGATGGGCTCGTGATGGAGCTGAACACCACGCGGCTCGAATACAACGGGCAGAGCGGCTGCAGCGAGACCACCACCCCGGCAGCCTCGGGCAATCCCACGGCCTATATAACTTTCAACAATGGCAACCCGGACGGCTCAGCGGTGGTGACCAATGGCGGGAACTGCAAAGTTCCTCCGAGCGGCTGCACCTTCTACGGGCCGGGCAAGAGCGCGGGCGCAACCTGCAGCCTCGTGCTGACCGATGGCAACAAGACGCCAGTACTCTCGACTACGATTCACTGCGTCGACCAGTGCGCGCAGGATCACAACTATCCGAGGGCAGCGGTGCCGGGCGGCGGGCCCCTCATCGAAAGAGTCACCATCGCGGGCAGCGACACGACTCACAGATTCCGCTATGCCATTGCCGTCGAGGGCGACCGCGACACCGAAATCAATCACATTCACACCGAGAGGATCGGCGATCCCGGCATCAATCCGGGCTCGAACGGCGACACCATCCTGCACGGCTTTGGAACCGCGCCCTACTCGGGCGGAGTGATCATGGCGGTGAACACTACCAGCGGGCCCGGAGGTTGCGTACATCAAGGGGTCGGCGGCATGTCCTCGGATGTTTCGATGATTGACGTTACGCGCGAGATCAGCTCGGGCTGCGTGATCGTCGATGACAACGTGCTCGACTCCGCAGGGCATGCTTTCACCTTGAGCACGACCGACACACCCTCACACAGGCGAGTCCCGTTCTATGACGGGCACGGTGCGGCGGGGATTCTGAAGGCGACGCGCTAGAAGCCGAAGATCAGCTTGTACAGCATGGTGAAGGTCACGAGCGCCAGCAGGGCTGCGACGTAGAGCAGGATGACCTGAGTGCGTTCCTTCATGGGGATCAAGCACGGGCGGGAACAAGCAGCTGCGGAGATTGTTCTTTTCAAGAGAAGTATCCGCAACCTTCGCCACGCCCGCAAATTTTTAATCGGGCTGGAGAAGACTGCGGGAGTCTGAGTACCGCAACCTTCGCCATGCCCGATGCAGTGCAGTTACCAGCCAAACCTCAAACAGATTGGTGATAGTAGAAAAAATCGCGCGACGCTTGTCAACACAATTTTTATTTCCTTTCACTGCAACGCGACCCTCCCGCTAACCCCTTGACATTTGCCCGCTGAAGCGAGACCCTCCCAACCTGCGTGAGATAATGTTCTTACGGAGGAACACAAACGAATGCCAATCGCAGAACAGCTGGAAGCAGGCAGACTCTATCAGGTACTCTATCCCGGCAAGGGCTGGATCATCGCGGAGTACATGGCGGAGGTCGCGGCGCACTCGTACAACTACAGGAACATTTACATGGACAGTTTGACCACTGGGCCGGAGAAGGTGCGCCACGTCCCGCTCTCGCATCGCTGGAAGAAAGTGCGCGCCGAGGGCTACAGCGGCAGCCTCTTCACCATCGAGGATCGTAAACTGCAGACCCGGCCTGTCACCGCTGAAGCGCTGCAGACCATCGCGGACCTGCGCGCGGAGATCAAGCGGCTCGATGAGGAGCACCGTGCCAGAGTCCGCGAGCTGCGGGAGTTCTGCGAGTAGGACGGAGGAGCGAAATGGCACCCAGCGAGGTACTACAGCTGAAGGAAGGCGCGCAGGTACGATACTGGAAGAACGGCTGGCGCATGGCGTACTTCGAGCGCCCGGAGCCAGCCAAACGCCCGAGGGTGGCAGTGCTCCTGCCGCCCATCATGGGCAAGAAACGGATTCGCATTCCCATTCAGGACGTGGAGGTCATCGAGTCATGACGGCGAACATCGCATTGAACGCGGAGCAGTTCCGCACACTGGTCGAGGGTGGCGTGGTGACCGAGAGCGCGCAAATTGGCGAACGAGTCACCCTCGTGGTGAGAATCATCCTGTCCGACATCGGCTTCGCGGTCATGCGCAAGGCCATCGACGATGCCGACTTCGGCAAAGGCCGTGTCCTGACGCCGGAACCTCGTTCCGGCATCGACACAATGGCCTGTGGACGCCTGTGCAAAACTTCAGACATATAGCCTCTAAACCCGCGAGGGGCGGGCAGTCTCGCCCCGCTCTTGACATGGAACGACCGAAGCGGTAGTTTCCTTAGCACACTTTGACGTTCCGAGCCTATCGGACATCCCTACAGCAGGCCGCCAAAGCGGTACAAATCCCTTGAAATACCAGTGTAGGGCCCCATGTCAGAGTCTCCCCGTCTGCCTGAAGTGTCGGCGAACCTGCCCCCGGATGCTGCCGAGCGGCATACCTTCATCGGTGGATCAGAGGCCTATGAGCTGCTGAATGAGCGCCAGTACGGGCGGGGCTGCGTGCGGGCGCTGGCTTACCGCAAGCGGCAGACGCCGGAGGACGTACCCGAGGAGCGGCGCAGGTGGCGGACCTCGATGGCGGGCGTCCTGAAGCGCGGGCAGCTGCTCGAAGACGTGGCCGCGCAGCTCTACATGAACGAGACCGGGCGCTCCCTGATTCGCCGCAGGCGGATGGTGCGCAACCCGGACCACCCCGGCGCAGCTGTCCACACAGACCGGATCATCCTCGCCGACCCGCGCCGCGAGACCTCATCGACCGGCGATGCCGAGATCAAGACCCACGGCGAGGGCCCGTTCCTGAACATCCTGCGCAATGGCCTGCCGCCTGCGCACAACCTGCAGCTGCAGTGGAGCCTGTTCTGCACCGGGCATCAGTGGGGGACGTTCATCATCCTCGGCATCTTCGGCGGCGATGCGCTCACCGGCCTGCCGCTCAAGTACTTCGACGTGGAACGCGATGGCGCGATCATGAACCTGTTCGCCACGGCCACCGATAACTTCTGGCAGACGCTCAAGGCTGGGGAGCTGCCCCCGCATCCCTTCCCCGCCGACGATGTGCGCTGCAAGGTCTGCCCCTACCGGCTGACCTGCCGGGGCGAGATGCTCGACCCCGAGGAGCTGCACCGGCTGATGGCGGAGCGCGAGGGGCGCAAGCCGCTGAAGTCCCTGCATCACGACGAGCTGGATCAGGCGCTGGCTGACCGTGCTTACATCCTCGGACAGATTGAGGCGCTGACCTCGGAGGACGAAGAATTTCCCGGCGACCTGCAGCTGGTGACGGCGCGCATCAAAGAGCTGCTCGATGAGATCGGGGAGCCTGCGCTGCTGGTGAATAAACGCTGGAAGCTCTATTACAGCGAGGGCGTCTGGAGCGGGCTGGATCAGAAGCGCCTGCGCGCCGAGGAACCGGCAGTGTACGACAAGTACCGCATCGACCGCAGGCCGACCGGATCGAAGCGGCTGACCGTCTACGCCATGCACGACGGGACGGGAGCATGACCATGATGCTACTAACACAGAAGATCGGCGACGGGCCCGTGCGACGCTGTGATGCTAGATGTTACAACGCGCACGGCGGCGAGTGTGACTGCATCTGCGGAGGGCGCAACCATGGTGCGGGCGTCGACAAGGCACTCGACAACGTGCGCGAGATGTTTCTGGGAGAGAACGGGCCAAACGATGCCGCGAAAGGCCTGAAGATTGAAGTCACGCGCCGGGCGCAGCGCGCGATCCACCGCGCCGAGTACATGAGGAGCGCATGAAGCGGGCGGCGTTTGTCTGGCGGATGTTCTTTCTGTACCCGCGCATCATGCGGCTGGCGTGGCGGGTCTGGCTGTGGAATGCGAACAGCGGCGGCAGCATCGAGGAGCGGCTGAGGCGCACGCCGGGCGGCCTCGACGAGTTCAACGCGATTGCGCGCGCCGTGCTGGCGGATTTCCAGCCGGTCGAAGTCGAGAAAATTCTGAACGAAGGCGAGGTCGACGGCGATGAGTGAAGAAGTGCTCGAACACGAAGGCGAAGACGGGAAAGAGACCGAAGTACTGGGTCCGCTGGCGCTGGCCGATTCCGGAGTGCTGGGCATCCTGCAGAAGTCGGAGATCGACCTGCAGATCGCGACCGCGAAGCGCTACCCGCGCCACATCACGCGACTGCTCAACACGGCGGGCACGCTCGCCACGGTCGACAGCGAGACGGCAGACAGCTGCATCTATGCCCTGCCGCGCGGGGGCAAGGTGATCGAGGGCCCGAGCGTGCGCTTCGCCGAGATCATGGCGTATGCGTGGGGGAACAATCGCTGCGGGGCGCGCGTGATCGACGAGGGTGAGGAATTCGTCACCGCCATGGGCACGTACTTCGATCTGGAAACAAACTTTCAGGTGGCCTTCGAGGTCAAGCGCCGCATCGTGAACTCGAAGGGCGTGCGCTACAACGCCGACATGATCGGGACCACCTCGAACGCGGCCTGTGCAATTGCGCTGCGCAATGCGATCCTGCGCGGCATCCCGCGCGCGATCTGGAACAAAGTGTATTTACAGGCGCGGCGCGCAGTGGCTGGCGACATCAAGACGCTCGACTCGCGGCGGCTGGCGGCCATGAAGCAATTCGAGCTGATGGGCGTGAAGCGCGAGGCCATCTTCGCGAAGCTCGAAGTCAAGGGCCTTGAGGACATCTCACTCGATCACATGGTGGTGCTGATCGGAATCTTCAACGCGATTCGGGCGGGCGACATGACGCCGGAGCAGGCCTTCGCGCCCGAGCCCAAACCCGATGAGGCCCTCGCCACAAAGAGCAAGGGCAACCTCGAAAGCATCAAGCAGCGCTATGCGAAGAAAGCGCAGCCTGCAGAGTTGGCTGAGAAGCCAGAGGAGAACGGGGCGAACCAGACGGAAACCGCAGAGGCGAAGCCTGAGTCCGGGGGGAATCAGGCGAGCAGCGATGAGGTTCCCGCTGGCCCAACGGATGCGCCACCCGCGCCCGCAGCCCCGTCCGAGATGCAGGAGCCGGGTGCCACCGCCTCGGCTACTGCCGGGCCCCGAGAGCCGGAGGTGCATGGCGCAACCTCCGGCTCTGGCCCTGTCGAGGGCGGACTGCCCGGAATTTTTGATGAACCCGCAAAGGGCACAACGACGAAAAAGAGGTAAGACCCATATGGGACATTTGGATGACGAAGACCGTAAGCACACGGTCACGCTATTTCTGAAAGACGGCAGCCGCGATGTATTCAACCACTGCACCGAGGTCGAAGAGAACGATGAGTCCATCGAATTCGTCGACCTGAATGGGCTGCGGCACAGGGCTCACGGGCTGGCCTACAAAATCGCCGAGGAGTGACCTTCGCGCCAACGAGCGGGTAACGGGTTTGTCCACGGCACAGGATCGAAGGGAAGGCGTGGGCAGAGGCAGAACTGCGCCCGCGTGGGCGCAGAAGCAACGGCAACGGAGGCAAAAGGCAACCGCAGTGAAACAAAAACGAAACGGAACAGTTTTACGCCGGAAAAAAGATCGTCCCATGGGGCGGCCCGATTTGCTGGGGAGATTCGGGCAGTACCTGAGCATGAGGCGCAAAAAGAAAAAGCTCTCGATTCGCCAGTTCGCGAAGCTCGCGGCCCTGCCGCACGGAAATATTTTCCAGTTCGAGCAGCTGCGCAAGAATCCGCGCCTCACCGAGCTGGAGCAACTGGCCAAAGGGTTCCGCGAGCCACTCTCGAAATTCTTAGAACCAGTGTTGTAAGCGTGGCAAGGCAAGGCGGGGCAAGGCGGGGCAAGGCGTGGTCTGGCCGGGCCGGGCAAGGCAAGGTCTGGCATGGCGAGGTATGGCGCGGCTGGGCTCGGTGAGGTGGGGTGAGGCGAGGTTTGGTGAGGCATGGCGAGGGATTTTTATGAAAACTATCGACGTTGAAATTCGCGGCACATCACCGCTGCTGATCCACCGTTTCGGTGAAGACAGCGAGCAGGCGAAGTCCTCGCGACGGATTCAGGTGAAGGAACGCAACCCGCGCGAAGAAGCAGAGAAAGCCTGCTATCGCGCGCCAGATGGAACATTCTATTTTTCCGCCTTCAGTATTCCGAACTGCATGGGCGGCGCAGGCGCGAATCACAAGATGCGCGGGTCTCGCAAGAGCCTGCGGTTCATTGTTCCTGCTGCGGTACGGATTACCTCGGAGGCTATCACAATTTTGAACGGCGACGGCCCGGCAAAAGACTTTGAGGTTGATGCGCGCCCGGTAACGATTCCCGCAACGAAGGGTCGCATCATGCGCTACCGTCCGCGCTTCGATGTATGGGGCGCAAAGTTCACGCTGCTGCTCGATGACACGGCGCTCGATGTCGAAACAGCTCATCTACTGCTCAACGAGGCCGGGCAGTTTTTTGGGATTGGTGATTTCCGCCCGGAGAAGCGTGGCCCGTTCGGCACGTTTCGAGTCGTGCACTTTGCCGAGGCGGCGTGAGGTTTGGCGTGGCGCGGAATGGCAAGGCTGGGCGCGGCAGGGTCTGGTGTGGTTTGGCTCGGCAAGGCTGGGCACGGCGAGGTCCGGCGAGGTCTGGCGAGGTAAGGCGCGGCGTGGCGGGGATGGGCGAGGCACGGTGAAATTTATTTGCGGCCTGCGCTGGAACAATCGCAGGCCGTGCAATGAACAGTTTGATAGCTGGGCAGAACTGGCCGACCACCTGAACCTTGACCACCGGCTGGCCGCGTGGATCGGGGGTGGGACGGTCGAGCAGGAAGATTTTCGTTCGGATCGCCGCAAGCGAAAGGAGATTGTCTCGTGGCCCGCTTCAGCGCCATAGCGACCATGCACCGCCGCGAAATGAATCGCACCGAGGCCGAGTATGCCGAGCACCTGCGGGAGCGCCTGCTGGTCAACGAGATTCGCTGGTGGGCCTTCGAGGCGTGGAAGTTCCGGCTGGCGGACAAGACGTATTACACGCCCGATTTCATCGTGGTACTGAACGATCTGCGCATCGAAGCCCATGAGGTCAAAGCCCTGTGGGGCACCGGCAAACCGGGCTGGCACGAGGACGCGCGGGTCAAGATCAAAGTCGCCGCCGAGCAGCACCCGGTGCACTTTGTGGCCGTGACGAAGACCCGCGACGGCTGGGAGTTCGAGCACTTCGGGCAGGGGCTGGGGCGCGATCTGAGCGCGCCGGATTTCAGGCACCTCACCGACGTGAACGAGAAATTTCTGAGCATGCACTTCGACACCGAGGCCGACGCGCAGCGCGCCATGGAGCTTGTCAAATTTGCCTGCGGACTGGAGCGATAGATGCCTGCTAATTGCGAGATTCTGCGCACGCTCGGAGAGTTCAACAAGTGGGTGCACGTTGCGCTGCGGGCGCTCGAAGAGGCGGGCGAGCTTCCGGCTGCGGAGGAGCGCGCGCGGGAGATTGCGACCCAGATGCTCGACGTGCTGAACGATGCTGAGGTGGCGAACGGGACAAGACTACTGGCCATTTTTGAAATGATCGACACCGCCGTGGAAAACGTGCACGAGAAAGAGCTGGCGATGGCGCTCTCAACTCCGCCATCCGGAGTGCAGTGAGGAGAAACATGGACGCACAGGAACTGACATTACTGACAATCTGCAAGGGCGCGGTGCCGGAAATTTTCGCGCACGAGATGGCGAAGGTCATCGCCAACATCGCCGACCCCAACACCTCGGCGACCAAACCGCGCAGCGTGCAGCTGACCTTCACGGTCGTGCCCTTTCCGGATCGCAGCGGAGCCAGTGTGTCGCTGATCTGCAAGGCGACGCTCGGAGCGCTCGACGCCAGCGGAGTCTCGGGTTCGATCTACATCGCGAAGCGCGATGGCAAGTATGCCGCGTTCTCGCGCGACCTGCGGCAGGAGATGCTGTTCTCCAGCGAGGAGCAGGCGATCCCGTCCGATGGCAAGACAGCCGGGAGCGGGGCGTGAAGCGCTCCGGGCTCCATGCCGCGCTGCAGCTCGCGGTCGAGGAGCTGCGCAAGGCGCACAAGCACCTCGACGCGGCGCAGATCATCCGCGATTTTCTGGGGCGCAAACGACGTATCAGCAAGTTTTCGATGAGGAGGATGCGTGGCAAACCAAAAAAGTCTGTTCGAGTACGCAGTGCTGTTCCACCCCAAACCGCAACGCGACGCCATGGGCAATGACGTGACTCCACCGGACGAGATCGTGATGCCGATTACTCCGGCGCTGGCCGCCAGCCGGGAAGAGGTTGCGATTCTCGCGGCGCGCGCCATCCCTGAGAAGTATCTGAACGCGCTCGAACTGGTGGAGATCATCGTCCGCCCTTTTCTATAGCCCCCATCCCGTTCATCGGCGCAGTGGCCGTGGACAAGGGACAGGCAGGCGGGGGCTTACAGGGCGGACAGAACAAGCTGACTAGCAGCTCGCTGCTGCAGCAGGTGAGGCAGGCCAAAAGCAGCGCCAGCAGTGCCAGCAGCCAGAGCTATAACGCAGCAGAGGTGATGAGGGGATGATGACGGACGACAATGACCGATTGAATGACGCGCTGGCGCTGGAGCCTACGCCGCTCGACCCGCACTTCAATGAACCTCCCGCGCAGCAGGTTGGCGAGGCGGCCTCGCCCATGGCCACGTATGCGGACAAGGGCCAGTACACGCAGTGGTCGCTGATGCCGAACGAGATGTTTTTCCCGGCTGGGCCGGGGCAGGCGCGGCTGACCGCAGGCGTCTATGAGCCCTCGCACTGTGATCGCGGAATTTATTTCCAGAAGCGGCGGCTGGTCACCGATGACCTGATCGAGCTGGACAATACCGCGTCGCGGCGCGTGCTCGAAGGCATGCGCCTGTTCTGGGGCTCGAAGCCGCGTTACGTGGAGCGCGGCATCATCTACAAGCGCGGCATCTTGTTGTGGGGGCCCGCAGGTTCGGGCAAGAGCGCGACCATCGCCCTGCTGGTCAAGGAACTGATCGCGCTCGATGGGCTGGTGATGATCTGCAGCAACCCGGCGCTTACTGCCGACGCGCTCGCCCTGCTGCGCCGCATCGAACCTGACCGCAACCTGATCCTGATTCTCGAAGACATCGACGAGCTGATTCGCAAGCACGGCGAGCATCAGATTCTCTCGCTGCTCGATGGCGAGACGCAGATTGATAACGTGGTCAATCTCGCGACCACCAATTTTCCCGAGATGCTCGGGGCGCGCATCGTGAACCGGCCCTCGCGCTTCGATGACCGCATTCTGATCGACATGCCGAGCGAAGCGGCGCGCACGAAGTATCTGAAGCATGCCACCGCGAAAGACGGCATCAGCGAGGCCGAGCTGCGCATCTGGGTGCGCGATACCGAAGGCTTTTCCGTGGCCCATCTGCGGGAGCTGGTGGTCGCCGTCTTCATCCTGCAGCAGGAATACAACGATGTATTGACACGGCTGCGCAAGATGCGGGTGCAGCTGAAATCGAAACCCGAGTTCGCCACCGTGGCGGGCTTTCAGGAGCACTAGCGATGGGGCCGAGAGCGATTCGCGAGGAGATGAATTCACGCGCGGGCAAGGGCCTCGTGCCGCGTTCGGTCGGAGCCGCCGCGTACCAGAAGGAGAACAATATGCTGAAAGAAGCGATTGAGAAGTTGCTCGACCTCGCTGCACCCACCTTCCGCGAAGAGGAAGATGGCCGCGTCTATTCCAACAAAATCCCGCACGAAGTAGAGGCCCCGCTGGTTACACCCATTCAAGTGCAAACCCTTGCCGGGTTCCGCGATCTGTACAAGCTGCACGACACAGCCGAGAAGCCCGCCATCATTCTGATTCAGGATCACACGACCGTCTGGCTGATCTCGAAGACGGTCGATGAGTGGCGCAGGCGCGCGAACTTTGTGAAGGCGCAGCTGCCGACCGATGCCCCGCGTTTCCGCTTCGGAACGTGGCTTGATCCCGAGGAGTTTATCGTCGGGCTGCAAACCCTGTTCGAGGATGCGGACTATGAACACGGCGACCACCGCAAGGTGGTGAAGCTGGCGTCGAGTCTGGCCGCCGAGGCCGTCACGATTTCAAACGATGACGGCATTTCGCAGCAGGTCGTGACCCGGCAGGGCATGGTGACGAAAGACATGGAGAAGATTTCGCCGCGCGTCCGGCTCGCGCCCTATCGCACCTTCCGCGAGATCGCGCAGCCGACCAGCGAATTCGTGCTACGCCTGCGCTCGCGGCAGGGACAGATGCCGCTATGCAACCTCTTCGAGGCCGATGGCGGCGAGTGGCGAACCGAGGCTATGAAAAGCATCCGCGATTACTTCACGAAGGAGCTGGAGGGCGCGGACATCGTGGCCTGACCATGGCAGAGCAATCCCTCAGTGACTGGACCGAGGAGCAGTTCCAGAAAGCGCAGGCGGATTTTCGCGATCAGGTGATCGAGGAGTGCGCCCGCGCTGCTGAGGAGGCCGCCGACAAGATGCACAACGAGCGGCACGCGGTCGGGGCAGTGACAGCGGCGCGAGTGATTCGCATGCTGAAGGCGAAAAAATGATGCCGCGAGTGCGCCTGATCTTCGCGTGGTACGACTGCTGGGTCGGGTTCTTCTGGAACCGCGACAAGCGTTGTCTGTACATTTTCCCGTTCCCCATGCTGGGAGTGGTGTTCGAGTTCCGTGGTCCGTCCATTGGTGCAGGAAACTGCGCGGAGTAAGCGTGGCGATTACAGGGCGCTCGCGCTGAACCACGAGCCCATCCCCGGTGAAGGACGGATACAGGCCGGGGGATAAGTAAGGCTCATGCACGAATTTTAGGGGGTGACCCTTGAAGCAAATCTTGAGACATCCAGCTGAAGGCGAGATCGACCGAGCGGTCGATCTGTACCTCGTGGATCGCGAGCGTAGCTACCTCGCCGCCACCGACTCCCGGCACGCTCCGACGAGCGCCACCGGCATCGAGGACGGCGAGGCTCGCGTCGAGCGAGCGGCATGAATACGACGACAAACCCGGACAGACCCGGACAGACCCGGATTCCGCCGCCACGCATCCGCGTAACCCTGACCCCCGACGAGTGGGCCATCGCCGTCAGCGAGGGCCAGCTGCGCCAGCTCATGGCCGAGAGCCTGAGCCGTAGACCGGACTGGAAAGACGGCACGGAGAAATCCGGTCATGTTCTCGGAGCCTGCGGCGAAGCGTGTTGGCACAAATGGCGCGGCATCTGGTGGCCGGTGCCACTGGTCGACGGGTTCAAAAAGGCCGATGCCGTGGACAACATTCAAGTCCGCACCACGCGCAAGGGGTTCTTCAAGGTCAAGCCCGAAGATGATCCGGCATGGATTGTGGTCTTCGTCGAGGCTGACCCCGATGACGAGTACAGCTATTACCTCGTCGGTGCCATGCGGGCAGGCATTGCGCAGACGCGCTATCCGCTCAATGATCCGGGCAATCGCGGGTGCCCCGTTCATCAGGTGCCGCGCGAGGACATGGGCTCAATTCAGGATTTAGCCGCGAAGCTGGATGGGGCAAAGGCGACGGGCATGAAGGAGTGCTGACCGAAAAATTTGAGGCCCTCAGGTTTCCCCGAGAGCCTCCCCCACAACGGTTCCGTTCGGAAGGAGCATAGCATGGGAATCCGCAAAGCCAAAACGCCCGCGATCACCGACCAATGGGTGGATGCGCGCTATGTAGCCGAAAGGTACTGCGTGAGTCGCGCCACGAGCCAGCGCTGGATTCGCGCACTCATCGAGAAATATGTGCTGCACACCGATGGGCGCTTCAAGCGCAGCCGGAAGAGGCGCACCCTGCGCCTCCCCCTGTCCATGCTCGAAGATCACATCCACGAGTTCGTCAATTAGAAGCGGACTCCGGCGCGGCGCATCAGCCGGTCGGCGTCTTCCAGATCGGCGAGGGCCTCTTGCACGTAGCGCACGCCTTCCTCCATGGAGTCGACCGAATCGCGCACCCGCTTGCGGTCGTGGTAGGGCGAGTAGGATTTTTTCACCATCTCCTCGGTGTCGAAGATGGCGTCGGCGATCTGGCGGTCGCTCATGCCCTGCACGTAGCACTCGACCGCGAAAGTGTCGCGGAACATATGCGGAGTGATCGACTTCAGTTTGTTGCGTTCGTCCTGTCCCTTGCGGGCCGCTTCCGGCATCAGCTCGACTACCCTCTTGATGGCGCGTGCCCATGGATCAGGAGCCTCGGGCAGTTTAGCGCCGCCGTTCAGGCTGTACCGGGCGAGGTGCAGCTTGCCCTTCACTCCCATGAAATCGACTTTGGGGCCGGAGAAGAAGAAGAAATCACGGTGGAAGAATTCGGGCTCGGGCGGAAGCGCGAGCAGGGCATCGTAGAGCCAGCGCGGGAAGGGAATCACCAGCGGCTTGTCCGGGTCCCCGTTCTTGAGTGGCACATAGGTCCACCACGCCTCGCCCTTGCGGTCGAGACTCAGGCCTTCGCGCGCCATGAGAGCGGTGTCGATGCGGCGGGCTCCGGTGTTGGCCATGATGGCGAGAAACAGGCGCAGGCGCTCGTTCGAGCAGCGCAGTTGGTAGGGATTCGGATCGCGGGACGATTCCTCATAGAGCGCGCAGGTGTCGAGCGCCATTTTGTACTGCCACAGTTCGAGCGGCGGGGTGGGCTTGACGCCCTTCTTTCGCATTTTTCTGGGGATCACGATGCAGCACGGTGGGCACTTGCACATCTTGCCGCCGCCGATGCCTTCGAGCACTCCCAGCTTGTGGGCGTGGTGCCAGACCGACTGCAGGTGCTCCTTGCGCTTGCCTATCGTGTTCGCCGTCCCCGCGCCATCGAACCACACAGGGCGGAAGATGTGGGCCATCCAGTAGCCGGTGATCTGATCGGCGCGCTCCAGTTTGGCGATAGTGCGGTCGGCCTCGATGAATCTTTTCTCCGGGGGCAGCGCATTGAAGACTTCGAGGAAGGGCTTGCCATAGCGCTTCTCGTGCCACTCGCGTTTCTTCGGGTCTTCGTGGCCGCACAGCACGCGGCGCTCGGTCGCGATTTTCCCGACCGATTCACACTCGCCTTTGAGTGCGACCGTTTCAGCATCCTGCCCGCTGGCGAGCGCGTCTTCGTAGAGCGTGAACAATTGCTCGACGGTAACGCCGCTGCCGCCCGCGATTTTGGCGTGGCGCTGGGCCAGCTCGCGCTCCTCGCGCTTCAGTTTGACCTCCCACTCAGTAGCCAGAGTGCGCGCCTGCTTGATGTCGACGAGGCCGGAAGTGACACGATACTTTTCCGGTGGGTTGGCGTTGAGGTCGCCCGTGATGTAGAGATATTTCTTGCAGTCGCAGCGCTCGACGCTCTTAGCGTTGCAGGTGCAGGCATACCAGATGGCTTCAACTTTGGGACGGTCGACGGTGAGTTTCAGTTCGAGGATGTTGACTTTTTTGGGCATTCGCTGTGCTCCTTGAGTCACCCCCAGTCTAGTGCAAATCCCGTGCAAAGGCAAGAAAATTACAGCAAAAAGCCGCGAAAAACTGAGGGCACCACGGACCAACTCCGACGGTTCGACCGTTCAGCTAAGTGCTTTGAAATCACTATATCGTTGATTTTTAAGGGATTTCAAAAAGCTCACAAAGCTCATTTGTCTGCCGTTTCTCGTATCCCGTGCAAATCCCGTGCAAATAAAAAAGGCCCACATTGTGGGCCTGACTGCTGCTGCTGCGTTTTTGATCACTGCACTTTCTTGTTCCGCGCGTTCCGTGCTTTCTTCTTCTCGCGGGCCCTAACGATGCGGCCCATATCATTACACCATCCGCTCCATTTCCCTCGGGAACAGGCTTCACGCCGCATGCTCTCGCACAGCACAGACTCAACAGTCCCATCGTCAAGCGGCAAGCCCAGAAGCTCAAGGGCGCGGTTGCTGATCTGTGTATAAATCTCCATGAGCTGTTCGTCTTTCGGCACCTTGAACGAGCGCGGGATGGCGATCTCGATATTTATGAACAAATGCGCATGGGGTTCATCCACGCGGTAGCCGCTCTCAGCGTGTATTTTGTTGGCTTCTGCGATTGTCTTCTCTGTCTTTTCTTCCATTCGCTGGCTCCTTTGGCCTGATGTTTCAGGGCAAGAACAGTGTAGCAACGAAGCCGATGGGACTCAAGAAATAAAGCTGGCGTCAGGCTTGCGCCTCAGCATAGAATCAAGCCTGCAACGCGGTGGACCCGAAAGGGCTCATTTGCTTTGCTCCTTGAGGGGGCTCCAGCTTGCTACTGGGGCCCCATTGATTTTTGGTGGCTCGGGGCGGAATTGAACCACCTACGCCTGCCTTTTCAGGGCAGCGCTCTACCGATGAGCTACCGAGCCGCCTGTTCTTCGCGTGAAACACTTAGGGAGTGTACCATCAATTCCGGTTCGCTTTGTTGATCTCGTCGAGCAGCGCGCGGCTTGCGAGGTTCTCGGCTTCCAGCTTTGATAGTTCCCGCGAGGCCTCTTCCATCGTCTTGTATTTCGTCTTCGCGCACTCATAGTTCAGGGTGGTGCTTTTGCAGATGCCGCACTCCCGGCGCAGAATCTTGTGGGCAACCATATCATCGAAGTCCTTCTCGAAGATCGCGCGCGCGACATCGTGCGGCATCTCGGTCTCGTCATAGGACACGGCAACGACGGCGTGACGGTTGGGGCAGAGCAGTTGGATGAGGTAGATGCCCATCGGAAAAGATTAGGGGGCGACCCAGCGAAGGCCGCCCCGGAGCACAGCGAATGGAGAACTGAAGTCCCCCACACGTTGTAAGTGGTATGATACGCGAACTCAGTCGTTCTTGCCAGAGCACAGCGAACATGGATCGCCCCATCATCACCCGCGCAGACATCGACGCCCTCCAGCAAGCCATTGCCGAGCAGGTCGCCGCCCATCCCGAAGGCGTGCGGCTCGTCACCGAGGAGATACTGCGCGAGCGCCTGCAGTATTACGCACAGCAGTCGGTGGAAGAGGCGCGGCGCATCGGGCCCGAGTCTGACCCGGACACATCCGATTTTGTAGCGAAGGTTGCGATCTTCGGGGCGCACGGACAAGAGGCGCGGAACATAAACTGCGGGTTCACGACCGAGAACAAGCGGCATCGCATGGCGGTGGTCGCGGAAGTCTGCCGTGTGACGCTGGCGCAGGGGCTGATCTTCCGCAATAACGGGACGGTTGCGAACAGCAGCAAACTTGCCGAGATGATGGGGCTCAACCATCCGGACCCGCACGACCGGCAGAAGATGGATTACTTTGAATCGCGCATTTGGAAGTGGATCAAATCGAATTATGGGAATGGGGCGAATCTCGCCGCCCTCAGTGGTCATGATCCCGTCCTTCCACTGGTACTCCAGCATAATTCCCAGCTCGGGCAAGTGCGGGCCCATGCCGAAGATGAAAAGGCAATCGCGGCGCAGC
>Ga0126370_10000462_pt1 | contig 16818 bp, 14 predicted proteins | sample PanSoiMetaPlot_3_FD_92586 | JGI IMG/M metagenome (GOLD analysis project Ga0126370, IMG submission 92586) | Tropical forest soil microbial communities from Panama - MetaG Plot_3 | ecosystem: Environmental > Terrestrial > Soil > Tropical forest > Bulk soil | place: Panama | collected 2016-02-17 | reverse complement strand
ATAGACGGCAATCACGCACCAACTCCCTATGTGGCACCGAACGTTGCCAACACCTTCCAAACGGTACTGGGCAGCGCCTGCTTCCCCGCAGTGAACAGCAGTACGTGGACGGATGGTACCGGCGCTCTGCTTCCAACTTGCGCCACGGTCAAGGATACGGGGTGCGCGTTATTCGGTGGCGAATTTACGCCGGATGGAAAGCCGGACACTTACAAGGATCCAAGACGCGTCTACCAAGCCGTTGAAATCGAGGCCAACAAAGGCTTCGGACATAACTGGGCGCTAAACGCCAACTGGCGCATCGCTCGCCTCAATGGAAATTACGAGGGAGCCTTCCGTAACGACAACAACCAGGCTGACCCAGGGATTAGCTCCCTCTTCGACTTGACCGAAGGCGCCTTTGGCTTGCTGGGCCGGCAACAGGGTATCGGGCCGCTGAATACGGACCGCCGTCACGTGGTCAACATCAACAGCTACTACGTGTTGGACCATAGTCGAATGAAGGGCCTCGTCTTGGGTACGGGCGTGAGAATACAAACCGGTTTGCCTCTGACAACTTTGGCAGCGCAGCAAGCCTACCAGAACCCCGGCGAAGTTCCGCTCTTTGGCCGCGGGGACCTGGGTCGAGGGGCAACAACCTTTGGGCTCGATGGACATATTGAGTACCCCTGGAAGTTCAACGACAAAGTCAGCCTGAAGGTTGGTTTCGATGCCTTCAACATCGCCAATCGAAAAGAAAAAACGCTAATCGACCAAAACGTGGATCAGGGCTTTGGCATCACCAACCAGGACTTCAAGTTGCCGTTCGCTGTCACCGGGATGAATAACTACTTCTTTCAGCAGCCGTTCAGCGCTCGCGCGAGCGTACGTCTGGTTTTCTAAACCTGGAATCCAGTCCGGGGAGGGCGCTGCAAAAGCGCCCTCCCTTTTTGTTTGTAGTACGCTACTCCAGATGAAATCCCCGCTCATTGCGACTTTACTGCCAACATTCCTATTCCTCTCACCGACCTATCTGTCAGCGCAGCGGTCTTCGGATTCCCGCGGCGGGACCAATGCTGAAATCGATGTTCAGGTTCGGAATCCCGACGGCAGCGCGGCCCCTCGCGGAATTCACGTGAGGTTGGAAGCTCAGGAAGGGGGATCTTTTGCCGACTGCATCACGGAGACGGGGGGAAAATGTATTTTCCGTCCTGGTTCGGGGGGAATGTATGTCGTACGAATCAGCCAACTCGGCTATCAGGAAGTGGCTGTCGACGTGAACCTTGTGGATACGTTGCGGGCTTACATCAACATCGACCTCCGGCCCGACCCCGGATCGACTATTCTTAACTCAGGAAACGAGACTCCTGGAAAACTGGTTTCTGCTCTTGACCTGAGCGTTCCCGCCAATGCCCGCCAGGAATATGAGAAGGGCCAGCGCGCGCTGCAGGAAAACAAATGGGACGCGAGCATTTCTCACTTCCGCAAAGCGATCAAACTCTACGAGCCTTTTCCCCAAGCCTATACGATGGCAGGAACGGCGTACCTGGAACAGAAGAACTTCAAAGAAGCAGAGAAAGCTCTGGAGAGAGCAACCACGTTGGACGCCAAATCTTCCGAGGCCTACCTCGCGCTCGGCGCAGTGTTTAACCAAACCAGGCAATACGCCCAAGCGGAGACGGCCTTGCTTCGGGGACTGGAGTTGCGTCCCGACGCCCCAGGCGGCCATTATGAACTTGCGAGGACGTATTGGGAATTAGGCCGCTGGCAAGAAGCTGCCCCTCACGCGCGCAAGGCCGTATCTTTGACCCCCGACCTGGCTTCTCCCCACGCCCTGCTGGGCAATATCCTCCTTCGCGAGCACAACGCGCAAGGAGCCCTCCACGAATACCAGGAGTATTTACGCCTCGACCCAAAAGGCTCAATGGCCGATGGCGTTCGCCAAATGATCGAGAAACTCCGAAAGCTTCCAGGCTCTTGACCATCAAGCACCGGGGCACGCCGCTTACTAGCCTTGTGCCGTGACCATAATCCCTTGGTCTCTGCTCCATTTGACCTGCGTAATTCCGATGTCCCCCCACGCGTATGTTAGGATGAGCGGTAGTTTTGTCCCCGCTGAGACGAATGTCACATCCAACAGCGCCCATGCCAGGTCAACCTGGTTCACAGGTAGCGGCCACGCCCATGCGGACGCGCCGGACGATGAACTTTTCCGAGGCCGTGGCTATCTCCACTTCCAGCCTTTGGGCGCATAAGTTGCGTAGCATCCTCACGCTGGTTGGTGTGGTGATTGGGGTTTCTGCGGTCATAGCCGTGGTCAGTTTGATTAACGGCGCGAACCAGTACGTGGCCACCCGCGTGTTCCGGCTCGGCGCGGACGTCTTCGGCTTGTCCAAGCAGCCTTCCATCGTGACCAACGTGGACGACTGGCTTGCATTCCAGAAGCGCAAGCGTCTCACCTACGATGATTTTGAGGCGGTACGCGACCTGTGTAAGACGTGCAAAGAGATTGGCGCTTCGCTTGGCGGCCGCGTCGAGGTGAAAAGCGGACTGAACTCCTTAAAAGACACCAATCTTCGCGCGTGGACGCCGCAAATGGCCGAGTTGTACGACGTAGATCTGGTCGCCGGACGGCACATGACGGAAACAGACCTCAGCAGCGCCGCGCCCGTCTGCGTGATTGGGATGGATGTCATTGAGAATCTTCTCCCCACCGTCGATCCACTGGGAAAAGAGGTCCGCTGGAACAACGTGCCCTGCCAGGTGATTGGCGTTGGGAAAAAAGAAGGCTCCTCGCTCGGGACTTCGCTGGACAACTGGATCATCCTGCCGCTGAGCACGTACAACAAAGAGTACGGCAACCAGCAAACCTCGCTGCGCATTACGGCGCGCGCAGGCTCCGCAGCCACAATTCAGGCCAGCGTGGATGAAGTCCGTCAAATCATGCGGGGGCGCCACCACCTTGGGTACAACACCAAAGACGATTTCGCCATTGAGACCAGCGACTCTTTCTTGGCTTTGTGGAAAGACATCAGCAGCTCGTTTTTCGCGGTGACGATCGCCATCGCCTCGATTTCTCTGGTGGTCGGCGGCATCGTGATCATGAACATTATGCTGGTGAGCGTCACAGAGCGAACGCGAGAGATTGGCATGCGCAAAGCTGTCGGCGCGCGACGCACCGACATTCTGCGCCAGTTTCTAATCGAATCTTCGACCATCGCCGTGATTGGCGGCGCGCTGGGTGTGCTCCTCGGGGTAATGGTTGCTGGCGCCGTTTCCTGGCTGACTCCCTTGCCGAGCGCCGTGCGCCTTTGGTCCGTAGTGAGTGGGCTGGCTGTCGCCCTGAGCGTGGGACTGTTCTTCGGCACCTATCCCGCGTCCAAGGCTGCCAGGCTCGACCCAGTGGAAGCGCTTCGATCGGAATAAAGACGGCCGCATATGGCAACGCTCGGCAAAACTCTTCCGCAAACTGTCACGCTGCCTCGGCTGCGGATGCGCAAAGAAAGCGCGCTGAAGTTCCGCGAAGAGGTGCTGTTGGCCTTCGATACGCTGCGCAAAAACCCTTTGCGTTCGGCGCTGACCATCCTCGGAATTGTCATTGGCATCACCACGGTGATCACCGTGAGTTCGGTCATCAACGGCCTCAACGAAAACGTCCTGGGCGGCATTCGCGAGCTCGGATCGGACACCATTATTGCCTACCGCTTTCCCTGGGCGTCGCTTTCCCGGCCTCCGAGCGAATGGTTCACGCGCAAGGAACTGCTGCCGGAGTGGGCCGACGACATGGGGCGGCTTCCGCATGTAGCAGCGGCTTCCCCCTCGATGCGGATTTTCCAGCCGCAGTTTGGTTCCGGCACAGCCGACGTGCGGCGTGGCGCGAACCGCGCCACAAACGTCATTCTCCAGGGCAATTCGCCCTCCATCACCCGAATCTTTGACATGAAAGTGATTCACGGCCGCGAGTTTAACGACATCGACACGGAACACCGCGCGCCCGTCGTCCTGCTGGGGTTCGATACGGCGAACTTGCTATTTCCGGAAGGAGCCGGCAAGGCCCCTGGACAAGAGGTTATTATCGACGGCCAGCTCTTCACCGTCATCGGCACGATGGATAAACGGCGTCAGGGTATTTCGGGCGGCTCCAATCCCGAAGATAACATTGCGGTCATGCCGGTCACTTCGTTGCGAAAGCTCTATCCCAACCAGAAGGACTACGTGATTTTTGCAAAAGCCAGCGATCCCGCGCAGGTGACCCAGGCGGTGGAAGAAATTCGTGACCTGCTGCGTCGCAAGCGCCGCCTGGCCAACAACAAGCCGGACGATTTTGCGCTCTTTACCTCCGACTACTTTCTCGACCTATGGAACAGGATCAGCGGGCTGATCTTTCTTCTGATGTTTGCAGTGGCTTCTGTCGGGCTGATTGTCGGCGGTATCGGAGTGATGAATATCATGCTGGTTTCCGTCACGGAACGGACGCGGGAGATTGGCGTGAGGAAGGCTATAGGCGCGAAGCGGACCAATATTCTGGTGCAATTCCTCATCGAAGCAGTCACCCTGAGCGCTGTCGGCGGCATCATCGGGGTGATGTTCGGGTCCGGGCTCAGCCTGCTTCTCCGGTATGGGGTGCACTTTCCGGCAGTGCTGTCCTTGTTTTGGGTCCTCACGGCCCTGACTCTATGCGCATTGATTGGAGTTGTGTTTGGAGTTTATCCTGCCTGGAAAGCGGCCAGGCTTGATCCAGTTGACGCCCTCCGCTATGAGTGACTTCTAATCAATCCCTGGGTTCAAAGGTACAATCCTACAAAGCCGACAATCGTATGAACCAGGAAGACTTCCATCCCGCCGGAGACCGCTTTCCGCCGACGCGGCGTTCGGTGATCGAAGCGGTGGGCAGCATCGACGCGGAAGAGCGGGAGCGCGCGCTCGAAGCGCTTTGCGAGGGGTACTGGCGGCCTATCTACAAATACATCCGGCTGCGCTGGAACCGCCCCGCCGAGGAATCTCAGGATCTTACCCAGGGATTCTTTGTCGAAGTGCTGGAGCGGAGGCTCCTAGAAAAGTTCGATGCGAAGAAGGGCCGCCTGCGCACTTATCTGCGCGTGTGCGTGGACAGCTTCGTTTCGAACAAAGACAAGGCCGGCCGGCGGCAAAAGCGGGGCGGGGACATTCGCCATGTGGCCCTGGATTTTGCGGCGGCCGAGGAAGAATTGGGCGGCACGGTAATGGATCCCGCTGCCATTCCCTCGCCGGAATCGCTGGAGGAATTCTTTGAAAAGGAATGGCTGCGGAGTTTGTTCAGCCTGGCCGTGGAAGAACTCCGCCAACTGTGCAATGCGCGGACCCGCGAGCGCACTTTCTACCTGTTCGAAGCTTATGACCTCGAAGGCGACGAGAAGATTTCCTACGACCAACTCGCGAGAGATTACGCCATCACCGTAACCGACGTAACGAATGCGCTGGCCTGGGCACGCCGCGAGTTTCGAAGAATTGCGCTCGAACGCTTGCGCGAGCTTTGTGGCAGCAACGACGAATTCCAGCGGGAAGCTCGCGCCACGTTCGGCGGGAATGGGAAATGAAATTCCTTTCCGATAAAGCGGTGGAACGCCTGCGCGAAAGTGTGGAGAGTCCGGATCTCACGGGAACGCGCTATCGTCTGCTCGAGCGCGTGGCCCGAGGCGGTATGGGCGTGGTATACGCTGCCGAAGACGAAAAGCTACAACGCCGTGTTGCGCTGAAAGTTTTGGACGCGCCCAGTGCTGACGGTGACCTGGCAAGCCGATTAACCCGCGAAGCGCTGGTCCTGGCGCGGCTCGAACATCCGGGCATTGTTCCGGTTCACGATGTAGGAACGCTTAGCGACGGCCGCGTCTTCTATACGATGAAATTTGTCCAGGGCCATCGACTCGACCAATACATTGAAACCGTCCCTACCGTCTCGGAACGGCTCCGGCTTTTTCTTCGCATTTGTGACGCGGTGGCGTTCGCCCACGCACACGGAGTCCTGCACCGCGACTTGAAACCCTCCAACATCATGGTTGGTTCATTTGGCGAAGTTCTGGTCATGGATTGGGGCCTTGCAAAGTTGTTGCGAGATGACGCGGCGCAAAAACGGACAGTTGCAGACCCCGAAGAGACCATTTTCGAAAAGCCGGGCAGTGCAGCCGCTGCGAATGGCAGCGCGCAAACTATTGCAACCGGTCATGGCACGGTGATGGGCACGCCCGGTTACATGTCGCCCGAGCAGGCGCGCGGCGACGTCCACCGCCTGGACGCCCGCAGCGACATTTTCTCCCTCGGGGCACTCCTGCGCTTCCTGCTTTGCTGCGATGCGAATTCTGCAGTTGGTGCGGCAGGGAAGCCGCGCCTGGACAAAGCCCTGGAAGCCATTTGCTCGAAGGCAGCGGCTCGGGATCCTGAGAGCCGCTATCCCCGTGTTTCCGAACTGGCCCAGGACGTTTCCCGCTACCTGGATGGCTTGGCGGTAGCCGCCCACCGCGAGAGCGTTTTCGAGAAACTATTCAGGTTCTATCGCCGGTACCGGTTCTTCATCCTGGTCATCGCCGCCTACTTGGTGATGCGCGTTCTGATTCTGTTTTTTATGCGCCGATAGGCTTAAAGGATTTCGGGAAGCTGTTGTATAGGACCTTTAGAAATCATTCAGGACGGAGGAACGCATGAACAAAGTCTTGCTGGGCCTGCTGTTAGGAGCTGTCTTGGGAGCCATCGATGGAGGAACAGCTTGGTTTACGCCGGCGGTTCGCTCGATGATGGCCGGAATCATCGTAGGTTCTACGATCAAGGGCCTGATCGCCGGAGTTGCAGCAGGCATCTTTGCGCGCAAAGTGAATTCCGTGCCGCTTGGAATCTTGTTCGGGCTCGGGGTTGGGTTCGTGCTCGCGTTTATTGTGGCCTACATGCAGCACGGCTACTACTTTGAAATCATCCTTCCCGGCAGCATTGTCGGCATGATCGTAGGCTATGCGACGCAAAGGTACGGCGCGGCTCCACCTGCAGCAAGTGTCGCACGGTGATCTTGATCCGACTCCTGCAATCCTGGCGGACATCATGAGCCTCTCGAAACCAATGCTCGGTCTAATCACTGGCGGCACGCTCGGATTGCTTGACGGTCTGAGCGGGTTCCTCGAGCCCTCGCTCGCTCCGGTGATGAGCAGCGTGATTACCTTCTCCATGCTGAAGGGTTTGTTTTCGGGATTGGCGATCGGGTTTTTCTCGCAGCGGGTGCGATCCATGCCGATGGGATTGTTTGCGGGCATCGTTATTGCCGCCATTCTGAGTTTGCTGGTGATCCTGAGAGCGGGAATGGGGCTTTTTTGGGACATCATGCTGCCGGGCATGCTGCTCGGAGTGATCGTGGGATTCGCGACGCAGAAGTATGGAAGGCGAGTGGAAGCCTCTGCGGCGCGATGAAGTTGTAGAAACAAAGTACGAAGGAGAAACCTATGAGGACAATCGAGAAAGCTCTCGGCCTGCTTGCTCTTGGAATTGCGGTCTTATCTGCGAGCGCGACCGCTGCTCCCGGTGGCGGAGCCGAAGCATTCCAAAAGCTGAAGTCTCTGGTCGGGCACTGGGAAACGGACAAAACCAACATGAACAAAGCCACGATGGATGTGGAATTGACTTCTAACGGCACGGCTGTCCTTGAGAAATTTCATATGGTGGACGATGGCAAGCCCGTCGAGATGACTACACTCTATTACCTGGACGGCGGTGACGTGAAGCTGACGCACTATTGCATGGCGGGCAATCAACCGACCATGAGAGGAACGTATTCGCCGGAGACGAAAACGCTCACTTTCGACTTGGTGAGCATCTCCAACTTGAAGAGTGCCGATGACGGGCACATGCATCACGCCACGTACACCTTCCTTGACAACGACCATTTCAAAACCACATGGACTTTCCGCAGGGACCAGAAAGACGCCTTCACCGAAGACGTGACCTATATCCGCGTGAAATAGTTCACTCAGAATCAATCCGGAGCAGAACAAGGGGCAGGCCACGCGCCTGCCCCTTGGGTTTGTGACGTGTGTAGGACGCCAGGCATCGAAAGAGTAGCCGCATTATCAGCTTGCGGCTCGGGGTGATGGCGATGGGATTTGCAGGATTTCTCGGTCAAAAATACTTGAATCTCGAAACCTTCAAGAAGAGCGGCGAAGGCGTGAAGACGCCGGTATGGTTCGCGGCGGACCCCTCCGCGAGACTCGATTCCGGCGGCGCGAAGCTCTATGTCTACACCATCGGCGTTTCGGGGAAAGTGAAGCGCATTCGCAACAATTCGAGGGTAAAAATTGCGCCGTGCAACATGCGCGGCGACGTTCAGGGCGAATGGGTTCCTGCACGCGCGGAGATTCTCTCCGGCGCAGAAGCAGCTCAAGGAATGCAGCTGCTCGATAAGAAGTATCTTCCCTGGAAGCAATTGCTGGATTTCTTCGCGATGTTCCGCAAGCGGGAACGCACCGTCTTTGTCATTCGCCCGGCGTGAAGCAGGTTCCCTGGAGGCTATCCCCGTGATACCACATGCTGCTGCGAGGACTGTGCCAGCCCCCGCAGCGAATCGTTATAAGGCGCGCGGGCCACGCCGCGCTCCGTAAAGATGGCAGCAATGTACTTTGCCGGCGTAACGTCAAATGCGGGGTGTGCCGCAGGCACGTCCGGCGCAATGCGCACTCCCTGCAAATGAGTCACTTCTCCGGCGGAGCGCTCTTCGATAGGAATGTGGTTGCCATCGGGGACCGACAAATCGAAGGTCGAGACCGGCGCCGCAATGTAAAACGGCACCTTGTTTTCTTTGGCCAATACAGCGATTTGATAGGTGCCGATTTTGTTTGCCGTGTCGCCGTTGGCGGCGATGCGATCCGCGCCCGTTACAATCGCTCCTACTTTTCCTGTTTTCAAAAAGTGCCCTACCATGTTGTCCGTGATAAGCGTCAGCGGAATGCCACCCTTGTGCAGTTCCCACGCCGTCAGGCGCGCCCCCTGAAGATACGGCCGCGTTTCAGGCACGAGCACATGGAGTTTCCGGCCCTGCTCGAACGCCACGCGGATCACACCGAGCGCCGTGCCGATCCCCCCTGTGGCCAGCGCTCCGGCGTTGCATTGGGTCATCACCTGGCCCTCGCGCGGCATGAACTCCGCGCCAAATCGCCCGATGGATTCGTCCGTCGCCTTTTTCTCCAGGTGGACCTGCTTCGCCTCTTCGACCATCCCTTGCTTGATTCGTGCGATGTCTGAAGTCTGCGAGGTAAGTTCGGCGAAGCGCCGCTTCATGCGCTCGATCGCCCAAAACAGATCCACGGCCGTGGGCCGGGTCTTTGCCAGAACCTCACAAACCTCGCGGAATTCACTGCGCAGCACGTCCACCGCTTTCGCAGAAGAATGCAGCACTCCGAGCGCAGCTCCCATCGCCGCGGCCACGCCAATGGCCGGCGCCCCGCGAATGACCATCTCCCGAATCGCCTGCGCGATTTCGCGGTAGTCGGCGTACGTGTAGGAGATCTCCTCGGCCGGAAGCCGGCGCTGGTCCAGCATAACCACGCCGCGCTCGGTCCATTCAATGGGTTGGGCTACGTACATTCGCTCTGCCTCGCGGAATGAAATAGAACCCTGCTACTTATTCTAAAGGGAGGGGCAGCTGAACACGAATCCATCAGTGCGGAGGCATGTGCGTAAAGCCTCTGGTAGTTATAATCGCACTGATGGCAATCATCGAGTTATAGCCCAAGTGGAGCAGAAAACTGGCTAAGACTGTGCCTGTCCATGCCCGCGCAAAAGTGAAAATCACACCGACCAGAATCAGCAGGCTGACTAATTCCCAGTTCTCCCCCAGCTGAGGACCATGCATGAGGCCAAACAGAACCCCGGTCACCAGGATACTGGACGCCACTCCCGTCCGGATCGCCTGGGAACACTCCATTCCAAAGTGCTGCGCAATCGCCGAAATAATCCGCGCGAATGCCGGATACAGATATCCTCGAAAAATGGTCTCTTCCGCCAGGGGAGCGACGAGCACGGCCATCGCTATCAACAGCATTGCGCCGCTCCGGCTCTTGAAGAACTCCTGAATCGGCGCATGCTCCGCATCTTTGACCTGCGATTCGGCAAGTGCGACGAAAAACGAAAGTCCACAGCCGGAAAGGAAATACATCCAGGGCTTGCCTTTTCCCGCGACCGGATCGGCGTTCAGTTTTTTCCAGCCGAGAGTCCGCCAGAAAGGCCTGCCGTGAAGCGCCGAAAGAGTCACGTAAAGGAAAAGAAGGATCAGGCCGAAGGAGGCGACGCTCGTGCCCACTAGGAGCTTCGGATCGGATTCCAGCAGCTGCCGCAGTTGTTTTTGAGTCAGGTGCTGAAAAACGGAATAATAGCCAATGATTACCGTAGCGATTGCAAATTGCATGACGAAGAAGAACGCGCCGAAAACCAAGAGGTGGACCCACGACCAGCCGATTCGCAAATCCTCTGGAACGTAATCCTCTTTTGCCGGAGCAGCCGCTCCTACATAAGCGATCGGATCGCCCGGCAGCACATGGGGTTCTGAGGACGCCGGTTCCGTCCCCGCCTGGGAAGGCCCCACGGATTCGCCCGCGTCCGACGGCGGATCCTGCGAATTGTCGTCAACCAGGCTCATCGTTGCCTGTCATCGTTTCTTCGGCCATCCCGCCGCCAAAGCTGCGGCCACGAGCGGTAACATCAGCTCGTGATGGCCGGTAATCGCAAAGCCGTGGGATTGCGGTCCTTTATGATTGCGGCCGGAAGCGGTGGGACGCTTCACTACATTTTGCAACGGCCGATAGTGCTGAATAAAGTCAAAGTTGGCTGTGGTTATGGGGCAAAGCGGCACACCCAGATTGCGGACGACGGAAACAGCCTTAAGGAAAACCTCCGGCAGTAAAACAGCTGAGCCCCAATTGAGATAGACGCCGCCGGGATGCATCTGCTGCGTCAGCGCGCAAAACAAACGAAAATCACGATGCGTTGCGTAGCCGAGAGCCGCGCCTTCCGCCGCCGGATGCATGTGTGGAATGTCCGTGCCGATGGCCAGGTGCACAGTCACCGGAATCCTCCGTTTGTGCGCCGCCGCAAGGACGCTGGATTCCGCGTGCTTGGCTGGAATGACTCCGCTATTCAAGAATTGCCCCGCCGCTTCGCCGTAGCCAATCCGAATGCGCTGCGCCAGCTTCGCAATTTCGTTCAAGTACTTCCCCGTCTCTTCCGCCATGCCGAATTGGCCTTCGCCGAGCGCCGCTTCCACGTCTTCAGAAGTATTCCCCGCCAGCGCGATCTCAAAATCGTGGATCAGCGCCGCGCCGTTCATCACAATTCCCGAAACAAACCCGCGATCCATCAGGTCGATCAAAACCGGCCCCAGCCCGACCTTGACGACGTGCCCACCCATGCCCCACAAAATCGCTTTGCCCTGCTTGCGCGCCGCATGCACTGCTCCCAAGAGTGTCCGAAGATTCTCGGCAGCGAGAATGTGCGGAATGGAATCGAGGAATTTTGTCAACGACCCATTGGTGGCCGCGGGGGGCTTCGCGAATTCGCGCACGTTCACCTTGCTCTTGCGCGACGCCAGCGGATACGTGTGCACTTCTCCGAGAACCAGAGGCTCGATCGAGTAGATACTCATGTTGAACGATTACTGTAGGGGGAAACGCTTCAAGGCGCAAGCAGCTACAGGCGATTTCAATTGCCGTCGCTTCCTTTGCCGTTCGGGCTGCCGTTAAGATTGAGCACGCGCGCCAACACTTGACCCGTGTAAGACTTCTTCGTGCGAGCCACCTGCTCTGGGGGACCTTGCGCCACGATCCTCCCACCGCCTTCCCCGCCTTCCGGCCCCAGGTCAATAATCCAGTCTGCCTGTTTAATGACGTCAAGGTGATGCTCGATGATCAGCACCGTGTTTCCGAGATCAACCAAACGTTGTAAGACATCGAGGAGCTTGCGCACATCGTCGAAGTGCAATCCCGTGGTCGGCTCGTCCAAAATGTAAAGCGTGCGCCCCGTTTGGCGTTTCGAAAGTTCGCGTGCCAGCTTGATGCGCTGTGCTTCGCCGCCGGAAAGGGTGGTCGCCGATTGCCCCAGTGTAACGTAACCCAGCCCCACATCCACCAAGGTCGAAAGCTTCTGCTGAATCTGGGGAATATTTTCGAGCAGTCTCAGCGCATCGGTGCAAGGCAAGTTCAGCACGTCGCTGATGGAATGCCCCTTGTAGCGCACCGCGAGCGTCTCCGAATTGTAGCGACGCCCCCGGCACACCTCGCACATCACATAAACATCGGGGAGAAAATTCATTTCGATGCGCCGCAATCCGTCACCCTGGCAGGCTTCGCAGCGCCCGCCCTTCACGTTAAAGCTGAACCGGCCAGGGCGGTAGCCGCGTTCGCGCGATTCCGGCAGCATCGCAAACAAATCACGGATCGGCGCAAACACGCCTGTGTAAGTCGCGGGATTCGAACGCGGGGTGCGCCCAATTGGCGCCTGGTCAATCTCGATGACCTTATCAATATGCTCCGTACCGAGAATCTCCCGGTGCGGCGCAGGCGCCTCGGAAGATCGATAGAGTTTCTGCGCCAGTGCGCGATACAAAATGTCGTTCACCAGCGTGGACTTTCCGGAGCCAGAAACGCCGGTGACCACCGTCAGCAGCCCCAGCGGAAACGTAATGTCAATCTCTTTGAGATTGTTTGCCGTCGCACCCACCACCTGGATCGCTTTGCCATTCTGGCTGCGCCGCTTCTCCGGAATGGAAATCTTTGTTGCGCCGCTTAGATATTGTCCCGTCAGGGATTCCGCGGTGGCCTCAATCTGCTCCGGCTTGCCCTGCGCAACCAAATAACCACCCGCATGGCCCGCTCCCGGCCCGAGGTCCACAACAAAATCCGCCCGGCGAATGGTGTCTTCGTCGTGCTCAACAACGAGCACGGTGTTCCCTAGATTCCGCAAGTGTTCCAGCGAGGCCAGCAGCCGCGCATTATCCCGTGCGTGCAGGCCAATGCTCGGCTCATCCAGGACATAAAGCACCCCGCGCAAACGCGAACCAATTTGTGTCGCCAGCCGGATGCGCTGCGCCTCCCCACCGGAAAGCGTAGCTGCCGACCGCTCCAGGCTCAGATAGCCCAGTCCCACGGCAAGAAGAAACTCAATGCGCTCCCCAATTTCCTCCAGAGGCCTTGCCGCAATCTCTTTTTGCCGCTCGTTGAGCTGCTCCAGGATCTTGTCCACCGCTGGCCGCGCCGCGCTCAACGATAGCCCGGTGAAATCCGCAATCGACAAGTGACCAAGCTTCACCGCCAGTGATTCCGGCCGCAGCCGTTTCCCATGGCATACGCCGCAAACCGTTGCCGACATATACTGCGTCATCCACTCCCGGTAGGTGTCCGAGCCGGACTCTTCAAAATTATTCTCCAGGAATTTCAAAATGCCCTGGAACTGAAAGCCTTTTGGAAATTTGAGTTTCTTGGGACTCAAGCGAGGCTCTTTTGAGCCATCGCTGGCGGCGGACGGATACCCGTACAGCAGCATCTTCTGAATGCGCGCAGGAAACCTTTCAAATGGCGTGTTAAGGTCGAAGTGATGCGCATAGGCTGCGAGTTCCAACGTGCGTTTCAAGAACGACGAACCGGATCCCGGACCAAGCCCGCCGTCGAAAAGCGGCCGCGACCAGTCATTGATAATCTTCGATGGGTCGAAATCGTATTTCGAGCCCAGCCCGTTGCATGCAGAGCACGCGCCATAAGGCGAGTTGAAGCTGAACGAGCGCGGCTCGAGCACGGGAACCGAAATACCGCAGTCGGGGCATGCCAGCCTCTCGGAAAACGTGTGCTCCTCGCCCCCCACAACCGCCACCGTCACGAGCCCGCGCGCCAGCTTCAGCGCCGTGGCAATCGATTGCTCCAGCCGCGAAGCAATGCCCTGCTTCACGAGCAAACGATCCACAACAATTTCAATCGTGTGATTTTTCCGCTTATCCAACGCCGGGATATCATCGAGCGGAACGAGTTCGCCATCAATGCGCGCACGCACGTAGCCGTCCTGTGCTAATTTCTCCAGCTCCTTGCGATACGCGCCTTTTCGTCCGCGGACAATCGGCGCCAGAATCATGATCCGGTCGTCGGGCTTACAAATTTCTCCCTGCAGGATCGCCTGCACGATCTGTTCGCTCGACTGCCGGGTAATGGGCTTCCCGCAATTCGGACAATGCGGCACGCCAACCGATGCATACACCACACGCAGGTAGTCGTAAATCTCGGTGATCGTGCCGACGGTGGACCGCGGTGACCGCGTAGTCGTCTTCTGCTCAATCGCGATCGAAGGCGAAAGCCCTTCAATCACATCCACTTCCGGCCGTTCCATCTGGTCGAGGAACTGCCGCGCGTACGCCGACAGCGACTCCACATAGCGGCGCTGTCCTTCCGCGTAGATGGTGTCAAACGCCAGTGAAGATTTGCCCGAGCCGGAAAGCCCGGTGATGACCGTCAAGGTGTTCCGGGGAATCTCGACGCTGATGTTTTTCAGGTTATGCTGCCGTGCGCCCCGGATTACCAGTTTGGTCAGGCCCATAAGTCGAAAGCGCTCCCTCCCGAGGAGACGTGCTTTCCGTATGCAAACCCTGGCGCTCAGTGGTCACACTGAGCCCACATTAACTCCTCACGATAACAGGACAGAAATGAGGCGGTCAACAATCGGGTAAAAGAAGCGCCCGGCCGCCTTTCTTGATTACCCTTCTCTGGTTACCGTCACAGCAAATTTTCGTCATGGTGCAGGTTGACGCGCCGATTTCCCCTTTAAACTTGAAAGTAATCAACCCGTGGTGGACCCCGTCCGAAGGCCTTCAGGGAGGCAGGCGCGTTCCCCGGTTCTCCTTTGGAGCAACACAAGGAAGCGTAAGGAAGAATGAGAAAGCTCACGCACTGGGAACTGGGTACCGTTGCGGGCTTTCTGCTCGTCTATTCCACCGTTTCTCTGCTCGCGAAGCCGGGAGCAGCCCTCACCGCGTTCTCCGACATGAGCGGAGTGGCGCTGTGGCTTCTCGCGATTGCCGTGATGCTTTGGGCCGGCTTCAGCAACACCGGGCGCACACGCTGGTTCTGGTTCCTGATGGCCTTCGGCGCCGCGCTCGTGGCCACCAATTTAACCGCCTGGTTCTGCTACGAAGTCATTGGCAATCGCGAGCCCCCGAATCCTTTCTGGGCCGACATTCCCCTGTTCCTGCAACCTGTTCCCATGATGGCCGCCGCCGCGCTGCGTCCCGGCTCCCGCCAGCGCGAGCAGAAATTCCTCCTCAGCTCGCTGAATTTCCTGATCCTTCTTTTGTGGTGGGTTTATTTGTACATGTTCCTGGTCTACCCCAACGAATACGTGCAAACCGATCAGATGCTGTACAACGCGTATTACTTTTCGCTCTTCATTCTCGAGTTTGCCACGCTGATGGTCGTTATGGGCGGCATGGCCCTCGTCGCGGAAGGCGCCTGGCGGAAAATCTATTGGCATCTCTTTGGCGCGTGCGCCTTGTACTTGCTGGCGTATCAGTGGCTGAACTCGGCGCTAAACCGCAACGAATACTACAGCGGAAGCATTTACGACGTTCCTGCTTACGCCGCGATCTGCTGGTTCATTCTGATTGCCGTGCGCGCGCGCCACGTCCCTTCGGAAAAACTGGCTGGAACCGGCCACGAACGCGAGGCGGATGTGTCCGGCTTCCTGGCGGTGCTGGCGCTGCTCTCGATGCCTGTGATCGGCTTGTTTGTGATTTACCTCGTTCCGGCCGCCAGCCAATTGCGCCCCTTTCGCGTTACCGTCACGCTGATTGGCATTCTGCTCGTAGGCGCGTGCGTCTTTCTGCGGCAAATGTTGCTGGCCCGCGAACTCACTCGCCTGCTGCAAGAGTCCAAGAGCACTTTGGACCGCCTGCAGCAGGCACAAACCACCTTGGTGCAGCAGGAGCGCCTTGCCGGAATCGGTCAAGTGGTTTCAGGAGTGGCCCACGAACTCAACAATCCGCTAACCGCCGTCATGGGCTACTCCGACCTGCTGAAGGACCAAGCCCCGGAAAACGGCATGAAGCAAAAACTCGAACGCCTGGGCATCGAAGCGCGCCGCATGAAGCGCATCATTGACAACCTCATCAGCTTCGCACGCCCCCTTCAAGACGGACGGAAGGCCTTGGACATCGCGACTGTGGTGCGCGATTCGTTAATGCTCTGCGCGTATCAATGGAAGAAGTCCGGCATCAGTTTTGAACTGAACCTTCCGCCGAACCTGCCGCGCATTCCCATCAACGAGGGGCAATTCAAAATGGTCTTTGTGAATCTCTTTACCAACGCCGCGCAGGCCGTCGAGCAGGCCTCGGAAAAGAAAGTCATTGTCGAAGGAAATCTCGAAGCACACAAAATCGTTCTGCGCTTTTGCGATACCGGACCCGGCTTCAGCAACCTCGACCGCGTCTTCGATCCTTTCTACACCACCAAACCCGTGGGCCAGGGCACCGGTCTCGGCCTTAGCATGTGCTACGGCACCGTCAAAGAACACAACGGCAAAATCTACGCCCAAAACCTCGATCCTCACGGCGCCGCCGTCACCATCGAACTCCCCGCCGCGTAAAGCCCCCGGCAGATATTCGCTCGGCGCGTCTATTTCGTCGAAATCGTCATCACATCCAACAAGGCCGTCTCGCCCTTCACTTGCAACCTTAGCGTTACGCCCGCCGGCAACGTCCAATACATATCCGTCGTCTTGAGTTCTTCTTTTTCGCCGCTGAACACTCGGATCTTGCCTCCGCGCACATGGAACAGCGTAAAATCCGCCACACGAATATTCTCT
>Ga0126370_10000460_pt1 | contig 16840 bp, 31 predicted proteins | sample PanSoiMetaPlot_3_FD_92586 | JGI IMG/M metagenome (GOLD analysis project Ga0126370, IMG submission 92586) | Tropical forest soil microbial communities from Panama - MetaG Plot_3 | ecosystem: Environmental > Terrestrial > Soil > Tropical forest > Bulk soil | place: Panama | collected 2016-02-17 | reverse complement strand
CTTTGTCAGACATATCACTCCGTATCTCTACCAAGGTAGTCGAGAGCACACGTCCGGCAGACATCCCCAGGTTCATCCGATAGCAGATCGTGATGCTTCTCTAGCGCCGCCCGCAGCCGCTCGTTCTCGCGGGCCAGGTTGCTGATGGTCATGGCGTCGGCATCCATGCCTGGCAGTAGATCCGCGACCTCGGCCCGCAGCCGCTCGTTCTCGACGCGGAGTTCGTCACGCTCGCGTTCAAGTTGATTCACCAGCGCAACCACCTCCCATGAAAGCGCGCTCGCGTGGTACGGGTCGGTACTCTTGCTATTCATAACGGCACTTATTTGCTATCAAACTTCGGGGTCCAAATTTCGTGACGTGGTGGCTCGCCGTCTAGCTCGCGTTCCATGGCTGCCCGGTAGCCGCCCTGATCTTCCATAGCCCACATCCGGAGCGTGGCTCGCCAGCGATAGTCAGCCTCCTGCCAGGCCGTGATCGGCTTCATGTTTGGTAGATCCTTCGGCACTTCTATCTACCAAAGATCTGGCTGAGCAGCAGCACGTCGGCGTCGGTCAGGTCTACGAACTCGGGCGGGTCTGAGCGAGCGATGATGACCGGCCCGACCAGCGGCTGGCCCAGGGCGCGTGAGTAGACGTTGGGCATGATCGGGTCCTTGAAGAGGCCCTCCTCGTCTACCAGGCCGACCAGCCCCTTGTCAGCCAGGGGCGCCGGCAGCGGGATCAGCTCCATATAGCCATGCAGCAGCTCGTGCATGGCGTGCGGATCTTCCACGTTCACGTCGGGGTAGCTGGCCTTGCCCTCGGGGGCCAGGACGCAGACACGGGTCATCAGTCGCGGACCGCCTCAATGGTTATCTTGCCCTCGGGCCAGCGGGTTTGCCAGCGCCGTGCGTACCCATCACAGAGGCTCATCAGGGCCACGCTGAACGCATCAAGCGCATCGAGGAACTCGCCTGTCATGTCCTCGTCGTAGGACGGCCAGTCCATAGCATCGCCGTGCTCATCTCGGTCGGCTACAGAGATCGTGATCGTGTGGGTCTGGTACTCAACCATCTCCTGCTCTCCCCAGATACCTTTTGTAGATACCTAATACCCTGCCCGATTGTGCCAGATCCTGCCCGATTCCACCCGACTGCTGAGATCAAACGGGCCTGCCAAACTCGACTCCCGGCACCCACTGGGGACCGGTATCTGAGTTCAGCAAAGCCATTTTTGGGCCTGAGATACCTCGATTGGATACCGATAACGCCGGGAGTGTAAACACTTGCCGCCGCAGCCCGTCTCAGACGGTTGCATGCCTGCTCAACAGTGTCTCATAGAAGTCTCATGTCCGAGACTCGTCGCGACCATGTCCGCAGTTTTAGGATCGGTGGCGTGCAGTCGGAAGCCCGCAGCCGGCAGTACGTGGTTATCTGCGACTGGTGCCGCAGACGGCAAGTAGGCCTGGGCAGGCCGCCCGAGATGCGCTGGATCACGCGCTCGGACGACTCGCACCAGGCGTGGCGCATCTGCCTGGACTGCAACCACAAGTTCATCAGGCTCATCAGTCGCCTCGGCCGTGGCCAGTCACCTGGCGCGATACGCTAGGCAGCACAACGCCCCCGAGCCTAAGCAGAGGACCAGGGGCGTTGGCATACACACGGGGCCAGGGATGCCTCCCGGCCCCGTCAGGAATGGTCTACTCGCGGAAGCTGCCCAGCACGATAAGCGCCAGGCAGCCCATGATGCCGAAGCCGGCGAACATCATCACCACCTGCAGCGGCTCGGTCATCGAACTCGCCTCTGAGGTAGCGGTGCCAGCGGCTCACCAACCAGCCCAGGGCCAGGCTTGCCGCAAACCAGCCCATTAGTATCCAGAGCAGCACGGCGTGCCTCCTTTCGCCTGACCCGCATGCCAAGCAGTTGAATAGCGCGCCGTGGGATGGCGGCCTGCTCGGGCGTATTGCCCTGGCGCTTGCCGTTTTCCCACAAACAGATTGTCTCGAAGTTGCACCCAGCGATCTCCGCGACCTGGCGCTGCGAGAGGCCCAGGCTGAGCCGCAGCCGCCGCAGCTTGTGACCGTAACTCTCGTTGGGCACCGCTTGCATCTCGTCGGGTGTGTAGCGCCAGATGCGCGCCCCGTAGCGCGCCATTGCTGGGCCTGACTTAACGGTCACTCAGCCACCGGGAACTTCTCGGCCGAGCGCCCACTGTCATGCCAGGTCAGCATCTGGACGGTTTCGTCCCGACGCCAGAAGTTCCAGGCCTTGATGATGATCGCCAGCAGCCGTTCGCGGGCAGCATTGTTGGATTGCCACTCGCGCCCCACACGGTACTGGTTACGGAGCTTGAGGATGGGGTTGCCGCGTTCGAGATTGGCGCCCTCGATCAGCGAGGTGACGAACACCTGGGTCTGGTCGGGCGAGACGCGCCAGAACATGGTGAGTGCGATCGCCCACAGGCCGGTGCCGCCCAGCATATGCGCCTCTTTGCGAATGCGATCGGCCAGCATGACCGCCGTGGCTACCTCGGGGTGGGCCTCGATGTACGCCAGGCCCTGGGCGGGACTGGGCGCGGTGTGCGTACCGAGCCGCACGCCCCCTACTTCAAACCGCCCGTAGCTCTCGATCAGGATCAGGCCGCGTGCAGCGGTGGCCAGCGCTACCTGATTGTGGTGGCCGTGGATCGCCAGCACGTCGGCCATGTTCCTGCTCTTCTGCTGGTCGATCTTGTCGAAGGCGCTCTCGCTGATGCCGCGCACCACGATGGTCGGCACGGTGATGCCCGTCCGCACGATGGCGGTCAGGCGGTGCTGGCCGTCGCGCACCTTGCCGTCGCTATCCAGCTTGATCGTCTCGCCCGTCAGATCCCATTCGCCGAGCTGGATGGCGTGCATCAGCTTGAGGATGGCGCGCTCAGATGGCTTGCGGTTGACGCCGCCGCGATCGAGCCAGGCCTGCGCCATGGCCGGCGTGACCATCTCGACGGTGATGCCCAGGCCACTGTCGCCAGGGTGGACGTAGTGACCGTTGGGCACCGGCGCCTTGGACCCGAGGAGCTGCACAGGCTCGGGCATCAGCCGCTCCTGCTCCTGGGCTTTCCTGGCCCGTCTCACGCTGTTGTCCTGGCGGAAGGCTGGCTGCGTAGCAGCCCCGTTCGCCTTGTAGTCGCGCTCGTAGAGCGTGAGGAACTCGTCCGCAGGCTTGGTATGGACTCTCCCATCGTCATCCTCTCGGCTGGAGCCGGTGTTGTCGCCCTTCTTGACGACGCGATACTTGACCGCTCCGGCGAAGGTACGGCCCTCAACTTCGATGACCGTGCCCGAATGCACTCCCCTCTGGAGCACCCACTTTGAACCTGGCTCAATGTGCCGAGCCACGGCGACCTCCCTTCCTTGAATGCAAAAGGCCCCGGGTGTGCCGGGGCCTGATGGTGACTGCGTTGAACGGACGCTGCCGAGCGGATCACACCGCCTCGGCCTGGGCCTCGTGCGCGGCCCACATCCGATCGAGCGCCTCGGCGCCCAGCCGCTTGCCCTCGGGCAGAACGTGGGCGTACGTCTTGGCGGTCACGGCGATGTTGCCGTGGCGCAGGTGGGCCGAGACGACCGTCAGCGGCACGTTCGAGTGCAGCATGAACGAGCCGCAATCGTGCCGCAGCAGGTGGATCGTCTTGTAGATGCCCGCTTTCTCGGCGACCCGCTGAACGAAGTCGCTCAGCGCCGCCGTGGTGTTGGGCGTGCCATCCTCGGACGGGAACACCAGCCCCTCGGGGTCGCACGGGTCAGTCGGCACCACGTAGTGCTCGCCATCGGTCGCCTGGGCGTCCTGGGCGTAGAACACCTCGGTGCGCTTGCCAGCCCTCCAGCCTGGCCCCTGCAGATCGCGCAGCCGCTTGTGAACCAGGCGCAGCGCCTCGAGCGCTCGGCTGCTCAGGGCCACCCGCTGAAACTGGCCATCGTGCCCCTTGGTGCCGGGCAGAAACGCCGTCTGCAGGTCGCCGCGTGCCCGATCACCGCTGGTCACGAGGTGCCAGCGCAGGATGACCTCGGCCGAATCCCAGAGCACGTCCGCCCACGTCAGAGCGGCCAGCTCGCTGACGCGCAGGCCAGAGTCGGTGTCGAAGCGCAGCATGGGCGCCAGGTGGCCCTCGCCCGCGACGGCCTCCATCTTCGGCAGATCGTCCAGGCTGCCCTCGTACGTCGCGGTGCGCGGCGTGGGGATCTTGTTCGGCACCTTCTTGCCCTCGGCCGGGTTGATGGTGATGCCCGTGGTCTTGGGGTCCAGGGTGGCCGCACCCAGGCATGCCTTGAGCCGCTTGATGCAGTAGGTGACCATCGCCGCGCCGGTCCGCTTGCGAAGGTTGCGAACCCACGTCTGGATGATCGTGGTGGTCAGATCGACCAGGGCGATGTGGCCCAGCTCGGGCAGGATGTGCTGCTCGAACACGCGGCGGTACTTCGACTGCGAGTTGAGGCCATTGCCGTTGAGCACGATGACCACGTCGAGGTAGTGATCCGACCACTGCTTGAGGGTCATGTCCTTGGGCGCCCGCCCAGGCACGATCTCGACGTTCGCCTTGATGTTGGCGAAGTGCTTCTGGCGGGCGGCGATGGCCTCGTCCAGATCGGCGAACGGCCCGTAGCGCTTGTCCTTGAGTTGGCCCGTGATCGGGTCTGTGGCGCCCTTGTTGATCTTGACTAAAAACTCGCCGGCGTGGGCGCCGCTCTTCAACTGGAAGATCGACTTTTCCTGCTCAACGCGGCTGCGGCGTTTGCCCCGCGTGGTAGAACCGACCTGTACTGACATCTGGAGACTTCTCCTCCCGACCTCGGTACCGTGCCCAGGGCTGTTAGCGCAGCGCCTGGGCTTCTGCATCGAAGCCGTGTGTATTGCCGCCAGGATCTGGCGGGAGCGAGATGATACAGGCTGAATCCCGCTGGTACCAGAAATACCCTGAGGTGTCACAGGGAACCCGCCTCGGGCGGCCAGGCATTCTGCTGACGCCAGCGCCAGAGCGTGGTCGGCGACATGGCCAGCTTGCGGGCGACCTCGGCGTACTGGGCTGGTCGGCCTTCACGGGTGGTGATCTCGTCGTACGCCAGGCGGATCGTCCTGGCACGGTCGGCTGCGCTGCCGCCTAGCTGCGCCGACCCTGGCCCTCTAGCCGGTCGCCCCTTCCGAGGCCGTGCCACTTGCCGAGCTGCCAGTGCGTCGAGAAGTGAAAGCCTTAGACGTTCCCACAGTTCCTCCTTGCTCCAGATAGAGCCATCCTCAAGCGCCACCCATTGAGGGTGTTGTTGGGGTGAATCGAAGATGTTCGTGACGTGCAAAGCGTCACGATTCCCCACCTGAACCATCGCTGTAGTTGCCCCCTAGCAGAACCAGAGCGCGCCGTGTGCGGACCAACGCATCCTCCCCTTATACGCCCCATACCCAGGTCCTACAACCCCCGACGGATTTATTGCAATGTGCAAAAAAGCACATGCGGGCCGGTGAACTTATTGCACATTCCAATAAATCGCGCACCTCTTGGAGGTCTAGGTGATTTTGCCGCAGCCTAATAAGCCGTGGCCAGATCGATCTACGTCCCACTGCTCCCCGAGGAGCTTGCTCTGCTGGCTGAAATGGCTGACGCAGAGCGCCGCAGCCCGCACGACCAGGCCGCGCACCTGATCAGTCAAGCGGTGTACCGCTGGCGGGCTGAGCGAGTCCTAGAGCACTCGCTGGAAACAGACCAACTCGAAGAGGTGGCTTGATGCCGGACGAGGAGAACGGCAGCGTACCTGGCGTGCTGTTGTTGACGCCCCAGCAGGCGGCAGCTCTGTGCCAGGTATCGCTGGACAAGATTTACGAGTGGACCTGGGAGCCTGGGTTCCCCGTGGTGGCGGGCGCCCACCAGCTCCGTATTCATGCCCGCCTGTTTGACGACTGGCTGGCCAAACGCGCCCTGGCCGGTCGGCCACGAGAAGAGGGAGAAGCAGCGTGAATAGTGACCGCCTGATGACGATGTTGCAGGAGATCCTCGATACCTTGCGCTCGGTTGAATACAAGCTCGGTAAAGAGGCCAGCGGCGTTTCGTCTGTCGAGATCAAGACCAGTACGCGGGGTGTGGACATCACCACCAAGGCGTACGCCGGCAGCGACATTACTCCAGCCGGTGACGCGGCCATGGACGAGTTCATCCGCGTGGGCCGCGAGATTGAAGCGAGGTTGATGGGCAGAGCGGCGTGAGGCGCCTGTCAGCCCGCCAGGTCAGGGTGTGTGAAACGGCCGAGCGACCCCGCTGCCGCTGCCGTTGTGGTGGCCTGTTCCACGGCGCCAAACGCAGCGAGCTGGGCGAGTACTTCGAGGAGTTGCCCGAGGACGACCCGCACCAGACCCGCCGTGCTTCGTACCAGCCCCCGTTGCCGCCGCCTGTTGGAGGTCGCCGTGCATCACAACCTGACTGACGGTTACGTCACCATCGAGCGCGAGGGTGTCAAGGCCGCCGACCTGTTCGACGTTGTCCACGATCTGCTGACGCGCATCGACGGTCTGGAGTGGGCCTTCGCGTGCCTGGCGATGATCAGCCTGGAGCATCTCGAACTCATCACCCGTCCGAGTGACCCGAGCGCGTATCGCGACACGGTTGGCGGCCTGCAGGAATGGCTGCATGACTACCGCCTGGCCCAGGAGCGGATCGAGCGCGATCGCCAGTTCATGGACTCACCGGAATGAAGGCCTGCGCTCACTGCGGCAAGCCAATCACCGAACCGAAGCGCCGCACGTACTGCTCGGAAGGCTGCGCCGATGAGGTTGCCCACGCCAAGCGCCTGCAGCGCCTGGCCCAGGGCAAGTTGCAGCCGAAGGTCACGTATCGCGTCTACGACTACCGCAACAAGGAGGTCTAGATGGAGCAGAAGCAACGCACTGTCGGCGTCAGCTATCGCCGCCAGGTATCCGACGGCAGCTACGGTACCGAGGCCGCCGAGTGCAGCCTGCAGTGGTTCATCGATGACGACGAAGACTCGCACACCGACCTTGAGTTTGCCCACGAGATGCTCTCGAACGCCCGCGACATCGTGCTGGACCAACTCCGAGGCTCGCTGAACGCCAACGTCAGGCGTGCCGTTACCCGCCCGATCGCGCCGCCCAGGGCCGCTGTCACGGTCCCGGACGACGATGACTTCCCGCCACTCTGATGGCCGTGCTATTGGCCTTGACGATCACCGTGGTCGCGATCGGTGACGACGGTGGCCCCCAGTCCATGCCCGAGGAGGCGCTAGCTCCTCAGGTGGTTGTCGAAGCCCCGCCGACGGCACCAGCCTACGGCGTCTGGGATCGGCTGGCTATGTGTGAATCCACACAGAACTGGTCTGCTAACACTGGAAACGGGTACTTCGGGGGGCTGCAGTTTGACCGTGGCACCTGGCTGAGGCATGGCGGGGCGGCCTTCGCCCCGCGTGCCGACCTCGCCAGCCGTACCGCGCAGATCGCGATCGCCGAGCGCACCCTGGCCGTCCAGGGCTGGGGTGCCTGGCCGGTCTGCTCGCGGAGGCTGGGCCTCCGATGAGTGAGCCACCCCGCGACGATTACCCGATCTACTTCGACGGCTACACCTACGAGCCGCCCAAGGACGAGTCGCGGCTGCGGACCCAGCTCTGGCGCGTGTTCGTCGCCATGACCGATGAGCGCGAGCACACCCTGGCCGAGCTTGCCGAGGTGACTGGCGGGTCCGAGGCGGGCGTCTCGGCACGGTTGCGCGACCTCCGCAAGGATCGCTTTGGTAAGTGGGTCATCGATCGGCGGCGTGTGGCGGGCGGACTATTCGCCTACCGCCTGCACCGCCGCGAGGTAGCGCAGGGGGTACTGCTATGACTGACATCAAACCCGCCCAGGGCGGCCTGACCGTCAAGCTGGTATCTGAGATGACGGGCTATGCCCCGACAGACATCGCCCTGGTCAGCCGCACGGTGGCCGTGGGCGCCAACCTACAGGAGCTGGCCGTGTTTTTGCACTCGTGCCGTGCCCTCGGCCTGGACCCGCTGCTGCGCCAGGCGTACTGGATCAGGCGCCAGGGCAAGGGCACGCTGCAGGTAGGCATCGATGGCTTTCGAGCCATCGCCGAATCCAGCGGGGTGTACGCCGGTGCCGAGCCGATCGAGTACCGAGGTCAGATCGAGTGGACCTACAAGGGCAAGGCGCTGGTGGTGCCCGAGCTTGCTCGCGCCATCGTCTGGAAGGTGGTCGCCGGCCACAAGTCACCCTTTTCGGGTGAGGCGTACTGGTCCGAGTTCGTACCCAGCGGCGATGCCGAGAGCTTCATGTGGAGCAAGATGCCGCGTCACATGCTGGGCAAGTGCGCCGAGGCGCAGGCCCTGCGGCGGGCGTTCCCGGCCCAGCTCGGCAGCCTGACGATGTCCGAGGATGCCGACGACGTAGGCCCAGAATCGCGCCAGGACGAGGCTGAGGCCACGCGCACCAAACGCTTGGCCCAACGCCACGCCGAGATCTTTGATGGCGCCTACGACTTGCCAGACGCCAAGGCGGGTAAGGCGCTGCCCGAGGGCGATGACGAACCGATCCCGGACTCCGAGGTGATCGCTGATGACGACGAGTGAAGGTCTGCTGCGGCTGGACGCCAAGTTGGCCAGCCTGGCCCGCTCTGGCAAGACGGCGCTGGTGTGCTTCTACGTGCGCGGCCAGGACGAGGAGCTGGACCGCCTGAGCCGCCTCACTGACGTGGACATCATCCTCGGCGTGATCGCCGTACGCGAGGTGGTCACCGCCGACGGTCAGTCAACCGAATAGGGGGCCGCCATGCCCTCCCAACCCGTGTTGTGCCCCGTGCATCACTATGAGCGCCTGCTCTGCGATGCCGATTGCGCGCTCGCCAGATACAAGCTGCGCCACCTAGAGCGCGACTACCGCCAGTACTGGTACGACCGTCGGCGGGGTGTGCCGCCGATGCGCCTCCAGCAATTCGTCAAGCTGCAACGTGCCTACGCCCGCAAGCGCCCGCTCTGGCGAGTCTGGGACGTGGCGTGAGCGAGGCCAGCCGTCAGCGCTACCTGTTCCTCAAGAACCGCCTCGAAGAAATGCTGGCCGCCCACGGTCCGCCGCCGGACACCTCGGGGCGGTCGGTGCATGGCTGGCCGCTGGACGGCGCCGACCTCCAGCCATCCTGGGGGCCGGTGGGCAGCCTGGCGCGGCAGATGCTGACCGAGGCCGAGCTAGATCACATCCTCGCCCTGGACCGCGACATGGGCACCCCCCACGCGCCTGAGGTGGCCTCGCCGTACGCGGGTGCCCAACCGGTCGCGCCGCAGGAGCATGCACAGAATCGCGTCCTAGAGGCCTCTGCTGCGATGCAGCGCCTCGACCAGTACGGCGAGACGCCGCTGTTCGCTTGCCCGTCCTGTGGCGAGGAGAGCGCCAAGGCGAGCGTGCCGCTGGACTACTGGCGCTGCACGGCGTGCGGGACGTGGGGCAAGGCCAGCCGTTTCGCTGACCGTGGACCACGAGGCCCAGGCTGGTGAGCGGGCCGGAGATTACGGAGTTCACCGACGAGATCCGTTACCTCTGGCGCGACCGACACGTAGCCCTGTGCTTTACCCGCTTGCACGAGACAGATAGCGGGCGGGTGGTGGGCTTCATGTCGGTGGTCAATCCCGATCGGCGCAATGGCAACGGTCCCGAGCGGCTGTACTGGCAGGCGGTCACGCTCACCACGGCCAGCGATCGTAAGGTGGTCACGGCCAAGCTGGAGAGCCTGGTCAAGACGGGTAGCTGGGAGCAGGACATCGACCGCACGTTCATGGACGTGTACGAGCGCCACACGGCGGTGCCTGACTCGGTGGTGCTGACGGGCGCTGAAGACAAGGATCTCGACGTGGCCATGCTCATCGATCCGCTACTGCCAGACGGCCAGGTGACTCTCCTGCTGGCCGACCAGGGCAGCACCAAGAGCTACCTGATGCTGTACCTGGCGACGTGCATCGCCCTGGACTGCGAGACAGTCTTCGGTCAGCCGTCACGCTCGGGGCCGGTGGTGTTCTTTGACTGGGAGGTGGACGAGCGGACGGCCAACCGTCGGCTGGGTCTGATCTGTCGCGGCCTAGGCAAGGCGCCACCGAAGCACCTGCACTACGTGGACATGTCCACCAGGGGCCGCTTGTTCGATCGCATCCGCGACATGCGGCACATGGTGGAGCGCATCAAGCCAGTCATGGTCATTGTGGACTCGCTGACCTTTGCCACCGGGTCAGATCTCAATTCGCCTGAGTACGCGGCGCCGACGATGTCAGCGATCGGCAGCCTGGGCGAAGGCGTTGTCAAGCTGGCCAGCGCCCACCCCAACAAGGCGCACCGTAACTCGCGCACTGAAGACATCAGCGTCATCGGTAGTGGCCTGTTCGAGTTTCGCGCCAGGATGATCTGGCACATGCAGCGCCTGGAACCCAGGGCGGCACGCTTCGGCGTGAAGCTCTCGCCGCGCAAGCCGTTCGATGGGCCGCCCCTGGACCCGCTCTCGTACCGCATGGCCTTCGACAACGAGATGCACGCGGCATGCTTCATCCCCCTGAAGCTGGCCGACGAGCCGGAGCTTGTCGCGGGCACGATGTCGTTGCCGCAGCGCATCCGCCGCGAGTTGGCCAGGCGTGGCAAGCTGGACACTCAGGAGCTTGCCGCGCTCACCGGCTACCAGCAAGCGTCCGTCAGGGCCGAATGCAATCGCATGCCGGACGTGGCGCCGTTCGTCGGTGGCGAACGTTCGAAGACCACCACCTGGATGCTGCTCTACGGCGGCAGCGACCAGGCCGACGAGGATGCGTAGCACCGCAGGGATGCTACGTTCACGCTACGCTGCGGGTGCTATGCGTAGCGTAGCAACCCCCCGCTTATATAAAGCGGGGTGCTATGCATGCACTGCTACGCATCGCAGGGAGATGGGATGCCGGAGTTTGTCGAGTTCAGCGTGTACCGCGAGGATGTCCAGCGGGACGTACCGCTGCTGGTCAATGTTGACAACATCGTCGCCCTGGGCGTTGACACGTTTGGGCATACGCTGCTGTTCACGGTTGAGGGTGGCGACCCCTGGCAACTGAGCGGCGCGTATCGAGCGGCCGTGGCAGCCTTGCGTCGGGCATCAAAAAAGCCCCCGCCACCGAAGTGACGAGGGCCTCCTCACGTATGGGTGACCGAGCACCCGAGCTAACTCTAGCGCCCGAGTTCTGCCTCCAGCAGCCGCACGCGGGTGAGCAAGGCGCTGATGCGCTCGGCGTCCTGGGCGATGACACGCTTCTGGTCGCGCCAGGTTGCCCAGGCGCCCAGCAGCACGATGCCCAGGACGACGCACGCGGCGGCCACGCCCGACCAGTACTGCACGTCGCAGGTGTTCACCCTGTCACCCTCCGGGCGACGGATGTCACACCTCACCCCGCTTGCGGGCGCCCACGGTTTGGGCGGGCGTGACGGAGTCCACGGCGGCGGCGGCCTGGCGCTCGGGCAGACCCTGCTTGATGGCCTTGAGGCGGCGCTGATGGGCGAGCTTCTCCTTGGCGTAGTTCAGGGCGCGCACCTGGCGCTCGCGGCGGCCGCTGATCGCCTCGCAGGCCAGGTCCAGCATCTCGGCGGGTGGCTCGGCGCGGCCGGCCTCCCAGTTGGCCACGGTGGTGTAGTGCAGGCCGAGGATGGCGGCTAGCTCCTGCTGCGACAGGTACTGCTCGCGCCGCCAGACTCGCAGCTCGCGGCCGTTCATCCCAGCCCAGCCCTGGCGGTGCTCTGCCAGCCGCCGGCGTGCCCGCGCCGCGTGGCCCAGGCGCCGTAGTGGTTGGCTGGGCCGATCGTGCAGGCGGTATCGGCGATGGCCCAGGCCTGGGCGAAGGCGACCAGGGCGTTGAGCAGGTGGGTGCGGCGCGTGGTGTCGGCGTAGTAGCCGGCCAGCCGGTACTGCTCCTCCCCGGCGCGGATGATGCGGTCGTACTTGTCCCGCAGGTCGCGGGAAACGGAAACAGCTTGCATGGGAGACTTCTCCTCCTCGGCCCTGAAGATATCAGGCCGCTTGAACGGTGCGCCACAACGTGGCGCCCAGGGCGGAAAACGCGGGGGCGATGACGGACTGGCCGAGCACCTCGTGTGCTCGTTTCTCGGAAAGCCCCGCGACCAGGCGAGGGTCAATGCCCTTGATGCGGGCGTGCTCGGCGGCCGAGAAGAGGCGCGCCGTGTTCGGCCGCGTGGGGTGTGCCAAGCGCACGTCGCACGAGCCGCCCTTCTGGTAGCCGCGCCGCAGGGTAGGCACCGTGGTCGCCTCGGGGGTGAGCAGTTTGCGCCCTCGCGAGAATCCTCGGCCGAGCGCCTTGTCCTTGGCCGCCTTGCGTTCGAGCGTGGCGGTGGAGCGCCAGGCAGCCGCCGGCGTGCGCCGATCGAGCACCTCGCCCAGGGCGGTGTGCTCACGGGCTGGTACGAGCGAGGTGGGGTCGAAGTCCAGGCCACGCGTGACCGCCACGAGCAGCCAGCGCTGGCGTGCTTCGAGCGACCAGGCCGCGCCGTCCAGGGCGATCTCGTGGATCTCGTAGCCCTTCTTGCGAAGGAACGCCCGCACGATGGATGCCGAGGCGCTCGAAGCGTACTCGGGCACATTTTCGAGCACCACGATGGCCGGCTGACAAGCCTGCACCACGTTGCAGAACGCGACCACAAGGTCGGCGGTGGCGTCGTCGTCTTCTGGCTGGGCCAGGGCTTTTTTCGAGCGCCCAGCTCGCGAGGCCGAGATGCACGGCAGCCCGGCTTCGAGCACGTCGCACTCCCCGAGCAGTGAGGGATCGATGTCGCCCAGGTCGCCTTCGAAGGATCGCCCGCCTTTGCTGAGCGGCCCGTGCTCCAGGCTCTGGCTCACGTAGGCCGGCTCGTACTCCAGGGCAAACTCAAGCCTGGCGCCCAGGCCGCGCAGCAGGGCGTCGGAGGACACCCCACCGCCGTGGCAGAGCGAGCCGAGGCGCAGTTTGTGGCCGCGTGCCAGCCGAGCATTCAGGCGGCGCAGGCGATCGCGGATGGCCAGGTCGGTGGGGTGCACGCTGACGTACACCTGGCCGGGGTAAAACGCGACCTGAATGCGCGAGACATCGCCCAGGTTGCGGGTGAGGGTGTCCACCACGGGTCGGCCGGCCTTGTGCGACACCCTGCGATCGCCCTGTGGCGTGAGGCGCAGCACGATGGCATCGCTGGACACGGTGCGCTCGTAACGCACGCCGTCGGAAAAGCCGATGTCGGCCAGGCGTTTGCCCTCAAGCCACAAACGCCGAGCGCCCTTGTGGGCACTCAGCGTGCGCTGGATGAGGTGGGTTGGGTTAGAGTGGCGGTGGGCCACGGGAGTCTGTACCTCCGGGTGGTCGGGGCGGGCGGGGTGGCGACCCCGACCCGCCCGTGGCGGTTAGATCAGGCCGAGCAGCGATCGCAGTCGCGGTAGCTGCTGCCGCAGGAGCGGACGCACTCGCCGTAGTGCTGCTGCTGCTCGCGGGCCAGGCCACGGTAGTGGGCCAGGCAGAGCAGGAAAGGCAGGTGGCGGTAGCGCTTGCCGCTCTCGCGGACGAAGTGGGGCGGGTTGATGGCGTTGAAAGCCGCCGTGTCGGGGGAATCGCCGTATTCGAGAATGCGAGACATGATCGAGACTTCTCCTCGGTGACCTGTCATCTTCAGGCCCAGGCGGTCAACCCTGGACGACGCCCGCAGGCGTTTCGACTAGTCGCGGATGTGGCGCTGCCACTTGGCAGCTTCAGCCTCGCGAGCGAGGTACTGCTGGTACTCGCCAGCGGCGTGGCAGTCCATGCACAGGACGATGCGGCGCCGAGCGCCGCGCAGCATGGAACCGTTGAAGGCCTTCGAGCGGCCCTCCCAGGCGACCTGGCGCTCGGCCAGGCGATCGCCGCACAGGTTGCAGCGGATCATCGGCCTGCGCCCAGGGCGACGATGACGCGGATGTCCGCCTCGGTGAAGTCGGCGATGGCCAGCAGTTCGCTGGCGTAGCGGCGGGCGGCGTCGAGTTCGCCATCAACCCACGCCTGCGGCCGGTTGGCCAGGCTGAACTCGTCGGCGGTGATCATCGCGGCGGCCAGTTTTTGGCCCAGGTCCAGACGAAAGGCGGTGAGCGCCTCGGCGTAGCTGACGTGGTCCACGCCGGCCTGTTCGGCGATGACGTGGGCCAGGTTGCGAGCCAGGCGGGTTTCGGTGGTGCTCATTCGACTTCTCCTCGTGAGCAGGTGGTGGTCCCGACCGAGTGGGGGCGGGGAGCAGGAGTATCCTGAATCCTTCAGGGTTCCGTCCACTTCCCGTCAGGCCAATTTGTAAACGTTTTGCTAAACCTCGCCCCGAGTAGACTGGACGGCGTGACCGCAATCCTGGCCAAAGTGCCCTCCGGGGCCAGGCGCCGTTCGACCGATGACGCCGTGCTCCAGCGTAGATACCTCGAAGCACTCCCCAGGTACTTCACCCCCACCGCTGCCCTGGCCAAGGCCGGCGCTTCGCAAGCCAAGCTCGCCAGGTGGCGGGAGCAGTCAGCCGAGTTTATGGTCGCCGAGCAGCACGCCAGAGAACAGATCGCCGATCAACTCGAAGCCGAAGCGATCCGCAGAGCATTCAAAGGCGTCCGCACTCCCGTCTACCAGGGCGGACTCTTAGCCGGCCACGTCACCCAGTACTCCGATCAGCTCCTCACCCTGCTGCTCAAAGCACTCCGTCCCGACAAGTTCCGCGATCGCCAGGACATCACCGTCACTCAGCCAATCGTCAAGGTGGTCGCCGGCTTCGACCCCGTCCAGGCCCTCTGACCACGTCACCCTGGTCGGGTTGAGCACTCCTGATCTCAATCCGTAGAACACCACGTCGAACACGCCGTGTGGATTTCGGTTGAGCCAATCTCGCTACCAGCCCATCGCCTCTCAACCAGGGCGCCGTCTAGGGGGCCGTGGGATACTCGTTCAAGCGCCCAGGGCGCCGTCTAGGGGATCACGTTGACAACCGTGGAGGTGTGGTCTGGCTCGTGTGTGTCCCTGGTCGGTGCCAGGTGGTTGCTGGGGAGTGGTGGTCCCTGGCCAGGTCGGAACCCCTGGGGTCCTATCGGTATCCAACCGAGGTATCAAGCGTCCTGGGCTGAGTTCAGACTGAGAGTGGACTGAGATGCAGCGCCCGGTCCCCATCAGGTATCAAGCGTTCGGCCGCAGCAGGCTCGCTGGCCGTCCGGGAGAAGGATCGCGTGCGCGAGGGGCATCTCACCGAGTGGCGGGGTACGGGTGCCACCATCGCCCCCTGGCAGGCATCCCCCGCGTACCTTGAACCCTTCCCCTGAAAATTCTCTACTCTGCCCCCCACCCCCTCTCCAGAGATTTTTTATTTTTAGATTGGAGGTCGGCGTCGGGCGAAGGGAGGGAAGCAGCGGGGGCAGCGGCGGCCGGTGAACCAAGTGAAGCACGTCTGGCACTGGACTGGATCGAGGTCCACGCGGTGCCAAGCGTCGATGCGAGTGCTAGATGGGTTAGCTGGGAGTCTGCTTCGGAGGGGCCGATGATCGAGGACGTGGTCGCGCAGGAACTCCAGGCCTCGTTCGGTAAGAGCTGGTGGTTTGCGCCACTGGCGTCGGCAGCCTCCGCAGACAAGTCTGTCGCTCTCGACACGTATGAGGCTTGGCAGCTCTGCGTACGGGCCGGACGGAGGGTAGGGGGACAAAGACAACCCCAGGGTACGGGATTTCTGGCCGCTGCCTAGCCGGTTTGTATGGTGGCCGGTATGCCTCTGTGACACTTGCATGCCGGCAAAAGGTTGAGTGCTAGACTGCCGTCCAGCGTGGCAGGTCGCTGACGGGTGGCTACCCCTCGTACCGGTGTGGTGCGTGGGGATGACATGGCGGACGAGCCGGTTGGGGGGAAGGCCGAAACAGTCCGCGTGCTGCCGTCGCAGTCGGCGTACAGGCCGTTTGGCACGCAGCAGGAGTTGTTCGGGTATCGCGGGCGGGAGGTGCTGCTGGCGGGGCCGGCGGGCACTGGGAAGTCCAGGGCAGCGCTGGAGAAGCTGAGCTTTGTGGCCTACCGTCGGCCGATTCGGGCGGCGATTGTTCGCAAGGTCAGGAAGTCGCTGACCCAGGCGGCGCTCGTCACCTATGAAAAAAAGGTGCTGCCCGAGCCGTCGGGGGTGAGGTTCTGGACCGAGGATCAGGAGTACAGGTATCCGAATGGGGCGATCATCGCCCTGGCCGGGCTGGACGACCCCGAGAAGGTCAAGTCAACCGAGTTTGACCTGATCTATGTGCAGGAGGCGACTGAGCTTGACCAACTCGACTGGGAATTGCTCGTCTCCAGACTCCGCAACGGAGTGTTGTCTTATCAGCAGATCATCGCTGACTGTAACCCCGCAGATCCCTATCACTGGCTCAAACAACGTTGTGATCGGGGTGAGTGTTTACTGCTCGATACACGCCACGAGGACAATCCACTCCTGTATGACCATTCCGCCGGGGGCTGGACCGAGTTTGGTGAGCAGTACCTGAAGACGCTGGATACCCTCACCGGTTACCTGTACCAGCGCTTGCGGCTGGGGCAGTGGGTCGCGGCGGATGGCATGTTCTTTACCGAGTGGAATCCGGCTATCCACCTGTGCGAGCCGTTCAATATTCCGGACCACTGGCCACGCTGGACCTCCACTGATTGTGGGTTCGGGAGTCCCTGGTGTACGTTGTGGTTTGCCCGCGATCCCGAGGGGTCCAGGCCGATCTACGTGTACCGCGAGCGGTATGGGACCGAGATCAGAGATGAGGACCAGGCCAAGATCATCGCCGAGGCATCCGCCGGCGAGCGCATCATCGCGCATGTGCTGGACCCTTCGATGTT
>Ga0126370_10000459_pt1 | contig 16889 bp, 13 predicted proteins | sample PanSoiMetaPlot_3_FD_92586 | JGI IMG/M metagenome (GOLD analysis project Ga0126370, IMG submission 92586) | Tropical forest soil microbial communities from Panama - MetaG Plot_3 | ecosystem: Environmental > Terrestrial > Soil > Tropical forest > Bulk soil | place: Panama | collected 2016-02-17 | reverse complement strand
CATTAATCGAGCCGTACTTGTCCTCCTGGTCCCTCCTGTGGGCTTTATGACTGTCGGTCTGGGAATGGCCGTGCGCTACAGCAGGAAGCGAGACTCGGAATCGAAGCAGTCCGAATCCTGACCACTTGAGCTCCCGCTGGGTTTCACTAACAGCCACTCTCGAACTACGCGCCTCTTCCGGAGTGCGCGGCACCGGCGGCGTCGATTCTCCTCACCCACCCCGCCTGGTACTCACTTGATAGCCGGTTTGAGCGTCTGGCTTCGCCCACTTATAATAGAAAGATTCCGCAGTGCTTCCGAATCAACTAGAGGGGGACTTCCCCGTCGCATTGCGGCGTTCGGTGAAAATGTCGACGGAATCGATTGTTGTTCGCGGCGCTCGCGTCCATAACCTGAAAAACATCGATTTTGAGATCCCACACAACAGCCTGACGGTAGTCACCGGCGTGTCGGGATCGGGCAAGTCTTCCCTCGCCTTCGATACGATCTATGCCGAAGGTCAACGCCGCTACGTGGAATCTTTGTCCGCCTATGCCCGGCAATTTCTGGAGCGCATCGAGAAACCTGATGCCGACATGATCGATGGCATCGCTCCCGCGGTCGCCATCAAACAGAAAAACACCACCCGCAACCCGCGTTCCACAGTCGCCACGGCAACAGAAGTGTACGATTATCTCCGACTCCTGTTCGCCCGCATCGGCCGAACCTACTGCCTGAACTGCGGCAACGAGGTCAAGAAGGACACGGTCGACGAGGTCGCGGATCGGGTTCTGGCAATGGAAGAAGGCACTCGGCTGAATGTGCTTTTCCCGTTCGAAGTTCACCATCCCTCGCCGAGGCAGCCGGAGAAAGGCAAAGGGCCGACTAAAAAAGCTGCCGCCAGAGAACAAGCTTTGCATGCCGACCTGCTTAAATCTCGGCTCTTTGATCTCAGGAAACGCGGCTTTAATCGGCTGTATCAGAAAGGCCAGATCTTTGAGTTCTCCACGCCAGAATCGCTGCTGGACGTAGATTTCTCACAACCCGTGTTCTTCGTCGCAGATCGTATCGTGGTCTCATCTGACGCCCGCTCGCGCATTGTGGATGCAATCGAAACCTGCTATCGCGAAGCAGGCGAGGTGATTTTTGAAACTGCCTCTGGTGAAGGGGAAGTTGTCCGACAGCTTCGCTTCGCCAATCGGTTCGACTGCAAAGTTTGCGGGCGGCACTATGAGGAGCCCGAACCACGGCTCTTTTCCTTTAATAACCCCTATGGTGCCTGTTCACGCTGTCAAGGATTCGGGAACACGATTGATTTTGATCTTGACCTGGTAATTCCGGATAAGTCGAAGACTCTCGGCGAGGGTGCCATCGAACCCTGGACCAAACCGAAGTACCGGCCGCTATTTACCGAGTTAAAGCGATTTGCCAAGTCACTCAATTTGCCGCTCGATGTGCCGTGGTCTGAGCTTGACAAGGACCAGCAACGTAGTGTCATCGACGGCGAGGGGCGCTTTCCCGGCGTGCGCGGTTTCTTCGCTCACCTGGAGCGTAAGAAGTACAAGTTGCATGTACGCGTATTCCTGAGCCGCTACCGCGGATACTCGACCTGTTCCTCCTGCCAGGGCGCGCGGCTTCGCGCCGAGGCTCGCCAAGTCAAGATCAATGGCCAAAACATTTGCCAAATCTGCAGCATGACGGTAGAGGAGGCGGCCCAGTTCTTCTCGGCCGTGAACCTGACACCCCAAGAAGCTGGCATTGCCGAAAAGTTGCTGGAAGAAATCCGGGAGCGCTTGCGCTTTCTCAATGAGGTCGGGCTGGAGTACCTCACACTCGACCGCCTCTCCTCCACGCTCTCCGGCGGTGAAGCGCAACGCATCCAGCTGGCCACATCGCTTGGTTCGCGCCTGGTGGGAACACTCTACGTGCTGGACGAGCCGTCGATTGGCCTGCACACTCGCGACACTCATCGTCTGATCAACATCCTGCATGGACTGCGTGATTTGGGCAATACCATTCTCGTAGTCGAACATGACCCGGACATCATGAGGGCCTCGGACCGGATCCTTGATTTGGGTCCGGGCGCCGGCGAGAACGGGGGGCAAGTAATCGCCAGCGGCAATTATGACCAGATTGTTCACCAGGCAAGCTCGCTTACGGGCCGCTACCTGGCGGAAGAGCTTCGCATTCAGTTGCCCAACTCACGCCGCAAACCGGGGATACGACAGCTCCGCATCACGGGAGCGCGCGCTCATAATTTGAAGGACATCGATCTGACCATTCCCCTGGGAATCGTGGTCGCAATTACCGGCGTGTCCGGATCGGGCAAATCGACGCTGCTTCATGATGTGCTTTACCAGGCGCTGTGCGCGGCCAAGAAGGGGGTCAACGGCGCTCAGCCAGCCACGCGCAGCTGGAGGCAACTGGAGGGAGACGAGTTTATCGATGAAGTCATTCTTGTCGATCAGTCTCCCATCGGGCGTACACCTCGCTCCAATCCGGTGACCTACATCAAGGCGTTTGACGCGATTCGCGACCTGTTTGCCTCTTTGCCAGAGGCGCAGAAGCGCGGCTTCACGGCCGGACACTTTTCCTTCAATATTCCTGGCGGTCGTTGTGAAAATTGCCAAGGTGACGGCACGGTTACGGTGGAAATGCAGTTTCTCGCCGACGTCGAATTGATCTGCGAGGAATGCAAGGGCACGCGTTACAAATCACAGATCCTCGAGGTGCGCTACCGCGGCAAGAATATCCATGAGGTGTTGCAACTCACGGTTAAAGAGGCGCTTCAATTCTTTGCGGGCGCGCCCAAGATTGTGGAGAAGTTAAGAGTCCTCGAAGAAGTGGGCCTGGGGTACCTGCGGCTGGGACAATCGGCCACCACGCTCTCTGGCGGCGAAGCGCAACGAATGAAATTGGCGGCGCACTTGCCCGGATCGCTCGAGATGATCCGGTCGGCGAAGGCCGACGAAGCTCGCCGCCGACCGAAGATTCTCTACATCTTCGATGAACCCACCACCGGGCTGCATTTCGATGATGTCAGCAAGCTGCTTTCCGCCTTCCGCCGGTTGATCGACGCCGGCGGTTCGATTCTGGTGATCGAACATAATCTGGAGGTGATCAAAACGGCAGACTGGGTGATTGACTTGGGACCGGAAGGGGGCGAGCGCGGCGGGTATGTGGTTGGAACTGGCCCTCCCGAGGCGATTGCCAAGCTGGCAAAATCTTATACGGGTAGGTATTTGGCGCGCATCTTAAATGCTAATGGGGCTTCGGGCTCGAAGACCGACAAGGATTAGCGTGAAGGACCGGCGAGGCGACTGCCTGGCCAGAGTCCGCAGGCTACCATGTCGATCGGTTAGGATATGAAACCTCGCTACATCTTAGCCTTGATACTCTCTGCGGCGGGCACGATCGCAGCCGGACAGAACTCGGCCTCGCCAGTCCTCGACTCCGGCAGTACCGTGCGCCATCGCAGGGTGGCCGTTGATGACCCCTCGTTGCCGCCCGAGTTGGTTCGGGCCGAAGCCAACATCGAGAAGAAGAACTATGGCGATGCCGAGCCCCTGCTGCAACAGGTCGTTAATCGTGATCCCAGGAATTATCAGGCGTGGTTCGACTTAGGATTCTTATACAACGCGATGGGACGGCCTGAGGATTCGATCGCGGCATATCGCAAGTCGGTAGATGCCAAGCCCAACGTCTTCGAGTCCAATCTCAACCTCGGCCTGATGCTGGCCAAAACCAGTCAGCCAGACGCGGAAAAATATCTGCGGGCGGCCACCAAGCTGAAGCCAAGTGAAAATGCCCCGCAAAACCAGGAGGTGGCGTGGATGGCGCTTGGCCGGCGTCTGGAATCGAGTGACCCGGCACAGGCTCTGATCGCGTATCGCTCCGCAGCCGTTCAGATGCCCAGCGATCCGGAGCCCCACTTGGCCTCGGCGCCCATCTATGAGAAGCAGAACCGCTTCGCTGAGGCGGAACACGAATACCAGCAAGTATTGGCCTTGGATCCGAAATCGGTTCCGGCCCTGGTGGGAGTCGCAAAAATCTATGCCCGGGGCGACCGGTTCACCGAAGCCAGCGATATGCTGCGTCAGGTAGTGACACAGAATCCCGGTTCAGCTCCAGCGCATGCCGCTTTTGCCCGTGTGCTGGCTGCCGATGGGAAAACGGATGCGGCCATATCCGAGTTCCAAGCGGCATTGAAGATCGATCCCAGCGACCATGAAGCCGAAACCGAGCTGGCTCAACTCTACACGAGGGCCGGTAGATCCGCCGACTCCGAAGCCGTGTACCAGTCCCTGATTGCCACAAATCCCAATGATGCCGCCCTACACCATGCGCTGGGCCAAGCCTACATGAAGCAACATAACTTCCCTCGAGCGCAACAGGAATTCTTGACGGCCGTTAAGCTGAAACCCGACTTAGGCCCGGCCTATGGCGATCTTGCCGCCGCCGCCAACGAAAACAAAAACTACGACTTGGCTATCAAGGCGCTCGATATCCGGGCCAAGCTCATGGGAGAAATTCCGATCGGTTACTTCCTGAGGGCGACCGCGTATGACCACTTGCGCGACTATAAGGATGCCTCCATTAACTATCATGCTTTTCTAAATGCTTCGAGTGGGCAGTATCCCGACCAGGAGTGGCAGGCACGTCACCGTCTGATTACTATCGACCCAAAGGTAAAGTGATATGCGGCTGCTCGCGCTAATCCTCGTCGTGGCCAGTTCATCTGCAGCGTTCGCTCGGGATGAGACGATTGATCAGCTGAAGGCGCGGGTCGAGAGCGCGGCTCCTAAGGAGCGGGTTAGTCTGGCTCTGCGAGTGGCGGAACTCCAGACCAGTGCCGCCGACAAGCTGTACGCTGATGGCAAGAACGATGAGGCGCGGGCCGCGGTTAAAGACGTGGTGAGTTACACCGAAAAAGCCGGGGACGCGGCTACACAGTCCGGCAAAAAGTTGAAAGATGCGGAGATTACCGTGCGCAAGATCGCCCATAAACTGGCTGATATGAAACGTACCGTGGATCTCGAAAATCAGGTTCCCCTGCAAGACGCCATCGATCACCTGGAACGTGTTCGCACGCAGTTACTGGCGAAAATGTTTGATCTTGGGAAAGGCTCGCAATGAACATTCGTCTCCTCGCTGTCGTGACGCTGGCCATGCTGGTTGGCACCGCCTATGCCCAGCAGCACCATGCCGAACTCAATCCGCTCGAAGAGGATGCCCTGCGCGACAGCGCTATGGAGCCCGATGAGCGGCTCAAGCTTTACTTGAAGTTTGCGCGCGACCGGCTGACCAAGCTTGAACAGGTTCGCGCCGATCCCAAGCTCACGGCCAGCGATCGGGCAACCGCTACCCACGATCGTCTCCAGGATTTCCTCGACCTATACGACGAATTGAATGACAACATCGATACTTTTATCGACCGCAAGAATGACATCCGCAAACCGCTCAAGGCAGTGATTGAGGCAGACGCCGAATTCCAGAAACGATTGAAAGCCCTCCAGGATTCCGCCACGGCCGGCAAGGAGGACATCAAAGCCTATGAGTTCGTCCTGAGTAGCACTCTGGATACGTTGAACGACAGCGCCACCGATCACCAGCAACTGCTGCAAGACCAGGAAGAGCTGGCCAAACATAAGCAAATCAAAAAGCAGTAGCCAGCGAATTATGGCATCACCCGGCTGACCTATTGATCAGCTGACTCGGTTTCCCCATGCTAAGCTAGGTTCCAAGGTGAGAGACGGGCTGCTTCCCCTTTTTCAAGAGAGCTATCGTGAACTGAGACCGCGGGCGCCGATACCCGAGATCTTGGTGGAGTTTTTCGCGTTCGCAAACATTAATAATACGATTCGCCTGCGCGAAGGCAGGCTGCTGGTTCGCTTGTCGGATTTGCTCGAAGGCGCTCCTCAGCCGGTTCTCCGCTCCATCGCACACATCCTGCTAGCCAAGATGTATCGCAAGCCGATCGAGCGCAAATACGCCATTCGCTACCGCAGATATGTTTCTAGTCACGAGGTTGCGAGCAAAGCGCATTTGGTGCGGCAGATGCGGGGCCGCAAACGCATCGACACACCCCTTGGTCATACCTACGATCTCGAGAAGATTTTTGACGAGCTCAATGCCCGATATTTTTGGGGATTAATGGCTCGTCCCCACCTAACCTGGAGCCAAAATCTCGCCCGCAATAGCCTCGGCCACTATGATCCAGCCCACAACGCTATCGTGATAAGCCGGGTTTTCGATCATCCCCGAATACCTCGCTACGCAGTCGAATACATCGTTTATCACGAGATGCTCCATCTGAAGCACCCCGTTAAACTGAGGGGCAGTCGTCGTTGTGTACACTCGGCTGCGTTCCAGGCAGAGGAGAAAATGTTCCCGCTCCTCGCGCCCGCCAAGCGGTTCCTGAAGCGCCTGTGAATCGAGTGCAGGGGCGGAACTGTGGAGGCACTCCGGGCAAAGAACGGTTCTCGTTTGCTTGGAACCAAACCACGGCCACCACGGTGCGATGCTTACCCGAAGTTCGTCAGTACAACCGATCCAATCGGACGAAATTTGCCGCCAAAGACCAAACCAGGGATTGCCGAACTGCCGCTCTACCGAATCTAAAGTCTCTGGTGATGGCGATCACACCCAAGGGTGATTTGCCGCGTTGACGGGGTGAGGTAACGAAGGCTATCCTAGGTAAGTTGAAATTGAAATTCATTTTCAAAATCATTTTCAACATCTTTGGATGACACGCCCATGCTGGAGACCTTCATCGTAACCCTACGCGAAGGGGTGGAAGCCGCGCTCATTGTGGGAATTACGCTGGCTTATCTCGCCAAGATCGGTCGTCCGGAGCTGCGCAAATCCGTCTATGCCGCTCTTGCGGCAGCCTTTGTGGGCAGCATTGGCGTCGCCATCCTGCTTTCCCGAACGCACTACAACGAGGACATCTTCGAAGGTTGGGTGATGCTGGCTGCCGCCTTTTTCGTCATCACCATGATCATTTTCATGATGAAGACGGGGCGCAAGCTGAAGGGCCAAATCGAAGGCAAAGTTGGTCTTCTGGCCGGCCAGGGCTCCTGGTTGGGGTTGTTTTTCTTTGTGTTCCTCATGGTTCTGCGCGAGGGCGTGGAAACCGTCCTGATCCTTGCGGCCGTCACGCTGAACACGTCGGCGCTGTTGAGCTTCATTGGCACGCTTCTGGGTGTGGCAGCGGCGGTGCTGTTCGGAGTGATGTTCGTTAAGGGCAGCGTGCGAATCAATCTGCAGAAGTTTTTCCGGGTCACGACGGTGATCCTCTTCTTCGTGGCGGGGCAGCTGATTATTACCGGACTTCACGAACTATCAGAAAACGGGGTTCTTCCCTCCTCCAAGCGCGAAATGGCGATCATCGGTCCGATCGTGCGGAACGACATGTTCTTTTTCGTGACCATCCTGGCGCTGGCTGCCCTGATGGTTTTATTCGAAATGAAGCGGCGGCAACCAGTCGAGGCGCCTAGTTCTCGAGCAGAACGCCGCAAGCAGATTTGGAGCGCTCGCCGCGAACGCCTTTGGATGATCGCTCTCTACGCCAGCTCTTTTGTATTTATCACGCTGGTAACGGCGGAGTTCATTTACGCCAAGAGCGTGAGCGTGCTATCGCCGGCTACGGAAGTCACTTTCGTCGAAGGCCGGGTCACAATCCCCAAGAAGACCATTTACGATGGCGACTTGCACCGCTTCGAAGCTGAGGAGAATGGGGTAGCGGTACGCTTCTGGCTATATCAGAAACCCGATGGCAGCATCGCCAGCGTCCTGGATGCGTGCGAAATCTGCGGGGCGGTCGGCTTCTACAAGAGTGCCCATGGTGTGGTCTGCAAAAACTGCGCCGCTCCCATCAACCCGCAGTCGGTGGGAATGGCGGGCGGCTGCAACCCGATTCCGCTGAAAGCGAAGGAAACCGCCGACTCCATCATCATCTCGGAGGCGGATGTAGTGGCCGGCAGCCGCTACTTCCGGCAATAGCCCATGTTCGTCCGCCTCGTCTACCAGTCCTTTCGACGGGAGAAGCGGCGTAAGGCCCTGGCCGGAATTGCTATTACGCTAGGTGTCGCCGTGGCAACAGCCATGATCGCGGTGGCCAACGATATTGGCGACAAAATCAACCGCGAACTCCGCAGCTACGGAGCCAACCTGCTCGTAACGCCGCACGAAGATACGCTCGATGTGGATATTGGCGGGATGAGCCTCAAACCGCCAGGGGACGGCGCCTTCCTCAAGGAAGCCGACCTTCCCAAAATCAGAGGCACCTTCTGGCATAACAACATCGTCGGTTTCGCGCCGATGCTGCCTGTGACCACAGATCTTGCCGGAGCCAGAGTCACATTGCTGGGAACTTACTTTTCCAAGCGGTTGAGCTTCGGCAAAGAGAACTTCGTCACCGGTGTGCGCACGACCCATCCCTGGTGGAAGGTGAGGGGCTCGTGGCCTGAGGATCAAACCGGCGACGTTCTGGTCGGCGAGCGCCTCGCCGACAAGCTTGGGGTCAAGCCCGGAGCTCAAATTGAACTGGCCCAACAGGCCCACCGAGTAGCCGGCATCCTGTCTACCGGAACCGCAGAAGACGATCAGATTGTTGCCCCTTTGATGGTCGCACAGCAGATTCTGGGAGAGCCGGGGGCGGTGCGCCGGGTCTATGTCAGCGCGCTGACCAAGCCTGAGGATGCCCTAGCTAAGCGGGATCCCAAGACAATGAATCCCCAGCTGTTCGATCGCTGGTACTGCTCGCCCTACGTTCAGTCGATCGCCTATCAATTGCAGCAAGCGATACCGAATTCTCGCGCCGAGCAGATTCGGCAGGTAGCCCAAAACGAAGGTACTGTGCTTTCGCGCATCAAGGGATTGATGCTGCTGGTCACACTAGCGGCCCTGCTCGCCTGTGCGCTGGCGGTTTCCTCCGCGATGGCGACGGCAATCTTCGAACGGCGCAGCGAAGTCGGACTCATGAAGGCTTTAGGGGCTGGCCACGGCTCGGTGGCTGCCATCTTTTTTGCGGAAGCGGCGCTATTGGCGATCCTGGGCGGAGCGGCAGGATACGCCGGTGGAATTTTTCTGGCCCGTCAGATCGGTCGCGCCATCTTCGGTTCGGAAATTACGGTTCAGCCCGTTCTTTTCCCTATCATTCTCGCCATAGCAGTGGCCGTGAGTTTTGCTGGAAGCGCAGCCGCCATCCGCAAAGCGGTGCTTTTTGACCCGGTCTTTGCCCTGCGAGGTGAGCCGTGACCCGAGCCCAGGTCGCTCGTCGTCGCGCTGGTCGGCCGCATACGTCCATGTTTGTGCGCATGCTGCTGCGAGCGGCGGTACTCCGCCGGGGACGCGCAACGTCGGCGCTGCTTGCCATGGTTGTGGCCGCTGCCGTGACCACTACCATGCTCAACCTTTATGCGGACGTGGAGGCGAAATTGCTCCATGAATTCCGCAGTTACGGAGCGAACATCGTGGTCGTCGGCAACCGGGACGCGAGTCTCCCCAGCGATGCATTGAGCAAAGTAGATGACACCCTGGCTGGGCGCGGAACTGCGGTGCCTTTTGCCTACGCCGTCGCCACGACCAGCGACGGACACTCGATCGTCATAGCCGGAACGGATTTTACCCGCGTGCGCAAGCTGAACAGTTGGTGGTCCGTGACCGCCTGGCCTCAGCCGGAATCAAGGAGTAGCCAAGCGCCGGCCCAGGCACTGGTGGGAAAACGAGCGGCGGCAGTTTTGCCCTCGAACGGGAAAAGCTTTGACCTCAGCTTTCAAGGCCGCACCATCCATCTCATTCCCGCAGGTACGCTCAGTACAGGCGCGGCCGAGGATAGCCGCATCTTCATATCTCAAGAGGCATTCGCAGGTTGGACTGGAATCAGGCCGTCGACGATTGAAATCGGTGCCACTGGTTCAAACGCAGAAGTGACGGCCATCATGCAGCGTCTGGCCGAGGTCCTTCCCGAGGCCAGGGTCCGCCCGCTACGCCAGATCATGGAAGCCGAGGGACGCGTACTCGGTAAGACTCGTGGCACCCTTCTTGCCGCCGCCTTGTTGATCATTCTCACTGCTGCTCTATGCCTGCTGGCCACATTGATGGGCTGGGTTCTCGATAGACGCCGGGACTTCGCTATCATGCGAGCCCTGGGAGCGTCGGATGTTCTGCTGAACAGCTTCTTTGCGGCTGAGGCGACCGCGCTCGGTGTTGTAGGCGCTGTGCTCGGGTTTGCCATCGGAGTTGCGCTGGCCGCTTGGATTGGGCGCGTGAATTTCAATGCGCCGGTGGTACCCCGTTTCAGTGTTTTGCCAATCGTTGTTGGGGGGAGTGTAGTCGTCGCCTTATTATCCGCGGCATTTCCCATGGCTGTTTTACGGCGCGCCCAGCCTGCTATGATTCTGCGAGGTGAGTAAGATGATCCGGCTCGAGAACCTGACCAAGTCATACCCGGCGAAAGCCGACGCCAGTGGCGCAGTCATTCGCGCGCTGGACCATATCTCACTCGAGGTCGCGCCGGGTGAGTGGCTGGCCATGATGGGACCGTCGGGATCGGGCAAATCGACCATGATCAACCTGATCGGCTGCCTGGATCGCCCCACCTCCGGAGAAATCTTGCTGGATGGCCAAAACGTCGGGCGCATGTCGGGGACTGAATTGAATCGCGTGCGCGCCGAAAAAATTGGCTTCGTTTTTCAACAATTCCATCTGGTTCCCTATCTAACGGCTGTGGAAAATGTCATGCTCGCCCAGTACTTCCACAGCATGACCGACGAGGCGGAGGCGCTCGAAGCACTCGAACGTGTGGGGCTGAGAGAGCGCGCTCATCATCTGCCCGCGCATCTTTCCGGAGGCGAGCAGCAGCGGATTTGTATCGCCCGGGCCTTGATCAACGACCCCAAGATTATCCTGGCCGACGAACCCACGGGCAGCCTCGACGCGCAGAACGAAGAAATTGTGCTTCGCCTTCTCCGTGAACTCCACCGGCAGGGTCGCACCATTGTCATGGTCACGCATGACCCCGTAGTAGCGAGGCTCGCGGACCGCCGCATTGAGCTGCATCATGGACGCATCGCAACTCAGGAAGTCTTCTCCATGGCCGACGAAGAGCAGTTCGATGAGGTGCTGGAGGAGCTCTGGGTGCTGGAAGAGCACGGGGAGATCGCAGAGGTGGGACGCATGGAAGTGCACGGGGCGCTGCCCGTCAGCATTGCGGTCGAGAAAATGATCAAACTGGGACTGCTGGCCAGCAGACCTCGTCCTACCGAACCATATGAACACAAGCCGTTCTCCAATCCGTGCCATGATGCGCTAAAACCGTCGAGCGTGTCGGTGGGCGATGGCGGCTTGATCGTGAAGCTGACCGACCGAGGTCGCAAGAAAGCCGCCGACATTATTCGCCGTCATCGCCTGGCCGAGCGCTTATTCACCGACAGCCTGGCGCTCGACAGCGAAACCGAAATCGAGCAGCAAGCTTGCAAGTTTGAACACATCCTGTCGCCGGAAGCGACGGAAAAGATCTGCACCTTCCTGGGCCACCCTCGCACCTGCCCGCATGGCGCGCCCATTCCCCGTGGTGCTTGTTGTGAAAAACAAATCGAAGAATTAACAGGTGTGCGCCGCGAGCCCCGATTGGCCCGCTAGAGCGCAGCGCGCCACTCAGCGGCGGAACTGTAGACTGCGCCCTAGCTCACCGCGAAACTTTCGTGTGACAACCTTGGAGATTTCCTGGACATATTCATCACAGCCCCGATTCGTCATCGTGCGGGTGGTCCCGTTCCGCCAGGAATCGATCTCGGCATTGCTTGGCTTGAGCCAGTAGGGCGGGATATTCGGGTGCTTGACGAAATCCTGCCATCATCGGATCGAGCCGCAGGTAGTCATAGGCACAAAATCCGCCCTCGATCGCGGATTTAACCAGGCGTGCGGTGAAGTCGTTTCCCAGACAAGCATGGAAAGTGCTCGCTTGGCTGTATCTGGGTTCCGGATCGCGGTAGGCGAAGATCTCCTTCTGAACCTGCTGCAACAGCTGGTCGGATCCGGGAGGCTTGGGCGTCGAGTAACACGCCTCGATGGCGCGCGTATGAAAGAACGGGCTTTCCGGAAGCCGGCGCAGCCGCTCGAGGGCCTCATTTGTTTTCCCCGCGTGCAACAGAATCAAGACCTCCGCATTGTTCGACCATTCCGATCCCGCATCCAGTCTGGCAAAATCCCTTGCTCGATCGAGCTGATCGGTGAGTAAGAACACTCCCATGCAAGAGCGGAACTGATAATTCCCGGGATCAAGCCGAACCGCCGTGTCGCACTCCTGCGCGGCCTCTTTGCTCAAGCTGGCGTAGCGCAATACATAGGATAGAGTAAAGTGGGCGAAGCCGCTCTGCGGTCGCTTCCCCACCATCGCGTTCGCTTCCTGGTAGGCCTCGGCCAACTTCCCCGCATCGGTATCCAAGCTAACAATTTGCGCAGCCGCTTCTTCCAGGTCGGGGTCCAATGAGAGGGCATGCCGCAATGTGGGTTCGGTGCGCGACATGATCCCGGTGGCCCCCGGTCCGTATTCCTCCTCGTAGTAATAACGTTTTCCCAATGCGGACCAGGCGGGCGCAAAGGTCGAATCCAGTGCCACTGATTGCTCCAACATGCGGACTGCCTCGCGATTCTGATCACCATCGTGTGCCAGCGCCACGCTCCGGAGGTAGAGATCATAGGCTTCTTCGTTGCTGGGATGTGTACCCTTCTCCCCCGCCCCATTCGTTGCGCCCAAGGCCGGAATCAAGCCCTGCCGCACCTTCGACGTCACTTGCTGCCGCATGGCCACAAGATCCTCGGCTGCAACATTCATCGTTTCCTGCCAAAGCACGCGATCGTCGCCCACATCGACCGCTTGCATAGCCAGTTGCAGCTGGTCATGAACCTTCTGGTAATGTCCAATCACGATCCGGCCGACGTGCATGTCTCGTCCCGCCTGCTGCACGTCCACATCGCCCCCGACATATTTTCCCGTGCTCGCAAATGGACGGATCGACAAGGTGCGCACCGAGCTCAGTGTGGTCGCTACCTCATCGGGCAGAGCCATCCGCAAGAAATCGTACTCTTTGTCCGAGCCGAGGTTCTGAAAAGGCAAAACGGCAATGGTCACGGGGGCCGCGACACGGTTCTTTGCCTGGGGAGCTGACATCTGCTGCCATCGCCAAATCACGAATCCCAATATGGCGAGCAGCAGCACCCCGGCCAGTCCCCACAGCCATCCCTTTTGCGGCAATGGTATGGGCTTGGCTGCGGCCTCGCTCCTTGACGAATCTGTGTCCCGTCGCGCACGCGCCAGATCCGCTCTCATTTCGGAAGCATGTTGATAGCGCACCTCGCGATCCCGTTCCAGCGCTTTTTGGATGACTCTTCCGAGTTCTGGCGGGACTTGCGGATTCAATCGTTCCGCTGCCCGTGGAGTTCCATGCAAGACCGCATCAAATACCGCTCCCGATGTATCCCCTTGGAAGGGCAATGCGCCGGTTGCCATTTCATAGAGCACAATTCCGAAAGAAAATAGGTCGGTTCGCGCATCGAGTGCTTTGCCCAGCACCTGCTCGGGAGACATGTAAGATACCGTGCCCAGGGTCGATCCCGGGCTGGTGAGATGGTCTTTGTCGCTTAACGTGTTCGCGGCCGCGAGGCCGCTTGCCGAGGAGTTTCGTTTGTCCACCTTGGCTAGGCCGAAGTCCAGAATCTTTGCGTGCCCGCGGTTAGTAACGAAAATGTTTGCAGGTTTAATGTCGCGATGCACAATGCCAGCCGAGTGCGCCGAGTCGAGCGCATCCGCGATTTCGATGGCTATCGAGAGCAGTGTTTCGGTCTCAATCGGGCGGCCGGCGATGGCATGCTTCAACGTCTTGCCTTCCAGATACTCCATAGCAATAAAGCGTGCAGCGTCGCTCTCGCCGATTTCGTAAATCGTGCAAATATTGGGATGGTTCAGCGCCGAGGCTGCCCGCGCTTCCCTTCGGAAGCGTTCCAGTGCAGGTGCGTCCTGAGCGACGCTGTCAGGAAGGAACTTGAGGGCGACGAACCTTCCGAGGGACAGGTCTTCGGCCTTATAGACAACCCCCATACCGCCACCGCCGAGCTTTTCCACAATGCGGTAATGCGAAATGATTTGTCCGATCATTGAGCTGGATCTTAAGGACTCGAGTTCGCGTGAGTCAATTGGAGCGGGCTGTTGCTCTGGCCCAATTACGGTCCCGTTGCGCAGCCCCGCCGTACCCTTGTTGTCCGGTTCAACCCGGCGTATTGGTATTGGCTGTTTACGCCTGTTAAGCGCACCAGCGTCATCTGATCGAGCATAACAGTTCGTTCGGTGCTGCTGGCGGCATACCGGTCAACGCGGAAATTCGAAACGGCAGCCCTCCAGTGAAGTTCGGCAATTAGCACTTCAGCCAACTTGTCTCCTTGCTCGACGGCCGAGAAAGCAAACAGCCATGAGATTGTCTGAGGAGCCATCGTCCAAAACCCAAAGAATAAGAGGGGTTGAACAAGCGGGCCGATTAGCCTGCTGTCAATAACTTACATCAAGTCCTCGATGGAATACTGAGTCTCGACCGGGTTGTCTGCTTCATCCCTGGTTGCGGCCCGGGTGAGGGAAAAGGTTCAACGTCTGGTCCTGGAGAAGGATCAGGATCAGGCCCTGGCGGTGGAACCGGTGATGGATCCGGTTCGGCGGGCACTCCCGGGTAGCCGGGGATTGGCTCCGGTGCACGAACAATGAACATGCATAAGAGATGGCCGATGAAGTGACGAGGTTGCTCTTCGGACAACGGCAGTCGGCAGTCGCCCTGGTGAAGCAGCGGGTCAGGGACTGCTTCTTGGCCTGCCGCCGTCTAGATATCCGCCAACTCAGAATCAGCTTGCGGTTTGGGGGATTTGCTGGAATGCGAATGAAGACGCACAGCGGCCATAATGATTCCGAGTTGTCAAAAAAATCAGCGATGCGCATGCCCGTTGCGCTTGTAGGCTGATACCGAGCCTTTCGCCACAGTGACCAGAGGGTTGCCCTATGTTGATCCGCTTATGTACGTCTAGCGAGGATGGCGAGCAGCTTCGTGCGATACAGGCCCGCACAGGTATTTTGAATGCTGGAGCTGCTGGAGACGAGAAAGCCTGGGCTTCGATCGACCACGAATGTTCCATGAACCACTACCCGTCTACCAATCACGTTATGCGATCCCGAAGCGGCATCATGCTTTGTGAAGTGAAGCTCGAGCACATCAAAGGCACGACTAATATTAAGCATCATCTCTGAGCTAGAAAAAGTGCGTGGCCAATGGAAAACACGATTGCGCTTGCGGCAAGCGCGAAGCCGGTGGGGAGAATTCTCGAAACCGATGATTTGGGACGGAAAATCTATCCACTGCTCGGACAAATGGATAAAAGCGCGCGCTCGGCTACTGCTATACGCCTTGGGAGGTGGCTAATTCCCGGTGACGCCACGGAAACGCCTGCTGTCGATCAATGAGTGGCAAGAGCGACGTGCGCGCATTCGCTCAACTCCCGCTCGGCACAATGCAGTTCAATTTTTTGATCAGTTCGAGTGAGCGTGCCGGTCGGCTGTCTGGATTCGAGATTCGAGCGACGCTGCCATCCGAGTACCTGCACCTAAGCACTCGGTTTGGTGAACGCCTAGGTGATGTTTCGCACTTTAACCTGAATTGGAGCAGCCAGCCGGTGGCACTACTTGTCCAATTCGGCGATCTCCCGGGCAAATAGTCGATTACCGGGAAACTGCTGGCGCAGGGTATCCAGCTCTTGTAACGCGCGGGTCTTATCCTTGTCGCGAACGTAGGCGATGGCCAGCAGGATGCGGGCGAAAGGCGCCAGCAATACTCCCCGCTCTGCGGTCAGCTGCAGTTCCTTGATGCCTCCCTGCTTGTCGGGATTCGCTCCACCCAGACGGACAATCCAGCGCAGCGGCGCGGACAGGCTTCCGGTAAGATACCGGCTCACACCGCTGGCCAAGTGCGCGTCATAACAATCGGGATGAATCGCAAGAAGTTGGTTTCCGTAAACTTCGGCCTGCTTGGCGTGGTGCAACGAGGCTAAGTTGCGTTTTTCGATCATTGCAAGGTAATCGGATCGCAAGCCGGAGGCTAGGGTCAGGGCAAACAGAGCATCGTGATCCGTGGAATCTTTTGCCAGTCGTTCGTGGGCCAACTTTTCGGCCTGTGTCAGGGCTTGATTGAAACGGTCTCGCACTACTGGATCAGCCGTGAGCTTCTTGCGCGCGGCAAAGGCGGAATCGTTCTCATAAAATTGTCCTTCGAGCACGCCTAACCGCTGAAACTCTGAGAAAAGCAGGTCCGCGGCCTCCGACACCGGCCCCATAGGGTTGTCCCGGTGCTGTTGTTCAAATGCTGAAAACTCACGTTCCGCTTGGGAGAAATTGAGGTTGTACATCAGCCGAAAGCCATTCTCGATTTCTGCCGAAGGTTCATTGCTGGCCGCACCGGGCAGGATGAGCAAAACGGGCATAAGAACCGTTAAGATCATCCGGGCAGCGTCTGAGATTCTTCGACCGAACAACATGCATTCCCCATCTAGGAGTGTCAACTTAACACTGTCGACTGTTTCACCAAACCGTTGTTTGGATAGATGCACAAAAAGCCAATCCTATAAAGAAGGTTTTGTCAACTATTTGTAAATTTTGCCAGTGGTTTGAGTATCGGCAGCCGGAGCACACGCTCCGAATTGTACGAATGTATGTCGCTTGACACCACGTCTTTTGCCGCCTTAGGCTGAGACCGTTCCCGTGGGGCACTGCGGCATTCCCGCCGAAAGGGCTAGGCCCGCCCGCTGAAAATAGCAGCAGGAGTGTGCCCATGCCTACTCTTGAGACTTATCGCAAGCAAGCCAAGTTACTGCTT
>Ga0126370_10000458_pt1 | contig 16892 bp, 11 predicted proteins | sample PanSoiMetaPlot_3_FD_92586 | JGI IMG/M metagenome (GOLD analysis project Ga0126370, IMG submission 92586) | Tropical forest soil microbial communities from Panama - MetaG Plot_3 | ecosystem: Environmental > Terrestrial > Soil > Tropical forest > Bulk soil | place: Panama | collected 2016-02-17 | reverse complement strand
GGCTTGATGATCACATAGCTTTGCTCGCGCAGCGTCTTGAGGTACGCGCGCATCGCCGGCTCCATGCGCTCGCTGTACAGTTTCTCCATAATTTCATTACGCACTTTGTCCATCGACTGCTGGCCTTCGTCATAGTGCTCCAGCACCTGCAAAACCAGGTAGCCCTGCTTCGTCTCCAGGACGTCGGTAAGCTGGTTCCTCTTCATCACAAAAACTTTGTCTTCCAACTCTTTGGCCAGCTCGCCCCGCTTATACGTGCCCAGGTAGCCGCCCTGATCCTTGGTACTGCTGTCCGAATAGCGCTTCGCGATCTCACCGAAGTCTTCTCCGTCCTGCACACGCTTCAGTGCCGTTTCCGCCTTTTTCTTCAGCGCCGGTAATTCATCCGCACCTTTTCCCTGCGTATTCACTTGAATCTCGCGCAACGCAACTTGTTCCGGCCGCACAAATTCCGTTTTGTGCGCCTCATAAAACTTTTGCACTTCATCGTCGCTGATATTGATGTGCGACCCGACTTCCTGGCTAATCACTTTCTGCGTGAGCAAATGATTCTCGATGTTGCTCTGGAAGTCTTCCCAGTTCATTCCTTCCGAGGTAACCGCCTTTTCCAGTGCGTCAATGTTCTCGAGCTTGTTCTGGATGCGAATTTGATCGAGCTGCTTGATGACTTCGGGTTTGACGCTGATGCCCATATCCTTGGCGCGCTGGACGAGAAGCGATTGATCGATGAGGTCGCGCAACGTATTCTTTCGGCGTTCTTCAATGTTGGTTTGCAATTGCTCCTGGGTGCAGCGTCGCTGGCACTCCTGCTTGGCGTCCTCGGCCGCGGTTTCGCGCGCCTTGTCAAACTCGCTGAGGGTAATGATCTCATTGTTGACGCGCGCAATGATCTCTTCGATGGTCTTCCCGGCGTTTGGATCCACGGGCTGTGTCCCTGCCGCGCCCTTCAATTTCGGGGCAGGGGGACTGACCGGCTTCGCCTGGGTGGCAGCAAGCGGAGGCGCCTGCGAACTGGACTCTTGCGCCTGCGCGTCCGCCGAAAGGCCCGTGAGCAGAACCACGGTGCACAGCCCCACAATGACAGAAAGGTTTTTCATGCTTTCCCCCAACCAATAAGTTTAGCCTTGCCCTTGAAGGCCGAGCAATACGTTTCTCAAAACCGCCGGAACCGGTTCCCCGCGCTTCAATTCAATCCACAGTACCCCGCTCGGATCGGGCTTGATGCCCGCCCGCGAGCGTACTACGCTAACGAGCCTGGCCGGGTCCAGCGTGGTCTCCGGGTGGAACCGCACCGCAATCCGGCTCCCCTGCCGCTCGACCGACGAAATCCGCAACCGTTCACACATGGATTTGAGCACCGCATAGTCCAAAAGGTTTTCCACGGAAATAGGAGGCTTGCCGAACCGGTCTTCCAACTCCTTGCGCACGTCCTGCTTTTCCTCATCGCTTCCCACCGTGGAAATGCGCTTGTACGTACGCAAACGCAGGTTTTCGCTGGGGATATAGTCCTGCGGGATGCGCACATCCAGTCCCAAACTGAGAGTCGTGCGCAAATCGGGTACGGCTTCCTCCCCTTTGAGCTTGGCCACCGCTCGCTCCAGCATCTGGCAGTACATGTCAAACCCAATCGCTTCAATGTGCCCGTGCTGCTGCCGCCCGAGCATGTTCCCGGCGCCGCGCAGCTCCAGGTCCAGCGCAGCAATGCGAAAGCCTGCGCCTAGTTCGCTGAATTCTTTCATCGCCGCGAGCCGTTTGCGCGCAATATCCGAAAGCGTGGTTTCCGGCGGAACGAGCAAATACGCATAAGCACGCTGGCTCGAGCGCCCCACTCTGCCGCGCAGTTGATAAAGCTCCGCCAAGCCGAGCCGGTCGGCCCGATTAATCAAAATCGTGTTCGCGCGCGGAATGTCCAGGCCGTTTTCCACGATGGTCGTCGCCACCAGAACGTCCGCTTCGTCGCGAATGAACTTGAGCATCACGCTTTCCAGCTCTTTCTCGCCCATTTGCCCATGTCCGACCACCACGCGCGCCTTGGGCACCAACTTCTGCACCATCGCGCCGAGCGAGTAAATCGATTCCACGCGGTTGTGGATGAAGTAGACCTGCCCATCGCGCGCCATCTCGTTCTCGATCGCGCTGCGCACCAGTTCCTCCTTGAACGGCGCAACCACCGTCTGGATGGCCAGTCGGTCCCGCGGCGGCGTTTCGATCAGCGACATATCCCGCAACCCCACCAGCGACATGTGCAACGTCCGTGGAATCGGCGTCGCGGAAAGCGCCAACGCGTCCACATTCTTACGCATCTCCTTCAGCCGCTCTTTGTGCGCTACGCCGAAGCGCTGCTCTTCATCCACAATCAGCAGCCCGAGCTCTGCGAATTTCACATCTTTCGACAGCAGCCGGTGCGTGCCGATTACGACATCCACCTTACCGGCTTCCAGGTCCGCAAGAACCTTCTTCTGCTCTGCCGCGGTGCGAAACCGGCTTAACATTTCAATGCGCACGGGAAAAGCCGCGAACCGTTTCTTGAATGTCTCGAAGTGTTGGAACGTAAGAACTGTTGTGGGCGCAAGCAAAGCAACTTGCTTATTATCATTCACCACTTTGAACGCCGCGCGCATCGCCACTTCCGTCTTGCCATATCCCACGTCGCCACACAGTAGCCGGTCCATCGGCTCGGTCTTCTCCATATCCTTCTTGATGTCGCTGATCGCCGCCATTTGGTCCGGCGTCTCTTCGAACTCGAACGCATCTTCAAATTCACGCTGAAAATTTCCATCAGGAGAAAACGCGAAGCCTGGTGTGGTTTTGCGTTGAGCATAAAGTGCCAGAAGCTGGTCGGCCATGTCTTCCAGCGACTTCCGCACGCGCGTCTTGCGCGAGTTCCACGCCGTGCCGCCTAGTTTGTCGAGTGGCGGATGCGCGCCCTCAAGCACCCGGTAGCTCTGTACCAAATCCATTCTCTCAAGCGGAACGTACAGTCGCGCATCTTCCGCGTAGCGCAGCAGCATGAACTCGCCGCGGTGCCCGTCCGATTCAATTTGCCGCAGCCCCTCGAATTGCCCGATGCCATGGTCCACATGCACCACAAAGTCGCCTGGCTTGAGCTCCGCAAAATCGCTGAAAAAACCAGACGTGCGTATTTTGTGGCTAGGCCGCTCGACCGTCGGAGTCACATCGAAAAGGTCCGCGTGCCCGTAAATCGTGAGATTGGCATCGGGAAACGTCACGCCTTCGGCAAACGGCGCGCGAATCAGCAGCATCCCCGCGGATTCCTGCGCACCCTCCGCGGTGAAACCTGCAGCCGCCTCTTCGGACTCGCCTAGCACATATGGCACTTCGTATTCGCGGCAGATGTCCGCAAATCTTTCGATCTCACCTGTGCTTGCAGCGGTCAGAAACACCCGACCGCCCGAAGCCAGCTGCGATTTCACATCGCCCATGCACGCAACCACGTCGCCATGAAAGCGCCCGCTGGGCCGGGAAGAGATCTCAAATTGCGGAGCCTCGCCAATGCTTAACGCGAGTTGTTCCACATGAATTTGCGAGGTTTTGGCAAGCGTCGCCGCAACCTGTTCCTCCGTCCAAAAATAGTACGCAGCTGGCAGCGAATTAGCGCGCCCGTAACGTTCGTAAACTTCCGTAGCCGTGGCCAGATGCTGCTGCGCCGCCTCACGCAACCGCTGTGGCTCGTCGAGAAACACAATTGGCCGCAACGAGCTTTCCGACATTTCAAAAAGAGAAGCTGTGCCTGCTTCCCGGGAAGGCCCAAACGCCGAAACCGCGTCCCAATCCGAGGAATTGTTTGCGGCTGCATTTTCTGGCGCCGGTACCGCCCATTCCGCTAACGGCAGCAGCGTCGTCCGCACCACCGGAGCAATCGACCGCTGCGTCCGCGGGTCGAATTCGCGCACCGACTCGACTGTATCGCCCAGCAGTTCGATGCGCACCGGACGCATCGCTTCCGGCGAAAAAACATCAATGATCCCCCCGCGCACTGCAAACTGTCCCGGCAGCTCCACCATTTCCGTGCGCGTGTAGCCTACCGAGCCCAGATGCGTAATCAGTTCCTCATGGCCGATTTCCGTGTCCTTGGCGAGCGTCTTTGTAAGGTACAAATAAGCCGCCGGATCCTGGTAGCGCCAAAGCGCTGCGGCCACCGGCGCAATCACCAGCGAAATTTGTCCGTCCACCAATCGAAACAGCGTCGTGGCTCGCCGCTCCAGAATGTCCGCGTGAGGACTTTGCGATTCCCAAGGCAGCCGGTCAAACGAAGGCAGCGTTGCGACACTCCCTGAAGCTCCCGGGAAAATCGCAGCGAAGAAGCGCAGCGTCTCCACAAAGGCCTCAGCGCGCCGGTTCGAATCCGTTACAAAAAACGCCGGCCGCCGCAACGCATGCGTCAAATACACCGCCACCAGCGCCTTGGCCACATCGTGTAGCCCGGTGATCGAAGCCAGCCCCGCGTTCGCACGCAGTTCCGCCAACGCGCCTTCCATCGAGGGATGGCGCAGCAGGCCCTCCAATCTTTCACGAACTGCCGGAAGTATCATGCGTGGGCGATCAGGAATCCGCGTTCGGAGCGCGTTTATCTTTCGTTTGAGACTTTTCGGTTAAACCAGAAGCGCCATCCCGAATCTTCTGGAGAATCCTCGTCGTCGAATAGCCGGGCACAACGGGAATCGAAACCACGCGTCCGCCCGCCGCTTCCACTTCCTCGCGGCCAACAATCTGGTCACCAGCCCAATCGCCGCCTTTCACTAGAACATCAGGAAGCAAGCGCGAAATCACCTCGCGCGGGGTAAGCTCATCAAAAATAATCACAGCGTCCACCGCTTCCAGCGCCGACAGAATTTCCGCGCGCTCCTGTTCCGGAATCACCGGCCGCGTTGGCCCCTTCAACTGACGCACGCTCGAATCGCTATTCAGCCCGACGATCAGCGCATCCCCCATCTCCCGCGCCAGTTCAAATCCGCGAATGTGCCCGGGATGGAGTAAGTCAAAGCAGCCATTCGTGAAAACGACGCGCCGCCCATTGCGTTTCTCGCGCCCAAACCGCAAAATCGCCTCCTCGAGTGTCAGGGCTTTCGAACGCAAAGGATCTCCATGTAAGCAGAAGAGAATTTGGGACTACGCCTAAATGTTTATTTTATCACGCGCACTAGACTCAGCGCTCTGGAGACCACGTTTCCGTAGTGGACCAGGTTGAATTCTTCCGATCGTGACATAAGGCGTCAAAATTCAAACTGGACCACTACGCACATTTTCACCATGAAATCACGAAAAACCGCACGCGCCCTTGCTGGCATCCTGTTCGTGGCCGCAGGCTTCTGGCTCGCGTTTCCGAAAGCCTACCAGGAAAAGACGTATCTCATCCCCGCCGCGGGCTGCCGTCTGGAAACCACCATCTTCGAAAAAAAAGACGGAGCCCCACAGGGAACGGTCCTGTTGTTTCCCGGATTAGTGGCTAACAAAAAAGTCATGGCTTTCCTCGCAGGCGGATTCGCAGAGCAGAACCTGCGCGTGTTCGTTCCGGACTTGACCGGACACGGCCACAGCCCCGGTCCCTTCTCGCCGCAGCACGCCGAAGACTGTGCCGAAGCGTTTCTCTCCGGTCTCATCGCACGCGGCATGGTGAATCCCGACCGCACCATCATCGCTGGGCACTCGATGGGCGCCGCCATCGCCCTGCGTGTCGGCGCTAAAATTCCGGTTGCAGGAGTCGTCGCCATATCGCCAGCACCCCTGCGCGCCGCCCACGGCGTTCAGCCGGAGATGCTCCTCTATTCCGACACCGGTCCAATGCCGCAATATTTCCTCGTCATTAGCGGCGCGCTCGAGCCTGAACCCATGCGCGCCAACGCCGCCGACCTTGTCGCCGCTGCCAACGCCGACGACGCGCAGCTCATTCTCATCCCCAAGGCCACACACGCGAGCCTCATCTTCGACCGCAACGTCGTGCGCACTTTCCAAAGCTGGACCGCCAAAACGCTGCAACTTACCGGCTCTCCCGGAATGCCCTCCCTGCGTCAACTTTACGGTGCAATCGCCGGATTCTTTGGCCTGCTCCTGCTGGCAAATCCCTTTCTTCGTGAACTCACCGGAAAGAAGCCCAGCGGTTCGGAAGAAATACCAGAAGAAACAAAGGAAGGACCAGAAACCACTCGGTCCTTGTCGTGGCCGCGCAGGCTCCTCGAGTTCGCGGTGGGCTCCTTTCTCATCGTCTTCCTGCTTCGTTACGGGAATCCTCTGCGCTCCATCCATCTCTTTGAAGCCGACTACTTCGCCGGTTTTCTCATGCTCCTGGGAATTGCGCTCCTTCTGCTCCGCTGGAATTCCTTGCGCGAACACCTCCTTCCATGGAAATCCGGATTGCTCGCAGCTCTATCCGCCGGCTTGATTCTCCTACTCCTGTTCACCGCCTGGCTCGAGCTCTCGCTCTACGAAGCCTGGCTCACGCCCGCAAAATGGCTGCGTTTCCCTTTTCTCTTTCTCGCTTTTCTTCCCTACCACTTCGCCGAAGAAATCTCTCTCGGCCCTGCCACCAAACACAATGCATGGAGACGTTTCGCCGCCGGGATCTCCCTTCGCGTAGTCGCCTGCGGCGCGCTCGCCTTCGGCGTCTTCTACTTGCACAGCGGCGAAATCCTCATGGTCCTGCTTTTGCCTTATTTTGTACTGTTGCACGTTCTGCAACGACGGGGTATGGACATTGTGCACCAGGAAACAGGCTCGGCCCTGGCATCCGCCGTATTCGGTGCTATACTCCTCGCTGGTTTTTGCCTGGTGATCTTCCCCGTCACCTAAGGGTGTGGCGTTCCGCGAACGCCCGTGTTTCTAGTCTTCACATGTGAGGGTTCTGAGGCTTCTTCCCCATCGCCGAAGACCCGAAGGGTGCGCACACAAGTATGGCCGAAATTGCAATTATTGGCGGCGGGCCCTCCGGCGCAATGTGCGGCGAGCAACTCGCCCGCGCCGGTCACAAAGTAAATCTCTTTGACGAGCACCTCGCCTGGGAAAAACCCTGCGGCGGCGGACTCACCCACAAAGCCATCCAGTGCTTCCCTTTCCTGCTCGACAATCCTTATCCCAAAAAGCTGGTTCATTCCGTCGACCTCATCAGCAGCCAGGAACATCGCGCCACCCTCGAAATGCCGCATCCCATCGTGATTTATTCACGCAAGGTTCTGAACGGCCTGCTTCTCGAGCGCGCCCAAGCCGCAGGCTGCACGGTCCAACGCTCCCGCGTGTTGAGCGTGGACATCGATCGCAGCAAGCCGCGTTATTGCGTCGAAGGGGAATGGCACGAAGCGGATTTTCTCGTCCTCGCCGCGGGCGCTCGCAATCAACTCGTGCCGGGAAGCCGCGCGCTCCAGCGTGACGAGCTGGAAATGACCCAAGGCTACTTCGTCCCGCAAATCGCCGATTCCATCACCATCAAATTTCTTCCACAATTTGAAGGCTACATCTGGTCCTTCCCGCGCAACGACCATCTCTCCGTAGGAATCTGTGGCAGCATGTCCTCGCACACCAGCGCACAACTCCGCGGCCATTTACAGACTTTCGTCGAAAAGCAAAATATCTCGACGGACAACGCCAAGTTTTACAGCCACGTCTTGCCCTCGCCGCAGGTGCGCACGCTGTCGCAACGCAACGTGGTCGGCAAGAACTGGGCGCTCGTCGGAGACGCCGCTGCCCTTGTTGATCCTCTGACCGGCGAAGGCCTTTTCTACGCAATTCGCTCCGGCGAACTGCTCGGCCGCTCGCTCGCGGAAGGCTGCCCGGAACGCTACCCCGCCTGGATCAAAGCGGCCTTCTCCAGCGAATTGGAATTTGCCGCGCGCATGGTGCGCCGCTTCTACCTCGGTTCTTTTCTCGGCAGGGCGGTGACCACGCGCATGGTTCAATTCATTCGCCGCAACGCCATCTTCCGCCAGTTGATGGCCGATCTCTTCAGTGGCACCCAGGATTACTCCAGCCTCAAGCAGCGCCTCTGGGGCCACCTGGGCGTCACCATCAGTGATTTTGTTTCCAGTGTTTTGAACCTGGATCGTCCCGCCAGCGCCCATGCCGGCAACACTGGCGTCTCCGGCGACTGACGTTCGGTAGGGACAGCCTTCTGAGGCCGTCCGTTTGGAGTGCGGCAGCCCCCCGGCCGCTTTTCTTCCTTGCTGAACTTCTCTCCTGTGAGCGAGCAAAGAAACAGCGCCCGCAGCTCGTTGCAAGCGAAAAACAGACCTCTCCCGATCCTCGTCCAAGCCACAAAACAGTTATCAGCACCCTACGAGGGCCTGATAACATGTACATACCGCAACCCACCCCGCATCCAACAGCGAGGGGTGACGGCCCCAAGTCATGACCACTGAGACCAACGCCAAAGCCGCATCCAAAGACGCCGCGTCGAAGGATAAGGACAAGAAGCGCAAAAACGCCTGGAAGAACCTTCCCCATGTTTGGGCGCTGATGAAGCCGCGCCGCAGCCTGCTCATCCTCGGCTTCTTCTTAATGGCCGTGGGACGCGTCTCCGGCCTGGTGCTTCCCGCTTCCACCAAATACTTTGTGGATAACGTCGTCCTTCACAAGCAGGTTTGGCTTCTGACGCCGCTTGCCCTCGCCGTTCTTGCTGCGACGATCATCCAGGGACTCACGTCGTTCACTCTCACGCAGCTTCTCTCGAAGTCCGCGCAGCGCATGATTACCGAGCTGCGCCGCCAGGTGCAGGCGCACATTGGACGCCCGCCCATCGCATTCTACGACGCCAACAAAACCGGCGTGCTCGTCTCGCGCATCATGAGCGACGTAGAAGGGGTGCGCAATTTGATCGGCACGGGCCTCGTCGAATTTGTCGGCGGCCTCATGACCGCGGCGATCGCCCTGGTCTATTTGCTCCACACCAGCGTCCTGATGACCGCTGTGGCCTTCACCATTCTCGTGGTTTTCGGCATTTTCATCAGCTGGGCCTTCAAAACCATTCGCCCCATTTTTCGAGCGCGCCCAAAAATCAACGCCGAGGTTACCGGCCGCCTCACCGAATCGCTCAGCGGCGTCCGTGTGGTCAAGGGCTATCACGCCGAGGACCGCGAAGAGAAAGTCTTCTCTTCGGGCGTGCAGCGCTTGCTCGACAACGTGCTCAAGACGCTCACCGCCACTTCGCTCATGAGCCTCTCCGGCGCCATGCTGCTGGGCATCGTCAGCGTGCTCATGATGGAGTTAGGCGGCCGCAAGATGCTTGCCGGCACCATGACGCCGGGCCAATGGTTTGCCTACAGCGCCTTTCTGGCGTTTCTCATCGCGCCGGTTTTTCAAATCGTGGCCATCGGTACGCAAATCACCGAAGCCATCACCGGTCTCGAGCGCACGCGCGAAATCCTCAACGAAAAGATGGAAGACGAAGCGGAGGGCCGCACCGTCACCATGGACCGTGTCGACGGCCTGGTGGAAGCGCAAAACGTTAGCTTCTCGTATGAAGAGCGCAAGGAAGTTCTGCATGACGTCAGCTTCTCATCCGAGCCTGGAACCGTCACCGCGCTGGTCGGCCCTTCCGGCGCGGGAAAATCCACCATCATCGGATTGATCGCCGCGTTTTACGTTCCTTCCAACGGAAAAATGCTCGTGGACGGCGTGGACCTGGCTACCGTGAAGCTGAGTTCCTACCGTACGCAGCTTGGGGTTGTGCTGCAGGAAACGTTTCTTTTCGACGGCACGATTCGCGAAAACGTAGCGTTCTCCAAACCGGACGCCACCGAAGACGAAATTCTCGCCGCGTGCCGCATTGCGCGCGTGGACGAGTTCGCCGAATCCTTCGAGCAAAAATACGACACCGTGGTCGGCGAGCGCGGCGTGAAACTTTCCGGCGGGCAGAAGCAGCGCGTGTCCATCGCGCGCGCCATTCTGGCCGATCCGCGCATCCTTATTCTCGACGAAGCCACCTCGAGCCTCGATTCCGAATCCGAAGCCCTGATCCAGGAAGGCTTGAAGTACCTGATGCGCGGGCGCACCACGTTTGTCATCGCGCACCGGCTCTCGACCATCCGCCGGGCCGACCAGATTCTTGTCGTCGAAGCGGGCCGCATCATCGAGCGCGGCACGCACGAAACCCTCTACGCGCTCGGCGGCCGCTACTACGACCTTTACACCAAGCAGCACGCCGTCGAGACCAATCTCTTCCTCGCTCCCGGCGAAAGCACCGCCCTGGACGACTCCGCCGAATTCGCCGCCGGCGGCAACGGCCGCGCCGCCGCAGCCGATGCTCGTGGCGGAGCCGCCGACGCCGTCCGCATCCTCCGCGGCCAATCCAGTTAGCCCTTCTCGGTCATCCCGAACCCGGTCGCGCCGCCCGCGGCAAGCGAGCGTAAGGGTTGTCGCGAACGGCGGTGAGGAATCTGCCGTTCTTTTGCCGCGCGTCCATAGCGCCTGTAGCACGTTTCGCCTCCTTTAGATGCAATACTTCCACAAGTGTTGATTCCAAAGAACTTAAAACCCTTTAGAATCAACACTTACGCAAAACCCATAGAGTGGATCTCCCTCGCCGATACAAAAGCGCTGGCTGGAAGCAGGAGTTATAAGAAGAAAGGGCCCTTACGAAGAGGCAGAGCTGGAGGAGACGTTGTCGGCGAGGCGAACGCAGTTGCGCCCGGACTCTTTGGCGCGGTAAAGCGCCCCGTCCGCAGCTTCGAGCACCAGTTCAGGTGTCGAGCGCTTCGTCGTATTCTCCGCCACCCCGATGCTAATCGTGATGGTTACGGATTTGACCGGCTCCGTCTCTGGCGCGTGCTCGGTAGCGGGCTCCGTTTTTTGGGAAGAGTCAGAGTCCCGGGGTCCCCGCAGACGGAAGCCGCTGGCGGCAATGGCCTCCCGCAGCGACTCGACAAAGGGCTTCGCCTCCATGGCAGACCGTCCGGGAAACACGACGGTGAACTCTTCCCCCCCGTAGCGAAAGGCGCGCGCTCCCCCGCGCACCCGGGAGATCATCGAGGCGACGAACTTGAGGACCTGGTCGCCGGCGTCGTGCCCATAGGTGTCGTTGAAGGCTTTGAAGTGGTCTACGTCGCACATGGCGACGGCATAGCGGCCGCCCAAGTGTGCCATGAGATCTTTCAGGGTTCGCCGGCCGGGCAGTCCTGTCAGTTCATCCCGGTGGGCCATCTCATAGCCATGCTCCAGCGCCTCGTACAGAAGGATCAGGCCCGCAGCGCCAAAGTAAAACAAGGTCTCTTCATCTTTTCCGATCTGTGTCAGCCCCACAAATGTGGCCACCAGGGCCTGGAACAGTCCCATCTCAATTCTCGAGCGGCGGAACAGCACGAGAACCAGCAGCACCAGCCCCGCGGCCGCGAACGAAAGCTGTAGGACAGGTGGAAAGGAGATCGCGGCGACAGTGTGCCCGCCCCAGCGCAGCAAAGCCTCCAGTTGGCCTCCACGGAGCTGCCCCAGCATTACCACCGCAGTACTCTCGATTGCGATCAAGGCCAACTTCGAGAGGCCGCTGGGCGTTACCGTGCCGCGTTCGCTGAGAAACGCAAAAAGCGCGATGTTAAGAGGGAGAAGAAAAACTGCCGCTAGTTTCGCAGTGTCCGCGGAGGCCGGCAGCACGCTTAAGCCCCAACCGGCCAGGCCGAGGACCAGGGCAGAAAACACTACGCGGCCTTGACTGTAGTACCAACTGATGAGCCCGGCCGCCACCACGGCCCCGAAGCAGAAGAAGCGCGCGTAAGGATCTACCGCAAGACGGACCGATTCGTCCTGCTGCAGTCCCCAGGTCGCGAGCAGCAACCAGGCGCCCGGCGTAATCAGCCGGGCTAGCCAGCGGAGTGTGGCGACGTTGCGCGGCATCGTTTTCTCACCATAGCAGCTTTCGGGTCGTGGCTAAGACACCTGGTCATGAAGTTTGCAGTCGCTGATAATGCCGGCCATAACCCAGCCGCTGCGCGGAGGAGCCGGCTCAAGTGGGATTCTGCCGTCGAAGAAGAAGTAAGATGGCCAAGCCCCAACCGATCAGGCCAAACCAGACGCTCGGGCGCGAGACTATTTTCGCCAGCCGGGCCGCGGGACTTGGCTGAGACGAAGGTGCAACTTCGGATTGCGTTTCTGGGGCTTGCGTGCTCACCGTCTTGGGGTCTTCAGACAATTGCGTATTCGCCTTTGACAGCTCCGCCCGGGTCTCCGCAAGCTCCGCGCGAACCCTGGCCAGTTCGTCCTCCAGTTGGCGAATCATGCTGCCGCCAACGACGCCGAGCGCCAGCGCGCGTGCGTTTTCGGCAATTTGCGCCGCCGTGCGCGCCGGCTGCACAACATTGTTGCCTTTGGGATGCTTCTTATAGGCGCTCTCCGCCTGGACCAGGAAAGATTTTGCACGAGTCAGAGTTTCGCGAGTATGTCTCTCTTCTTCGACTTCAGGACCTCCCGAGGAGCGCTCCAGGCCCAAGATGCCTGACTTAGACGCCAGCTCCACGGCCTTTCTGGCCTGCAGCAGATCGCTTGGCGCAGCCTCCACGGCAGTTGGACCCGAATCGTAATCGGTGTAGTGGGTGGAGAAGGACAGATTTGCTTTTTTGGGCGGGAGCTTCTTCTCGGTGCGCGCTTTGCGCCCCTCCTCGTCGATGCTGTAGAGAACCACATGAGGGCTTGGGTCGACGACGGCGAAGTCAGGTTCCGCGGTCACCATGAGCCAGAATGCCTGGTAGGGCGTCCTGGCGTTGATGCTGATGGGTTTTTGTCCCGCCGCACTGATTTCGCCGAGGTTCGACGCTTTCCCATCGCTCGATACCGCCCAAAGGACGTAGGTCAGAAAATCCTTGCCAAATTGCTGGGCGGGTTGCAAGCCCGAGATATTTCCGCGGTTGACGTCAATTTCCAAAAACCCGGGGCGTCGCTTTCGGATAAAGAACACCGACCCCGGACCGGAGGCCCCTTGGATCCTCAGTTTGATATGAGCATCGCGCGCAAGACTCGTCCCTCCCAGGGATACTTCGGTTGGTTTCGATAAATCACTGTAGGTCAGGATTTGGCCATCAGGCTCTCTTACTTGAATGACCTTGAACTGGCCTGCCTCCTCGACCGCATTGCGCTTTTGCGCGGTCAGGGGCACGGCGCTTAGGCCCAGCAGCCAGCAGCTTACGAGCCGCATCCATCTCAACCGTGTCACGACGATTCCTCTTCTGCTTGGGGGCTCTTTAGTCTTGCTTCCATCCTAGGCAGAACGATGGGCCACGGCAACGCGAACTACCAAGAGGGAGTCGTTACGGTAATTAACCATCTTTCACCACTATTGGAGTCAGAACTATTTGTCGGCCGGCAATAGTCAAGGGGACGCGCGTCCTGCTAACCTGCGGACGGCTGAACGGAAACTGCACGTCAGGACAGGTGGCAGGGGTGTTTCAAGACGGTACGCTGCGCCATACAGCCGATTTATAAGGATAGTGGGAGAGGCCTGATGCGCAGCCCGAAGTTTTTGCTTGGTCGAACATTTTACGCGCGGCCTATGACTTTTTTTGCGTGGCCGACGCTGGCGCTACTGGCTTTGCTGATGCTAGCGTTGCTGGCCTGGCCGGTGACCGCGAGCGCGCAAGCCCCTGCGGGGGCGGGTGGTCAGCAGCAACCGCCGACGACCGAGCAGCAAACGCCGCCAAATCCAACGCCTCAACAGGGTTCGCCGGCTCCAACAGCGCAGCCCAGTTCCCAGGCGGCCGGAGCGAATGCGCCGCCACAACCAACGATTCGGCCGCAGCAGCCGCTGACCCCAGAAGCAGTGCTTGACCGCATCATCGCGCAAGAGCTGGCCGAAGTCGGGCTCGTTCGACAATACTCGCCGCTGGTCGAGACCTATGTCCAATACATCCGTCCGGACAAGACAACCGGGGCGGCACCGGACGGCGACAAATACTTCCTGGGGCGCGCGGAGCTCTCTCGCGGCATCGAAATGGCGCCGCTGGACAAAGACGCGGGGCTGAAACACAAGCTGATTGGGAGCTGGTCGGAGTTTTTTACTTCGGAATTTCTGCCGCGCGGCTTCCTACAGATGATTTTCCTGGACATGAACGGCTTTGACCGCCAGCACTACCGCATCGAGTACGCGCGGCGCGAATTTTTGGGCGAAGTACGCTGCCTGGTATTCGACGTGGATCCGGTAAGCAAGAAAGACAAGGGGCGGTTCGTCGGGCGCATCTGGGTGGAAGACCAGGATTATCACATCGTGCGCTTCAACGGTGCCTACGGCGGAGCGTCGCTGGTAAGCAACTACTTCAATTTCGACAGCTGGCGCACCAATGTAGGACGAAACTTGTGGCTGCCGTCCTTTATTTATAGCGAAGAAGGCAGCTTGCACGACAAGCGGTCGGTGAACATTGGATTCAAAGTGTTCCGTGCGCAGACGCGGCTTTGGGGATACGACCTGGGGCATGCACGCTCGGAGCAGGAACTGAGCAAGGTGCTGGTGGAAGCTTCGGCGGGGGTCCACGACGCCGAGGCCGCAAATGATTATTCGCCGCTGCAGTCGGAACGCTCCTGGGGCCATCAAGCGGAAGACAATGTGACGGACCGGCTGGAGCGCATGGGCCTGCTGGCGCCGTACGGTGAAGTGGACAAAGTGCTGGAAACAGTGGTGAACAACCTCGAGGTGACGAACAACCTCGATATTCAGCCGGATGTGCGCTGCCGCGTGCTGATGACTTCGACGCTCGAGTCTTTCACCGTGGGACACACGATTGTGTTGAGCCGCGGATTAATTGACGTGCTGCCGGACGAGGCCAGCCTGGGGGCGATCCTGGCCCATGAATTGGGACACGTGGTACTGGGCCACCGCATTGACTCGCAGTTTGCGTTCTTCAGCAGGTTGCGGTTCGATGACAAAGACACCTTTAAGCATTTTGATTTTGCGCGAACGCCGGATGAAGAAGAAGCGGCGCGGCAAAAAGGAATCGAACTGCTGAAGAATTCGCCTTATAAAGATAATGCGCGCAGCGCACAGGCGTTTTTGCAGGCGGTGCGGATCCGTGTGAAGGAAATTCCGAACCTGATCAGCCCGCACCTGGGCGACCGCGTCTCTACGAACTGGGCGGCCGCGTCGGCCATGCTTGCTGGGCAGGCGGGAGCGGACAAAGACAAGGAAGGCACAGACAAGGAAGGCACAGACAAGACGGCGCCTCCGTCCGAAGAGAAACTCGACAAGAACGTAATTGCTGCGCTGCCGCTCGGCGGACGCATCAAGATTGATCCTTGGAACGATCAGTTGCGAATGCTGAAGTCGAAGTCCGTAGGCGTGGTGGCGGAAGCGGAAAACACGCCGTTCCAGATTACGCCGTTTATGTTTTACCTGACGCGCGTGGCGGATAATTCGCCGGCGCCTATGGTGGCGGCGGGTGCTCCGGCTACCGGCGTGGAAGCCGCGGCGCAAATGGACACTCCGCCAAAGCCGGAGATTCAGCAAGACCAGCCTGGCAGGCCGGCGCCAGAACCGCGCAAGCCGTAGCGCGAGGGGTCAAGGATTTCACGGGCTAACGGGGCAAACGAACTGGGGTACAAAATCCGCAGTGTTCGGAGGGAAAATCATGCTGAGGGCATGCCTTTCGGGCCATGTTCGCGAATCTGGGGCGAGATTAAACTGCACTACAACCTGGGGCCGCTGAAAAAGCTCAGAGGCCCAATCACCAGCGCCACTCAATAGGCCATTGGGCCAACTTCTTTTTCCACCTCGGTGGTTTCTACCATGACGATGGCGTCCCAAGGGCAGCCGTCGAGGAAGCAGCCGTCCGGGCCCTTGCTGAGGCACTTTTTGCAGCCAATGCAAAGAATCGGATCAATCTGAATGCGGCCGAAGGGCGGATGATCCTCGTCGGGAACCCAGAACATGCAGTCCTCAACGGGGCAATACTCGACACAGGCGGGCGAGCCGGCGCAACCGGTGCAGCATTCTGTAATGACGGCGAGTTCTTTGGGTTTTTTCTTGCGCGCGGTGGCGATACCTTTGGAGCGCGGCTCGCGCTTCAGTTCGTCCGGAACCATCCCCGGAGCTTTCACTTCGGTTGGAGGGGCCATGCGGGGGATTATACCTTGATTTTGCGAATAGAAAAGCAGTACCGCAGACTAGCGTGAGTTGGTAGGACAATCCTTCCGCAACGCCTGGACGAAATTCTGACCTTCCCTTTACAACTTCCTAACGCCTGGCAGGGCATGCTGTAGCACGGTCGAAGGCCGATCCAGTGGACATGCACAAGGCTCAGCCTGGAGCTAAAGCCGTTTTCCGGGCCTCTGCTAGGGCTACCCTCAAGACGAATTCGGAGGAACGGGAATCATGTTAGACGTGATTTTCATCGCTGCGACTGCGATTTTTTTCGCGGCGGGAATACTTTACGTTCGCGCGTGCGAGCGTTTGAGACAGGAGAAACGCGGATGACGCTGGGCGACGGGATCCTGCTGATGCTTTCCATCGTTTTGTGCGGATACCTGTTTTACGCGCTGCTGAAAGCGGAGGAGTTCTAGGCCGTGACTGCAAATGGATGGTTTCAGATTTTCTTTTATTTGCTGGTGATTTTCCTGGTGACGAAGCCGTTGGGGATGTTTATGGCACGTTTGTTTAACCGCGAGAAAACGTTCCTTGACGTGATTTTACGGCCCATCGAGAAGCTCATCTACCGCGCGGCGGGGGTGGACGAAAACCAGGAAATGAGGTGGACGGAGTACACGGTCGCGATGCTGCTGTTCAGCGGAGTCTCGATGACGCTGCTTTACGGCATCGAGCGAATGCAGAAATGGCTGCCGCTCAATCCGCAGAAATTCGGGAATGTGGATCCAGCTCTGGCGTTTGGGACGGCAGCTTCGTTCACAACGAACACGAACTGGCAGGTGTACAGCGGCGAAAGCACGATGAGCTACCTGACGCAGATGGCCGGGCTGGC
>Ga0126370_10000457_pt1 | contig 16897 bp, 11 predicted proteins | sample PanSoiMetaPlot_3_FD_92586 | JGI IMG/M metagenome (GOLD analysis project Ga0126370, IMG submission 92586) | Tropical forest soil microbial communities from Panama - MetaG Plot_3 | ecosystem: Environmental > Terrestrial > Soil > Tropical forest > Bulk soil | place: Panama | collected 2016-02-17 | reverse complement strand
TCCGTAAGGAACGCACGTTTCGCCCGGGAAGCTGAGGAAAGCAGGAAACAGACTTGTCGGTATGGCGAACGCGTCTACGCTCACTTGCTCACCGCCTCGATTGTCGAGACCGGTAAGTTTGTACGTGTCGGTGTTAACGGTAAAAGTCGTTGTCGTGCCGGGACCCCCCAACGTCTTGGTCTGGACGGTATTGAAACTCCAGCTCAGGATGTCCTGGTTGTCGTTGCCGCCGCCAGAACCTCCCGTGGCTCCGGTAAATCCTACGAAAGCGTCGGCATTCGGGTCTAGCCCTAGGGTAGCGATATCAAATTGTGTCGACAATATCTGCTCGCCATCAATGATGACGACCAGCAGATTGCAGGGGGATCCGTCGCAGCTCGTTGGAATGTAGGAAATCGTCGCCGTATGTACGGCCCCGTCCGTCAGAGTAATTGGGTTTGCAACAGAGGCCAAATCTTCCTGGCCAAAATTGCACGATACAGTATGGTCAACCGTGTTTGGTAAAATTCCGCAGCTTTGGATCCCGACTTCGTCGCCGCTGATGTCTCCATATCCCGCGTTCAGAAAACTGTCGAACTCGATGGCTACGCTCTTTGTGAGGCTAAGATAACCTAAACTTCCCCCCTCCCCTGAAGGACAATCTACCGGAAATGGCCCCTCGTTCGCTGTAGCACCACCGGTCCCGTTACAAAATTGGCCGTTTTGGATCACAAATGCAAAACCGTCCGCATGAAATGACGTTGTGCCGCCTATTTGAAATCGGAATGTGGTCGAGAACCCTTTGACCAGCGACACTGGCGTTGTGTACCACGCGGTTCCAACCTGATCGAGCGCCGCCGGCGTAAGCCGCAAAACTTGCGCCGTGCCATTACTAGTCACTGCCGCGCTGCCGTTGAGCTGTATTCCCGCCGACGCGTTGAAGTTATTGTACGCAAACTGCTGAGCTGCCGTCGGTTGATCCGACAAGAGAACAGCAGCGCAAAATAATCCTGTCATCACGACTAGTCTGCACGCACACATCTTCGTTGAGCGGCTCGCTTGCGAATTTTTTCTCATTAAAATAACTCCTTACTCGGTTAGACCTCTCGGACAAGGCAGGGGGAGACTCGTACGAGGCCAAAATACAGCTGACGCCATGACCCGGATATACACGAGTAGCCTCCTTGCTTAGGAAAGTCCTCAGTAGTAGCGCGTGTTGCAAGCGCACACGGTTACGGGAGTAATAGAGCGGCTATACGACTCAGACTTCCTGCGGAGGCACCGTTGCCGGATGACTTGCGAATTGCACTTGTACGCCCGCGAGGAATTGCGTGTCAAGCGAAAATATGCGCACAAATCGCCAGAAACGGCGGCCGCATTGCCTGCCGATTTACGTCCGCAACTCCATTCTCTCGACCCGCATGGAGGTAGTGCGCAATTCGTGTAAATTGTTACACGCGTTGCCAGTTTCTCCGGGAAATTGCGTGTGAGCCAACGAACCGCCGACCCCTTGCTTCGATTCGCGCTGTTGATTCTTCCCTTGCTGTTCGCTATGGGGCTTCCTGCCCAGCAGACCGGGCGCCCTTCTGACGCGGAACTCGACGCCATTACAGCACGTGGCCGGGCGCTGGCCGCCTACGATCAGGCCGCCTGGCATGCCACCGATGCCTTACAGACCGCCAACCCCCGAACCGCCCAAGGCCAGCATTGTCTCGCGCACTTTGCAAATGAGCGGTGGACGGTCGTTTTCGGCTACCTCAACTCCGACCAGACGAAATTCCTGGTCAGCTACGAAGCGGTTCAGGGCAGTAAGCCGCACATCTTTAGCGTCAGCCGCGTCGACCCGCCTAAAGAAGACACGGGCTTTTACCTGTTTGCGGCCCGCGCCCTCGAGATCGCGCTTGCCGATTTTGGCCGCCCCGGGCGTCCTTACAGCTCCGCCGTTCTTCCTGCGAGCGATGGTCAACTCTACGTCTATCTTTATCCCGCCCTCGAGAAGGCCGGCATCTATCCGCTGGGCGGCGATGTTCGCTACCTCGTTTCGGATGACGGAAGGAGAATTCTTGAAAAACGCCAGATGCACAAGACCATCATCGAGACTTCCCCCGCCCGGGGCAGGAAGACCGTAGCCCGTGTTCACCCCCACGTCCTCGGCGACAGTCCCGAAGACAGCGACATCTTGCACGTGCTTCAACAAGATCCTCCGACTCCAGAGATGATCGCCGCCCCTCACGTCACCTACGAAGTAACCGCCGACGGCTCGATCCGCATCAAGCAGGAAAGAAAAAAGTAGCCGGAGACGAGATGGCTTCCGTTTTCTCTCACGCCGTCGCCGCCCTTGGTATGGGCGCCGTGTTCTACAAGCCGGGGTTTCCGAAGCGCGCTTGGGTTATGGGTGCCGCGTGTGCCGTCATTCCCGACTTGGACGTCATCGGCTTCCGCCTGGGCGTCCACTACGGAGATTTCTGGGGACACCGCGGCTTTACTCATTCGCTCGTCTTCGCCGCCACCCTCTCCTTGCTCGTCACGGTCATGGCGTTCCCTTGGAACGCCTCCTACGACCGCCGAATCTTGTGGCTGTATCTCTTTCTGGCCACTTCGAGCCACGGCCTGCTGGATGCCATGACCGATGGCGGTCTTGGAGTCGCGTTTTTCTCTCCGTTCGATCTGAAGCGCTACTTTTTTCCCTGGCGTCCGGTTCTGGTTTCGCCCATCGGGATGAGTCGATTCTTTTCCTTGCAAGGCGCCGCGGTCTTGCGCAGCGAAATCATCTGGATCTGGCTGCCTTCCGCGTTCCTGGCCGCTTTCGCGTTTCTGCTGCGCCGCGGCCGTGCAGCGCAACCAGACTGACAAGTCCGGCGTTGCCACAACGCTCGAAACCCGCTATCGTCTGCGCATGAAAATCGTCAAAACCACGTCGCTCGTTCTTTCTGCCGGAATCCTGCTCGCCGGTCCCGCGCTTTCGCCACCCCCGCGCCCTCTTGCGCCCGGTTACCAAACCATTCGCGAAGACACGCTGCGCGCCGACCTTACTTTTCTGGCTTCTGACGCGCTACAGGGCCGCTTGTCCCTCACGGCCGGCGATGAAACCGCGATCCAATGGATCGCTTCCGAGTTTGCCAAAGCCGGCATCGAGCCCGCGGCCAATGGCAGCTATCTGCAACCCGTCCCGCTTATTGAATACCGCCCCGACCGCACGCAGAATTTCGTCGCTCTCACGCGGGCCGGCAAGGAAACGCAATGGAAATTTCCCGAGGTTTTGGGCGGGTATCGGCAAGATGTGGACCTTACCGCCGATGTGCTCTTCGCCGGTTTCGGCATCACCGCGCCCGAACTCGGCTACGATGACTACGCCCCAGTCGACGCGCACGGAAAAATCGTTCTGCTCTTCGATCATGAGCCACAGGAAAACGATGCCGCATCCATCTTCAACGGCACCGGCAACACGCGCTATGCCACCACGCGCGTCAAGGTCCTGAACGCACAGGCGCACGGAGCCGTGGGCGTTTTAATCGTGGCCGAACCCAATCGCAGGCACCCTTCCAATCAGGAGCGGTTCGCCCGCATCGGCGGTTCGGCCGCGCGCCCGATCCCCCTGCCGTCACAAGCGCTCGCCGACGACGAGCTGCACATTCCCGCCGCCATCGTTTCAGACGCGGCCGCCAACGAGATCCTACGAACCGCTGGCGCAGCTCCCTCGGAACTGCAGGCCGCCATCGACCGCGACTTGAAGCCGCAAGCTCGCCCGCTTCCCGACACGCGCGCGACCATTCACTTCCGCAACAGTTCGGTGAAAACCGGGACCAGTTATAACGTCGTCGGCCTGCTAGAAGGCGCCGATGCCCAGCTCAAATCCGAGACGATTCTTGTCAGCGGCCACCACGATCACGACGGGATGAGCGGCAGCGAAATCTGGCACGGCGCCGACGACAACGGCTCCGGTTCGGTTGGCGTGGTCGAACTGGCGCACGCCTTTCGAACCAACGCCCAGGCAAAATCTGGCCTGGCTCCCAAACGCTCCATCCTTTTTGTCGTGTTTGCCGCCGAAGAGCGCGGCTTGCTGGGCGCTTTCTATCTCGCCGCGCACCCGCTCCGTCCGCTCGAAACAACCCGCGCCATGATCAATTTCGACATGATTGGCCGCAACGAGGCTGCAAGCGATCAGACCAAGGATTTGCTGGAAATCCCCGCCGATACCACGAACCGCTTGAATCTCATCGGCGCCCTCTATAGTCCCGACTACAACCGCACCGTCGTCGAGCAAAACCGCTACGTCGGCTTGGACCTCGACGATCGCTTCGACCATGAATCGGCACTCAACGTTTTCTTCCGCAGCGATCAGTTTCCCTTCGTTCTCAAGAATATTCCCGCATTCTGGTGGTTTACGGGCTTTCATCCCGATTATCACCACACCACCGACACCGCCGACAAAATCAACTACGTAAAGATGGCCAAGATTCTGCGTCTCGCCTATTTGACCGGCTATCAGTTCGCCAACCAACCCGTACCGCCGCGCTTTGTCGCCAATCCTGGCTCCCCGGGCCGGACGCGCTGATGGCTCCGGGTCACGGCCATTCCACTTCGAACGCGTAAATCTCCTGCGAGCTGATGTCCCGTACCGTCAGCGGGACATCGCCCGGTCCCAATCCGGTCCACGATCCCGGGCCAAAGGACCCGGCGTACATGCGAAAATTCTCGAAACTGGCCACGCGCTCCACGCGCGAATCGGTAATGCGCACGCGGAAATAGCCGGGCTCGTCGTTGACGAACGTGTCGAAATAAACGGTGCTGCTGTCGGACGACCAAGCCAGATAACCCACGAGCCCGCGCGCGTGCGGCAACTCCCGCCAGGTTTTGCTGCTGAACTCATAGAGCATCAGCCTGCTGTTGTCACTGGAAAGTCCGACCATGTACTTTCCGTCCGGAGACCAACGGCAGGCAAAGGTGGCCTTCGAACCGGGAAGCATGGCCAGTTGCCGCGTTTTCAGGTCCATCAGCTTGATCGCGGCCTTATCGCCAACCGGCGGGTCGTTGGTGCCAAACGCCAGCGTAGCCCCGTCCGGCGACCAGGTGGGATCGGTTTCGCCTTCCTCGCCGGCTGTCAGCCGCTCCGGCGGCCCGCCCTCCTTGGCCACCAGGTGGATTTGCCAGGGCTTGCCCGGCAGGTAGCCGGAAAATGCGATCTGCTTCCCGTCCGGCGACCAGTGCGGCAGCGCTGCAGTCATCGGCGGAAAAGTCAGCTGCACACGCTCGGTTCCGTCGGCCCGGGCCCGCCACAAAGTGTTTTCCGGGTATTGAATGTAGGTGATCCACTTTTGGTCCCGCGAAAAATCCACGTCGCCGCCGGGCAATCCTCCGAGGTATGGAATGAATTCTCCGGACTTCGAATCGTAGCGAACCAGCTCGCCTCGCTGCTGCACTCCCACCACAAAGAGCTTCCGTCCGTCCTTGCTCGGTAGCACTTCGCCGAACTGCAAAGGACCAGCCGTCAAGCGCATGGGCTTTGCCGGCCCGCTGCGCCAAAACGGTCGCTTGTCTTCGAGCACGTAGACGTTTCCCGAGCTTTCGTGGGTCACAAAGACAAAGTACTTCCCGTCGGGCGTCCACTTGCCGCAGCATTCCTGCGCCGGATTCATCCAGCCGGGCAGCAGTTGGTGGGCACCGCTGCCGTCCGCCTTCGCTTCCCAGAGTGAGGTGACGATGGCGTACTGGTCGCCGACCGTGAACCGGATCCGTTCGCCACGGGGCGAATAGGCGAAGGCGATGGGATTTCCCGGCAACGTTACAAGCTTTCGCGGCGCCGATCCGTCGGCTTCGGCCGTCATCATGTCGTTGCCCGCGCTGTAAAGCAGGCCTCCTGCCGGCGTCCAGACAGGATACCGGCCAAGCGCTTGTCCGATCCTTCGCGGCGAACCCGCCGGCAGCGGCAACACCCAAAAAGGCGCGGGCCGGAAGTCGCTGGCCGCGACGAGAAGCGCCGAACCGTCCCGTGCGATGTCGGCTATCATCGGGCCAGGCAAGGGCGCATCGAGCCGGCCGACTTCGCCTCCGTTCACGGAAACCTGCGAAGGCCACAACCTGCCGCCAGAACTTTCTACGAAATAAATTCGACCGCCGTCTGTCACCATGCCGAACTTCTGCAGCCCATCATTGGTTAGTTGCCGCGAAGAAATGATGCGCGGCGCGGCATCCGGCTGGCGCAGCCAGAAAACGCCCAAGGCCAGCAGGAACAGGGCCGCTGCGGTTAGAGCCCACGCCGTCCATGGCCTGGCCGGCGGCGAGACGACTGACGTTGCGGCCGCGCTCGCGCTGACTCTCGCCGAATCCGTGTCGCGCTTCACGCGTTTTAAATCCGCGCGCAATTCCGCCGCGCTCTGATAACGGGTGTCGCGGTCTTTCTCGAGCGACTTGTTGATGACGCGTTCGAGCTCGTCCGGAACCCGCGGGTTGATGCGCGAAACGGACAACGGGGCCTTGTTCAGAATGGAATCGAACACGCCGGCCGAAGTCTGTCCGGGAAAGGGCAGCATGCCCGTCGCCATCTCATAAAGAACGGCGCCAAAAGAGAAAAGATCGGTTCGTGCGTCCAGTTCCTTCCCGAGCGCTTGTTCGGGCGACATGTAGGCAACCGTACCGAGTGCCGCGCCGGGCGAAGTCAGCACGTCGACCGTGGCGGAAGGCGCATCCTCTCGCCGCTGCGGGGCGCCCTTTCCATTCGTGGTCGCAATTTTTGCGAGTCCGAAGTCCAGCAGCTTGGCTTGCCCGCGGTTGGTGATGAAGATATTCGCGGGCTTTATGTCCCGGTGGACGATTCCCGCCAGGTGGGCCGAATCGAGCGCATCGGCAATCTGCAGAGCCGTCTCGAGCGTCAGCTCCAGATCGAATGGCTTTCCGGCGATTCGCTCGCGCAGCGTTTGTCCCTCGAGCATTTGCATCGCGATATAGGCGCGGCCCTGGTATTCGCCGATAGCGTAAATGGTGCAGATGTTCGGATGATCGAGCGACGAAGCGGCCCGCGCTTCGCGCTCGAAGCGCTCCAAGGCCTGCGGGTCGTCGGTGAGCACATCCGACAGGAATTTCAGGGCCACGCGCCGGCCGAGGCGCAAGTCTTCCGCTTCGTAGACTTCGCCCATCCCGCCGGCGCCTATACGCCGCAGAATGCGATAGTGAGAGATCGTTTCGCCGATCATGCGTGACCTGTGTCGCGGCTATCTTAGGGTGTCAAACCAGGTCGGTCAACGCGACCGCGGTCGCTATTTGAAAAAGGTGCGCGACTGAAACTTCAGGGAGTCCGGCAAATGCTCCGCAAAATACTGCCAGTCATGCCGTCCGGGATAAAGGTGCGCCTGATGCGGGATGTGCCGTGAGGTCAAAACCTCGTCCAGTGCCTTGGCGCCCTGCTCGAAGCCGTAGTCGTCCTGCTCGCCGCAGTCGAAATAGATCTGCAAGGCTGAACGAGGCAGGTTTCGTGCCAGCGTGATCGGGGAGTTGCGTTCCCAGAACGCTGGATCGGGCGGGGAACCGAACGTTTCACCCAGCACGCGCGACCGCATTCCGTTGGCCGCGCTTCTCGCGGCCACGGCCGGGACCACTGTCAGCAGCGCCGGGCTGTGTGCGCTTACCGCCGCGAACAGTTGCGGATGCCGGAATGCCAGATGCAGCGCGCCGTAGCCTCCCATCGAGACACCGCCGATGCCGCGCTTAGAACGCAGAACCTCCGTTCGATAGCGCGCTTCGATAGCGGGCAGAAACTCGTCCACCAGAAAATCCTCGTAGCGCGCTTTGCCGCTGTGCGAATTGATGTAGAACGTCGCGCCCGCTTCCGGCGTGACGATCAAAAACTCCCCAATCTCCTGGCGTTCCCACAAATCCTGCACCAGATTGAACGCGCCGCCGTGCACAAACATCTGCTCGTTGTCGCCGAGGCCGTGCAAGAAATAGAGCACGGGATATTTGCGCGTTTTGCCGCTGTCGTAGCCCGGCGGCAGAACGACACAGTAGTTCACGGGATGCGCGAGAATCTTGCTCGGAACAGACTTGCACTCGATTCTGGCGGCGGGCGCCGCAACCGCCCCTGGTAGGAAAGCAAAGGAGAGAATTATCCAACTTGCAAGAAGCGCGAGCCGCCCGGGAATCCTCATCTCGCTTAGTTTACTCGTAGCGCAGCGCATCCACCGGATTCAATTTCGCCGCCCGGGAAGCCGGGTACAAGCCGGCCGCCAGGCTCACCAAAACCGCAAATCCGATCGCGCCGGCGACCAGCCACCACGGCACCGCCGAAATCTCGACGCCCGGCAAGTCCTGCCGCTTCAAATAGAGGTTCGTTCCGAGCGTCAGCGAACGCCCGATCAGCCAACCGAAAAGCACGCCGAACACCCCGCCCGCCAGCCCCATCACTCCCGCTTCCACGAAGAACAGTTCCTTGACGTCGCGGTCCGCGGCTCCGAGCGCCTTTAGCACGCCAATCTCCCGCCGCCTCTCGAGTATGGCCATCACCAGCGTATTGATGATTCCGAGCGTGGCCACGGCCAGCGCCAGACTCCCGAAGATTCCCAAGAGCAGATCAAAGACCGAAAAGAAGATGCGCAAGCTTTTTGAAGCATCTAGCAGCGAGAAGGCTCCAAATCCCATGGCTTTGATCTTCGCTTCCGTAGCTTCGACGAGCGATGCGCTTTTCACGCGCACCGTCAGGCTTGCATACGCCGGCTTGTCCCCGCCTCCATCCCGCAGCACATCGCGCAGATCGTTGACCTGCGCTGCGCGCAAGGTTTCCGCGACGGCAAGCGGAATCAGCAGCCGCCCGCTTCCAAATCCGCCAAATCCCGATGCCGGCTCGGTCTCGACTACGCCGATGATCCGCAGATGTCTTTCCTTAGGCACGACGGAAAATCCGCCGCCTTCATCCGAACCGTCCGGCCAGAGGGCCTGCCGCTCCGCATAGCGCAGCACCAGGTCCTTGCCGACCAGCGCCGCGGTCTGCGGATTCAACTCTTTGGCAAACTCCGCCTGCAGGATCGCTTCATCCGCATTCCCGGATGAAAAGAAACGACCTTGCATCCCGTCAAACGATCCGCTCGACTTCGACGAGTCCGGCATGCCCGCGACCATGGTGGCAAACGGCTTCCCGTCGAAGCGCACTTCTGTGAAGAAGCGGATCTGCGGATAAACCTCAATCACGTCTGGCAGCCGCTGAAACTCCCCGCGGGCCGCTTCGTCGAGGGGCCGCGCCTTGGGAGCAGCTGCTCGCGTTGCCGGCGGTCCCGCTCCCGGCCCGCGCAAATTCGTCTTGGGCGTCACAAAAATAGAATCGAACAGTCCGCTCTTGCTCAACCGGCTCGTCGCCAGCTGCTGCAGTCCAACCCCCAGGGAAAGCATCGCCACCAGCGACGCCACGCCGACCGCCACGCCCAGCGTCGTCAGCGAATTGCGCAGTATGGCCTCGCGCAGATTGCGCACCGCGAGTTCGGTCATGTCGCGGAGCTTCATCGCTTGACCTCCGCCGAATCCTCGAACGCCGCGCTTTCTCCCGCCGCCCGGGCGGCCACAGTCGCTAGCAGCTTCCCGTCGCCCATCGTAGCCAGCCGGTCGGCAAATCGCTCCGCGAGCGGCCGCTCGTGCGTCACCATCACAATGGTCATTCCGAGATGGTTCTGAACCTCCCGTAGCAGGGTCAAAATCACTTCGCCCGTCGCCGAATCAAGGTTGCCGGTCGGCTCATCCGCCAGCAAAATCTTCGGGCGGTTTACCAGCGCCCGCGCTATCGCCGTCCGCTGCTGCTCGCCGCCAGAAAGCTCACTCGGCCGATGGCCCATGCGCTGGCTGAGACGCACGTGTTCGAGCGCCTCCCGTACCCGCGCCGCGCGTTCCCCTCTGTCCACCTCCGCCAGCCGCAGCGGCAGCTCCACGTTTTCTTCCAGCGTCATCCGCGGCAGCAAATTAAACGACTGGAACACCATCCCCACCGTCTCCCGCCGGTAGCGCGCCAGTTCCGTCGAAGACAGTTCCGCCAGGTTCCGGCCTGCCGCGACAATCGTCCCGCTCGTCGGCCGGTCGAGCCCCGCCAGCAGGTTCAGCAGCGTAGACTTTCCCGACCCCGACGATCCGAGCAGCGCCAGAAACTCCCCCGCCGGCACTTCGAGCGACACGTCATCGACCGCGCGGATCGAGGCCTCCCCCATCGCGTAGGTCCGGCAAACGTGTTCAAGCGCGAAAGCCGCCGTGCTATTTAGGTCCGCGGTCCGTGCCATAAAAGGGGCTGTCCCAAGAGTACTACGTCCGCAGCGGCGCCAAAATTGCACCGCCCGCCGGCGCTTCCTGACGTTGTAGAATCCCTCTCCCTAGGGAGGCTCCGTGAAGCGACTCGCGTCGATTGCAATCTTCCTGCTATTGGCCGCCTCGAGCGCACTCCACGCGCAAAAACCTCCGCTTCTTCCGGAAAACGACGTCGCGCGTCTCGCGAACGAACTCTCCGGCGAGACCGCTAAGCGCAACCTTGAAGGCTTGGCCCGCTTCCATCGCCAGCGCGGCTCCAAGGGTTTTCACGAAGCCGCCGAACTTGTCGCCGAACGGCTGCGCGCTTACGGGCTGAGCGACGTCGCCATCCTTCAGTTTCCGGCCGACGGACGGATTTTCTATGGCACGCAGCGCTCCCGCCCGGCCTGGGACGCGGACTTTGCGGAACTTTGGGAAATAGCCGGTGGAGGAAGCCCGAGCTTATCCGGGGAGCAAAGCGGCCAGATGCCAATGACCCGCGACGCGGGCGCCCGGGTCGTCCGCTTCTCCCACGACAAAAGGATCGCCAGCTATGAAGCCGAACCCGTAGTGCTCGCCGAAGACAGCGAGAGTGCGCTGGTTACGGCCGAATTGGTCGATGTCGGCTCGGGGACCAGGGAATCTGACTATGCCGGCAAGGCCATAGAGGGCAAGCTCATTCTCACCAGCGCACAGCCTGGCGCCGTGCAGGATCTCGCCATCGGCAAATTCGGCGCCGCTGGAATCATCAGCTACGCGCAGAATCAGAAAACCGCTTGGTCCGGTGAAAACCAGGACGCCATACGCTGGGGCCACCTCGACACGTTTTCTCCGAGCAAAACTTTCGCTTTCATGGTCTCACTCAAAACGGCTCACGCCTTCCAGTCTCGCCTCGCCGACGGAGAAAAAATCAGGCTGCGCGCTCGAGTCAAAGCGGGCCAGCATCCCGGCAACTACGAAGTCGTGACCGCCGCTATTCCGGGCTCCGACCCGCAAAGGAAGGAGGAAGAGGTTGCTTTCAGCTGCCATCTCGACCATGAGCGTCCCGGGGCCAATGACAACGCCAGCGGCTGCGCCACCATCCTCGAAGTGGCCCGCACCCTGCAAAAACTGATCAGCAACAAAGAACTCGCCTCTCCCCTCCGCACCATCCGGTTCTTCTTTCCGCCCGAAATCGAAGGCACCATGGCCTTGCTTAACGGCAAGCCCGAATTCGCCAAGCGCATCAAGGCCGTCATCCACATGGACATGGTTGGGGGCGGACCGGAAACCAAGGCGGTGTTTCACGTGACGCGCGGCCCTATGAGTCTTCCGAGCTTTGTCCACGATGTCGCCTGGGCTTTCACCGCCTGGCTCGACGCCGAGTCCTACCAATTCGCCGCAACCGGAAACGCCGCCTACCCGCTGGTCGCTCCGGAAGGCGGCAAGGAGCCTCTCCGTGCCGAGTCGAGCGCCTACACCATGGGTAGCGACCATGACGTCTACCAGGATTCGTCCTTCGCCATTCCAGCCATCTATTTAAACGACTGGCCCGATCGCTTCATCCACACCAATTTCGATTCCGCCGCCAACATCGACCCCAGCAAACTCCTACGCGCCGCATTCATCGGCGCGGCAAGCGGTTATTACCTGGCCGGGTTGACGTTAGAGAAAGCCAAGCTCTTTGAAGATGAAGTCGGGTCTTCTGCCGCTTCTGGTCGCGCCTGGCGCGATGCCGGCCTGCCAGAAAACGAAGTGGAGAATATTCGTGCACACCGCCTGTCAGCCAATAGGGCCATCGCTTTTTCTCTCGAGAAATTTGTCCATGACCCCAGGGCCAAGGCCGAAGCGCCTAGCCAGAATGTCGCCGCCCGAGGGCCGGTCAACGGACAAGGCGCGCAGCGATTCAGGCGCAAGCCCGAACCCAAAGGTCCGCCTACCGTCTTTGGCTACGACTATTTCGGCGAACACGCCAAATCGGCGGGCATCCCCGCACCGAAACTTCTCGATTTCGAAGGCTTGTGGGGCAGCGGTGAGGAATACGCCTACGAGATCGCCAACTTCGTCGACGGCAAACGCAACGCGCAGGAAATCCGCGACGCCGTTTCGGCCGAGTATGGTCCCGTCCCGCTCCCGCTGGTTGTCGAATATCTCGAAGCCTTAGAGAAGATCGGCCTGGTCGAACAGCAGCATTAGCTCAAAAAAAGGAACTCCCCGCTTGCCGTGGGGAGCTCCTGGTTTCTCGGTCGCGCACTTGGCCAAAAATGGTGCCTTACGGCTGCGCGGAAGCGGACGTGTTGGCCTGCGTCGTTAGCAGCAAGCGCGTTCCGCTATCGAGCCGTACGCTCTTTCCCGAGGAAGCGATCACCGAGCCTTGTGCCGAATTCGAGGTCTCCGCCGTGAGGCTCAATCCGTTCAAGCCAAATACCCCGCGGCTGTTTGCCGCCAGCTGGCCGGACGAATTGAGTCCTCCGGTGGCGCCTTGCGTGGTTACGCCCGTTGCGGTATTCGCCGTCGAATTCACGGTCGAGTTCGCGGCACCCGAAATATCGCCGGTGGTTCGCGCCGTCGTACTGGCCGCGCCGCTCACGGCTCCTCCAACCGGCGCTGTGCCGCCTGTACGGTTCGCGCCGCCCATCGAACTGGGCGCTCCCGAGCTTCCCATGCCCTGCAGATCATCTCCGCCGATCGCAGCCACCCCCGGGGGCGCGGCGATGGCCTGCAACGTCAGCTGCACCGCCACTTCCTGACCGCCCTTCAGCTCGGCGCGATCAAACTGCACGCCCAGAGTCGAGTCGTTGTCACCTTTGCCGCGTGCGCTCACTCGCGTCAGGTGTCCAACGAGTCTGGTCCCTTTCGGGAGCACGACTTTGCTGTCTTCTTTCACTGCTTCGGTCGTGCGGGCCGTCACCGCGTCACCGATCTTCGCTTTCTTAGAATCAAGCGATTTGTCGAGTTCCGCATTGACTACTGTTCCTGCTGCCAGCGTGCTTTGCGCCGACTGGCCCTTGGCGGCCGCGTTGCCTTGTGCGGTTGCGCCGGCCTGTGCCGCTTGCGAGTACACCGGCGGCGCTACCAGCATCGAGCCGCTCCACAGCAGCGCGGTTGCTGCCAATAAATTCAGCATCCGTTCCATGTCTTCCTCCCGGCAGACTGCGCCGTTATCGGATTCGCGCTGATTGCGAATCATCTCCGCTAGGTTCTGCCTATTCACGAGCGCACCCGGCGTGCCAGGACGCCAAGTCTTTAAAGTTAAGTTTTTGTTTAAGTTAAGGATAAAGCCGCGAAAAAGAAAACGCCTGTCCGTGGGTAGCTTTGTCCACGGGCAGGCAGGTTTTACAAGACGTTCCCCGGCGAACCTCGGGTTCTGAACTAGCGAAGATCAGGCGAAGACGACGGAGGCTGAATCACGATCAGCAGGTGGGTTCCTGCCTCGAGCCGAACGCTCTTTTTGGTGCCGACCAGCACCGTGCCGTGCGAGCCTTCCGAAACCGGCGTAAAAATCCGCATGTTCGGTTCGTAAAAAGCTCCCTTGCTGTCGACCGTAAAGCGGCCTTGACGGTCCAGTCCGCCTTCTGTTCGCTGCGCCGGCAATTCGGCTACGCTGCTCTTTCGCGGCGTGGTGTAGGTCGAAGGCATCACGACCGTGCCGCTCTTCGTCGCTGTATTCGCGCTTGCCTCAGAATCGGCCGCCGGGAAATTGCCGGCGATCCAATCTTCGTCGTAATCCTTGCGCGACGGAATCGTTGGCGCCGCAGCCGGCGGTGCCAGCGCCTGAATTCCCGCGTTCAGCGCGGCTTCCTGGCCGTTGGGCAAAGTGACGCGGTCAAACTCCACAAACAACGCCGAGTTGCTCGTGCTGTCCCCGCCGGTGCGCACGACGTGCCCGGTGATCTTGCTGCCCTTGGGGATCAAAACAGTGCGCTGATACGTTACCGCTTCATTGACCGTCGCTGTCACCGTGTCACCCGGCTTGTTGCGGCTCGAGTCAACTGCGGTTGCCAGCGACGCGTTGATGGCGGTCCCGGCGCTAAGAGGTAGTGTGATCGCCGGCTGCGCGCTCGAATTGGCTTGCGGCGCAGGTTCGTCCGGGCGATTTCCGGTCTGGCTCATGCTCGCCCCTGCAAACAGAATTGTCAGGAGCGCCGTGCCTGGGACTTTCAAAGTCATACGGCCTCCTTTCTTCGGCTGAAGCGATCGAGAAGAGGTAGACAGAGTTCTCCCCTAATCATACCACCAATTGGCAATGCAAGGAGCGCGCCATACCCTAAGGCCTTAGTTTTGTGGGGAATCTGTGCAAAAAGCCGATCTCGCACCATGTACGGATTGCCCGATTTACAGTGCCGGTACCCCTGTTTTACCCGATTCCTGTGGCTTTTTGGTCACAAAGTAGCCGTTAGGCCCAGGGCCGGCGGGGATCAGGCGATAATCCCCAGCGGCTTGGCTACCTCCGCCAGGACGTCCGCAGCCCTCATCAGCTGCTCCTTCTTATGCCCGGCGCTCACAATCGCACGCAGCCGCGCTTTGCCCTCGGCCACGGTCGGATAGCCCACGGCCGGCGCGAAAACGCCCGCATCGAAAAGCTTGCGTGAAAACTCGAAGGCTTTTGCCGCTTCTCCCACGTGGATCGGCACAATCGGCGTCTCGCTGCCCTTGAACTGGAAGCCGCGCTTTTTGAGTTCGCGCTTGAACAGCTTCGTGTTGGCCCACAGCTTCTTGACCAGCTTTTCGCCGGCCGGCGAATCGAGCAGAGAGAATGCCGCCATGCACGCCGCCGCCGTAGCCGGCGTGTGCGAAGTCGAAAACAAGAACGGTCGCGCCCGCAAGTAGAGAAAATCGATCAGGTCGCGCGATCCGCAGACGTAGCCGCCCATCGCGCCGACGGCTTTGCTGAGCGTGCCGACCTGAATGTGCACCCGCCCGTGACAGTTCCAATGATCGATTGTGCCGCGCCCGCCGCGCCCCAGCACGCCGCTAGCATGCGCATCGTCGACCATCATGATGCAGTTGTACTTTTCCGCCAAGTCGCAAAGCTCCGGCAGCGGCGCGATGTCGCCGTCCATCGAAAAGACGCCATCCGTGATGACCAGCTTTTTCCCGGGGAAATTGGCGTGCTCCTCGAGAATGCGCTCGCAGTCCTTTACATCCTTGTGTTTGAAAACCTTGATGGTTGCCCGTGAAAGTCGGGCGCCATCGATGATCGAAGCGTGGTTCAGCTCATCTGAGACGATCAGATCTTCCTTGCCGAGCACGGCTGAAACCGTGCCGGCGTTCGCGGTAAATCCGGACTGGAACACCACGCAGGCTTCCACGTTTTTGAACTTGGCGATCTGCTCTTCCAGCTGCATGTGCAGCTGCATGGTTCCGGCGATGGTGCGCACCGCTCCGGCTCCCGCGCCCAAGGTCTTCGCCGCGTCCACGGCGGCTTTGCGCAGCGCCTTGTGGGTGGTCAACCCCAGATAGTTGTTCGAGGCCAGGTTGATCACTTCCTTGCCGTCGAAAATAGAGACCGGCTTCTGCTCGCCTTCGAGAACTCGCAATTTCGGCGCCACACCCTTGGCGCGCAGATCCTTCAGCTGCTCGCGTACGTACTCGAGCGGGTTCTGCCGGGTAATTTGCACAGCAGACTCTGACATGTCTTGGCTCCTTTGCCTGATCCGGTTCGGACTTTGACTCTTCGGACGAAGCTCCTCGGATTGAACTTGAGGGCGGGCACGGCGGGGCAGGATTTCATTCTGCCTTTTCCCGCGCTCATGGGCAAATCAACTTTGAAAATTCCTTGGGGGTGGACGGGATGGCGGGCCCGACGCGGGCTACCGTCCTACTGGGGCATTCCGTTCGGGTACATGAGGATTTTCCCCGCCAGCCCGCCCTGCAGTTTCGCGAAGGCATCCTCAAATTGCTCGAGCTTGACCCGCTCGCCGAACAGCGGCTCCAAGTTCAGACGCCCCGCCTTCAGCAGCGCGGTCATCTGCACCCAGGTTTCGTACATCCGCCGCCCGTAGATCCCTTGCACGGTTGCACCCTTGAAAATCACGTCGTTCACCAGATCCAGCGGAACGTTCTCGGTGGGAATTCCCAGCAGAGAGGCCCGGCCCCCGGCGCGCAGCGCCTTGAATCCCTGCTGAATGGCCGTGGGGTTGCCGCTCATCTCAAGCAGCACATCCACGCCGGTCCGGTTTGTCTCGCCGAGGATCCTGGCCGGTGCGTCGTCGGCCAGCGGGTTGATCACCGAGTCCGCCCCCATCTTTTTCGCCATGCCGCGGCGGTGCTCATTGGTCTCGGTGGCAAACACGGTCGAACTTCCGCAGGCTTTGGCCACGGCGATGGACATCAGCCCGATCGGCCCGCAGCCGGTGACCAGAACGGTTTGCCCAGCAATCGCTCCCGCCAGCACCGTGTGCACCGCGTTTCCGAGCGGATCCAGAATCGCGCCGTAACGCTCGGGAATGGCGGGATCGAGTTTGATGATGTTGGATGCGGGAATCCGCACCAGTTCGGCGAACGCACCGTCCTGGTCGATGCCGATGATTTTCACGTTGGGGCAGATGTGCGCTTCCCCCACCCGGCACTGGTGGCAGTGCCCGCAGTTTACGTGCATCTCCGCGCTGACAAAATCGCCGGGCTTCAGCGCTGCGACTTCGCTGCCCACTTTCTCCACCACGCCGCAGAATTCATGACCCAGGGT
>Ga0126370_10000455_pt1 | contig 16903 bp, 17 predicted proteins | sample PanSoiMetaPlot_3_FD_92586 | JGI IMG/M metagenome (GOLD analysis project Ga0126370, IMG submission 92586) | Tropical forest soil microbial communities from Panama - MetaG Plot_3 | ecosystem: Environmental > Terrestrial > Soil > Tropical forest > Bulk soil | place: Panama | collected 2016-02-17 | reverse complement strand
TAAGATATTCTAAGTATTTCTATTGGTTATACTAGATTCTCTTTTCATCATATTAGTCTTGTCCGTCTTGGCCTTCTCAGGTTCAATAAGATTAAGTCTTTACTGATTGTTAATTTTTTTGACATCAATTATCAAATTTTCCCCGACTTGCGGTCTGCCTATCTTCTGATATCGTGTTTTGGGCATAGTTATTTGGATGGCGGTTTGAGGATAGGTATTGATGATGGTCTGTGGCTGTGATTTCAGGATCGCCTCAAGGAATGGTTTTATCTGTTCCTTTACGTCTTTATCCGTAACAACATTATCGATAGCATCTAACATCAATTGTTGTTGTGTGAGTGGTTCGAGCTCAACATCCTCTACTAGATTAATTGTAACATTAACACCTGTATCAGTCAACATATTAATTTTATATTGTATCGCTGTCTCCTTTTCGTGCATTAGTGATCTTAAATACCTCTATGCTTTATCTCTTTACGTGAGCTCAGATCATATCCATGAGACATGGATTTCCTAAATAATAATAGCCATAATACGCATTAGGTAGAATCTAATTAACAACATTCAAGCAATATCTTAGAATTGGAATTACTCTTTGTATCCAGTTTACAATAACTATATGAATGCAACTTTCAGCCAAGTAGAATTGAAACCAGAAAACTAGCTTCAAAAATTCTACCCGATTTTCGTAGTTATGGATAGAATGAAAAATTTGAAATCAATAGTGTATATCACGTACTAAAAGTGTAGTTGTTTAATCTATAATTCCACTTAAAGCAACTTAATTAAGAAGCTAGACCCTGTTGATTTATTCCTTGATGATAAATCCTGAATTTGACAATGACTTTCATTTCATGACGTATCAAGTAATATTATAGTGAGTTACAGATTACAAATCTTATGACTCCAAGGGACTGCACCAGGTGCAACAACAACGGAATTGTATATCATAGAGCATATTCCGGCGAGTACCTTTGCAGAAATTGTTTTCTGTTTTCAATTGAGGATAAAACCAAACGGTGTGTTAACAAATACTCCATGCTCAGATATCAAGATAAGGTAGCCGTTGCGGTATCTGGTGGCAAGGATAGCTTATCATTGTTATATATTTTGAATAAAATATATGGCGAAAAAGACTACATCAACATCATCGCCGTAACTATAGATGAAGGCATACCTGGCTATCGTGACGAAAGTCTAGAGATAGCAAAGCACTTTTGTTCCAAGATTGGGATTGAGAATCGAGTTTTGAAATTTGGCGACGTATTTGGTATCAATATGGACGAATTATTATCAAATAGACCTTCTGAAAAGACTAGCTCTTGTTCGTTTTGTGGAACATTTCGACGAAGAGCATTGGATCTAATTTCAGAATCAGTAGGTGCCAGAGTCGTAGCTACAGGTCACAACCTAGACGACCAATTGCAGACATTTCTAATCAATATTCTATCTGGTGATGTTGAGAGAATAGGCTGGATATATCCAGAACCGGTAGAATATGGCGAGAAAAATATTAAGAAGATAAAACCTTTTGTAGAGATTTACGAACATGAACTAGTCTTTTATGCTTTGCAGCGTGGCATTCCTTTCCAGGCTGAAGAATGTCCGCATAAGAATGAGAGCATTCGAACAGATATTCGAAACTTCTTGAATTCACTCGAATCAAATCATCCGGGAATAAAGTATAATGCTTTTAATTCCGCTATTAAAATATCAAAACTACTAAAAATGGAAATCCCAGGATCACTAACTAAGAAGATCTGCTCTTTGTGCGGACGAGACTCATCAAGTTCGGTCTGCTCAGTATGTAAAAACTTGATGATTTTAAGCAGGGCGAAATCTTACAATGTGCAAAAGTCTGACTAGGAATAATCTTATTTCTAATATATTTACCAGAATCTATTAAGCACATTAGATGTTCTTACTATCTTTAATGGGTTTTTGCCAGAATTTTGAATATTGCTGTAATGAAAGAAACCATCTAGCTAGCAACAGCTGTTCTATGCGACTACATGTGACTTCAGCAGTTATTGTTCACATATTGAAGATAAATCTAATTATTTCAGTAGATATTTGTAATGATTTTTATTATCAACTGCTGCAACTGAACATGTAATTTAGGTTATGGAATTTTGGAAGTGTTGACCTAGTATGATTGTCGTAGACATGAACAGAATGTTTGAAGTGATCAAAGAGAGAAGACCCCGATCCATTGCAATTAGTGGTCCAGAAGGGATCATCTCCCAATTGCAAGATCATGCACAAAGCATTACACGTGAATTTGAAATCCCGGTATACATATTAGGAGATGCCTCGTGGGGTTCCTGCGATGTTAACACGCAAGCAGCTGACATATTGGGAGTGGATTTGCTTTTCAACGTGGCCCACACGATATCCTTTGAAACCCTGGGTCCAAAAGTAGTCATGATTAATGCATTTGATGATGCAAGCTTTGAACGTGTGGCCTTAGATTGTGCTGCTGGTCTCCGAGACCAATATTCATGTGTATCATTATTAACAACTAGCCAACACCTTCACCGGATTAAAGGCGTTAAGGAAATTTTTGATCAATATGGCTATACCGTCATTATAGGTAAAGGTAAGGGCCAGTTAAATGATGCGCAAGTGTTTGGCTGTGAATTCTATCCGGCCTTTGATTCAATCGACAAGGTTGATGCATTTATTTTTCTTGGTCAAAGCTTGTTTCATTCTGCTGGTGTCGCAGCATCTACTGGAAAACCAACTTACATGTTAGATCCATACTTTCAACAATACACTCAGGTTAATGACTTGGCTGCCAATATGCAAAAGAAATCAGTTCTGGCCGTTTATAAAGCGCTCGATTGTGAAAAGATCGGAATTATAATAGGCCTCAAGGAGGGCCAGTTTTCAAAAGTTAAAGCCCTAGAATTAAAAAACTCCTTCCAAAGGGAGGGAAAAGTTGTTCAATTAATAGCATTGACTGACATAACTGATGAGCGTCTCCTAAATTTTAAAGACATCGATGTGTTTGTTCAAGTAGCTTGTCCAAGAATAAGTTCGGATAATTCGTTCAGCAAATTGGTTTTATCAGTCCCTGAAGCAACAGCCCTACTTAAATTAATGAGGAAAGAATCAATTCAGACGGATTTTCTTAAAATTAGACATTGGCTTTAAAAATTGTTGGCCCAATTTTATATCTTGATGGGCTGGAAGATAATATTTTAGCAGAATACTAAGCTGCGAAGACAGCCTGCTGGTACCACCATAAATGTTAGGCCCTGTTTCAAACTCCACGAGATCCACCACGTAGACGTGCCAGCATGATTGTGCCACCTTAGGATTGCTCCCTCCCGGACCTCATCCATTTCGATGATTTACGATCAACACTGTGCCTTCACACAGCTTGCCGCTCACGACCATCCAACACGGCATGATTTCATTTCAGCGGCGTAAGTAGGTTCCTCTCACTTATGGATTTACCCAGCAGTTACTGATCCCAGCATGAAGCCGATTTCTAGTTTGGGGTACGGCTGGCACCCCGATCCTCCCTGTCTCCGCAATCTTGCTATCTACAAATCATTATATTTGTGTATCACTCAATTAAAGAATTGATTTTTTGATAATCTGATCTGATTCTAAATATGTTCTGACTATTCAAGAAATAGTATCAAACTGTTAGGATCACTTACATATTTATTTATATGACTATGCGAAAAAGAAAGTTAATAGAATGACAGAATACGAAGCTGGTACATTTAGATGTAAGGATTGTGGAAAGGAATTCCTAACAAGAAGAGACGCGGAAAAACATTACAATGAAAATCATTCTAATGAAGTAACTAGAGCAATGGAATGAACTAACGGGTTTGTTGAAATGATTTCTGAATAGCTGTTGCATTGATGGTTTTTTGCTATGACAATAATATTATTAAAAGTCGATACATCCAAAAAATTTTATGCTATCCAAGGCCAAGTTAGCGATGGATATTTAGTGGGATAATCCTTATTCTTTTGCCACTATATAGTCAATTTCAACAGCACCATTTAACGGAAGGCTATTCATTCCTAGTGCGACTCGGGTATGCTTTCCCTTTTCCCCAAATATCTGCAAGATTAGATCAGAAGCTCCATCAATGACTTTAGGATGTTCTGTGAATGACGCTTCGCAGTTTACATACCCTGAAATCTTTATGAATTTGTCAACTCTATCCAAGCTACCTAAGGCGAATTCCAATTGTGATAATGCATTCATTGTGCAAAGCTGTGCGGCCTTCCTCCCATCCTCTAGTGATATATCCTTACCTACTTTACCCTTGAACTTGATATCACTAGAATTGGAACCCTGCTCTATCGGAAGTTGACCAGAGACAAACACTAGATTATCTGTTATAACAACTGGAACATACAAACCTGCGGATTTGGGTGTCTTAGGCAAGACTAGATTGAGTGAATTCAGTCGATCTTTTATCATGATAGACACCTTAACATTGTGCTCATTTTATTTTTTGCTCTAATACAAAGAAGCTGGGACTTCACAATCACTGGTTTCAGTAGATAGCGTAAGAACTTACCACCCTTACAACTTGTTAGATTTTGAAGGCAAATATTTTTAATATCAAGAGAATATCTATTTTGTAAGATGTGTGCACATCATGAAGAAAGTGAGAGCCACGGCTACAAAAACATGACGGTTATATCAATATCAATCCTGGTCATGGGACTTTCTCTTGCAATAGTAATCTTGCTCTGGGTCTGGATTGGCCACATTGGACCATCATATTCTGCAGATACCTTGTTAGTACAACAAAAGACTCTAAGAGAACAATATCATCTTCCTTATCAACCCGTCGTCACTGACCCAAAGTTGCTATTGACGCCGCCATCGCTTAGAGCATTGGCAAATAATCAATCAAACACCAATAATACGAAGTAGAAATTTCTAGAGCATCTGGTTTGTAAACATATAGAAGCAGGTCGCTTTATATTGTTAAAGGCTTTTAATTTTCTCTACTATTCGTACATAAGTCTCGATTAAACCAACAATCCTGATCTCAGCCAGTAGATCAGGTTGATTATTTATTTGCGTCGTTAGGTGTGCGATCCTGCCGATAAGCATTTTTTCGACAGTTGATAGATCCTTACCTGCCTCAGAATAATCATTCTCGCCTTGTTGAGAACTAGAAAGTTCAGACCTAGTACTTGACTCTCTCTTCACCGAACGACCCTTTCCACAATTGACACATATTGTATCGTCCTTAAACCTTATCTGAACGCCAGAGCATTCTGGACAAGACTCACTAATTAAACAGCCCCCTTTGAGAAGTAAAGAGGCAGCGTCCTGGAAATCCGAATTGTTAGGTGATTCCTTCTTCGATGGATCAGACATATATAAAACCTAAGTGTCATTACCATTCTATAATTCTATTTTCTAAGCTCGAATTATGGAAATCGAACAAATAAATTGCGAGACAATAATGACTCGACAAGGATAATCAATCTGGTTGCTCTCTATGCATCATCGTCTAGAGAAGCACTAATAAATGACGGAATACTGTAAAATGGGATTCACCTTTGTGAACTCATTTGAAGATGGTTGGGTCAATTGCTCAACAAGTCACGCCTTATCAAAACAACTTTGCAAGAATAGCGAGAATCTACTTACTGCTATCCGTAAAAAACTGTCTTCGTTGTTGAACAATCGGAAGCACCTTCTCGGTCAGAATTTCATCAAAGTTCTTTATTTTATTATCTAGCGTAAGCAATAAGAAATAGTCGTCATTAATATGTATAGTGGCTCTACAAAGTTTCTCGTATTTTGCAAACGCATATGTCAATTGGCCTATTTTTGACTGAAATTTGACTCTGGTCTTGTATCTAGTGACTGTCAACGAGGCGTACTCTTCATTTTCTTCTTCCGACATCAATGGTTGAAGGCCTTCTCTATGCTCAGCATTAATAAGCACACCAAACTTGTTGGCTATCCCAATCCAACGTATAGAGCTATCGATTGATAAAACTTCCTTCGTGAATGAGTACAAGAATTCATAATTAATCACAGGTTACAAGGAAGCAAAGAGGCTTAAAAACCTGCTTTAGAGTCGATTATCTAGTTAAGATACTATGCAAAATAAATAAAGATTATTGGTTCCTAATTTACTATAGTTGTTTCTTTTAATTAGTCTCTTGTTGATTCAAAAAAATGTGAAAATTTTACCTAAATATCAGGTTTTCAGATCTGCTTAGGTTCTTCCGACACTATTAAGATACTACGACCTTCCCTACCATTGTAGGATGTAGCTGACAGAAATACGGAAAGTCTCCTGCTTTTGCAAAGGTGTGGGTAAATGTTTTTCCTTTTGCAGTTAGTGCATTAGGTCCAGATAATCCAGAATCAAATTCCTTTCCTTTTGCAGAATCGTTTGGTCCAGAGCCAGACGTTACGGTATGAAACTGTGTGTCATCGTTGGTCCACTTTATTGAATCACCAGACTTGACGTTCATTGGGTTTGGCGAGAAAGCCTTGTCAGCAAGAGTTGATGCTCCACTTACGATTTTTACTTCCTTTTCCCCAGCTGCTAAGGCACGAGGCATACCTAAATTGTGGGTTCCAGAAACTGTCACACTTAGTCCTATGAGTCCTGCAACTATTGTGACAATAGTTAATGCTCTCTTTATATTCATGTTGGAGTGCTTTAGCGATTATATTTTATAAGTAGTTTGCGTTCAAAGAGGGCTAGATTCTAGAATTTGATCTAAAAGCATATCTGGATATTAATACGTGGAGCGGTTTTGAATAAATTTATCTGAAACAAGCACTTCACTTTCTAAGAAAGTCAAGGTTTAACAACTTGCTAAGAACTACTATTGAGGATATTTCTCTCTTCTGTTAGAATCTCTTTAATTTCATAATTTCTAACAAATTCACGCAGAGACTTTTTTCATAAGCCGAGTTATGCACTTTATTGACTTGTTCAAAAAATCTATCCTGGCAAACTCATTAGGAGAATGTATTCTCGCATAAATATAAGTACAGCCAAATGATATGCAAGGCGATTTCAAGCTCTCATAAAATGAATACATTGGTCCAGTACCAGCAGATGAGACACTTATAATCGCATCACCATATACGTCTAAGACGGATTCATGAACCCGTTTAACGAAACAATGGCTAGGATCTGTCCTTGCCGCTCGTACGCCATGGATACTCCTGGTAGAAATAATTCCTTTGAAGCCGTTTTGATCCAAATGTTGAGTAAGTCTAGCGAACTGGATCTCTGGATCCATATCAGGAATCAATCTGAAATCGATTTTGGCCATTGCTTCTCTGGGTACAATATTGCTTGGGATACCATCTGAATATCCTGCAATTAGTCCTGCCAAATTACAAGTTGCCTGACCCACCAGAGCTTTACTGGCTTCGTCTCCACTAACCTCATTTAAAAGCGTCTTGATACCATACTGTCTCTTAAATTCCTTCTCGTCAAATGATTCTTGAGAGATCAAAAGTTTCTCGTGCGTCGTAAACTCCCTTACTTCTTTATACCAATCCTTTATCAGTATTTGACCTCTTTCATCTCTTATGGTATTAAGTGCTCTAATTAATAGCCAGGCGGGATTATCAAGAATAGCAGCCAGACCAGAGTGTGCATCTCGTGCCAATGTAGTACATTTCATCTCTACATAGAGCAACCCCTTCATTCCTAGACTTAAAATGGGTATACCGTGGTCATTTATGTAACCAAATTCCCAAATAACATAGTCACAGTCTAGCTTCGCTCGGAAAGAAGATAAATATTGATCAATATGCGGACTTCCGATCTCCTCTTCACCTTCGACTATAAATTTGATATTACAAGGCAAATCACCATATTTTTTCAAGTAAAACTCCACTGCTTTAATTCTGGTTATTAGCTCCCCTTTATCGTCTGATGAACCTCTACCGAATATGATGTTGCCATCAACTTTACCACTAAAGGGATCTGCATTATCCCACAAATTCACAGGTTCCTCAGGTTGTACATCGTAATGATTATAGAACAAGATTGTTTTACCGCTAGGATTTGATTTAGATCTTACTTCGCCAAACACGATTGGAGGCACGATGTCACTAGCTGTGGCCGGTTCTGACCGATTAAAATGATTCTCACTATATTGTGAATGTGCCTTGATATTATTTGTTGCACATGTCCTATTTTCAAGCCTAGATTGCATACTTGAACATGTTGAGTCGTTTAGATGTAACACTTCTGCAGTTATTCCGGCCTTACGCATAATACTACATACAAGACTAGCACACTCTTCTAGGCCCTCATATCGGGCCGATACGCTTGGTTGCCTTATGAGAACCTGTAAGTTAGTAATAACATCATTCATATTCGAGTCAATAAACGAGTCAAGCTCCATAACGAATCGATCTGTGGCAGGATACAATAGATCGATTTTGAACATCTTCAATTTTAACTGTTTAGTTCTCTATTCAGCATCTGCATAACGGCCCTGTTAAGTTAAGCCGACAAAGCTTTAGCTGTGGACGTCTCTTCTATTGTATATGTTAATCTTCCAACAACGGAAGAGAACATCCACAGGACTAATCATGTATACATTGTACTTGTACTTTCTAGGACTGAGTTTCAGAAGTACTGCAAAAGCATTAGATCAATTTATGGAAAAGAGATGTGATGTTGCAGATTGGTTCTGAGTATGCATGGTTATGGGTAGCTATAGAACCTGTACATAAGCAAGTTCTTGGAGTATACGTCTCAAGACATAGGAATATGCTAGTTGCTGAGTCATTTCTGAGATCATTGATCAAAGTCCATGGTAAGCATACCGTATATTCAGATGGTGGAACATGGGATCCTGAAGCATGTTCTTATCTTGGTCTAAAACATCTACTTCATTCACCATTAGAAAAAAGTATTATAGAAATAACTATTGAATATTTCAAAGATAGAACTGAAATTTTTGATGATTACTGTCCATGCAAACACAAAATTAAATACTAATTGTCACACGTACACAACTGGCTCAGTTTGTTTGTGTTCATGCATAATGCAGACATTCTACATATCAAATTTATGAGTCTAATACGAATTATGAGAGGTGAATAAGCTTAATTTACCAGGGCCTGCATAACATTCAGAAAGGATTTATATCCTGAAGGTGGTCTTGATCTATATGGGCATTGCTCAATATATGGCCAAGGAAATGATGAAGGAAATTGGGAATAGATCTAGGGAATTTTATGAGTTTGTTCTACCAGCTATTGATATGTACGAAGACGGTAACGAGTTAGTGGTATTGATTGACTTGCCAGGCTTCTCAAAAAGTGACATTAAATTGAGAATCGTAAAAAATGTGCTTTCGATTAGTGCAAAACGAGAAATAGAGGACCCATTAGGAACAATCTATTGCAAGCATAGACCAGCCCAAATAAGCAAGAAAGTCGCGTTGCCCATTTCCTTAGAGGATAGCGACGAAGCTACCGGTATGGCAAAATACACTGATGGAGTTGTCAGTTTAAGAATACCTATGCCAAGGTCGAGTGTCATTCCTGTAAGCTGATCAAAATTTTCTCTTAAATCGTCTAATAATCGAGATGCCATATAGAACTAATGATGCACCGATACCGCAATAGCCTACAATCGGATTGTTTGACAAAATAATTGCAGATCCTAAGAAAAGTGCAGAACCGAAAATAGCAGATCCTAATATATCATAATTCCTTTCTGACGGCGCCCTTTCAGGTACTTGACGTTGTTCGAGATATGACTTCACCATAGGTGCCATGGTAGAATAGGTTTCAAAACCTTTCGAAACTCTCTTCACATAGTCCTTTACCTCTTCGAAATATGCCTCTTTAAGCAATCCCTCTTCTTCAAATAGATTTGCAAGGACTTTGACAAAGTAAAACCTAATCTTGTGATGTTGATAAATGCCTTCTAAGATTGACCCCATCCGCATATATAAAGCCAAATTCTTGGGCAATCTGAAAGGAAATCTAGTTAAGGTTTTGTTAGATAATTCCATTAGGGCGTTTACCTGCATTTTATCGACTTGTTTTCCATGAATAGACCTTATGCTCAGTTCAAGGGCCTTCTCAACAATATAACGATTAACATTAAGTTCGAGAGTATCAAGCTCGATTAGTACATTAACAGCTCTCGAAGGATCTTTTTCGATCAAACTAAGATACAATCGTATCAGTTTAATGCGGGTTTCACTATCTAATCGACCGACCATTCCGAAGTCATATAGAATTAGCTCTCCATTCTTGCCAACTGAGATATTACCAGGATGGGGATCTGCATGAAATATACTATGGCGAAGTAACATTTTGAAAAAAACATGGTGGACTCTAACGATTAGCTTTTCCCTATCAATGCCTATTGCATCTAGTGATTCTACATCAGTAATCTTTATTCCGGGTATGAATTCCATAGTAATTACATGTTTTGAACTCAATTCTGGTACCACGTTTGGTATTATAACCAATTTGTCACCTCGTAAGTTGTGCTTGATTGTAGTCAAATTTTGTGCCTCTACCCGGTAATCCATTTCCTCATGTATTGTTTCGATAAATTGTGCTAGCATAGCATCGAATGAAAATTTCAAATTAGGATCGACGAACCGACTAGCAAATGGTAGGATTCTTTTCAATATGTAAATGTCCTTTCCCACCGTTTCTTCTATCCCAGGTCTGGTAACTTTTACGATAACTTGTTTGCCCTTATATTTTGCCAAGTGCACCTGTCCTAAACTTGCTCCAGACAAGGCAGTGGTATTGAACTGTTCATATTTGGCATCAATATTGCCAAGTTCTGCTTCTAGAATTGGTCGAACTTTTGAAAAGTCAACTGGTGGAACATCGTCTTGCAATTTTGATAGAATCTCCAAATATGGCTGAGGTAGAATATCTGCTCTAGTAGAAAGCCATTGACCCAATTTAATATATGATGGACCTAGATCGATGAAAGTCTTGAGAGCTCGCTGTGCATGCTTAACGTATCTCTTTTCATCTATATTCTTGCCCTCAGTTTTTACCCAATCTCGTCTATCCTTTCTAAAATTTATAACAACTGGCAGGAGTCTTAAGACTATTGCAAATATACGTAATCTTGAAACTTTACGTTCTAAATTTACAGTAGATCCGATTGTTTCTTCGTTTTGAAACATGCGGTGGGTAGATTGACTTTCCTTCATTATAACCAGTTTGCTTAAATCATTACGTGAATCCGGTCTTCAAGCGATGTCATTATGTATAGGATTTCCAGGTTGGCACTTCATCTCTGATGCACGTCCTGAGCTACATATTTTGCATTCCTGAAGTAAGAAATTGCGATAGCTAAAGGTATCAGATATTCTGGAGCATCTACTAGCAAATGGCCAAGGGGATCTAATCTTGGATCTACCCTATCAGAATGGACAGAATAGTGATCTGGATATTCTCTTACATGCAAATTTTTATATCGATATTGTCTTATTGCACCCCTTCTTGCTCCCAGGCAAGTTTTTTCATACTCTATGATGGGTCGTACATCCTTAGGTACCAGAATATTTCCGTCTTTATCTATGAAATCCACGGGTAAAAATGCTCACCACTGAATATAAAATAACTGTTTTACAGGGATTTGTAGCTTTACATGAATTGTTGACTCTTCAAAAGCCGGAATTCCTTGTTTGAAGCCATAACTTACTATCAAGGATAAGGACCAAACCAGAGGTTCACGGTCGGAATTAAAAATTGGGATATGAAATGAGGGCTAGGTTCTAGCACTTAAATTGCAATGTCATTTAATTGCCTAAACAAAGCCAAAAATATACATCGATTGCACTAGACCGTCATGACCCTCATTGACAATAATAGAAAATTGTCTGAAAATATCAGTATCGTAGAATCAAAGCTGGCATACAAGGGCGACATTTGCGTTAGAATAGATAAGATCCTCTTCGATCAAAAAGTAGTCACTAAAGAAATAGTAGAACATTCAAAGTCAGTTGGCATAATTCCAATTGCAAACAACGATGAAATAATTATGATATTACAATATCGTCACGCCGTAGGTAAATGCCTATTGGAGATACCAGCTGGAAAAATAGAAAAGGGTGAATCTCCCGAGACTGCTGCAATTAGAGAAATGTCTGAGGAGATTGGTTTTTCGGGAAGCATATTTCCTTTTTTTCAAATTTACTTGGCTCCAGGCTACGATACTGAATTAATGCATATTTTTATTGCGAGGGACCTACAGCATAAAAAGGCAGTTGCAGATGATGATGAACGAATCGTAGTAAAAAGACTGAAAATTTCTGATGCTTATGAAAAGGCGTTGAATGGCGATATTGTGGATTCAAAAACTATCGCATCAATTTTAGCGTACTGCGCCAAGTTTAATTCCTGCAAGCAACGAATGCTTTAAATCCTGCTAGAAGAGAGAAGTTTAGCCTCGTTTGAGACAAACAAAGCTTTAACCAGTATAATTAATTACTACTAGGACAACTCTGGGCTTTACAATATATTTGGCAATATATTCCTGGATGAGGACGATAGTTACCTAAGAGCAGATCTCTTTAATCTAGTTTTATGGCTCATTTAACATTATGCTTTTGCATATGCAGTTGCATTGTCGATTCAGAGTATGCTCTTAGTGCGTCAGCATTTTCAATAAACTCCTCTGTGTTTCCGTGAAATAACATTTTACGATTAAGACAGGCCACCTTGTTTGCCAATTTCAATACCGAGTCTAAATCGTGTGAGGCCCACACGATAGCAATCTTGCTATGAATGTTAAGGTCTTCAAGTAGACTGTGAAATTTATTCTGAGAGTCAATATCTATTCCAGTTGCTGGTTCGTCGAGTATTAATAACCCCGGGTTATTAACGAAGGCTTTTGCAATTAGAGTTCTTTGTTGCTGACCTCCAGATAATTCACCAATTCGTCTTTTTCTTTTATCATATAAGTCGACTAACTTGAGTGCTGCATCCGTTTTTTCTTTTGATGGCGGTCGTGAACTTCCTAAAGAGACGATTTCCTCTACAGTGGCCGGAAAAGTATTATCAATTGCTCTCTTCTGCTGTATATAACCAACGTTTTTCAGCATTGACTTATTTTTTCTAATATCTTCACCGAATAGCTTGATGACTCCACTATAGTCATTTATCAACCCTAAAATACACGAAAATAATGTAGTTTTTCCAGCGCCGTTGGGACCAATTAATCCTAAAATATCTCCTTCGGCAATAGTGAAAGAAATTCCATCCAAAACACTAATAGTACCAATGTTATAGGACAAATCTTTAACCTCTATTGTATTCACTCAAATCCCTTCCTTTTACCTATGCCAATAATAAGCAAATACCAATAAATGAATATAACTCTAGTGTAATTGGCATTCATCATGAGATCTTTGGCAGTATATCATCTTTCTTAGATAAAGACATCCTGTAGATATTCCAGATGATATTATTCGTAAGTAGATCCTTATCTGGCACCGTGAGCGACTGAGCACGTAGAAGAGATTCACAGTATCCACCACACCATCTGCCTAATTGCATTATCTGCTTTACATCGTTAGATCTGGAGAATTGATACTCAAATACAGATTGAATTAGCAGTATAAATATTGATTTAGTATTCTACAATTCTATTTGACAGTTTTTAGCAATGATTTGACCATAGATAACAGGCTTTACGTTATAGAGGTAGCGGGTCCAGTGTTTAATATTTATACGACAATTTGATCTAAAAGTTAGTTGCGAATCAAAAAATTTTTATCGTCATTACCGCAATCAGTTCTGAATGGCGACGAGGTCACACTTTATCCCGGTCCAATAAGAAGATTGTTCGAGTTCGCCAACCTTGGTAGTTCAGATATTTTCTATCATCTTGGATGCGGATCGAGTGAGAGTATCAGAATTGCTCATGATGAATTTAAAGTCAAGAAATCGATTGGTGTAGAGATAAGCAAGAAAGTAGCTATTAAAGCTCAAAGGAAAATCAGTCATTTAATGAATGCTCAAATAATAAATAAAGACTTTAGGAAGATCAATTTATCTGAAGCAACTGTCATATTTTTTTGGTTCACAGATGAGAAGATGATAGAACAAATGATTAGAAAATTTGAAATGGAGTTAAAAGATGGTGCAAGAGTAATAACAATGTGGTCTCCACCGGATTTAATGATCCCTTCAAAGACAGAATTTCCATTCATGTTGTGTCAGAAGCCATTCAAATATGCAAAGGATGTAGCAGAGCAAATTACTACGATTTGTGGATCTTCATGTATCGACTTCACTGCATCATGGTATCTTGCAGAACGATATATCCAAAATCTTGAGTCAGTAGAGGAAAGATACATTAGGTTTGTAAACATTTTTCAAAGTCTAATCATTTGGATAAATGCATGGAACGCAGGGATTGCTTGTGAGGAAGAGATCCCTCCACCGGTAGATGCATATATTGGAATACTAAGGACTTTTTACAACATTGATCTTTCTAGTTTGATAACAAAAAAGTGATGTGTTGGCATATAGGCAAATCTGCTTTAATATAATTCATGATTGAAACCATGAAATAGGGCATCTCTTGCAGTTTTAGCTTGTCTTTTTCCGTGTTTGAAATATGAATTTATGTGATAAATATGTTATCTGATCAGTGATAGAAAAAATAGGATCTGAAGCTAAAGGTGATTAAATGACTATTTGAAAATTATGGTTTGTGTGACAGCGCTGTTGTCTCCAAAGTTTATTTGAGATCTGCCGTTGTTCCAAAGCAAAATATCTGTTATCTCTGATACGGTATCATGTCTTTTGGTAAACGGATTAGTACCTCTTATAACTTGTCCAAGATCAGTGTGATATAATGCGTCTCCAGTATTTGCATTATTTAATGTCTTCTTGAGGTCAACTACTACTGCATGCTGTACACCACTATCTGTTATGGTGGCCGCTATTATTTTCAGGTTACTACTAGGCGAATTGAGAGAAATATGACCACCTACAACATGGAACGGATTAGTATCTGAGAGTGGTAATAATGCGTTACTCTGGAATTTATTTCCTAGCTTTATCGTTTCCAAGTCCACATAGGTAGAGGGCGACAAAGTTACTATTCTTTTGGTGACTGTACTTGGTTCGTTTGAAACAATCACATTTTGGATATACTTCACTCGGTATATGCAAGTTGCACTCGAAGAGGCCGATGCTGCTGCTGCTGCTGCTGCGGGTGAGGCACCTGCTGCTGAAGCAGCTGAGGATGCGGCTGCCCCGATTTTACCACATGAGGCGCTGCTAGATGCGGCTGCAGATGCAGCAGATGCGGCTGCTGATGCAGCTGCGGCTGAGGCACCAGCAGATGCGGCTGCTGACGCAGCAGCAGTACCAGCAGCCACAGAGGATGCAGCGGCGGCTGAGGCACCAGCAGATGCGGCTGCTGACGCAGCAGCTGAAGCAACCTCAGTCACAGATCCTCCACCGGCAGCAGCAGCTGCCGCTGCTGCTGCAGCAGCACCCCCAACAGAACTTGAAGATGCTGAAGATGCTGCGGCTGCGGCTGCGGCTGCAGTCGTTTCCGCTGTCTTAGGAGGCAGACCAGTTGAACTAGCTGCTGCAGACGCCGCAGCAGCGCTGGATGCTGCCCCCCCACTTGCAGCAGTTGCAGCTGCTGCAACTGCTGCTGCAGCTGATGCCACACTGGAAGAAGCTCCTGAACTGGTAGCAGCTGCAGCTGCAGCTGCAGCAGCTGCAGCTCCTGGTGATGCTCCTTTGGATGAGGCAGCAGCTGACGCGGCTGCAGCGACTTGCCCTGTAGAGGATCCACTGGCTACTGACTCTGCAGCAGCTGCTGCAGCTGCAGAAGCTGCTGCTGCAGAACCACCAGATGAAGAAGTGGCGCTAGCAGCCGATGCTGCAGCTGCTGCACCTGCTGCTGCTGCTGATGCGGCTGCGGCTGCAGCAGGTGAGGCACCGTTAGATGCGGCTGCGGCTGCAGCCGCAGCCGCAATATTGGATGACGATGCTCCATTTGCTGCTGCCTTTGATGCTGCAGAAGAGGCGGCTGTAGCGGCAGCAGATGATGCTCCTGCAGAGACGGCAGCAGCTGCTGCAGCAGAAGCTGCAGATACACCTGGTGATGCACCTGACGAAGCGGCAGCAGCTGCAGTTGCAGCTGCAATTTCAGCAGCAGATGATCCACTTGCTGCTGCTGATGCTGCTGCTGTAGCAGCTGCGGAAGCGGCCGCGGATGAAGCCCCGGCAGCTGAGGCTGCTGCAGACGCTGCAGCTGCCGTAGTACCTGCAGACGCAGCAGAGGCAGCCGCTGAGGCTGCGGCTGGTGTAGCGCCGTTTGACGAAGCAGCTGCCGCAGCTGCTGCAGCTACATCTTCAGCTGAAGCGCCACTTGAGGCAGCTGCTGCTGCAGCAGCAGCAGCTGCAGCAGCAGCTTCTTTAGTTGCTCCTGAGGCAGTCGCAGCTGTTGCTGCAGCGATTCCAGCAGCAGTTTTGGCTGGAGTTCCTGCTGAAATAAGAGACGAGGCTGCGGTACTTCCAACTTCGGCAGGTGTTGCTCCTGAGGTTGCGGCTTGTGCTGCTCTCGAGGCGGCTACTGATGCAACGTCCGACTTGACTTGTCCTTCGGGAATGACATTTTCAATTAATGGTTGTAATACATTTTGCTTGGTTTGAGTATTATTAATCACTGGTGTAACCTGCCCGCTCTGCTCTCCGGGAGTAGATAAAGACGGCAAATTTCCCTGATTGGCTGGTTGTTCATTCACAGTGGCGTTGTTTTCTGATGAGCTTGGTTGTTGTGCATTGTTTTCTGATGAGCTTGGTTGTTGTGCATTGTTTTCTGATGAGCTTGGTTGTTGTGCATTGTTTTCTGATGAGCTTGGTTGTTGTGGAACAAAGGTTGATGATGTATTAGTC
>Ga0126370_10000454_pt1 | contig 16911 bp, 13 predicted proteins | sample PanSoiMetaPlot_3_FD_92586 | JGI IMG/M metagenome (GOLD analysis project Ga0126370, IMG submission 92586) | Tropical forest soil microbial communities from Panama - MetaG Plot_3 | ecosystem: Environmental > Terrestrial > Soil > Tropical forest > Bulk soil | place: Panama | collected 2016-02-17 | reverse complement strand
CAACACCTGGGTCAAGCAAGGCATCCTCCTCGGATTCCGTCTTGGCGCACTCGCTGACATGTCCGCGGGCCTGTCCTTCATCGACAAAGACACCTTCCCCGCCCGCCAGTTCGCATTGTCCGACTGCGTGCGCGTCGTTCCGGGCGGATCGTCAGTACGCGTGGGAGCCTATGTCGCGCCATCCGTCATCTGCATGCCGCCAATGTTCATCAACGTCGGAGCCTACGTCGACGAAGGCACGATGGTCGATTCGCACGCACTGGTTGGCTCCTGTGCGCAAATCGGGAAGCGTGTCCACCTGAGCGCGGCCGCGCAAGTCGGAGGTGTTCTAGAACCGGTCAATGCCGCCCCGGTCATCATCGAAGATGACGTGCTAATCGGAGGCAACTGCGGCATCTTCGAAGGCACGCTGGTGAGAGCACGGGCTGTGCTGGGAGCAGGAACGATTCTGACGCGCTCCACCCCTCTCTACGATCTGGTGAAAAGCGAAGTCTACCGCGCGACGGCGGACGCGCCGTTGGAAGTTCCGGAGAATGCGGTGGTCGTTCCAGGATCGCGCGCAGTCAAGAAAGGCCCAGCCGCCGACTGGAATCTCTCGCTCTACACGCCGGTCATCGTGAAGTACCGCGACGAAAAAACGGACAAAGGAATTGAACTGGAAGACTGGCTGCGGTAATCACCGCAAAGGCGACAAATGAGATCGGTGATCAAGCCGGAGAAATCCTGATGAATCGGGATGAGCGATTAGTCGAAGCGCGGTTTCCGCGCGCCTCGAAGTACGATCCTGGTTGGGTCCTGGCGGGTGTCAGCGGCGGTGCAAATCCTCTTTGGCTGACGGAGTGGCTGGCTGAGTCACTGGATCTGCGTCCGGGCATGCGCGTTCTGGATCTGGGCTGCGGACGCGCTCTCTCGTCGATTTTTCTCCATCTTGAATTCGGCGTTCAGGTTTGGGCCACGGACTTGTGGTTCAACGCTTCCGAGAATCTGCAACGCATTCGGGACGCCGGAGCAGAAGGCGGAGTATTTCCTCTGCATGCGGACGCGCGTTCCCTGCCCTTTGCAGCGGAGTTCTTTGATGCCGCGATAAGTATTGATTCCTTCCCCTACTACGGCACCGACGATTTGTACCTAAGCTATCTCGCACGCTTCGTGAAATCCGGCGGAAACATAGCAATTGCCGGCGCAGGTCTGGTGAAGGAAATCGTGGCGAGTCCCCCTTCCCATCTCCGAGACTGGTGGACCCACGATCTATGGTGCCTCCATTCCCCCGGATGGTGGCGACGGCATTGGGAAAAGACGTCCATCGTGGATCTTCAACTCAGCGATTCGATGTCCGACGGCTGGCAGTTTTGGCTGAAGTGGCATGACACCGTATGTCCCGACAATGAAGTGGAAATTGCCGCGCTAAAAGCGGACCGGGGCGAGTACTTGGGCTACGTTCGCACGATTGGCCGGCGTCATACCGGGACTCTTGCGGAGCCGATCACTTCCATCCCCCCGCAGTACTCGCACAACCCTTTGCTGCGTCGCAAGACTGAATAAGATCCGTGAGCACTTCGGAAAGTGTGCCTCTAGTGCACTTCGACGAGCAGCCTTCCCGTGCCATTCATTGTGACTCGAACCCCCGCGAGACCTTGCGCCACCGCATCCGCATCCGCCAATTTCCCCACCCCATACGTGCTCGCTAATCCAATCACCTTCATCCCTCCCGCACGTGCCGACTGAATCCCCGCGGGCGCATCTTCAATCACGAGACACTCTGCCGGACGCAATCCCAATCTCTCGGCACCCTGCAAATACGGCTCTGGATGCGGCTTTCCATTCGTCACATCATCCGATGTCACCAGAACCTCGGGCACGGTCAATCCACAATATTGCAATCGATTTGTAGCCAGCGGTCGTGTACCCGAAGTCACGACGCCCCATCGTCCGTTAGGAATCGATTTCACCAACTCAATCGCGCCGGGCATCACCACCACTCCCCGATGATCGATCGCTTCATGACTCTCAATCGCCGCAGCCTCGGCCTCCGCATCAAGATGCGGCGCCACTCGCCGGATGACCTCCACTGTTCGCACCCCATGCGCGATCGCCATGATGGCATCGCCATCCACGCCCTTGCGCGCTGCCCACTCCCGCCACTCGCGGTCCACGGCGCGCGTCGAGTCGCAGAGGACTCCATCCAGGTCGAACAAAATGGCTGAACAGGAAAAAATAGACATGAATCGATTTAACCACAGAGACACAGGGGCACGGAGAAATACACCTCTTACTTTCCCTGTGTCTCTGTGCCTCTGTGGTGAAATCAATTGCCAGGCAAGGACAGATTGCCCGCTGTTAAAGCCTCACGGGCCCGTATCTTCAGATGCCGCTCGCGGAAATGTGTTCGCGCCCGTTCTCCCCAGGCACGCACGAACCAGTAATTCAGTCCCGCTCCGATCGCCGAACTGGCCAGTGGAATCACACGCCCCGCCCATTTCTCGACGACTTCGGCGCTTGCCCGTGCGGCAATCCGCTGAATGACGCGCGGCACAAACCGGTTGATGACTTCCTTTTCGATCAGTTCGCGGCTTAAATCGACGCCCGCCGCACTGGCCGCGGCAATCCACAATTCGGCAATCTCGTCGTCCGTGTTGTATTCGAATCCGTAGAGCAGGCTCAGCTTCTGGACGGTCCTCATCGTAATTGCCGACAGAATCCCCAAGTCCGGCACAATCGTGATCAGCCCGCCCAGCCCAAGTCCTGCGCCTTCCAATGCGGCGATCTTCATCCCACTGCGAATGATCGACTCCGACACAATATCCAGTTCCCGAACATCCAACGAATACACCCCATGGTATCCGCTGATAGGCACCCGATACGCGATACGCAGTTGGAGCAGAAACTTGTCTGGATCCACGCGCACCGTCTCATAAGCCCGAGTCAAGCCTCGAGTCAGGGCCGATTCCACCCGCCGCCGCAACCAGGTTTTCCGCTCTTCCGCCATTCTCTTCACCTTAGCGCAGCCGCCCGGAGAAAGCTATTCGGGGAAAACTGCAGATGCGGGATTTAGGGGCTGGGGAACGGGGCATAGTGGTCAGTGGTCAGTGGTCAGTCGGCGTCACACCTGCGGCACTGATCACTGGCCACTAGTCACTGAACACTGTCCACTGCCTCCGCTGTGCTAGCATTCTCTTTACACCCCAATGCCAACTGGAAAGCTTCACGTCATTCCTCTCGGCGGGCTCGGCGAGTTCGGAATGAACTGCATGGCCCTCCGCTGGGGTGACGACATCATCGTCATCGACGCCGGCCTCATGTTCCCCGAGGCCGAACTCCTCGGCGTCGACATCGTCGTCCCCGACATTTCGTACCTCATTGAAAATCGCCAGCGCGTGCGTGGCATCATCCTCACACACGGCCACGAGGATCATATCGGCGCCCTGCCCTGGATCCTCTCCGAACTCAAGGTTCCGGTCTACGGCACGGAGTTCACGCTAGCCTACGTCGAGGACAAGCTCGACGAACATGGCCTGCTCGACGATGCCGACCTGCGCGAAATGCGCGCCAACGAACGCATCAAGCTGGGAGCATTCACGATCCATCCGATCCAGGTGACGCACAGCCTGGTCGATTGCGTTGCGCTCGCCATTCATTGCCCTCTCGGTGTTGTCATACATACAGGCGACTTCAAGGTCGATCCCACACCCACCGATAACAAGCTCTTCGACCTGCACACCTTCGCCGAGTACGGCAAAGAAGGCGTGCTCGCGCTCTTCCAAGATTCCACCAACGTCGAGCGCAAGGGATACACGCCCAGCGAACGCGCCGTCCGCCGCAAGTTCGACGAAGTGTTCGCCCATACCAAGCGCCGCCTGTTCATCTCCTGCTTCTCGAGTTCGATTCACCGCATCAACCTCGCCGTCGAACTCGCCCACCAGCACGGACGCAAAGTCGCCTTCATCGGCCGCTCCATGAACAACTCGGCGGAGATCGCGGAGGACCTCGGCTACATCGAAGTCCCCGAGGGTTTGGTGATCAATCCCGGCGAAATGAAGAATTTCGCGGCGGAGAAAGTCTGCGTGCTGATCAGCGGAACCCAGGGTGAGCCCATGTCGGCGCTCAGCCGCGCCGCGGTCGACAATCATAAGCACGCGAAAATCGAAAAGGGAGACACTGTCGTTCTCTCCAGCCGCATCATCCCCGGCAACGAAAAGACTATTTACCGGATGATCGATCACCTCTTCCGCCGCGAGGCCCACGTCATCTACGAGGATGGAACCAGCCCACCAGTCCACGTCTCCGGACACGCCAGCCAGGAAGAGCTCAAACTCATCATCAACCTTGTCAAGCCGCGCTATTTCGTGCCGGTTCACGGCGAATACCGTCAGCTCAAGCTGCATGCCGAAATGGCCGCCGCCATGCGCGGATCGGTCGGCAAAGTCATGCTGATCGAGAGCGGAGACATACTCGAATTCGACGAACTCGGCGCCCGCAAAACCGGCAAAGTCAACGTTGGCCGAGTCTGCATCGATTCCGGCAACCGCACCGATGTCGTCGAAGACCTCATCATCAAAGACCGCCGCCACCTCAGCGAAGACGGCATCGTGCTCCCCATCATCGCGATCAACAAGCTCTCAGGAAAAGTCGAGACAACGCCTGAGATCGTCACGCGCGGCTTCAACATCGGTGAAGACGGCTTTATGGAAGGTGCCAAGCGCATCGTCGAAGACACGCTGGGATTTTCGAGCGAAGAAGAAAAAGGCGACTACGGCGTGATCAAAGAAAAAATCCGCGCCGACCTGAAACGCTACATTAACAAGCAGTCCCAAAAACGCCCGCTGATCATGCCGGTAATCCTGGAAATCTGATCGGAATGTGTGGGGACGGACGCATTCGTCCGTCCGGCGAGCAAAGCGAGCGTCTGACCGCCCTCAATTTTGGTAGAGATGTCATCCTGAGCGAAGCATTTGCCCGAGCAAAGCGAGGACAAATGTGCAGTCGACGGATCCCTACCCGCTTCACTGTTAGTTCAAGGACAGCCGCCAAGCGGCGAAAGAATGCAGCCCACAGCGGAAGCCGTGGGACAAGAGAAAAGAAATCCCCCGTGCATTCTGCATGACGCGTCACCTTGGTCTCGTCTCAAACCCCGCCTCCTTCCACAACCGGTTCCACTGCCAGATCCTCCCCCAGATGTTCGGCGGAATCCGGTATCCCAACTGATGCGCCAGCATCAGAATCTGTCCGCGATGATGCGCCTCGTGCGAAAACATGTAAGCAAACATCGCGCCTCCCGCCGGCCAGACAGGAGCCCAACTACCCCGGTTAAACTTCGTCACGCGCCGCTTTGGCGCGCCGGCCAAGGCGTCCGTCAGCATGCGCAAACACTGCTCCGCGCTCTTTTTATGCGCGGCGGCAGCCTGCTTCACCGTGCACCGCGCCGGATCCAGTGGCTTGGGACACTTCAAATGCGGCGCCGAATTCCGAATCCACACCAGCCGACAGTTGTGCAGATGGGCAAAGATCGCCGCAATCGTCCGCCCACTGCCTTTCTTGCCCGGAGGGTCAGCCCGCCACGCCCGCGTATCGAGGTGGGCCAGCAGAATTTGATTCATGGCGTCGTTGACGGCATAGGTCTCGATCAAAACTGCGGCCAGTACTCTCTCGGAAGCACTAACGCCATCTGCCTGCATACTCGATCGCATTCGCAATCACCTCCTGGATTGGACCGTCCCAAGTTTCTGTCATCCTGAGCGAAGCATTTGCCGAAGCGCAGCGAAGGCAAATGCGTACTCGAAGGATCCCTACGATCTACGTGGCCGTCTCGCCGTCGCGAGGTATTCGCGATTCGGACAATGACGCAGTTGCCCGTCTTCGGTTCGGCGACCGTCTAAACACGGTCCCGGAGGGACCGCTGAAAGTAGCCCGCCAGTTTACTGGCGGGAAAGCCGCCCTTAACGATACTCTGTGCCTTAGGCACAACTGAACCGAATGATCACACTCGACGATCTCTATACTGCCCAAAAGCGTCTACAAGGCATCACTGTCCGCACAAAGCTCATCGACTTTCCCCTCTGCGCCGACGACCCGCGCCGCCTCCTTCTCAAGCCCGAGAACCAGCAACCCATTGGCGCCTTCAAACTCCGCGGTGCCTACAACAAGATCGCCTCGCTCACAGACGATGAACGCAAGCGCGGCGTCATCTCCTACTCCAGCGGCAATCACGCCCAAGGTGTCGCCCACGCAGCCCGCGCGTTAAACGTGAAGTCAGTCATTGTCATGCCCAACAACGCGCCAGCCATCAAGCGCGAGGCCACAGCCAAACTCGGGGCCGAAATCGTCCTGGTCGGCCCCGGATCCGATGAACGCAAATCGAAGGCCGAAGAACTTGCCGCGCAACACGGCTACGTCATCGTCCCGCCCTACAATGACGAAAAAATCATCGCCGGGCAAGGCACCATCGGCCTCGAAATCCTAGAAGAGCTATCCAACGTGGAAGCCGTCCTCGCCCCGGTTGGCGGAGGAGGACTCATCTCCGGCGTAGCCGCCGCCATCAAGCTCACCAGTCCGAAGGTAAAAGTCATCGGTGTCGAGCCGGAACTCGCCGCTGACGCCCAGGCCAGCCTGCGCCAGGGCAAAATCGTCCAGTTCCCCGCCGAGCAGGTCTCCCGCACCCTCGCCGACGGACTCCGCACCCAAAGCATCGGGCCAATCAATTTCGAGCACATCCGCGCCTACGTCGACGACATCATCACCGTGAATGAAGACGAAATTCGGAAGGCAATGAAGTATCTAAGCGCCAATCCCGAGACGGTAGCCGAACCAAGCGGCGCAGTCGCTACCGCCGGATTCATCTTCCACGCCAAAGAACTCCCCCAAACCAAGCTGAACGTCGCGATCATCTCGGGAGGCAACATCGAACCCCAGATGCTGGAGGAACTCCGTTGCTTGTAGGCGCATCGTATGACTCAGGGGCTGTGGCTTTCTCCGCGACTCTGCGGCAGTCTTTGCGTCCTCTGCGGTAAGAGCTTTTCAACAGCCCCAGAATGTTCAAATAACCTTGACTTCAACCATCCAAATGCTCATCCTGATACCGCGAACGGGAAATCCATGTCGAGAGTGAAGATAGAGTCCCATAACTGCTTTGTTCCCAAGATTTTGCGCGTAAATGATTGCAGCTCTAAGATTATTTCGAGATTTCCCGCTAACTCAATGATTCCACAAGACCAGGGGGGAGGGGGGGTACCCCAACAAACCCTCACATTCCCAATTCGGGAGTTGGCGATTTTTTCGCTGATGCTACTCGTCTCCGCTATTTCCACACCCACCGCTACCGCCCAGGCTCTGCGGGGAACTCTCGTCCACGAGGAAACCATCCGTGTCTCCCCTGGCGCTGAGACCGCCAAGCTCGGTGAGGCTGGACGCGGGCACGAGCTCATCATCATCGACTCCAGCCGTGACTGGACCCATGTCGAAGCCATTCTCCGCGAGGCAGCGAAAGATGCCGACGAGGATGATGAAGCGGCCCAAGGTAAGACCATCACGGGTTGGGTTCTGACCAAGGCCCTGGTTTCGATGAACACGCCGAACGGCGACAAGATAATTTTCGGCGAAGCCGTGAACTCCGAAGACGAAGCCAGCCGCCGCCGCGGACGCCGCGATGCCGCCCAAGAGGCCATGCGCCTCTATTACCGCGTCTACGATCTGTTCCCGAATTCACCACTGGCATCCGAGGGACTCTATCGCGCTGCCGACATTCGCTGGCAGATGGAGCGAGCTGACATCATGACGCGCCCCTCAGCCCGCGAGCGCGACGCGTACATGCGCGGCCAGATGGATGAAGAGTGGATGAAGCAGGTCATAAAGAAATTCCCCGGGACGAAGTGGGCCGATCTCGCCGCCTTCCGCCTGCTCGAAAACAAACTCTGCGGTGACTGGCAGAGCGCGTCAAAGTGTCCGGAAAAAGAAGCGGAGATGTACGAGAAGTACGCCAAGGAGCACGATCAGTCGCCCGCCGCTCCTCAAGCTTTGTACGAGGCAGCATGGCGTCAGTCGGCACTGATCGAGATCTACAAGACCGAGGCAAACCAGAAAAAATCTGAAGCAGCCAAGGCGCGCGCCCTCGACCTCGCTCAGAGAATTGTCAGCCAATACGGACAGAGTCAATGGGCCTTGCGCGCGAGCAGTTTGATCTACTACATTCAGCAGGGCATCGTGACTTACGGCAATTCGACTGACTAAACTCGACTGATCGAACGATGAGCGCATCTGGCCACAGCATCTTCCGCTCTGCTGTCCTGGGTTTCTCAATCACCGCGGCATTTGTGTCGTATCAATTGCTGACGGATCCACAGTCTGCTCTCACTCGCAGCTCTTCCGTCATGCTGACGTTCCTCGTCCTTTGTCCGCCTTCGATTTTGTCCATCACGCGGCAGACCGAGTTCGGCACCGAGAGTTACTACATTCTGTGGATAGTCATCGGATTGTTGAATGCCGCGCTATATGCGGGTGTTCGCGTGATGCTCAAGAAACGGCTGCAGCGCCCTGATTAACCCCGTTGCAACCTGCAATCCAACATTTCTGCGATACTAGAGCGGTTAAAAATACTGCGACGAGCGGTTTAAGATAGTGCGACCCGTCTTCTGTACCAATCTGAACAGTGTGTCATGCTGAGCGGAGCCGGAGTGCAGCGAAGCGGAACTCCGGCGCAGTCGAAGCATCCCTATCGTGGAACAACTGATGGATATGGGGATTCCTCGCTAAGCTCGGAATGACAGTTGCAGGCGATGGGCCGTGGACTGCACGGTTTCCGACTTTTTCGGGGAGGACGATTGAACGACTACCTGCTTTCCGTAATTCTTGGCATTGTCGAAGGACTCACAGAGTTTCTGCCTGTCAGCTCCACTGCGCATCTGCGTATTTCCGAAGCCCTATTGCATATCAGTCTGTCGGATGGGTATTGGAAGATGTATTCCATCGTCATCCAGCTTGGCGCGATCTTATGTCTCCCCGTCTATTTCTGGAGCCGCATCCTCAAGTTCCTCTCGACCTTTCCGCGCGGCGAAAGCGGAAACCGCACCGTTCTGACACATCCTTTGAGTCTCGTGATGATCGCCTTCGTCGTGACGGCAATCCCATCGTTCTTATTGACCAAGGTGATTGGCAAGCATCTGGAAGACATCACTATCATCGGCTATTCCCTTTTGATCGGTGGAATCGTGATGTGGATCGTCGATGCCATGAACGCCAAGGCCGAAGCAGCAGGTCCGACGCCCAATAGCAAGATTCACACCTGGAAGATGGAAGACATGAGCCTCGGGCAATCGATCTGGATCGGCTTTTGCCAGATCTTTTCGGCCGTATTCCCCGGAACATCACGGTCCATGTCGACGATCGCTGGTGGACAGATCGCCGGAATGTCGCGCGCCTCAGCGCTGGAATTCTCGTTCTTCGTGTCGATCCCCACGATGGCAGCAGCCACGCTATATACGCTGTACAAGTCACTGCGCGGCAAAGGCGAAAACCCAATCGGAGTCTCCCAAATCGACCCCCATGGCTGGATCGTGCTCGCCATCGGTTTCATCGTCTCGTTCATCGTCGCCTACGCGTCGGTAGCGTGGTTCATGGCCTGGGTCCGCAAGAGAGGATTCACGCCGTTCGCGATCTACCGCATCATCGTGGGGATTCTGGTGCTGGCGTTCGCGGCGAAGCTGGCGTAAGAGAAAGCAATTGGCAATTAGCACTTGGCATTTAGCCATTTCAGGGTAAGGATGAGATCGGAAAGAACCCGCATTTGCTAATTGCCAAATGCTAAGTGCCAATTGCTGTTTGAGATAACCGTCGCCGATTCCCCGATTGTAGGAACCTCCGCTTCCTGCCATAATAGTTGCGCTCTGGCCGATTACGGCGCTGAAGACCTGTCTTCGGCGAAAATCCGGCCTTCATGGATTATCTGGCGACGATTTTTGTACCCACCGGGAACCGGCGACTCAACGAACTAGTCGGCTTCCTGATGTGTGTCTCCGCGCTCCTCCTGCTTCTCGCCCTCGTCTCATACTCGCCGCTGGACCCTTCGTGGAATAGCGCGTCGGTCCTGACGGGATCGCACGCCGCCCGTAACTGGATCGGCGTGGTCGGCGCGTATACCGCCGACGCATTCCTCCAATTCTTCGGCATTGGCGCATTTCTTCTGGTCATCTTCCCGGCGATGCTGGGAGCGCGCTGGTTCCGGTCGATGAAGGTACAGTCGCCGCTGGCCAAAAGCCTTGGCGGAGTCTGGCTTCTGATGTTCGTTCCCGCCATGCTGGCGCTTTTGCCCGGACACTTGCTTTGGGCACATTCGATTCCCATTGAAGGCCTGGCTGGCCGCGTTGTCGGCGACTTTCTCATCCACTACCTAAATCTGACCGGCGCGTACATCGTGTGCTGCACGATTCTCGCAACCGCCTTGTATCTATCGACAGCGTTTTCGTTCTCGTCGATTCAAGTGTGGGCGCCGACGCGGTTTTCCTTCATCATCGCAATCTGGAACCGTTACAGAGATTGGAAGCAGGAGCGGGCTCGCAAGCGCCAGCAAAAGGAACTCGAGCAGCGCCGCAATTCAAAACCGTTGGTAAAGACGCAATTGATCCAGCCGCGTCCATCGTCTCCTGTGCCGCAAGCGCAGCTCGAGCAGCGCCGCACTGGGATCGAACGCATGCTGGCGGAAGAGGAAGCCGTAAGAGCGCCGGCGGCGAAATCCCCGACAGGTGGAATTCTGCGAGAACCATTGCCCTCGGCCGATGCTGAGGAGCAAGCAGTCGATCCGGAGGTGACCGAGCGCGCCGACAGCGGGCAGAAGGCCAAGACCACGATGCCGCGCATCGCCGCCGGCGGATTCAAGCTGCCTTCGAGCAGCTTGCTGCAGCGCCCAGACGAACAGCAAGCCGTGGACGCGGATGAGCTAAAGATGCTCGCGCAGGTGCTCACCGAAAAGTACGCGGAGTTCGACGTCCATGGACAGATTACCCAGATCAATCCCGGACCGGTTGTCACGACTTTCGAGTACAAGCCCGAGGCGGGCATCAAGTACAGCCGCATTACGAATCTTGTCGATGACCTGTGCCTCGCGCTGAAAGCCGAGAGCATTCTTGTAGAGCGCATGCCTGGAAAAAGCACGGTTGGAATTCAGGTGCCAAACCGGCAGCGCGAGATCATCTTTCTGCGCGAGAACATCGAGTCGCAGGAATTCATGGGCTCGAAGTCGAAGCTTACGATGGCGATGGGCAAGGACATCAACGGCCGCATCGTCACCGCTGATCTCGCGGGAATGCCGCACCTGCTCATCGCAGGCTCCACTGGAGCTGGAAAGAGCGTCGCAATTAACGCGATGATCATGTCGATCCTGTACAAGGCGACGCCCGATCAGGTGCGGTTGATCCTGGTCGATCCGAAGAGGCTTGAACTCGGCAACTACGAAGGCGTTCCGCATCTGTATACGCCGATCATCACGGAGCCGAAGCTCGCTGCCAACGCTCTGCGCAACGCGGTGCGCGAAATGGAACGGCGGTTGAAGCTGCTTGCCGCCAAAGGCGTACGCAACATCGATCAGTACAACAAGCTCTTCGACAAGGGCGGAACCCCGAGCCTGTTCGACGAGGAGTCGGACGAAAAGCCGATTCCGTACATCGTCATCATCATCGATGAATTGGCAGATCTGATGATGCTCGATTCCAGCAACGTCGAGGAATCGATTACGCGGCTGGCGCAGATGGCGCGTGCGGTTGGCATTCATCTCGTGCTGGCCACGCAGCGGCCTTCCGTGGACGTGATCACCGGATTGATCAAGGCCAACTTCCCTGCCCGCGTTTCGTTCCGCGTGGCGACCAAGGTCGACTCGCGGACGATTCTCGACGCCAACGGCGCTGAGGCTTTACTTGGAAAAGGCGACATGCTGTATCTGCCTTCGGGATCGGCTCGCGTGCATCGTCTGCACGCACCGTTCGTCACGGAGAAGGAAATCGCAGCAGTGGTTGAGTTCTGGAAAGCGCAGGCTACGGCCGAGTATCAGCAGGCGTTCCTCGAAGCTCCGAAAGAAGAGCGGGATCCCGCTATCGGCACCAATGACGGAGGTCCGGTCGATGATGGCGAAGATGACCCGATGTATAACGACGCGGTGAAGCTGGTGGTGGAGTTCGGCAAAGCCTCCACTTCCCTGCTGCAGCGGCGTTTGCGCATCGGCTACGGTCGCGCCGCACATCTGATCGATTTGATGGAGCAGGATGGAATTGTTGGAGCAGCGGACGGTCCCAAGCCCCGCGAAGTGCTGAAGCGTCCTGACTGGATTTCAGAGATTGAAGAGACGATGCGGTAGGTGACGTTCGTGGTTACGCCAGCAGAAAGCAGATTCCTCACTGCTTCGCAGTTCGGAATGACAACCCCCACTTGGGAATCTGCGAAGATTGGACCTCTATAGACCCAGCCAGTTCCACAAACGGGATTTCATGACCCGTACCCACTCTGGAACCCAGCTCTTATATCGCAGCAGAATCGTGGCGTTGATGTTCTTTGATTCCTTGGCAGCGTACTTATTGCTGAACACCAGATAGTAGACGCCCTCACCGGCGGGAAGTTCGGCCTGCATGTCGCCCTTCGCCACTCTTCCGCTCTCGTAAACCGAACTAGTTGCGTACCCGTTTTGCCAAACGGCAAAGGCAGGCTCGCTCAGGACGTAAACTTCGATGTCACCATCAGAGTCCGTAGCTTTCGCCTTAGGTTTCACGGCCTTGGTGTCTGCTGAAGTGGATGTGAACTGGCCGACGATCGAAACGTGCACCGAACCTTCGGGAAGTGTGAACTTGTAGTAGCGGAAGTTGTGTGCTGAGACCGTGAACGGAGTCTCAAGGATTGTCTGATCGTGCTTCCATCCGACCATTTCCTGGAAGCCCTGGGCAAACGGGTCGTCGCTAATCGCAACCCACGCAATAAGCCCAAGGAGCAGGCCGAGCAATATCCACAAAAAGATGCGCGGCTTGCGACGAGGCTCGACCAGAGTTGGACCAGGTCCCTGAACAATAGTTTCTTTCAAAGGAATTGCAACTGGTTTACCGCACTTGAGGCAAAACTGCGCTTGGTCGGGAAGGACCGCACCGCACTTACTGCAGCCCAAGATGACTTTCGCTGGAGACGATGTGGCTTCTGTCAGCATACAAACCCGTGGTCTCTCGGAACGAGGGACAAATACAAATGGAATTGGTGAAGCGTGGCTTACCGGAACCTAACTACTCAACTGCAACTGGCCTTGCTAGCGCGCAACACGGGACTACTTTCTGCTGCAAATCCTAGCACAGGATTGGCGGATTTCATATTGAAAACGCATCACTTAACTGGGAGTCGGGTTGCGGAGTCCCCGCAACGCAAGGGCGGCAAGTCCGAGCACAGCAACCAACATGGCCGCCCAAAGAACTGTCGTATGTCGTTCGGACCATGGGCGCTCGTCGGGACGTCCCGCGTACTGCGGGTTTTGGGAGCCGGGCTCGAGTTGCGCTTCTGCCGGCAATGGGTCTACCCGAAAGAAGCGGGCGTAATCATAAACAGGAGCTGACAGCTTTTCGTCGCCATAATAGAGTCTCAGGGCAGACTTGCCCTGAGGGTCGAAGTAGATACGGCGCTCGAGCGCTAGCGGTTGAGCCGAAGTAATCGTGAGCGGAGGATTGTCTCCGTTGTCGACGTTGATCGTAAGCTGACTCGCGGTAGAGGTCGCATTCAAGGATAATTGCTCATTCGTTATGAGCGTGCCTGCCCGATTGACTCGCACACGGCTGATCTCGCCGCTGCTTACCTGCTGTCCTTTGCTGTCTTCAATGGTGACGATGCGTCGGAAGTTTACTTGAGACGATGGGATCTGCAAGTCGACGCGGGCGAGCGGAACTCTCTCAGGCACTGTGCAGGTAATGACTGTCAGGCGCTGCCTCTGCTCCGGCGCTGCACACATTCCAATCTTTGTCCATGAAGCTTTCTGCTCGTGCTGGTTGTAGAGTGTAACTCCCTTCACCTGCTGCGGGAGGACTCCGGCAGACAGCTTCACGTGTAAATAGCGGAAGCTGGAAGGTGGAAGCTTCAACAGCGAATTCGAGCCGAGCAGCTCTTTGGAAAAGTCATAGAGGGTTGACGGCGGAAGTTCAACCCGAGTTGCCTGGCCGGGCGCATCACTGCCCGAAACCGAAGCGGTAGCAACGAAGTCGTGAGCATCGAGACGCAGGCGAAGGCGATCGTATTCTGCGAGTCCTTGCGTATCGAGATCGAACTCGGTATGACCTGAGACAGCACCAAGGTTGAGGATCTTCGCCTCAACTTCTTCTGACGTGATCCCATCGCGTTGCTCCGACAGTGCGTATTGCACTGGAGACTCGCCATCGTAGAGGCGCAGGTCACCGAGATCTGGGCGGGCATGATTCCAAATCTCTTCATCGACGACGAAATAGTTCTGCTTTCCAGGTTCTACGATGTGGACCTCACGCGTGTTCGTGAAATACGGAATGGCCTGTTGTGGGCGTGAGGGTTCGGCGAACAGCATGAGAAGCGCGAGTAAAGTGAGCAACTTCATGCTGATCCTTCGGGTCTAGCCTGTACCCTGCTTTTCGCCGAGAGCTTGAGCCAGTCGCGCTGGTAGACGAAGGAAATGGCGAGCAGGAGCGCTCCCAGCACGATGAAACTGACAATGCGATAGCCGCGGTCAAGTTCAGAGACGTCGTATACAAAGACTTTGACGATGGTGGCCGCGATGAGCACCAAGGCCTGCCAGCGGACAAAGGAACTGCTGCGCAGGAATCCGACGATCATCAGCATGCCGCCATAGCCCATCCACAAGGCGGAGTAGGTAAAGTCCCGCTCGATTTGGAGGCGGTGGACCTCGCGATACCCGCTCAGCCAGTCATTCCCAGCCGTCGCTGGCCGGTACGGACTACTCTGCCACGTGAAGTAATCAGAAACCTCGCGGGTCAGGGCAATCAGAGCGAGAGCGTTCACCGCCACGATGGCAATGGCTGCGATGGTGCGCGCAGTCTCATCCGCGCGCTGCGAGGCATACCAGGCGACGATCGCCAAAACAATCACCGCGACCGCGTACGTGGCCATGCGCATGTTGAAGATGAGTTGCGTGCTGTGAAAATTGTCGAATGCCAGCAGACGAAAAACGCCAAGAGTCAATGCCCCGAGCGCGAAGGCGTTGAGAAAATCCGACTGGATGCGGTTGCCCACCCAGAGCAGCACGCCCGCCTCAATGAACCATCCGATGGTGATCCAATGCGCGTCCAGGCGGATAGGAATGGCGACGGTAATGAAACCGATGGCAACGGCAAGATGCAGGAAATAGAGGATCTCAGATGCGCCGGGAGTGAGTTTTCTGGCATGAACCATGCGGCTCAGGAAGATGTAGATCGCGGCCAGTGCCAGGGCAAACCACGCCATGTATGTCTTGTCGACTTCCTCGATCATGGTGTAAGCCTGGAGGAAGTAGACACCGGCGTTGACGAACGCGAGAACCGCGGGGATCGAAGCGAAAAGAACGGGTTCGTCTTTCGGCTGCAAGGTCACCAGAGGAGCAATCGCGAAAATTGCGAAGAACAATGTTGCAAAAGCAAGCGTGAGGCCAAGCTGCGGACGCGTGTAGAAGCTTGAATACCAGCCGATATAGAGCAGCAGCGTGCCGGCGTAGCTCATCACGAGCAAGCGGCGCCAAGGCTTGAAAGTAACCAGCACCAAGGTGGCGATGTCGAGGATGGCTACATAGATGAACAGGGCAATTTCGCGGTTCTCGCCGGTCGAGAGCAGTAGCGGCGTACTAAAGCTGCCCGCGAGAGCAAACGCTGCAAGAATTTGGGCGTCCTGGGCAAGAGCCATCGCCGCTGTGGCAGCGGTGACGGCCAGCATCATGACGAATGCGGCGCCGCTCGGGACCAGGCTGTAAACCTGGAACGCCGCCCATAATGAGAGGTACAGGGCACCAATTCCAACCGCTTTCAGCGAATACGAGAATGCCTTGTAACCGCGAGCGCGGAAGTGCTCGCTCCACACGACTATTGCGATGCCGGCCAAGAGTCCGATGGTCACCCGCCCGGCAGGGCCGATCCAATTGTTGTCGAAGGCGAACTTAAGGAAGTATGAAATGCCGATCAGCAACGCGGTGATGCCGATGCGGTTCAGCCAATGGGAGCCAATGCGGGATTCGAGATCGATGTGCGGCTGCGAAGCACGGATTGTCGACGCACGCGGCGGAGGTGGTGGCGTTTTCGGAGGCTCTGCAGCCGCGATTTGCGCAGCCGGATGGGGAATGGCGGTCGTCCCCACACTCTCTGGTGGTGCTGTGGGATGCGTGTCCGGTGAAGACTGTGCGTCCATGCCGAGCTTGCGCTCGATACGGTAGACACGAGTCGTCAACTCGGCGAGCAGACGCCGGATGGATTCAAGATCATTCTGGGACGTGTCCATGGCCCGACCCAAAATTATCGGTGAAACGCGTCAGGCTTGCACGTTGTTTTTGTCCGGATGAGGTTACCACCGCGCTGCCGTCAAGTCCCAGTTCCTTGGCGATGGGGTTGAGCTTCGATTACGAAAGCGGTGTCTTGCCGAGCGGAACCGCCTTTCAGGCGGAGCGAGGGATCTGGCGCGGGCTGTAGCGGTTGGTGCGCGCGAGATCCCTCCGCCCGCTGGTAAAAGCGCGGGCGTTCGGGATGATGCCCCAGTGGAGTGGAATTATGAGTAACTACTGCGATTCCCGCGTGACTAACGCGCTGCCATCCAGACCCAATTCTTTGGCGATTGGTTTCATCGCTTCGATGCAGAAGCCGATGTGCTCGTCGAGGTCTACGCCGAGATCCTTCGCGCCGTTGATGATGTCGTCGCGGTTTACTTTGCGGGCAAAGGCTTTGTCCTTCATCCTCTTTCGGACCGACT
>Ga0126370_10000453_pt1 | contig 16915 bp, 10 predicted proteins | sample PanSoiMetaPlot_3_FD_92586 | JGI IMG/M metagenome (GOLD analysis project Ga0126370, IMG submission 92586) | Tropical forest soil microbial communities from Panama - MetaG Plot_3 | ecosystem: Environmental > Terrestrial > Soil > Tropical forest > Bulk soil | place: Panama | collected 2016-02-17 | reverse complement strand
GATGCTGGCGATCAAAGAGAGCCACGCTTCCTGGAATCCCCAAAACGGTCCGAGCGCTCTGCGCACCCAGGCGTAATATCCACCCTGCTCGGGGAGCGCGCTGGACAGCTCGCCCACCATGAGAGCGGTGGGCAGGCTCCAGATCAGCGGCGTGAGAATCAGGATCCAGAGCCCCCTCTGGTATCCAGCTTTCGCGATCAGCTCCTCGAGCCCATACGGCCCTCCCGACACCATGAAGTACGTGGCAGCAACCAGGGGCGCGAGGGTAAGACCGCGAAGTTTTCGTCCGCTCATCTCGGTGGTTGCCGCATCCTAGTCCACTCGCGACGGCTGGGCGGAAAGCTTTTTCGATCAGTCAATCTTGGCGCGCTTCAGCAGGCGGAACGTCCACGCAGCCAGCGCCGCGAGAAGAATCGCCAGGCCAACACTCGCGGGAATCTTGTATCGCTCGGTGAATGGGAGCGCTCCTTGGGCCCGAGGGGGTTGTCCAAAGCGAGGGTTCTCGGCCCAGGCGCCCAACTCGGCTGTCTGGATTGGCACCTCACCTGCCCGAGACAAGACTGATGCCAGATCGTAGCTGGGCGCACTGAGCTCTGCGCCGAGGTAGACCGCATATGTGCCCGCGGTCTCCACCCGGAAGACCAGCTCCTGGACCCGGTACTCTGCCACTGCGCTTTTGATATCGAGCGGTGGATTACTTCCGTCGTGAACCGTCAGCCGCAGGTAGCGTTTGCGTGATCCGCCGATCTCGAGGCGCAAGTTTTGGGGCGCGGGCCGACTCGCTGCTCCGTCCGCTCGATAGATCACCCCTCCGCCCGCCGGGGCCCAGTACGTGCGATTGGTCGACGCACTGACGTGCGCGGGTCGCTCGAAAACCTGTGTTGCCACATCCAACACAAGACCGCGAATCGGCACGCCCGGTGAGCGCAGGTCGACGATGAACTCCGTCGCGTGCGCGTCGGGCTCGGGCGGAAGCCGCTCGATCGATGCCGCAATGGCTCCCATCAATGCGCGGGAAGCCGTCTCCTCGAAGTGGACTGCAGCCGCCCTCGCGATTCGCAAGGGCTTGTCGTCCGAGCCGGAGAGAATGCTGACGCGGAGGTACCGAGAGTCTGAAACCGGATACGTGAGCGTGGTGCGCTCGATCAGGTTGTCCGGCCGGGTGATCCGATAAAGGCGCTGGCCTTCAGAGAGCACAGCGAAATGGGCCTCGTCGTCCGACACCTCGATGCGCGCCTGCCGGAGGAAGTCTTCGCCCTCGATGGTCAGGCGCATTTGATTGTGTTTCAAGCCGCTCCGTCCGAGGTCGATTACCGCCCGGGCGCTGCCGTCGGCCAACGTCACCGGATCCACGATTGTTCCCGGGAACACCGTCTCCGGCTTTTGAATGGGCACGTCGCGTATGATGTAGGGCACTTCGCTCTCAGCCGGTCCAACCACCCGAAGGTCTTCGAGCGGGCCCTGCGCCCTGGAATGGCGATAGATCTCAGGTTCGATTTCGATTCGGTAGTACCCCGGCGTGTTGACTTCCCCGATCAGCCGCATCTCAGCAAGCTTGCTGGTGTCGAACGCGCGCGCCGGCAGCGACCCGAGAGCGGCGGCGACAAAAATTAGAATTGTAACCGCTTTCTCGGTAGTGCCATCTCGAAGCAACGCTACCAGGCGCCGGCCAAATCGAGCGTACATGTACGAAGCTCCGAGCAAGAGAGCTCCGGTGCCAATCAAGACCATCGTCTTGTAAATGCGCGGGAGGCTCCATACGTCCCAGAGCACGAGCTTGAGGAGCGCGATGGAGAACAGACCGAGACCCAAATAGCGATGGAGGCGCTCCCGCGCACCGAAGCCAATTGCAATCAAAAGCGAAGCGTACGATGCGAAGACGATGGTGGTCGACATCACCAAGCGATCCTGCTGACTCGAGATTGTCGCCAGAAATGCGGCCCGGAAAGCGGCGAAGTCCGCGGCGAACTCTGGTGTGGAAACGGACGCAGGCGGCACCGGTGTTTGAAGTATTAGCCGGTGGACCTCGAAGAGGATGAGGGCGAGGAGCGCGACGTGGCCGAAGGTCGTGTATCCGACGGCGCAATTCCTGAACAGAGGATTTGACTTTCGAGAGGTCGAGCGGGCGGCGACGAAGAATGCCGCGGCGCTTCCCGCCAGAGCGTAGGACCGAGGATTGAGCAAAAACTTCGGGAGAAGCTCTCCTTGCGCGCCCAGCGTTGCGAAGAACTGTCGCTGGAGATGGTACGGCTGCTCAATGTCCCAGCCAATCAGCCGCACCAGCACCGCCGCGAATAAGCCGCAGGCGCCGGCCAGCCAGAATTGATCCTCGGATTGGCTGGCCAAGACGGCCACCACCGCGGCCATTGCCGCCCAGACGACGGTAATCGTCGCGCCGGAGAAGATGCATGCCACCGCAGCCGCGAAGAGAGCGAGTGCCTGTCCGAGCATCACCGACGCAGGTTTGTGTTCACCGCGCCTCATCAGTCGCCAACCGATGCCGGCATCGATCAGCCCAGGGACTCCCAAAATGACTGCTCTGAGCAGCCATTCACCAGGACCTGTTTGTGATTGAGCGAGCAGGACAAAGCCAAGCCCCGCGCCGGAAATCGTGATCAGGCGCTCTGCCGTCGCTGTCTGCCGGCGGCCAAACAGCTCATAGACACCAGCGGCGAGATACACAGCGGCCCAGGCCGCTGCGACGAGGATGAACCCATGGTCGCTGCCCGTCTGCCAGGGATTGGCTACCAGCAGCCCGAAGAAGGAGATGGCCGCAGCGATTGCTGCGATCGGGAAAACGCCCAGAGCGATCGACAAACCGCCGTATGCGATCGACAGCACCACCAGCACCAGGCCGAATTCGAGGTAATGGGCATCGAGCAAAAGTACCGCGGCGGCGATCGCGAACACCACGCCGACGCTTCCGGTGAGGATCAGACTCAGCCGACGCGGGGAGCCCGCTGTTGCGGCTTGTCCTCTGAGGAAGCCGACCGCGTAGATGAGCCCCCACAGCGCCATCACCGCCACCATGGCAAGGGCGGCGTGTTGCTCCGCGCCGCGAACGGTCGCCATGAGCACGACAAACGAGGCGGCGAGCGGGATGCTCAAGAGCTCGCGGCGTCCTTCGCGGCCGAGCAAGGCCGTCGACGCGAGGGCGAGCGCGGTGAGAACGACTCCCAGCAACACGGCGTGGTCGTGAAGAAGAAGGGCAAAACCAACGTGGCCGAGCACCAGGGCGGAGACGAGGAATGCGAGTGGAAAAAAGACTTCGCGCTTCCTCTTTGCACCGGCGTAAACCAACAACCACTCGGCGAGGAACGCGAGGACGCTGGCCAGCGGCACGATTCTCTTCGCCAGCGGCAAGTATGCGCCCTCGAGCTTATCCAGCGGAACGTCTACCATCGGGTGCTTCGGAACAGGATGGATGTCGAAGAATCGCTCGTACCAACCGGCGAACAGGAAAACCACACCCGCGACGCCGAGCCACAGCGCGTACCGAAAACCCATCTGCAATGCGGTGGCGAAGCCGAGCGCGGTCAGGATGAACAAATACGTAAACAGTGCGCCGGGCCGATCCTCTCCGGTGGAGAGGAGAATCGGAGACAGAAAGCCTGCGACGAAAGAGAGGATCAGAATTGCCTCGGCTTTGTGATAGATGGCCAGCGCGCCGCCGAGAAGAGTGATGACCGCTACCGCGGCAAAAGCCGCGGGGATAGGGAACAGGTGATAGAAGCCATAGCTCGCGTAGGCCGAAACGTACATCAGTGCGAGGCCAACGCCGATCACGACCTGAACGTAGATAGCTTTGGTGCGAGTTTTTGTGTACTCGGCGAAGCCGAGCAGCGCGAGCCCAACGATGGTTCCGAGAACAATGCGCCCGAGCGGGCCGACCCACTGATTATCGACAGCGTACTTGTAGAAGTATGCCACGCCAAAGAGCAGAGCGATCGCCCCGATCCGGGTGAACCAAACGAGCGCAATTTTTTCTTCAAGCGTTGAGCTCGAACCTGAGGGGGCGCTGGGAAGGGCAAAGCCAGAGCCCCCCGGAACTGAAGGCGGACCCGAGCTGGCGCCTGAACCGCGCGACGTCTCCGGTGGAGCCGCGGCAGCCGCCACGTCACCAGCGTCGGACGGCACGGGTGTCGCGGCGGTAAGTAGTTCAGTGTGGCCGATGCGTACGTCACGCGGCGATATTTCGCTGGTGGCTTGAAAGGTTCCGGTCTTCTCCGCCGTAGGAGGAAGATCGATTTTGGAGGCTCGTCCGAGCGGCGCCGGTGAAGGAGGCGCGGTCTTCGCCGGCCTGATCTCCGAGGCCGACGCCGTTTCAGCAACGGCGCGCGCCGGAGCACTCACCAGAGTGGATGGCTCCGCGGCTCGATCGGCCGTCTGCGTTTGGCGCCACAAATGAGCCAACTCTCGTTGCAGCGTTTCGAGGCGCGTCGTCATCTCTTCCACGCGCTGCGAGGAGCGACGCGAGATCAGCAGCGCAACGATCGGCAAGACGAACGCGACCACTGCGAGCGCAATGGCGAAGAGAATTCCGAAAAGAGCGACGAAGTCTCCCAAGCCTGTCTTTCCCGCCGGCCGGCGAAAGCGAGGTGAACGGAAAGTGTAACACCGATGCCCGGCTATCGGACAAAAGGGGCACCGAGCGCCATTTTCTCCCTGAAGAATTCCCCGCATCAGCATACAAGTTGTGTCGAGTGAGAGGTGCATGTTGGTCTCGGCGAAAAAGAGCAGGCCGAAGGTCGTCATCATCGGCGCGGGATTTGGTGGGCTGAACGCGGCGAAGGATCTGAAACGGGTCGACGTGGATGTCACCATCCTCGACCGGCGCAACCACCACCTGTTCCAACCTTTGCTCTACCAGGTCGCTGGAGCCGCGCTGAATCCGGCCGACATCGCGATGCCGATCCGGCACATTCTCAGACGACAGAAGAATTCAGAGGTCTTTCTCGCCGAAGCGATCGGGATCGACACCGCTCGCAAGGTGGTCCAGCTCGCCGACGGCGAGGTCCCCTACGATTACCTGATCGTCGCCACCGGAGCCACGCATTCGTATTTTGGGCACGACGAGTGGGAGGAGGTCGCGCCCGGACTGAAGACCATCGAGGACGCGCTGTTGATTCGCCGCCGCGTGCTGCTGGCCTTCGAAAACGCAGAGCGCGAGCAGGACGCGGAGCTGCAGCGCCCCTGGCTCAATTTTGTGATCGTCGGCGGAGGGCCGACCGGCGTCGAGCTCGCCGGGGCGCTGGCGGAGATTTCGCGCCAAACCCTCGCAATGGATTTTCGTCGGATCGATCCGGCCAGTGCGCGGATCATCTTGATGGAAGGAATGTCGAGGTTGTTGCCGTCGTATCCCGCGGATCTGTCCGAAGCGGCAAAGCGGCAGTTGCTCAACCTCGGCGTCGAGGTCCGCACGAACGCAAAGGTCACGGCGATCGACTCAGATGGAGTGATGCTCGGGGCGGAGCGAATCGCGGCGCGCACCGTGATCTGGGCGGCCGGCGTTGCGGCGTCACCGCTGGCGCGGTCCCTCTGCGTTCCGCTCGATCGCGCGGGGCGGGTAATCGTCGAGCAGGATCTCAGTGTTCCAGGCCATCGCGAGGTTTTCGTGATCGGCGATCTTGCGGCGGTTCGCTCCGATGGAAAGCCAGTGCCCGGCATCGCGCCTGCCGCAATTCAAGAGGGCAAGCACACCGCGAAGAACATCGCGCGAGAGGTCCGGGGAGAGAGTCGCTTGCCCTTCCATTACCGCGACAAGGGGACGATGGCGACGATCGGACGCGCAGCGGCGGTGGCTGACCTCGGACGATTGAAGTTCACCGGGCTGATCGCCTGGCTCGCGTGGCTCGTCGTCCACATTTTCTACCTGATTGGTTTCCGCAACCGCGTGCTCGTTTTGCTCGAGTGGGCGTGGTCGTACCTCACGACCCAGCGCGGCGCTCGCCTGATCACCGGTTTCCCGTTCGCCGAGGAGCACCCTGAGGTGGTCTCCTCATTCCCGCCGGAGGAGCCGCCAACTTCGCAGCCGTCAACCTCGCGGACCGCAGCGCGGGTGACTGTCGCTGAGGAGCACAAGGACAGCTAAACGCGGAAGGATGCTCGAGCCCGAGCATTCGCCGGAGCTGCGTCTGTTCCGCGCCGTTCAGGGAAATGCGATGGCGCGCGCTTCTTCCAGCGGGCTCACCGCAGCCAACGAATTGACGCCGGCGGCGGCAAGCCGTCGAGCCACCGCCACTCCTCGCCGGTTCTTGTGGCGCTCCAGCAGCCACTGAGCGTGCTCGATCACCAGCGCGAGCGAGAAGGCGCGGCCCAACGTCATCGCGAAAGCGCGGGCGGCCGACTCCTGCTCGCCGGGATCGCGCGTCGAGGCGCCGCGGAACCACTGTCCCGCTTGGTGAGCGGCATCGAGCGCTACGGATCGCGGCCCCTGCAGCGCCGGATCGCCGCCGCGGAGGCGCGACTCGAGGTCCGCGATCAAGGCCTGCAAAGCCTCTCCCTTGCCGATCGCGCGAAGCACATCGAGCGACAGCACATTGGTCGTCCCTTCCCAAATGGGCAGGACCTGAGCATCGCGCAGGACCACCGGCAGCCCGGTGTCTTCGACATAACCGGCTCCACCAAAGCTCTCCAACACTTCGCTGGCGTGCGCCACCGCTTGCTTCGCGGTCAGGAGTTTGACGATCGGCTGCAACAGGCGCGCGAGCATGCGCTCCGAGTCGGTGGCCATGCCCGCTTCCTCGCGCCCGAGCAACTCAATGGTTCGGAAGGTCAGCAAAAACGCCGCCTCGAATTGCGCTTCGAGCTCGGCAAGCGTCTCGATGTGAAGCGGCTTGCGGTCCAGCGACGCTCCGAACTGCACCCGACGCTTCGCGTAATCGCGAGCCAGCGCGACGCCTCGGCGCATCGAACCGATGGAGCAAATGGCATTCCAGGTCCGGGTAATCTGAAGCATCGGCGCAATCGATTTCACCCCGTCGCTGAGCCCGGCGACGGGGATCGCCCTCGCACCGTCCAGCTCCAGCTCCGCGGTCGGCAGCATCCGCGTGCCGAGCTTGTCCTTGAGCCGCTGGATTCGGATCCCGTTCAGCCGGCCGTCTACGTCTCGAAGCTCGAGGTAAAAAAGCGCCAGCCCTTTGCCGCCAGGTCCGTTTCCCTCGGGGCGCGCCAGCGTGAGCGTCATCTCCGACGTGGCCGCGGAAGTAAACCACTTGTCGCCGTACAGTCGCCACTCGCCGTTCTCCAGCCGCGCCACCGTCCTCGTCAGACCCACGTCCGATCCGCCCGTGCTCTCGGTCATCCACTGGCCGCTGGTCCAGGCGCGCGCGGGATCGCGGCTGGTCAGCCGGGGCATTGCTCGCTCCAGCAGCGAAGTGTTGCCGTGCGTCTGGAGCGTTTTCGCTGCGCCGTCGCTCATCGCCAGCGGGCAGCTGTAGATCGACGACGATGGCGCGAAGAGGTAGGCGAGAGCTACTTGATGGATCCGCGAGAACGGGCCGTGGCGGCGCTCGTAAGGAATGGCCACGATTCCTTGCCTGCACGCAATCGCCGCGAGCTGCTTCCAGGCGTCGGGGACGCGGATGTCGTCGATCCGACGCCCCCAAGGATCGAAGTGGGTCAGCTGCGGCTCGTCTTTGCGAGAGCGTTGGGCGAGCTCGAAAAGCGGGCCTGCGGCGAGGTCGCCCATCCCGCGCAGCTCCGGCTCGATTTCTCGGCGAACGTCCTCCGGAACTACGCGCTCGAGGTACTCCCGAAGCAGCGCGTCCGAATCGAACTGGTTTTCAAGTCGAGGGCTCTCCTGGATGAACGGCATGATCGCCTCCGCCGCTCATTGTAACTGATGGCGCTGTTCGCGGCGCGGACCAGACATCCGCGCCGAGGGAAGGTCGTTCGCGCGGCTCGTCCTCGGGTACGGCGAGCAGGCTGTCGTACCACTGCGCACGGTAGCGCGGGACGCCGCTGGCGCGGCCGTTGGGCAGCCGCTTGGCGAGAAGCAGCTGGTACACGCCGGTTCGCCCGATCCGGAATCCCACTGCAGAGGTCGCCAGGTACAGGCGCCAGGTCCGTGCCCGAGCTTGCCCGACGATCGCGACCGCTTCTTCGAAGCGGCGCTCGAGGCGAGCGAGCCAGTGCGCCAGCGTGTCGGCGTAATGCTCTCGAATGGACTCCACATCCCGGACCTCGAACCCGGCGCGCTCGGCGGCCTCGGCGACTTCTCCGATCGGAATCAGCTCGCTGTCCGGGAAGATGTATCGCTGAATGAATGTGCGACGGCGCTGCGCGAGCCAAGCGATGGTCCGAACGCCCGAGGCAATGTCCGCGATGGCATGATTGAGAAAGAGTCCCCCGGGCCGCAGGAGCCGGAACACCGAGGCAAAGTATTCGTCAAGCTTTGCGCGCCCGACGTGCTCCATCATTCCGACGCTGGCGATTTTGTCGAACGGGGCGGCCGAGTCGAGCTCGCGGTAGTCTTGCGCGCGGATGTCGATTCGATCGGCAGGTCGCAGGAAAGCCGCTCTTCGCTTCCCTTCCAAAAGTTGGTTCTCGCTCAGCGTCACCCCCGTCGCGCGGGCGCCGAAGCCCGAAGCTGCATGAAACAAGAGCGCGCCCCAACCGCAGCCGATATCCAAAAATCTCTCGTCCGGCTTGAGGTCCAGCTTGCGGCACGTGAGCTCGAGCTTGTTTCGCTGAGCTGTCTCCAAAGACTCGAGCCCCGACGGAAAATACCCGCACGAATACACCATCGTTTCATCGAGAAAGAGCCGGTAGAAGTCGTTGGACACGTCGTAGTGATGGCGCACGGCATCGCGATCGCGGGACTTCGAGTGGCGCTGGCCGCGAAGCACCGCGGCGAGCGCCTCCGGCCCGGCCGACAGCACCCGCTCGAGCCACGCGAAGAGCATCGCTGTGGCGCCCACTCGTCGGCCGGGGCCTTCCCAGAGGGCGACTGCTTCGATCACGTCGATGGTGTCGCCTTCGATCTCGATGTCGCCCGCAATGAATGCCTCGGCGATCTTCTGCTCCGACGCCGGAGGGAAAAGTGCGGCCAGCGCGGACGGACTGCGAAACAGGACCTTGCCTCGGATTGCATTACTGGGCGCCGGAAGCGTCGTTCCGTCCCAAAGCTGAACCGTGAATGATCGAGACGGCTGATCAAAAAGGCGTTTAGCGGCATTCTTGAGGTCCATACATGCGCTCCTGACCATCAGCACCCATACAACAAGCGAACAAGAAAAGGATTCAATTTGTTGTCTAATGTTCCTATCGACACGAAGACGTATTAAGCCTCGCGAACCCGGACGGCACGATGAACGCAATTTCTTATTCTTCCGAAGCAGGCCGAGCGGCGCGGGGCTGGTTGCTTCGCTGGCCGGCGACAGTCGGGCTTTTCATTTTTGCCCTGGTCGCGCTGGGAGCAGTTGCGAATCTGAAATCAGATATTCCGCTCGAGACACTGAAACAAAGGTACGGGCAGCCCCCGTCGAAGTTCATCGAGCTGGATGGCCTCGCCGTGCATTATCGCGACGAAGGTGCCGGGCCGCCGCTGGTTTTGATTCACGGGACCGGTGCGTCGCTGCACACTTGGCAAAAATGGAGCGGGCTGCTGCGGCGGGATTTCCGTGTGATTCGAATGGATTTGCCCGGCTTCGGCCTCACCGGTCCCGAGCCGAGCGGCGATTACACCTCAGGCGCGTACGTTCGCTTCCTGGAGAGCCTGGTCGAAAAGCTCGGGCTGCAGCGCTTTGATCTCGCGGGCAACTCTCTCGGCGGATTCATCGCCTGGCGCTATGCGAGCGCCCATCCGGAGCGGGTCCACAAGCTCATTCTCGTGGATGCCGCCGGCTATCCCCTTCGACATCCGCTCCCTCTGGTTTTTCGTCTGGCGAGGATTCCACTGCTCTCGTCACTCCTGGCCAACATGGATCCTCGGCCGCTGATAGTGCGCACGCTTCGCGAGGCCTATGCGGATCCCTCCAAGGTGACGCCGGAGCTGATGGACCGCTACACCGACCTCTCCTTGCGCGCGGGGAACCGGAGGGCATTTTCCGATCGTGCTTCCACATCCGAGCCGGACCATGCCGGCGAGATTCGCAATATCGCTGCGCCGGCGCTGATAATGTGGGGGAGCCTCGACTCTTTTCTGCCGGTCGCCGATGCGGAGCGTTTCGCGCGCGATCTTCCCCACTCGCGGGTCATCGTGTACGAAGGCGTCGGCCACGTTCCGATGGAGGAAATCGGCTCCCAGAGCGCCGCGGATGCGAAGGCGTTTCTCCTGGAGGATCGAGGGCGATGAAGTGGGGTCGCTGGCTCCTCGTCGGGCTCGCGCTGGTCGCGGCATATCTCAGTGTTTGGCCGACGTCGATTGATCCAGCTCGGTGGGAGCCGCCTCCGGCGCCCGGGTTCGTTGGGCCCTACCAGCCCAATGCACGGCTGGCGCGAGCGGAATGGCTCGCTCGCGGCGTCGGCGTGGGGCCTGAATCCACCGCGGTCGATCGCTTGGGTCGCGTCCACGCCGGCTTCAGCGACGGCCGGATCGTCCGCTTATCAGCGGACGGGGGGCGAGCGGAAATTGTCGCGAACACCGGGGGCCGGCCGCTGGGGTTGGCGTTTGATGGCGACAGCAACCTGCTCGTCGCCGACGCGGTAAGGGGCTTGCTGTCGATCTCGGCGAGCGGGGCTCAGTCCATTCTGGCGACCCGAGAAGGCGGGGTGCAGTTTGGCATGGTCGATGACGTGGACGTGGCCGACGACGGCACGGTCTATTTCAGCGACGCTTCGTCGAAGTTCTCGCTCTTTCAGCACCGAGACGATGTGTTTGAGCATCGCCCGCATGGTCGGCTGCTTTCGTATGATCCGCGCACGAAGCGCGTCCAACGCGAGCTCGGCGACCTCTACTTCGCCAATGGCGTCGCTGTGAGTGGAGACCAATCCTTCGTCCTCGTCTGCGAGACATCGATGTACCGCGTCACCCGACTGTGGCGCAGCGGGCCTCGGAAGGGATCTCGCGACGTCTTCATCGACAATCTGCCGGGATTCCCCGACAACATCACCTTTTCGCGGGATCGAGGCATTTTCTGGCTGGCGCTGTTCGCGCCCAGAGACGCGACGGTGGATCGGCTGATGCCCCATCCTTGGCTGCGCAAGGTGGTCCGCCGCTTGCCGACTTGGGTGCAGCCCAACCCTGCCCGCTACGCATTCGCGCTGGGCATCGATCTGCACGGGCGGGTCGTGCACAACCTTCAGGATCCATCTCCCAACTCATTCGCTCCAATCACCAGCGTGCGCGAGCATCGCGGGCAGCTCTACCTGGGCAGCACCGAGCGCGACGCGATCGGCCGCGTCCCGGCGCCGGAAGGATGAGAGAGTCGAAAGTCGACGGCCCTGAAAGTTGAGAGTCGAAAGTTGAAAGTCGAAAAGGCAGGCCACCACTCGGAGTTGAAAGTTTTAGGCCTGAACGACACATTATGAGGCTTCTTCGAACTTTCAACTTTTGACTTTCGACTTCGTGCGATGATTCGAACTTGCCCAGCGTGCGGTCAGAAGAACCGGGTCCCTCCGAAGCATCTTCACGATACGGGCCGATGCGGAAAGTGCAAGGCGCCGTTGCCGCCGGTGAACGAGCCAATCGATGTCGACGAGCAGGCGTTCGATGCGATTGTCAATGAGGCGCAGGTGCCGGTGTTGGTGGATTTTTGGGCGGAATGGTGCGGACCCTGCAGAATCGCCGCCCCCGAGGTCAAGAAGGTCGCCTCGGACATGGCCGGACGGGCCGTTGTGCTCAAGGTGGATACCGAGCGACAGCCAGGCCTCGCAAGCCGGTTTAACATCCGCGGCATCCCTACCTTCATCGTCTTTCGAGGCGGCCAGATTGCGTCTCAGCAGCCCGGTCTGGTGCACGCTCCGCAGATGCGCGCCTGGCTCGAGAAAGCGGCGGCCTAGGGCGTTACCCCTCGGGGCATCCAGGGGAGGACGCGTGAAACAGGGTTGCGTTGACACCGGGAGCTTCCGTCCGGTACAAGCGCCGCCCTCGCCACTGGGGAGCGTAGCTCAACTGGCAGAGCAATGGACTCTTAATCCATAGGTTGTGGGTTCGATTCCCTCCGCTCTCATTGCAGGGTCCGAAGTTGACGCAGCGGTTGAAAGTCGAAAGTCGAAGGGCGGTGCCGACGAGTTGGACACGAGTAGGCAAAGGATGGAGCCGGCAGCGGTTCATCGCCGGGGCCCTTTCAACTTTCAACTTTCGACTTTTGACCGCAGTGCTGATTTTGTACCCCTCCGGGCGTGTGGCGGAACTTGGTAGACGCGCCAGACTTAGGATCTGGTACCCAAAAGGTGTGAGGGTTCGAGTCCCTCCTCGCCCATCGAGGTGCTGATGAAAGTCCGCGTCGAAGAAGTCTCTCCCATCGAGCGCAAGCTCTCGATCGAAGTCGAACATTCGCGGGTGACCAACGAGCTGGACCGGGCGTATTCGCAGCTCGGCCGCCAAATCAAGATCGCCGGCTTTCGCCCGGGCAAGGTGCCGCGCCGGATCCTCGAGCAGCGGTTTCGCGAGCAGGTCGAGGATGACGTCATCCGCAAGATGGTGGAGCGGGCCTATTCGGAAGCGGTGCGCGAGCACAAAGTGGAGGTCGTTTCGAGCCCCCAGGTCACCAACGACGGACTGCGCCCGAATGAGCCGTTCACCTTCCAAGCGCGCGTGCAGGTCAAGCCGAAGGTGGAGGCGAAGGATTATCTCGAGCTTCCCCTCAAGAGGGCGGACACCTCGGTGAGCGATACGAAGGTGGAGGAGCAGCTGGAAAAGCTGCGCCAGAGCATGAGCCGGCTCGAGCCGATCGAAGATCGGAACGAAGCGCGAGCCGGAGATTTCGCGCTGGTCGACTATCAAGCCACGGTGGAGGGCAAGGAGTTTCCCGGCAGCCACGCCGAGAACGCGACGGTGGAAATCGCGCCGGGCTCGCTGATGGAGTCGAAGCTCCAGGACCTCAATGGCGCGCGGGTGGGTGCGACCGTCGAGCTCGATTCCGCCTTTCCGCAGGACTACCCAATCGAGCAAGTGAGGGGCAAGCGCGGCCACTTCCGCGTTCACCTCAAGGCTCTCAAGGCAAAGGTCATTCCGGAGCTGAACGACGACCTCGCGCGCGAGCTTCAGGCGGGCAAGACGCTCGCCGATCTAAGAGCCAAGGTTCGCTCGGACCTGGAGAAAGTGGCTCGCGCCAAGGCGGACACGGAGGAGCGGGATCAGATCGCCAAGGGGCTGACCGATCGCAATCCTTTCGACGTCCCCGCGGCGATGGTCGACCGGGCAGCGGAGATGATGCTCGACGGCGCGCTTCGCGCGATGGCTCGAGGAGGCGTCGATCCGCGGCGGCTGAACCTCGATGTTGGAAAGCTGCTGGAGGAGATGCGCCCTCGCGCGTTGGCGGAGGTCAAGGCAGCGCTTTTGTTCCAAGCGATCGCCAACCAGGAGAAAATCGAGGTCGCCGACGCCGAGGTCGATAAGAAGATCGAGGAGATCGGCAAAGACAGCGGCCAGCCGATCGCCAAGGTGAAGCGCCACTTCGCCAACCCCGAGGAGCGGCAAAACCTGGCGCAGAAGCTCCGAGAAGAAAAGACGGTTGAATTCTTGAAGGGCCGCGCGAAGTATTTGTAAGCCTTGTTGTCCATTCGCCGGAGAGACCCTTCATGCCTTACATGCCCGTGCCGTACGTCGTGGAGCAGACCCACCGCGGCGAGCGCTCCTATGACATTTACAGTCGTCTTCTCAAGGACCGCATCATCATGCTCGGAACCGAGATCGACGACGAGGTCGCCAACGTGGTGGTGGCGCAGATGCTCTTCCTGGAATCCGAGGACCCGGACAAGGACATCAACGTCTACGTGAACTCGCCGGGCGGGTCGGTGACGGCCGGTCTGGCGATCTACGACACCATGCAGTACGTCAAGCCCGCGGTGTCCACCATCTGCGTCGGACAGGCGGCGTCGATGGGAGCAATGCTCTTGCTCGCCGGCGCCAAGGGGAAGCGATTCGCCCTGCCGAACGCCCGCATCATGATCCACCAGCCGATGGGGGGCGTGAAGGGACAGGCCACCGACATCGACATCCAAGCTCGCGAGATTCTCCGGATGAAGGCCAAGCTCAACGAGATCATCGTCAAGCACACCGGACAGAGCCTCGAGCGAATCGAGAAGGACACCGACCGCGACTACTTCATGGGCCCGGTGGAGGCGAAGCAGTACGGAATCATCGACGAGGTGGTGGTGCAAAAGAAGGCGATGCCCCGGGATAAGACGCGCGAATAGCGCGTTGCGTTAGCTCGACCCATCTGTTTTCCGCCGAGCAGGGGGCGCGGTCTTCACTGCGGGCTCGGGTCCAATCGATTAAGTAGGGAGGTAAGATGGACGCAGAGTCGGGTCGCTGACTAGATTGGATTCGCCGAGGGTTGCTTCCCTCACTGAAGCGTAAAGAGGCGCACCATGCCGGGCAAGAACGTCGAGAAACGAGACAATCAGACGCTCTGTTGCTCCTTCTGCGGCAAGTCGCAGAAAGAGGTGAAGAAGCTGATCGCCGGCCCGACCGTCTACATCTGCGACGAATGCATTGGGTTGTGCAACGACATCATCGCTGAGGAGATCGATCGAGAAGAGGCGAAGGACACCAAGTTGCGCATCCCTCGACCTTCGGAGATCAAGTCGATCCTCGACGAGTACGTGATCGGTCAGGAGCGCGCCAAGAAGGTGCTCGCGGTCGCAGTTCACAACCATTACAAGCGCATCGAGTCCAAAGTCGCGATGGACGACGTCGAGCTGCAAAAGTCGAACATCCTGCTGCTTGGACCAACCGGGAGCGGCAAGACGCTGTTGGCGCAGACCCTGGCCCGAATTCTCAACGTGCCGTTCACCATTGCCGATGCCACCTGTCTCACCGAGGCCGGCTATGTCGGCGAGGACGTAGAAAACATCATTGTCAATCTGCTCCAGGCGGCCGATCACGACATTGAGCGCGCCCAGCGAGGCATCGTCTACATCGACGAGATCGACAAGATCGCCCGCAAGAGCGAGAACCCGTCGATCACCCGCGACGTCTCCGGCGAAGGCGTTCAACAGGCGCTGCTGAAGATCATCGAGGGGACGATCGCCAATGTGCCCCCCAAGGGCGGCCGCAAGCATCCGCAGCAGGAGTTTTTGCAGGTGGACACGACGAACATCCTGTTCATCTGCGGCGGCGCCTTTGGCGGTCTGGAGCAGATCATCGACCGTCGCCTGGGCGGGAAGAACATCGGGTTCGGCGCGGACATCCAGACCAAGAAGCAGCGCAGCCTGTCCGAGCTTTTGCGGCACGTCGAGCCGGAGGACTTGCTCAAATTCGGCATGATCCCTGAGTTCATCGGCCGCTTGCCGATCGTCACCGCCCTCGAGGAGCTGGATGAGTCGGCGCTGATGGACATCCTCAGCCAGCCGAAGAACGCGCTGGTGAAGCAGTACCGCAAGCTGTTCGACCTCGACGGCGTGTCGCTCAAGTTCACCGACGGTGCCTTAAAGGCGATCGCCTCGGAAGCGATCCGGCGCAAAGCGGGCGCCCGGGGCCTGAGATCGATTCTCGAAGGGGCGATGCTGGACGTGATGTATGAGATCCCCTCGCGCAAGACGGCGCGCGAAGTGGTCATCTCCGAGGAAGTGATCCTGAAAAAATCGGAGCCGGTGGTGCTCTACGCCAATGAGAAGGACGTGGAGCAAAAGAAGGAGTCGGCCTAACCCGTCCCCAGGCCTTTCTTACCCGAGCGCGAAAGGGGGCTGCTGGGTTCCAGAGTACGGAAATCCGGATATACACGGAAAGCTCGCGAGGGCCTGCCGTAACGGCCCGAAGCGGCGCGGGCTCGATGGACGCCTTCGATGGGGCATGTATGCGTTCCTGTTCAACTGGTTCGGGATGGAGCCGTCCACCGCTTCCAGCCTTCTGCTCGGGTCCCCTGACCACACTGTGCTCCCCGCGGGACGAATGCTACGCCCAGCAGCCGAGTTGGCGCCTCGCGAAGGAAGGAACTCGCTCCCCTTGCGACATGTTATAAATCAAGGCTTGAAGGCAATGCCGGGGGAACCAATCTTCTAGGGTGCCGTAGGCTTGAGCGGCCGTCGGCCCGCGGGTGGCGAAGACATGTTCTTTGGCAGAGACGATAAAAAGGAACTTGCGAAGCGCGCCGATCCGGTTCCTTTGCTCCCGCTGCGCGACATCATCGTCTTCCCGCACATGGTCGTTCCCCTCTTCGTCGGCCGCGAGCGATCGATCGCCGCATTGAAGTACGCGATGGCTCACAAAGGGTCCGATGAAAAGGCGATCATCCTGCTCGCCGCGCAAAAGAAGGCGAAGACCAACGATCCCACGCCGGACGACATCTTCCACTTCGGCACGCTGGGCAATGTGATCCAGCTTTTGCCGCTTCCGGATGGAACCGTAAAGGTTCTGGTCGAGGGGATCCGCCGCGCCAAAGTGCACCGGTTCTTGCCCAACGATCCCTTCTTCATGGTCGAGGTCGATGACGTCCCGGAGGCGGTGGAGAAGACGGTCGAGCTGGAGGCGCTGATCCGATCGGTCCATTCCGTCTTCGAAGCTTTCGTCAAGCTCAACAAGCGGATTCCGCCCGAGATGTTGATCCAGGTTTCGACGATCGAGGACCCGGCGCGCTTGGCGGACACCATCGTCGCGCACCTGTCGCTCAAGCTGAACGACAAGCAGGCGCTGCTCGAAACAGAATCGCCGGTGAAGCGGCTGGAGAAGCTCTACGAGCTGATGCAGGGCGAGATCGAAATTCTCCAGGTGGAGAAGAAAATCCGCACCCGGGTCAAGAAGCAGATGGAGAAGACCCAGAAGGAGTACTACCTCAACGAGCAGATGCGCGCGATCCAGAAGGAGCTC
>Ga0126370_10000450_pt1 | contig 16948 bp, 11 predicted proteins | sample PanSoiMetaPlot_3_FD_92586 | JGI IMG/M metagenome (GOLD analysis project Ga0126370, IMG submission 92586) | Tropical forest soil microbial communities from Panama - MetaG Plot_3 | ecosystem: Environmental > Terrestrial > Soil > Tropical forest > Bulk soil | place: Panama | collected 2016-02-17 | reverse complement strand
GTCGTTTTCGAGGTTCACAATGACATTTTTTGCCGCCCCATACTCAGCTACAAGCTTCAAGCTTTGTGCAGTCCGCTCGACATCCGGCTTCGAATCTTTTGCCGGTGGAATGTTGGTTCGCAGGCTCGGTGAGCCGATGACCAGTGCGGCGTCAATCCATTGCTTGCTGAAGGCGATGGCCTCCTCGCGCTCGGCGGGGTCAGCTGCGTACGGACTGTGCTCGCCGTCCACGGCGATGTTCACAATCGCTCCGTGAGCCTCCGCTACGGCGGCACGGAGCTCTTGGAGGTAAGGCTTTTCCAGCGAGCGAAAATGCGCGCTCCAAGGCTCGATTTTCTTGATATTGAATTTCGCGGTGACGTGCGCCGCGAAATATTTCAACTCCATTTTGCCGGAGCCGGATTTGTCATCGCGGGCGGCCACAAAATCCCGGAAGGGATAAGACGCAATGGCAATGCGCTCTCGACCAGCTGATGGAAAGTGCATGTCAGGTGCGTCCAGGTCTGCGAACGGGATCCCCACTTTTGGCCAGAGAAACATACCAGCCGCCGCGCCTGTCGCATCCGCCAGAAACCGTCTTCGATTGCGGTGTCGCAAAGACTTGCCTCCCTCGCAGGAAAGCTCCATGCTCCGTGGGGTCGATCGGAACGAAACTTTCAGGTTGCCCCGGATCGCCTTTTCCAGAGTACATCGCGCGAATGGGGTAGGGGAATATGGGCCGGCCATCTTCGGAGCTAATGCCCTGTGGAGGACAGAGAAACTTGTACTAAATGGCTTGGGCCAACCGGTGAAGCCAGCACCACGAAGCGCTGTGGTGAGCGCGGGCTGTGGCCGAACGGATAGCAAGTGATGAGCGTCAAGGCATCGTCGGACGATGGCGAGAGTGAAGTCACCTCTTCGGGTGACACGATCCGAATGTCGTCCACGATGTAGGTTCGCTCGCGAAGTTTGCGCCTGCGCGCATCGAACCATTGAACTTGAATTTCGTCTCTGGCTTCCAGGTCTTCCAAAGGACGAAACCAACTGGTGCGATGGCCGGCAAGTTCCACGTTGCCGGGTTGACTCAACCCCGCTCCGCCATAGAGCCGCGCGGGCCCAAAAGCTAGCGTGCGAGGCGTTGCGCCCTCCAGCACGACTTCGTCGTAACCCAAGCGGGGAATGCGTAACCGAGCGATGGGATACGTGTCCGCCCAGGGCCATGGCGGATGGGGCTGGCCATCCGCCGTGGTTTTATTCCATGCACGGTGAATCAGCACGCTCGCGAGATCCGCTTTTGCGTGCAGATACATGGCGCGTGCGGTGAGAGAAGCTCCGGCAAACAAAACCAGTGCTACGAAGATTCGAAGCGGTTTCATGACCCGACCTCCGCCTTGCGAGAGAATCGCCGAAGGGCGACGCTCATGAGCAAACCGATCAACAGGAGCATCACGCCCAACATTTCCAGAAACGCATCCGCCGTTCCGGTAGCCGGCGCGCCAAAGACCTTGTCCATCTGCATGCCGGCGGGCAGTTCCGCAGGTACGGGTACAGTCCTGGATTCGCCGCCGACATTCGCGACGACTTCCTCCACGGCCACGAGAGACGTGAAACGAGTCACCAGGTGGTAGCGAATGGCGTGAGCGATCACGCCCGTGCGGATGCTCGTCCGCGCATCCTCATCCGCTTCGTGCCAACGGTCCATCAAGTCTTCCACGCGCTGCCGCGCCCAAAGCGTGGTAATCCCCGGATGGAACGACGCGGTCGAGGCGTCGAACGGGATGCTCGTTTCAAAGGGCTGATCGCCCGCGCGAGCCGTCAGGCGCAAGGTGCCCTTTTTTCCCTGCGAGATGCGCCCAAAAATCAGCAGCGGCTGCCGCAAGAAAAGATCGGGCAGGCGCTGCGGATAGACTTCCGCTAATTCGACGCCTTCAAACGACAGCCGCACGTCGGTCAGCACGGGGCTCTCGATGGTTTCAAGCAGTTTGCCCATCTGTTCGCGGATCTCGCTGATGTCCGCGATGTGCGTGAAGCTGCCACGGCCAAACTGCGCCATTTTTGTGGCGAGGAAGAAATTTGGAGCGCTGCCAATCGCCACGGTATAGAGCCGCGCGTTGCCCAGGTCATGCCGCAGCGCGGTGAAGATTTGCTCTTCGTTGCCGAGGTCGCCGTCGGTCAACAGCACGATGTGCCGCAGATAGCCGGCGGTCTCTGGCTTTTGCATAACGTGCAGCAGCGCGGGCAGCATTTCCGTGCCGCCGCTGGCCTCCAGTCCCTGGACATAACGGCGGGCGGCGGCCACATTTTCCGGGCTCGCCGTCAACGGCTGAGCGGCGAACTCGTAATAGCTGTGGTTGAAGGCCACGATGCCAAAGCGGTCAACCGGTGTGAGCCGGTCGAGCGCCTGCAGCAGCGCTTCGCGCGCCTGCTGGATGGAGGTGCCCGCCATGGAGCCGGAAATATCAATCAGGTAAAGCATTTCCAGGGGCACGCGCTTCGTTGGCTGAACCGTGGGCGGAAACGCAGTCAGAAGAAAATAGGTTTCGCCGGATTCTTTTTCAGGAGAAAGAAAGAGCGAGGCTTTTGGCTGCTTGCTTTCCGCCTGCTGCACCTCGAGGACAAAATCCTTGTTGGGAATCGTCGCGCCGCTCGTGAGCTCGACGCGCTGGCGTCCATCGACGAGCCGCCGAACGCTGATTTCATGCGACACGCTTTTGATCGAAGCAAACTCGAAGCCGGCGTCGAGATCCACTGCCACAGAAATGTCGTGCCCCGATCGCGTTTCGGGATTGCGCACCGGCGGAGTGATGCGTGAAGCATCCGGCACGGCGTCGCTGTCCGCGGCCCATCCCGTTCCTTCGTGACCAACGGCTTGTGTTCCCGTGATGTACCGCGGCCCAACAACCATTGGGAAAACCAGCCGAAGCCGCGATTCCTCCCAGCGCAACGCCTCGACGTACCGCAGCCGGACGTCCACGTGATCGCCCGGCATCAGGTTCGCGACCGACGCCGTGAAAATGTTGGGCCGCTCCTCTTCGACCAGCGCCGCACGCTTGCCTTCGGACTTCGCCGCCTCGTAGGTGCGTTTAGCCTCTTCGCGTTCTTTGATCACGCTGCGAATCACGCGGTTGCCAATGCGGATTTCCATGTCGTAGACCGCCGCATCGTGCGGCAGCGGGAAAACATAGACCGCCTCGATTGGCTCGTTCGTATTGTTGACATACTGCTGCGTAACGGTAGCCGCCGCCACCAGCCCGCGAACGTCGAGAGCCACGTCGGTGTGCACCAGCGGCACGGTCTCGTATTTCCCGGAGAGCGGCGAGCGGTACAGCAAGCATCCTTCGCCGACGCGAGATGGCGTTAGAGCGCCGTCATCGCTCTGCCCGAACGCGAGCGTCGCCAGGATCGTCCCAAGCGCCAGCAACCCCAGCGCGAACCGCAGAAACACTTCGTGATGGACCCGGCTTCTTGTGAACCTTCGCATGGACTCCTCCCCACTCGTGGTGATGCCGCGAGGGTTTCGGAGTGCAAGAAGCGCGCCAGCGGGTTCCCTATCCAGAGAAGAGGGCAAGTTGCTATGGCTCAGTAACTTGCGCTTGGGATGAGTTTCGGGGGCGCAACACGCACGTGTTGGCGCCCCCACGACTGTGTGCCAGCAGCAACGCCGGCACGCAGTCTGGGAGTGATGCAGTTATAGAGTGTTCAGGAACGCGACCAGGTCGGACTCCTCCTGTGGCGTGAGGACGAGGCCAAAGCGGCCTTCGTAGAAGCGCACGGCGTCCAGCAAAGTTTGCGCTGAGCCGTTATGAAAGTACGGCGCTCGCGCCGCGAGTCCGCGCAGGATCGGCCCCTTGATTTTGCCGACATGGTCAAATTTGCCGTCGATCAAAGCCTGACCCAAGTCGGTTGTCGTCTTGCAGTTGCTCGTGGGCAAAGGCGGATTCGTGCTTAGATCCAATTTGCATACGATCATGCTGGGCAAATAACGGATATCCAAGCCTCCCTTGTTGACATTTGAGTTGGTAGGGTCAGGGTCTCCGGTGCCGATGTCCAAGGGCGTCGCGAAGGAGTGATTGCCCACATTGGGTGTGTCGTGACAGGTGCCGCAGGTTCCCATAAGCGCGGGCAGGCCACCGGGAACCAAGCCGCCGGCCGACGCGTCATCGTTGATGCCGGCAACTCCGGTAATGTTAATGGTCCTGCCATTGAAAATGGCCTGCCCTCGCGCGATTGCTGCTCGGGGGGACGAATCGGGCATGGATGCCCAGGCGTCAAAGGGATTGAAAATCACGGAACTAAACTGGCCATCACCAGGGGTCACGATCCCTCCAGGCTGTTCCAGGGTCGGTACAAGCGGGTTGACGCTGGAGTTGATGGTGATAAAGAACGGCTGCGTGGTGAGCGGCACCGGTCCACCAGTCGCGCCGCGCGTATCCAACCGGCCGGCATTGTTGTCAATGATTTGTGCCGTGGCCAGAGCCATTTCAAAGTTCACGATTGCTTGCTGTTCGGCCGGAGTCGGCCGGGACCCATCCCCTTGCGCGTGGCCATTGGTGGCGTCCAACGACTGGTGCTTTAGGTCGCTGACGAGGGCGCCAGACGGATTGTTGGCGTCGTAGACGATCTTGGTCGTCCCGGTGATCGGCGTCGATTCCCTCCCATCAAACATGACTGCACTCAAGAAGCGCAGGTTCGTGGCGGGCAGCGGCCGGCGGTACTGTGAAATCACATCCGATTCATTGCAACCGTAGGGATTGTTCACGCCGACGACTTGGTAGTCCGCGTTGGCGGGAACCGCAATCGCAACGCGGATCAAACCGCGCGTACGCAGCAGACTGTAGGCGGCGGACCTTCCCGCTAGCGTGGAGACTTCAATGCTGTGATTGCAATTGGAGCCGTCATTGGTCCGGAAAATAGGATCCAAGCCCTGCGTAGCAACGAATCGCTGTTGCACATTGGCGGCGGCAACGGACATGGCGTCGCTCGGCTGGTGACAGGAGGCGCAGGAGCGGCCATTGGTGCCCAGGCTTTGAAAAAATGGCCCGCTCAGATCGATCCCGCCGCCAGTTGTGCTGTAGGTTGCGGACGCGCCGCTGGGATTCGCGAAAAACGTTCCGTTGGGAATAAGAGTAAGCTGTTGCCCATGGAGCGCCGCGAAAGCCATTAAGGTCGCAACGCCAACAACAAGGCCGCTTAGGAAATGGCGTTTGTAATGGCCCTTAGGTAGACCCTCTTTGACCGAGAGTTGCCTCATGCAACCGGCAAGACGGGACTGCTGGGCTGGGAAAGTTAGCATCGAAACACCCCTTATGTTGTTTTGGTCGTCCTGGCCGACCTTCCGTTCCCTGGGACCATGGAACAGAATTTCTAGCCAAACTAGGGGAGTCGTGCATGGAACGCAATGCACGTTGCATTATCTCTTGATGACCGTTTAAGCCTCAGATAGGATTCAGCTTAGATCCTTAGGTAACCATCATTGGTACGGGGGGGGGCAGGCCTCGGCCCCTGGAGCTGTGAACTGTGGCGGAGAATAAGGCCGCAACTCCCACGGATGTCCTGCGCTTTGGAGTCTTCCAAGTCAATCTTGCAGCGCGGGAACTTCGCAAACATGGTGTTCGTGTGCGGTTACCGGGGCAGCCCTTTTTTATCCTTTCCATCTTGCTCGAGAAACCCGGAGAAGTGATTACTCGCGAAGAGATCAAGCAGAGGCTATGGCCGGCTGATACCTTCGTGGACTTTGAACACAGCCTGAACAGTGCGATCAAGAAACTGCGCGCCGCCTTGGGGGACTCCGCCGAAAACTCTCGCTACATCGAGACGGTTCCCCGTTTGGGCTATCGGTTCATTGCTCCGGTGGAGCAAGTCTCAGCAACGGAGCCATCGAGCAAGGTCGTTTCATTTGACACCGACCGTTCGCGTGCAACTACCATCAACGAGAGGCAGAGTAAGCGACAGAGTCTCTTGGGAATTTCCTTTGCCCTGATCGCCGCGGCGGGTGCCTACTTTTGGTGGTCCTATTCTCACCGTCGCCCGCAGCCGCAAGGTCCGCCTGTTACCGAAGCCCGCTCCGCCTCTAGGGGCGATGAGTCCGGTAATTCTGCCCGCAAGCCGGCGTCATCAGCTGTATCGGCCGAGGCACAAGACCTGTATCTGAAGGGCATGTATTTCTGGAACAAGCGGACGGTCACCGGATTTCAGCAAGCGATCGAGTGCTTTCAACAAGCAGCCGTACGGGACCCCAATTTCGCTTTGGCCTATGCAGGGTTGGCGAATTCCTACACGCTGCTGACCGCTTATTCCTCTTCTTCGGCTACGTTGTACATGCCACAGGCAAGAGCGGCCGCCAAGCGAGCCTTGGAACTCGATCTGGACTCTGCGGAGGCTCATACCGCGCTGGCGTTGATTGTCCAGAATCAGGATTGGGACTGGTCCGCTTCAGAAAGGGAATACCGGCGCGCTATCGAGTTGAATCCCAACTACCCTACTGCTCACCAATGGTACGCGGAGCATTTGATGTGGCTGGGGCGCTTCGACGAAGCCTCACGCGAGAGTGAACGCGCGCGCCAGCTCGATCCTCTTTCGCTTATCGTTGCCGCAGACAACGGGGCGATTCTTTACTTCTCGCGGCAGTATGACAAGGCGATTGGAATCTTTCGCGAGGTTCTTAGGAAGGACCCGAATTTTAGCCGGGCCTTAGACCTCTCGATTCACAGCTATGTACAGAAAGGGATGTTCACCCACGCGCTCGCGGAAACTGAGAGAGTGAGGCGTCTTTATGGTGAGGGTCCTCCCTACTGGACGATGCGCACGCTTATCTATGGCCGAGCAGGCCAACTGGAGAACGCCCGGCGCGAGATGGATAAACTGGAGAAGATGAGTCGGCAAGAGCAGCTAAATCCGGTATCAATGCTTTGGGCCCATCTCGGTATCGGGGACAAGGAGGAGGCCCTGGCTGACTTGGAAAAGGCCTACTCCCAGCACTTCGGTATTCTGACCACCCTCAGGGTGGAACCGGCCCTGGACCCGCTGCGCGGCGATCCGCGGTTCCAGGACTTATTGAAACGCGTGGGCCTTGCTGACAGCCCTCCGAACGGAGAAACGGTGCATGCTTCGGGCCCATCCAAGCGGTGACCAGTGAGCGAAACGAAATCACTATCGGCAACTCAAACCATCCGCTTTGGAGTATTCCAGGTAAACCTTGCGGCGCGGGAACTGCGCAAACACGGAGTGCGAGTGCGGCTGCCCGGCCAGCCTTTCTGCATTTTATCCATGCTGCTTGAGAGACCCGGAGAAGTAGTCACGCGAGAGGAGATGCGCCAGAGGCTGTGGGCTTCCGACACGTTTGTGGATTTTGAACACAGTCTAAACAGTGCCATCAAGAAACTTCGCGCGGCGCTGGGGGACTCCCCGGAAAGGGCTCGTTATGTGGAAACCCTCCCCCGAATTGGCTACCGATTCGTTTCTCCCGTCACTGTAGACATAAATGAGGTGCGCGTTGCTCACGCGCTTCCTTCAGAGAGCTATCCTGCCGAGGACCGAGTCGCAGGAAGAGGTTCCCGGCTGGCGTTGATTGTAGCCGGATTGCTGTTGCTGATCGTTCTTCCTGCGGCCTATGTTCTGTACCGCTACAACTCACCCTTGCTGAAAGACAAGGATACGATTGTGCTGGCGGATTTTGAGAATACCACCTCCGAGCGGGCCCTCGAAGACGCACTGAGGCAAGGGCTGGCGGTTGGCTTGGAGCAGTCCCCGCATTTACAGGTATTGTCGGACAGAAAGTCTGCTGTGATTCTTAGGCAGATGGGTCATCCTCCCGACGAAAGGCTGACCGGGCAGGTTGCTATCGACCTCTGTCAACGCGCGGGAAGCAAAGTCATGGTGCAGGGATCCATCTCCAGTTTGGGAACCATCTATGTCATCGGGCTGACGGCGCTCCGCTGCGATAACAATGATGCGATTGCCCATGAGCAGGTTGAGGCGAAACGAAAGGAAAACATCATTAGGGCGCTAGGAGAAGCCACTACGCGTCTCCGAAAACGTCTCGACGAATCGATACAATCCATTCAGGAGTACAACGTGCCTCTCGAGCAAGTGACCACGACTTCTCTCGAAGCCCTGAAGGCCTACGCAACCGGTATCTCCGCTTTCGATAGGGAAGGCGGCCGCGGCGCCATTCCTTTCTTTAGCAGAGCAGCCGAACTAGACCCGGCTTTTGCTATGGCTTATGGGCAACTTGCCAGCATTTATCAGGGCCTCGGCGAAACACAACTTGCCAGGAACAATGCCGTTAAAGCTTTCGAGCACAAGGAGCGATTAACGGGTTCGGAAAGGCTGGTCATCGAATCCTGGTACAACGTCTTTGTCACCGGAGACCTCGAGAAGGCGACCCAGCTTTATGAAATGGAAATTCATAACCACCCTCCGTCTAGCAGTGTCTTAAACGACATGGCCGCAACCTATGGAACTCTCGGCCAGTACGAAAAAGCCTCTGAGATTCTCCGCCAATCGCTCAGCCTGGACCCTGATGCCGCAATCACCTATGGCAATCTTGCCGTAACGCTGATGGATTCCAACCGCATCGATGAAGCACGCGTCGTTCTCGCGGAAGCCGATCATCGGAAATTGCAAATGGACTATTTGTTGCAGGTCAGCTATTGGAACGCGTTCTTGGAAGAGAATGCCGAGGAAATGGAACGGATCGTGTCGCAAGCCGCCGGCGTGCCGGGAGCGCGACCTCTCCTCCTCTCGGAACAGGCCAGGACCGAGGCGTACTTTGGCCGGTTTGAGAAGTCGCGCCAGTACGCGGAGTCAGCGGCCAAACTGATGGTAGTCAACAGCGACAAAGAGTCAGCCGCGGCATGTTTGGGGGAACTGGCGGCCCGCGAAGTAGAAGTAGGAGAGGCCGCGCAGGCCCAGAAGCACGCATTGCGTTCACTTCAATTGGCCCGCAGTCAGACGGTAGTCACATTAGCGGCCTTGGTGATGGTCAAAAACGGAGACTTGAAACGCGGTCAAGCACTGGCGGAAGAACTGGGCAAGAAGTATCCGTCCGACACACTTGTTCAAAAATACTGGGTCCCGACGATCCGGGGCCGTGCGGAACTCCGCCAGCGGAATTGGTCCAAAGCGCTGGAGATCCTGAATGTCGCCGCGCCCTTTGATTTCGCAACTCCTTCCACATTGGCTGTCGGCACGCTGTACCCCGCGTACGTTCGGGGAGAGGCCTATTTGGGAGCGGGAGATGGGCCCCGGGCGGCGGCGGAATACAACAAACTGATTGCCCGTCCCGGATTGGTGCTTAACTATCCGCTTGCAGCTCTAGCACGCCTCGGGCTGGCACGGGCGTACGCACTCTCAGGGGATTCAGCAAAAGCCAACAGTTCCTATGACGGGTTCTTCCGTTTATGGAAGGAAGCGGACTCCGGCCTTCCCATGCTTGGACAAGCGCGCGCCGAGTTCTCTAAGCTTGACGCCACGGGCAAAAGTACCGCCAAGCGTTGACGCCGCATCCATTGAAGATTGAAAGGCCGGGGTTCGGCAGGGCAAGCTTTCACTGATTCGTGAACTCCATAACTAAAGGACCGCTGATGCTTCGACTCGTTGGTGCTTTGCTAACCATGTTTCTAACTCTGCCGATGCCAAAGGCCAACGGACAGGAGGCCAAGCCGCTGCCGCAGGCGGACGAGCGCTACAAGGCCGACATTCTGGTCATGGTGGCGCATCCAGACGACGAGGCGGCCGTGACGCCCTATTTGGCCAGGGCGCTCGACGAGCATAAGCGCATTGCCGTGGTGTTTTGCACCCGTGGAAGCAATGGAGAAAACCAGGCGGGGGCGGAACAGGCTGCGGCGCTCGGCGCCGTCCGCGAAGTTGAGGCCCGAAATGCCTTAACCACATTCGGCATAAGCAATGTGTGGTTTCTCAGCGGAAAAGATACCGCTTCCCAGAACGTGCTGTTGTCGCTGGCGAATTGGGATCATGGAGAAACGTTGGAAGAAACGGTGCGGTTCGTGCGTCTGACCCGGCCGGAAGTCATCCTTACTTTTATGCCGGGAACTTTCATCGGCGAAGATCACGGCGACCATCAGGCTTGTGGCGTGCTGGCAACGGAGGCCTTCGATCTCGCGGGGAGTCCCGTTGTGTTTCCCGAGCAACTGGCCGGACCGATAAAACGACTCCCTTTCGAGAATTTGCGTCCGTGGCAGGTGAAGAAGATTTATTACTTTCCCGACGCGGACCGCGAGGATATTTTTCGCGGCAAAGGTCCGAGTTACTCGGTGAAGGAAATCTCGAAACTCAGTCAAAAGCCTTACTGGCGCATGGCGCTCGATGCTTTTCGCGCCCACCAGACGCAAGCAAAACCCTATCTGGACCGCATCGCGCAGATGGACGAAGCGCAAATAGAAAAAATGGCTACGTCGCAGGATGGGTGGGGAGAAGACCAGCACTATGTGCTTGGCAAGTCCGTAGTGGGAGGCAGCGTGACGGGAGACATTTTTGAGAACATCACGCCGGGGGCAGTTCCCTATGCTCGACCTGAAATCCCCCCGCAACCTGCCCGGCCGGATTTATCGGTCGAACTTAGCGGACCGTGGAGCTTCTACGCGGAATTCCGGCGCGCGCATGGGCTTACGAATTTACCACATCCCGAGCCACCGGAGGTTGCTTTGCAAGGGCCAGGAACTTTGGTAATTCCTCTATGGATTCGTAACCGCACGGCGAAAGCTCAGGAGATCACGATTTCCACTACGCTGCCGGCGGGATGGACAGCAGAGAACGGTACAGGAAAATTCATTGTGGCGGCGAAGCAAACCGCCGCTGCTCGTGTCGAAGTAAATTTACCCGCACCGCCAGAAAAGCCGGCAGACAAAGCGCCAAGCAAAACAGAACCTCAAGAGGTCACGGTGCACGTGGAAGCGAACGGGCAAACGATTGGAGATGCGAAGCTGCGGGTGGAGCTACGCAAGCGCGCGCTCCCGCAGTAATTACTAGGATTTCTTCTGGCGCGCTGCTTCCATAGTTTCCCAAGCGCTTGCCGGAAGGAGCATCAGGTCGTTAAACTCACCGGCCCCACGCAACCACTGACCTCCGTCGATCACCACGCATTCACCGTTGATGTACTCCGCCATGTCGCTCAGCAGAAACGCGGCGAGGTTTGCCAACTCTTCGTGGCGGCCAAAACGCTTCATTGGATGACTTGCTTTGCTGTCTTCCTCAAATTGTTTTGTGGGCATCAGGCGAGACCAGGCTCCTTCTGTGGGAAAGGGCCCTGGAGCAATCGCGTTCACTCGAATGTGATACTTCGCCCACTCTACGGCAAGCGAAGTCGTCATCGCCAAAACTCCCGCCTTGGCGCACGCAGAAGGAACGACAAAGCCCGAACCGCAGTTGGCCGCAGCGTAAGTCGTCACGATGTTCAAGATATTCCCGCCAACTTTCTTGGCGATCCATCGCTTGGCGATGGCTTGCGTACAGTGAAAAGAGCCATTCAAGACAATACCCACGACCGTGTTGAAGGCGTTAGGGGAAAGGTTTTCGGTGCGCGCGATGAAGTTTCCGGCAGCATTGTTCACAAGCGTATTAATTTCTCCGAACTGTTGATCGGCCTGAGCTACGGCGGCTTCGACGGAACTGTAGTCGCGAACGTCGCAGGCGGTATAAGCGGCTGTGCCACCGAGCCTGCGAATTTCCTCACACGTCTCTCGAAGCGGATCCTGGCGCCGGCCAACCAGGAACATTCGCGCGCCCAACGCTGAAAATTGCAGAGCCATGGAACGACCGAGTCCAGTGCCGCCGCCTGTCAGAAAGATGACCCGCCCCTTGAGTAAGTCGCGCTGAAACACTCTTCACCACCTCCGAAGGAATGATTGGACCAGCACACCCGCTGGACAGGGGATTCTAATGCAACCCCAAGCATCCGGGACATTTTTTAGAGAGTTTCTGTCCGGCAGGAATCCCGCGAGTCTTAGGGATGCATCGTTGCGGGAATGGGCTTGCCCATCGCCTTCGCGTATTCGATGGCGTACTGCGGGTTTTCTGGGAATTCCTCGGTTAGCTCATGGAAAAGCTTTTGCGCCAATTTGTTCTGTTTTTCACGGCGCGCGGCCAACCCCAGCATGATTTTGGCGAAGGGTTTCAAGTAGCGGCCGTTCTCTACCGTCTTGGCAACTTGTTCCATGCCCAGCTTCTTATCACCGTGAATTCCGCCGAACCACAACATGGCGCGAAATCCCACGTTGAGGCTCCCTATGATGTAGTTGGCGGAGCCTAGGGCTACGTCGACGTCATACGCATCGGGCCGCTGCGCGAGCAAGGCCTTGGCATGAGTGTTTCCTTCTTTCAAGCGCTTCAAAGCATCCATATTGTGTTTCCTGAGAATCATATCGGAGTCGGACTCCATGCCCGCGCAAAGCGTCAAAGCATAGAGCGCCTCCGGATCATTCGGGGTTTTTTCCAGCCGTTGCGCGGCCAGCGTCCGAGCTTTTCGCACCGCCTCGTCGAAGCCCTCCATGCGCGTGGCATTAGGCTCACCCTCGATGCCATGCAGGAAGCGTTTCTCGTTCAGGAAAAAATCGCTGGTGAGCACGCCTTGATGGTGGAACTCTTCGAAGAGATAGCTGGCAGCGACGGCCGCTGGGCCAAACGGGTCATCCGGATGCTGCGTTTCCCACGCCTCAAACGCTGCGCGGCCTTCAGGATACTTTTGAATGTAAAGAAGCCGGAACGCAGCCATCAGCTCGGGAACGGTGGTAAACGCCGGTGGATCCGGTTCCGCGGTCGTCGGCCTTGCACCGGCAATGGTCCCAGTTAGCAGGACGGCCAAGAAAAGGGTGAGAGTTCTGGAGGCCATTCCAACGGTTCTCTTTAAAAGAGGCCCGGCACGAAACGAGGTTTGTGTCCCATCGCGGCTCGATACTCCGGGTTGGCCAGGAGCACGCGCTCCTCTGCGGGAACCCGCATTGAGAGGGCAATCGCATAACCGAGCGCCGCTAGGCTGGCACTGATCCATGCCGTATGGATGAGAGGGAGCGTGATGACTTCGAGGACTACTCCCGTGTAATTGGGGTGCCGCACGAAGCGGAACGGCCCAGTGGTCACGACGCCCAGCCTTGTTGAGTCCATCACCTGCACACTCCAAAGCGCGCCGAGCGTCCGGACGACCCACAGGCGGATCAGATTCGAGGCAACAAACAGCACGAACATCACCGTTCCAAATACTGGCAAAAACGGGCGCTTGAGCAGAATCACTTCCAAGGCTGCGCCCAACAAAACGCCGGTGTGAAGGGCGACGATCAGTTTGAATTGCGGTTCGGGCACTGGCACAGCGCCCCCGGCCAGCATACGCCGTTTGTTGCGCAGCGAAATGCGCAGCTCGACAAGGCGCAGGATGCCTACGGCTGCGAGCAAGGCAAGAAAGAGATAAACGCTTAGGCCCATTGCAGTAGCAGAAACTCCGCGCTGAAGCCGGGCCCAAAAGCAGCCGCCACGGCATAATCTCCAGTCTTCAACGGCCGCTTTTCGAGCCATTCCTGCAGAATGAAAAGAATCGTGGCGCTGGAAAGATTCCCGACGTTGCCCAGGATGTCCCAGGACGGCTGCGTGTCGCACTTGCATAAGCCGAGCTCGGTTTCGACATTTCCCAGGAGACGGGCACCACCGGGATGCAGGATCCAGCCTTTGATATCCTCTTGCTTCCGTCCATTGCGCTCCAGAAATCCCTCAACCAGCCCGCGGATTTTCCCCCCAATCATTTCGGGGACCTCTTTGTCCAAGATAATGTGGAAGCCGGAATCGCGCAGATCAAATCCCATGGCGAAAAGCGAATCGGGAAACGTATACGTCTCCGACGTCAGAATTTTCGGTCCACGGACTTCTTCTTTTCCCCGGACGATTACTGCGGCAGCGCCGTCACCAAAAAGGATCGAAGAAATCAGGTTTGCCTGCGAGATGTCTTTGCGCTGAAAGGTTAGCGACGGCAACTCTACCGCAATGATGAGGACGTTTCCTCCCGGACGCGCCTTCAAGTAATCCGCCGCGCGGCCCAAAGCCATCGCTCCTGCGGCACAGCCCAGTTCGGTGAAAGGCATCCGGTGCACATTCGAGCGGAAACCCATTAGGTGGATCAGATGGGCATCCAAGGAAGGGATCATGAAGCCAGTACAAGAAACCGTAATGATCAGGTCAATGTCTTCCGGCTTCAGCCCGGCGCGCTCCAGGCACTTCTCCGCAGCTTCGCGGCCCAGCTTCACCGCATGCTCGATGTACTCGTTGTTTGTTTTAGCAAGCGCGCGCGGCTCGATGGTGTAATCGATGGGGAAAATGGCGTGCCGGTTGTGGACCTGCGCGTTGTCCACAATGGCCATCATCGCTTCCACGCGCCGCTCAGGGATATCGAAAACGCGGCCCATGTAGTACTTCACGTCGTCGCGCGTGATGGTATGCGGCGGAAGCGCGGTGGCCGTCGCCGCGATCGTGGGATGCACTGCCTCACCGTTAACTCCTGGAACGTGACTCACGAGTTCCGTAATCTCCTTTTGGAGCGCAAAGGAAAGCTTGCGGCTTGGCCCCGGTTTTACAGATAGGATGCAGCCGTCTCAGAGCGTGCTGCTTTGACCCCTGACTCTACCTCATTCTGCCCTTCTACCCAAGGGCTTGCAGAACCTTTGTGGTGCCTGGTGCCCCAAGCGCTTCAGCGCAATCCGACGAAGCCCCGGACCGACTCGATGAGCTTTGCCGAATCGTAGCCCACGCCATCTTTAAACACGATTTCGACCTTTTCGATGTCCCTGATATTTGCAGAGGGATCACCGTCAATCACCACGAGGTCGGCTTGCTTGCCCGGCGCAAGCGTGCCGATTTTGTCCAGCTCGCCAAGAAACTCCGCGCCGTTTGAGGTGGCGATGTGAATCGATTCCAAAGGCGTGAACCCCGCTTCCACCAGCAGTTCCACTTCGCGCTGGTCCCCGAATCCCGCAATCACGCCGCCGTATCCCGTGGGATCGAGTCCGGCCAGCAACGTGCCGCCTTGCCTTACGAATTCGCGTTCGAATTCTAGTTCCTTTTTGAAAAGTGCGGTCCAGTCGGATTTTGCCGCGCCATCGGAAATTAGCGAACGCCTTCGTAAATAAGAAATGCGCGCCTCCGGAAGCATGGCATCGAGAACACGGCTATCCAATGGCGCGCGGTTGGGTACAAAGGTTTCGAACACCGGCAAAGTGGACGTCACTGCAACATGATGGGCCACCAGGTCGCGGATCATTTCGTGAATCGGCCCACTGGCGACTTCGAGAGTTAGCAACGCTTTGTCCGCCTCGGTGGGATTTGGGCACAAGCCCGGTTTCTTACTGGCGAGAAATTCGGTGTCGACAACCAAGCCATGCTCCAGATCGTCGATACCGAGTGCAGCCGCTTCACGGAAGCCAATCGAGCAGAGATGCCCCGTTACTTTGATTCCGTGCGCGTGCGCTGCTTTAGTGGCCGCGCCCAGTTCCTCAGGAGTGATGTTCATGTACGCCTTGAACGAAGTGACGCCTTGCGCGATCCAGAATTCCACGGTGCGGCGGGCGTCCTCGGCGTCTTTGAGCTGGTGCATATCAATGGTGAACGCTCCAGGTCCTTCGAGGTAAGGTCCAGTGGCGTGAATTTTGGGCCCAATCATTTTGCCGTCATCGATAGAGCGCTTCAATTCGAGGTCGGTGTAGGGTTCGATGCTGCCTGCCGTTCGAATCGTCGTAACCCCTCCGGCCAAATAAAGCCGCGGAAAACTTGCCGCATGCTCCGGATAGAGTGCCGGCGGGCCACCGGGCGCCGGATAATACAGATGTTCGTGCATGCCCACGAGGCCGGGAATAATCGAGCGGCCTGAAAGATCGAGCGTCTTGGCGCCTTCGGGGATCTTTGTGCTGGCCGCATCGCCAAGCGCGGCGATCTTCCCATCGCGAATCACCAAAGTTTGATCGGCGTGAGGAGCTGCGCCGGTGCCGTCAATTACGCGAACGTGCGTCAACGCGATCGCCGAAGCGTCTTCCTTCACAAACGTGCGAACCTCAGGGGCGAGTTTGGATGCCTGCGGTAAGCAAAGGGCAGGCAATGCCAGGCAACAGAAAGTCAGAGCCAGTACTTTTCGCATGAGCCACCCCGAGGATGGGTTATTGTTCCGCGTGCGGCAGGCAGTTTAAGCAGAGGGCGGCGGCAAAGCAAGGAGTGTTCCACGTGGAACCTTAATTGCTCTTGGCCGCGGACGCGCGCATTCTGCACGCCCGGAATCATTTATGATAGATTTCCTGCCCTTTGAAGGTAAGTCCCAGAGGTGAAGCATGTCTCGATTCTTCTTGCGGTTCTTCGTTTGCGCGCTCGTGCTCGTTCTATTCCGCGGATTGCCCACTGCCGGACAACAAACCGCAACGGCTGCCACCACTGAAGGCGATTTTGTGGTGAAGAATTTCCAGTTCCGCTCCGGCGAATCACTGCCGGTACTGCGGCTTCATTACACGACGCTGGGCAAGCCCGCAAAGAACGCCCAGGGCCGCGTCACCAACGCGGTTTTGATTTTGCATGGCACCGGCGGTACCGGACACCAATTCCTCTCGGCGATTTTTGCGGGCGAACTGTTCGGCCCCGGCCAGCTTCTCGACGCCGCGCGCTACTACATCATTCTTCCCGACGGCGTCGGCCACGGAAAATCCTCGAAGCCCAGCGACGGCTTGCACGCGCACTTCCCGCAATACGACTACGACGACATGGTCGCCGCCCACCACCGTTTACTCACCGAAGGCCTCGGCGTGAACCATCTGCGGTTGGTTATGGGCACTTCGATGGGCTGCATGCATTCTTTCGTCTGGGGAGAAACGTATCCCGATTTCATGGACGCGTTGATGCCGCTCGCTTGCCTGCCGGTGCAGATCGCGGGGCGCAACCGCATCTGGCGCAAAATGGTGATGGACGCGATTCGAAACGATCCCGAATGGAAAGG
>Ga0126370_10000449_pt1 | contig 16955 bp, 8 predicted proteins | sample PanSoiMetaPlot_3_FD_92586 | JGI IMG/M metagenome (GOLD analysis project Ga0126370, IMG submission 92586) | Tropical forest soil microbial communities from Panama - MetaG Plot_3 | ecosystem: Environmental > Terrestrial > Soil > Tropical forest > Bulk soil | place: Panama | collected 2016-02-17 | reverse complement strand
CTTGGCCCTATTTTCTGAGGATTTCGATAAGGTTGCTGTAATCGTCGGTCCACGGCCGCAGGGCGCGCAGCGTCGACAGGTTGCCGGAAGCTTGCGGCAGTTCGCCGCGGGAAAGCAGCATCCGATCGGAGTCGCTCGAGATGCGGCCGTCGCCGGCGGATTCGATCCATGCCCGGTAGAGGCCGTAGCCGAATCCCAGGCCTTAGCAAGGTACAGCGTCAAGCCGATCGAAAAAAGCAGGATCGAGCCGTGCGTCAGCGCTTGCGCCCGGCCGCCGAGGCGTGTGGTAAGAAGGTGCGCGTAGACGTAGCCCGCAAGCAGCAGCAACTGAAAGAAGAGCATGCAGGTGGTCCAGCCGGCGGGCGTGCCGCCAAACCAGGGCAGAAGGAACTTTCCGAGGATAAGTTGGGTCCAAAAGAGCAGGAAAGCGCTTAGGAAAATGGTGAGGGTATAGGGCACCGTGGCGGGCGGAAATCGAAGCTGCGCGGGCGCGTTCACCGCCGGCCATTATAGATTCTAGGATAGATTTTTGGCGGAGCGGGGGAAGAGCGGACCGGCTTTCCTATACCTGGAGGCGGTCGGCGTCGCGGGCGACGACTTCGTAGAGTACGGGATTGACGAAGAAGCCCAAAACCAGGCGGGAGACGAGACCCGCCACCACGACGATGGCGAACGGTTTCTGGGTATCGCTGCCGACGCCGGTGGACGTGGCGGCGGGAAGGAGGCCCAAGCAGGCGACGAGCGCGGTCATCATGATGGGACGCAGGCGCAGGAGCGCAGCCTCGCGTGTGGCTTCACGAATTGAGCGGCCTTCAAGACGCAGCTTGTTGATGTAGCTGACGAGAATGACGGCGGTCTGGACGGAAACGCCAAGCAGCGCGAGCAAACCGAGGAAACTCGATACGCTCAGCGGCGTGTGCGTTAACTTGAGCGCGATGAGCGCGCCGACCGGTTCGGTGAGCACCACGCCTAAAGCGATGGAAACCGGGAATTTCAGGTTCCCGTACAGCGCGAACAAGATCATGAAAATCAGGAACACGGCCAGCGGGCCGATGATGTAGAGCTGCGATTTGGCTTCGAGCAGTTCGCTGTACTCACCGCCCCAGTCGAGGCGGTAGCCCTCGGGCAAGCGGACGTTTTTGGCGACGCCGGCCTGGCCGCGGCGAACGATGCCTTCCAGGTCGCGGCCTTCGACGGAAAACTGGATACCGATATAGCGCGAATTGCTTTCCCGATAGATGAACGAAGCGCCGGACGCTTGTTTGATGGTAGCGAGCTCGGACAGAGGAATCTGCTGCCCGGCCGGCGCCGGCACCAGCAGGTTGCCGATTTCCCGCGCGTTCGAGCGGTACTGCGGCTCCATGCGCACGATGAGGTCGAAAAGCTTTTCACCCTGTATGACCTGCGTGGCGGCTTGACCGCCGACAGCCGCCTGGACCACGGCTTCTACGTCGGCGACGTTGATGCCGTAGCGCGCGATTTTCGCACGGTCGGCGTCAACGATCAGGCTGGGCTGGCCGAGTTCGCGAACCACGGTGAGCTCCTTGAAGCCGTCGGTGTGCGCCAGAACGTTGCGGATTTCGACGGCTTTCTTTTCGAGCACCTCCAGGTCGGGACCGAAGATTTTTACCGCCAGAGCGGATTTGAGTCCGGTGAGGGCTTCATCCACGGCGTCCTCGGCGGGTTGGGTGTAGTTGAAGATGACGCCGGGATAAGCTTCTAGCTTGCGCTGGATGTCGGCTTGGAGCTCGGCTTTGTTGCGGATGGAGGACTGGCTCCAGGCTTTGTCGTTGTAGGGCTTGAGGCCGATGTAGAACTCGCAGTTGAAAAATCCCGTGGGGTCGGTTCCGTCATCGGGGCGGCCGAGCTCGGAGCCGACGACGGTGACCATGGGATATTGATTGAGGATGGTGCGAATCTCGGGAGCGAACTTCGCCGCGTCCTCAAAGGCAATGGTGTAGGGCATGGTGGCGCGAACCCACAACGCGCCTTCATCGAGATGGGGCAGAAATTCGCCGCCGATGTAGGGAACCAGCAGCAGGGTTGCAGCGAAGATCAGCACCGTCAGGCTGATGGTGGTCTTCGGATGGTCGAGGCACCATTCAAGCCGGCCGGCGTAGCCGTCGCGAATCCAGTTGAAGATGCGGTTTTCCTTTTCCTTCACGCCGCTCGAAAACCAGTAGGCGGCCAGCACCGGAACCAGCGTCAGCGTGATGAGCAGCGCGCCCACCAGCGCGAAGGCCATGGTGTCGGCCATGGGATGGAAGAGCTTCCCGGCCGGCCCGGAAAGGGCGTAGATCGGCAGATAACCGGCGATGATGACGGCGACGGAATAGAAAATGGGGCGATCCACGTCTTTTGCGGCGTGCAGCAGAACTTCGGTGAGCGAGTATTGCTGGCCGTGGCGCTCGCTCAGCTCGCGGTAGATGTTCTCGACCATGACGATGGTGCCGTCGATGATGATTCCAAAGTCGATGGCGCCGATGGAGAGAAGGTTCGCTGCTTCTCCCGTGAGATGGAGAAAGATAAATGCGAAAAGCAACGACAGCGGAATGGTAAGCGCGGTGATGACCGCGGCCCGTACGCTGACCAGAAAGAAAATGAGCACGATCAGAACCAAAATCATTCCGCGCAGGAGATTGCCTTCGACGGTGTCGGTGGTGACACGGACGAGGTCGCTGCGGTCGTAGTAGGGCCGGATGCGCACGTCGCGCGGCAGCATGGTCCGGTTGATTTCTTCGGTCTTTCGCTCGACGCCTTCCAGAACGTTTTGCGTCTGCTCGCCGCGGCGCATCAGGATGACGCCTTCGACGGAGTCATCGTTGTTTTTCGTCTTATCCTGAAAGCCGAAGATGCCCAAGCGCGGCGCGTGGCCGATTTCGACGTGGCCGATGTCCTTGATGCGCACCGGGGCGCCGTTGTTGCTGGCCACGACGATCTCCCCGATATCGTCGGTGGACTTTACCAGACCCAAACCGCGCACATAGTAGAACTGGCCGCCTTGCGTATAGAAGCCGCCGCCGGTGTTGGCGTTGTTCGACTGCAAGGCGTTCAGCACCTGCACGACCGGAATGTGGAAGTTATAGAGGCGTGCCGGATCGAGCAGAACGTGATACTCCATGGTCGGTCCGCCGAAGCCCGAATCGTCAGCGACGCCGGGAACGCTGCGGTAGGCGCGTTCGATGATCCAGTCTTCGATGGTGTGCAGCTCCTGCGGCGAGCGGTCCGGGCTTTCGATGACGTAGCGATAGACCAAGCCGCTCGGTGAGAAGAGCGGCGCCATACTGGGCGTGACACCTTGCGGCAACGTGACGTCGCTCAAACGTTCAAACACCAGCTGGCGCGCGAAGTACGGATCGATGCCTTCATCAAACGTGAGAATCACGTCGGAAAGCCCATAAAGCGAAATCGAACGCAACACGCGAAGATGCGGCGTTCCGTTCATGGCCAGTTCGAGCGGCAGGGTGGTCAGCCTTTCGACCTCCTCCGCGGCATGGCCGGGCCACTGCGTGATGAGCTCGACCATGGGAGGCGAAAGGTCGGGGTATGCGTCCACCGGCATCTGCCGGAAGGACCAGGCCCCGGCGATGGCCATGAGCGCGGTGACCATGAGGACCAGAAAACGCTGGCGCAGAGCGAAATGTACGATGCGATGGATCATCGCCGGATACCCGTAAGCTCCTCTAGTGCTCTAACGAATTCATAAACTGCAAAAAGAGACTGCCGTTGCCGGCGACGCGCTCGCCTTGATTGAGACCGCTTTTGATCTGCACGCGGCCGTTAGTCGCATCGCCGAGCGTCACCTGGCGCCGGGAAAACTCGTTGGGGGCGGACTCGACGTAAACGAAGGGCTCGTTTTCCGCGTCGCGGAGGACACTGGCATCGGGAACGGTGAGCACGTTCTCTAGGGCTGCGGCGCGCACAATGGCCGAGACGTACATGTCTTTTTTCAATTTGCGGCCGGGATTTTGCGCGACGATGCGGGCCTGCAGCGTGCGCGTCGTCGAATCCATGGCCGGCGCGATGTAGGAAATTTTCCCGTGGAAGGTGTCCGGATAGGAGTCGGTCGCAACCTCGACGTCCTGGCCCAAGCGCACGAAGGCCAAGTCGCTCTGATAGACGTTCACGAGGACCCAGACCGAGCCGGTGTCGGAAATCGTGAAGCACTGTGTGGCCCCCGCCTGCAGCAGCTGGCCGGGTCCAACCAGGCGCTCGACAATTTCGCCTGATACCGGAGCGGTCACCGGAATCTCGGCAGTGGACTGAACCGGGTTTTTGGCCACGGCTTCCGGATCGCTCAAGCCCAGCGCACGCAAGGCATCGGCGGAGGACTCAAGATCGGCGTGCGCTTGAGTGCGGGTCGATTCCGCTTGCTGCAGGTCGGCTTCGGCAATCGCACCGTGCGCGAAAAGATCCTGGGCGCGCGTGTACATCTTGTCGGCGAGCGCAAAGGCGTCGCGCGCTTTGATGTAGGCGGAACGCGCGGCGGAGTAGTCGGGACTGGTGACGGTCAAAAGCGGCTGCCCGTGATGCACCAACTCTCCCGGCGCCACGAGGATTTCATGGACCGGGCCGCCGATCGCGGCGAATACCGGCGTGGTAAGGAACGAGTTGTAGGCGACCGACCCGGAAAGCCGGAGCGTGCGGGGCAGATTTTCCCGGCGCACGGGAACGATTTCGACGTGAGCGGTCTGTTCTGGCGCAATGTGGAAGGTGCGCGCCGTATCCGCTTTTTTCTCGCTGGCCGTGTAGGACGTCATCTTCGACTCGGATTCGCCGGGACCCTGGCCGCATGCCGCGCAGGCAATGGCCAGCAAGGGCAGGGCCCAGGTCCGCACCCGCAATTTCGATTGGCGATAGCGTATGGATGTCATGGCAGAGTCCTTGTGCCTACGGCTTCGCGCAGCTGTTCGACCGCGACCATGTAGCTGGCTAAAGCCTGGCGATAAGCAAGCTGATTGGCCCGATAAGTGCGTTCGGCATCGAGGTAGTCAAGAAGGCTGGCGGCGCCGCGCCGATAGGCGTATTCGCTGATGTCGCGCGATCGCTTGGCCTGGTCGACGTAGCCGCCACGATAGAGCTGGATGATGCGGTCGCTGGTCCGCAGGTTTTCATAGGCGTCCACGACGTCGGTCGAAACCTGTTGCGAGGTTTCGCTCAGTTGTTCCTGCGCTTGCGTGATTGCATAGCGGGTGCGCGCGATTTCGCCCTGATTGCGATCGAACAGGGCCAGCGGAATATTGAAGGCGAAAGTCGCGCTACTCGTTCCCGCCGTGTGGCTGTAGCTTGCGCCGGCGGTAAGGTCCTGCTTGCCGTTGACTTCGGCAAGCGCCAGCTGGCTGCGCGCAGCCGTCACGCCCTGCTGTGCCGCGACAAGATCGGGCCGCGCCTGCGAAGCCATGACTTTCAGGTCGGCCAGAGCGGAACGAACGGGCTCGTATCCGAGGTCTCCCGAAACGTCGTAGTCTTCGGCCACCGAGGCAAAACCCAATAGCTGGCGAAGCCCGGCGAGCGCCTGGACGCGGGCCAGCTTGGCCGCGGAAACGTCGGACTCGAACTGCAGCAGCTGCAGCCGGATCTTCAGCAGGTCGCCTTCGCTCATGTCGCCCGCATGAAAGCGGGCTTCGCTGATGTCGACCGTCTTTTGAAAGCTGTCGAGATCCTGCTCGGCAAACGACAGCGTCGATTCGGCGAGCAGGACGCCTATGAACTGCTGCGCGACGTTAAAAACCAGCTGCCGTTCGGAATCCGAGACCTGCGAGCGGACCACGGCCGTCGCGTCCTGGGCGGCCTGCAAACGATGCTGGCGTTTTTTGCCTCGTTCGAACAGATAGCTCAGCCCGGCGTCGAACTGCGCGTTGTTGTTCAGATAGTCGGCGCTGAACTGATCGGGCTGGAAGATCGGAAGGAATTGCGCGTCCCAGGCCAGCACGGGATTCGGGCGCAGGTTGGCCGTGATCTCCTGCGCCTGGCTCTGCAAAATCGTGGAGCGCAACGCGAGCAGCGCGTGGTTGTGCTCGATCGCGAGCCGAAGGGCGTCGTCTAGCGTGATGCTTGCAGGAGACGACGCACCGGAAGCCGGCGGAAGCGGGGCGGAAGGCAGGCTCTGCTTCGGCTCTTGCGCCGGCAAAGAGGGGCTCAGGATCGCCAGGCCCGCGACAATCGCTAGAAAAGTCCTCATGGCAGGACACCTCATGCGCCGCTGGTCGAGCGGCGCGCTCAAACGGAAGGAATGGTCGGGTGAAGGGACGAGAAGCTAGCGAGCCGGGGGCGCGCGCGGAGATCTGGAACGGGGAATAGCCTGTGCGGCAGAAACCAGCGCTGCTGCTTGCTCGGCGCGACCCAGCACAGGCAAGGAGCACAGAATCGGAAGGGCCAGGACAATCGCGAAGCTCAGTACGGAGCAGACCGGACACAGATGTGCGCCAGCCGGGCCCGAGTCCAGGTCGCACAGAAAATGAATTTGCGCTCCCAAGAAAAGTATCAGGAGCATCAGGCCTATCAGGCGGCCATTTGCGTGGTTTACAGCCATGTGCTTGGTAAGACGCAGCTTAGGGGAGAATCGTTGCGCGGTCAAGAAGCGGGTTGCAGAGCGGGGCGTAGGAAGCAACCCAGCGCCCAGTTGCAGGTTCCAATCCGGTTTAAGTGCATGTAACCTGTTCTTTAGACATGAAAAAGAGCAGTTCCTTCCGATCCCCGCAGGCGCTCAAGCGTTACGCAGCGGTGCTGCTCTGCCTCGCCGTATTCTATCTGGCGGCGGGCGGCAGTTTTCTGCATCGGCACGCCGGCGGGCATGAGACGGTTTGCCATGTTTGCCAGTCGCTGCACGCTCCGGCCCTCACAACGTCCGGCAGCCCGCTCGTAGCGGCGCCCGAAGTTTCGGGCTGGCATGAAGCGCGTCCCATCCGAGCAAGCGCGCGCAGGGCCGTCTCTCTTTACCACGCCGGTCGCGCTCCTCCCTCCGCTTAGTTTCCCCCTCGAAGTCCCTTCGCCAGTTTCGCCCGCAGGCCAGCTCGGCCGCCGGCGCGCCGCCTCTTCTGAAAGAGCGGCCTTGATTCACGCACACCACATCGGCCACGTGCCTTGGAGAGGATTTCATGTGGAAGCTTTTTCGCAATTTTGCGGCTGTTCTATTCCCGTTTTTGCTGCTTTTCCTGGGTTTGGGCGCCGGCCCGGCGGGCGCGCAGGCTTCGGGGACTATCGAAGGAACGGTGAAAGATCCCTCCGGCGCCGCGATTGCCGGAGCCAGCGTCGAGATCTTGAATCCGGTCAGCAGGTACGAACGGAGCGCGACGACGGACACGGAGGGCAAGTTCCGGTTTGCCAATGTTCCGTTCAACTCTTACCACGTGACGGTGAAAGTGGCGGGCTTTGCCGATTTCTCGCAAGACAGCGACGTGCGCTCGCTGGTGACGCTCTCTCTCAATGTGACCATGTCGCTCGCGGGAGCCAATACCACGGTGACCGTGGAAGGCGAAGGCAGCGACCTCATGGAAACCCAGTCGACCTTCCACACCGACGTGGACAGAAAGCTGATCGACCGTTTGCCGGTGGAAAGCGCTTCGTCTTCTTTTACGGCGATTACCACCATGGTTTCTCCGGGAGTCGCAGCCGATTCAAATGGGTTGATGCACGGGCTCGGTGATCACGCATCGAACTCCATCTCGCTCGACGGGCAGCCCATCACCGATCAGTTCAGCAAGGTCTTTTCGAACCAGCTTCCTTCCGACGCAATTCAGTCCATGGAAATCATTTCCGGCGCGCCGCCGGCCGAGTACGGAGACAAAACAAGCCTGGTGATCAAGGCCACCACGCGCTCGGGCCTGGGCGTAGCCAGACCCACCGGTAGCATCAGCGCCAGCTATGGCAGCTTTGCCACGTCGACCGCCGGTTTGGATGTGGCGTTTGGCGGCAGCAAGTGGGGAAACTTTCTGGCCGTGAAGGGCCTAGAATCCGGACGTTTTCTGGACCCGCCCGAATTCAGCGTCATGCACGCGAAGGGTAACCAAGAAAGCTTCTTTGACCGCGCGGATCTGCAGAGTTCCCTCCAGGACACGCTGCATCTGAATCTCGCCTACACCCGCTCCTGGTTCCAAACGCCAAACTCTTTTGACGCGCAAGACGCCACCGCCTGGAATGGCTTCGTGGTTGACGCGAACGGCCTTGGACCAGACGGCTTGCCGGTGGGGCCGCAGGATCAACGTTCGAAAATCGCCAGCTTCAATATCGCGCCGAGCTGGACCAGGATCGTCGGCGCCAGCAGCGTGGTTACCGCGGGAGCTTTTCTTCGGCAGGATCAATACAACTACTACCCGAGCGGCAATCCGTTTGCCGACTTCACCCCCGATCTCCAGCGCGAGAGCGTCGCGCAGAGTCGGCGCCTTACCAACGCCGGCGCGAGAGCCGACTTCTCCTACGTGAAAGGCATTCACAACGTCAAGGCTGGAATGACCTACGAGCAGACTTTTCTGACGGAAAACGACCACTTTGGCATCGTCGATCCCACGTTCCTCGGTGCACTCACCGACAGCCATGGCGATCCCTGCGTCAATGGCTCCGGCACGCCCGTCGCGGCGCCGTGCACCACTCTCGCGCCGATCGACTTGACAACCGGCGGCACCTACTACTTTTTCCGCGGGCACTCAGACGTCAAGGAACTGGCGCTGTTTGCGCAGGATACGATCAGCTGGAAGAACTGGTCGTTCAACCTCGGAATCCGCGGCGACGTCTATGCCGGAATCACGCACGCCACACAGGCCCAACCGCGCTTGGGCGTCGCCTACAACGTCAAGCCCTCCCATACCGTGCTTCGTGTTTCCTATGCACGGGCTCTGGAGACTCCGTTCAATGAAAATCTGGTGCTGGCGAGCACCGGCTGCAACGATGCCGTGGTCAACGCCCTGATGTCTTCCTTACAGGGCTATCCGTGCATCACCGATCCGCTCGCTCCCGGATGGAGAAATGAATTTCATGCCGGGCTGCAGCAAGGGCTCGGCAAACACCTGGTCGTGGATGCCGAATACATCTGGAAGTACACGCACGGCGCGTATGACTTCAGCGTGCTCGGCAGCACGCCCATCACCTTTCCGATCGAATGGCAGCGCTCCAAGATTCCGGGATATGCGATTCGCGCAAGCGTGCCGGATTTTCACGGGTTCACGGCACTGGTCGTGATGTCGAGCGTGGCGGCCAGGTTCTTCGAGCCGCAACTGAGCGGCATCGGCACGACACCAAATGGCCAAGGCTGCGAGGGTGTGTTCAGAATCGATCACGACGAAACCTTCAACGAGACCACCCACCTGCAGTATCAGCCGTGGAAGCGGGGCCCGTGGGTCGGCTTCAACTGGAGATATGACAACGGGCTGGTGGCCGGGGCGGTGCCGTTCGGCGACGCCGCACATCCCGTGGACGTCTCCGGGCTCAGTCCCGACCAGCAGTTCCAGGCAGGGCTGTTCTGCGGCAGCGTGCACGCGACGCCCACCACTCCCATCAGTCCCAGCGGACTTTGCGACGCTTCTTTGTTTGGTTCGACGCTGATCCACATTCCGACGGCCGGGACGGAAAATGACGACAAGAATCCGCCGCGCATTGCCCCGCGCCATCTGTTCGACCTGGCGGTCGGGCACGACAATCTGTTCCATGGCGACCGCTATCGCTGGAGCTTGCGGCTGGTGGCCATCAACATCACCAACGAAAAAGCGCTCTACAACTTCCTTTCCACCTTCAGCGGAACGCACTATGTGACGCCCCGCGCATACACTGCGGAACTCGGTTTCCACTTCTAGCCTCGAGGCAGCCCGCCCTCTCGCGAGCGGCCTAGAAGCTTTCCCAGGGCCAACTGGACATGCAACCTCAATCGATTCTTAGGCTTGCTACCTTTTTTAAGCCGCGCCGCATCCAACTACCCTCCGCGACCCGAGGATACGAAGTGGATCTGTTCACTGGCTGGACAAGCCATCTACGAACAGGAATGGGCGCAAACGCCCGCGCGGGCGATAATGGGAAGTTATCGTTTAGAGAAAGACCGATATGCCTTTAGGGAAGACGCCAATTGCGGGGACGAATGCGCCGGGGCGCGCTTTATGGTTCGAGCTGTTTGCCGTGCTGTGTCTCCTGTTGCTCGCTTCGGGACAGGCTTCCGGACAAGAAGGCCTGCGAAATGCGAGACCTGCCGCCGTCCATGGGACGCTGACAACCACGCAAGATAACGTGCTTTCGGGCATCACCGTCAAGCTCGTCCCGGATGAGGTTGGCGACGTCCCGGTTGCCGCCGACACCGACGAGTCCGGCCGCTACGAATTCAAGAACGTGAAGCCCGGAGCTTACACGATTTCCGTCGGGCTCCCGGGCTTCAAGCCTTTTGTCAAAGCCATTCGGGTCGAAGCCGGCCAGTCGCTCGGGCTCGATATCCGTGTAGAGATCGAGGCTGTCGCGGAAAAGGTGGAAGTGAAGGAACAGACGCAGGCCATCGCCACCGAAGCGGTGACCGCTCCGACCGAAACCGTTACGCAGGACCAGCTCGTCGCGCTGCCGACCACGCAAGCCAAGGTTCGCGAAGTATTGCCGGTAAGCCCCGGCGTCATCAAGACGCAGGATGGCAAGCTCACCTTCCGAGGCGCGGACGAAAACCAGAGCTTGATGCTCGTGAACTCCGCCCGCACTTCGGAACCCGTGACCGGGAGTTTCTCGGTTCCGGTGCCACCCGGCGCGGTGGAGTCGTTTGCGGTGTACAAGACGCCCTACAACGCTGGCCTCGGCAGCTTTTCCGGCGGTTTGGCGGCGGTTGAGACCAAACCTCCCGCCGATGAATGGAACTATCGCTTGCGCAGCGTCGTGCCGTCGGTTCTCGGGAAAAACGGCTCCATGGTCGGGCTCTCCGAAGCGCAGCCGGGCCTCGATTTTGGCGGGCCGCTGGTCGCCAACAAGCTGCTTTTCTCCGAGGTCTTTCAGTACGAGATGAAGAAGCGCACAGTGCGCGGGTTGCCCTGGCCCAACGACATCAGCAAGAAGCAGGGCTTCAACTCGTTCACCACGCTCGAAGCCATTCTGTCTCCGAAACAGGTCGTGACCTTGACGGTAAATGCGTTTCCTCTGAGAGAGCAGCACGCTGACATCAACGCGCTGGTGCCCCAGCCCGCTGCAAACGACTTGAACCAGAGCGGCGTGGCGGTGACGCTTTCTGACAAATACCAGCTCGGCTCCGGCGCCATTCTGAGCGTGGTTTCCCAATACACGCGCTTTGATGGCAACGCGCATGGCCAGGGCGCGGACGACATGTTGATTACGCCCCAGGGTTGGGACGGAAACTTCTTCAATCGCTGGTCGCGCCGCGGCAAAGAATTTCAGGTGCTGCCCGCCTACCAACTCCCAGAAAAGCGTTGGTTTGGAAGGCACGAGATCCGCGTTGGAGTCGATTTCGATCATCGCTCCTATGCGGGCACTACGGATTCGCACCCGGTCGAGTTGCTGCGTGGCGACGGTTCGCTAGCGGAAGAGATTGCCTTTGACGGCGCGCGGATGCAGAACGCTTCGGACACGGCGGTTTCCGAATTCGCGCAGGACCACTGGGTGCTCGATCCGCACTGGGCGGTGGACCTGGGTACGCGACTTTCCAGCGAGAGCAATGGCTGGTCCGCCGCCTTGGCGCCCCGGGCTGGCGTCGCCTATTCGCCGGGAAACCAAGGCAAGACGGTCATTCGGGCAGGCGTAGGCCTGTTCTACAGCCTGCTGCCGCTTCTCGCGGCGGATTTCGGCTCTAACCCCGCGCGCGTGGTGAGCCAGTTTGACGCGGCGGGCCTGCCCATCGGTTCCCCGGCGAGCTATACCTACGTCTACGTCGGCGCTGTTGATCCGCTCTCCGGCGCCATACTGCCGCAAGGACCCGGCACTTCGCCGCGCAACCTCACTTGGAACGTGGGCGGCGAGCAACAGCTGCGCAAGAAGGTGCTGCTGCGGCTTGGCTACATCGACAGCCATTCGACCTACGTTTTCGTGGCCAACCCGTTCACGGCTGCTCCCGGCGAGCCGTCGTTTCTGGGCCTTTCCAACAACGGCAGTTCGCATTACCGGGAATGGGAGAGTACTGTCCATTTCACGGTTCATGAGAATAACGAAGTAAACGCTTCCTACATCTGGAGCCGGACGCGCGGCGACCTGAACAATCTTTCTTCCGTGTTCGTGCCTTTCGCCGCGCCCGTCATCCGGCCGAATGTTTACGGCATTCTGCCCTCGAATATTCCCAACCGTGTGGTGGCCTGGGGCATTCTTTCTCTGCCGAAAAAATTCAAGTTCAGCCCGCTGGCGGACTGGCACAGCGGCTATCCCTATTCCAACGTGGACGTTCTGCAGAACTATGTCGGCACGCCCAACGGAGCGCGTTTCGCCAACTTCTTCTCGCTCGATGTGAAGTTCTACCGCGAATTCCGCTTGCCGTTTTTGAGTGCGGGCTCTGGCAAGGTGCATCACATCCGGCTCGGTTTTTACTCGCTGAACGTCACCAACCATGGAAATTTCAACGCCGTGTATAACAACGTGACGGCGCCGAATTTCGGGCAGTTTGTCGGATTCCTGGACCGCCGCGACGGCGCGATGATCGACTTTGTGGACTAAACCAGCGGCCGGGACCGAGCTTGTGGCTAGCGCCCGGCCGAATGCTTGAGAAGCGGCGGGCTGTAGCTGCTAAAATAGCCACGGAGCGGTACTTCGAAGCAGGTGAGAGTGCGAAAGCCGTTTGAACCGTAACGAATCTCTGGGGTGCTGCGGACAGACAGCCTGTGTGCACGGCCTGTCCCGCTGGCGCGTCGTAGGGAGTTTGCAGAGCAAACCCTGAAGGGCAAAGACCGGCGCTCGAGCGGGGCAGGAAAGCCTAATGGTTGGCTCGTGGTGCCCACCTAGTTCAGAGGTTCACGGCCTAGCTCTCCACGGCCAAGCAGTCCGCTCCTTTCTTTGTTTTGACTTCCGAGCGCAAGCTTCCGCGCAACCGGCAGTCTTTTTGTAAACGGAAAACCCATAACTTAAAACTGCCTTCATGCGCCTACTTTTCATCGGAGACATCGTCGGATCCCCGGGCCGCGAAATCGTTCGCGACCGGCTCTGCGACTTGGTGTCGCAAAAACGCATTGACCTGGTCATCGCGAACGGCGAGAACTCCGCTTCCGGGTTTGGAATCACGCCGAAGATCGTCGAAGAGCTGCTGAAGACCGGCGTCGAGGTGATCAGCGGCGGCAATCACAGCTGGGATCGCCGCGAGATCCTGGAATTCATGCCGTACGAACCCCGCCTGCTGCGTCCGGCCAATTTCCCCGATGGAAACCCGGGCAGCGGCATGTATGTGGGAACAGCCAAGAACGGCGTGAAGTATGCGGTCATCAATCTGCAGGGCCGCGTATTCCTGCCGGCCATCGACGACCCTTTCCGGAAGGCCGACGAGCTGCTGGCCAGTCTTTTCGCGGATGTGGCCATGGTTTTTGTGGACATGCACGCGGAAACCACCAGCGAGAAAATCGCGATGGGCTGGTATCTGGACGGCCGCGCGACGGCCGTGGTCGGAACGCATACCCACGTCGCCACCGCCGACGAGCGCGTCTTGCCGCAGGGCACGGCGTACATTACCGACGTCGGGATGACCGGTCCGCATGCCGGCGTGATCGGCATGGACCGCGCAGGAATTGTGAAGAAGTTCCTCGACGGCCTTCCGGCCCGCTTTGAGGTGGCCCAGGGCGACGTGCAGATGAATGCGGTGTTGATCGAGACGGATGATGAAGGACCCAGAAATTCCGCCGGACGCCTGAAAGCGCGCAGCATTGAGCGGCTTCGCTTGCGCATCGACTGAGGCCGCGTGGCGAAGTCCGGCCCGAAGCAACCTAATGAGCCTGACCGGCAGTCTTATCGGACAAATAGCATGGGAACAAGGGTGGCCCGGCCTTGAGAATCGTTCTGGTGCTGTGTCTTAGCCTGGCAATGGCGGCATCGGCCGCCGCGCAAGTCGACGCCGATATGGTGGCGAAACGGCGGCTATTTGCTCCGATCGGACCCGGACTGAAACAGATTCGCGAAGGGGCGGACGGACGGATCTATGTTCTGGCTTCGCCTTCGCCCGGACTTGTCGTCTATTCCCCGGAAGCTCGTCGCTTGTTGACGATGCGGGAAGCTGCGGGGTTGCCGGAAGCGGCTCTGGCCGAAGCCAAGGCTTCGGGCGAAGTGCTGGTGCAGTATGGCGAAGACTGCGACGTGGACCCCGACGGCACCATCTACATCGTCGACCGGGCCTCCAATCTGATTCAGGTGTATTCCAATGACGGCAAGCATTTGCGCTCGGTCAGCGTGAACGCGCCTCTGGCGGTGGCGGCGCTGCCCGAGGGGGAAGTGGCGGTCGCCACCGTGCGTCAGCTTGCTCTGGTTACCGTTTTCGACAGGAATGGCCGACTGGTTCGGGAGTTTGGCGACTCCGAGCAGCTTACGGAACGCGCGGATCTGAACCGCTACCTCAACATCGGCAACCTGGCGAGCGATGCGCAGGGCCATCTCTACTACGGCTTTGCCTATTTTCCGGAACCGACGGTGCGCCAGTTCGATCGCTTCGGTTATGCCGCAGGCGACCTGCGCTATGCCTCGCTCGACGTGTTGCAGGAGGCGACGGCCATGCGCCACGAGATTGAAAAGCAAGGGCGGCGCGGCGATCCGCCGCGCTTCAAGCAGGTGATGACCGCGATGGGCGTGGACAAAGTGACCGGCGAAGTCTGGATGGCCATGGGCAGCACGCTGTTGCGGTTCGACAAAGAAGGCAACCGCCGCTCCATGTATCGCCTGTACACGCCGGGCAACGCGCGGCTCGATGCCAACGCCATCGTTGTGGAAAAAGATCGCTTGATCATCGGCGGTGATCCCGCGGGCGTATACGAATTCGAACGCCTCGATACAAAGTAAGCGCGAGAACGCGTCTACGGGAAAACTATTAGGCAACAGTTTTCTTACGATCGCAGAACTTTTCCACAGTAAGAACTTGCCGACATTGCGGCAAATGTTTCGGGAATGTTTCGCCAACCGTGCTTCGCTTTCTAATTTTCTTCCATGATTCGTTGCACTTGCGTCGAGGAAAGCCTTTACGCTCGCGAAATTTGCACTTGTGGAAAAACTGTGTATGCTGTGTGAACACGGGCACGCGCTCTTCCACATTTTTTTCTTGCCCCCTTCGCGTCAATCGGCGAGAATCCCCCGCTGACTTACGAAGGCAGTTGGGCGGTCGAGGGATAAAAGAGACGCGAGCGGAGTCTAGGGGCAAGCAAATGCTCCGCTGCGATTAGCTTTCCCGTAGGAAAAAGGACCTCAAGAAGGGAACATTGTCTTTCCACAGGATTTACACATCTGTGGAAATAGCGAGGACTTGGTATTTTGCTCTGATGACGACGGCGATCCAACTTGGCAAAGAACGCGAAGCGGCAAATCTATGGGACAAGTTTCTGGAACGCGTCAAATCCCGCATCAGCATCAATACCTACACCACCTGGTTCCAGCCGACGCGCTTGAGCCGGGTCGAGGGCGACACCCTGCACATCCAGATTCCCACCACCGTCTTCCGGCAGGTTCTTACGCGTACCTACGGCGAGATTGTGAAAGCCGTGTTTCATGAACTGGGCGTGCCCGGCACCCGCGTGCAGTATGTCTGCACGGAAGAAGAGCCGGTGCCTGCAAGTCCCGCCGTTGCCAGCGCTTCGGTCAAGCAATCGAGGCTCGATTTTGAGAGCACCGACCACCAGTTGAACTCCCGCTACACTTTCGACACGTTCGTCGTTGGCAAGTCCAATGAGTTTGCGCACGCGGCATCGCGCGCCGTAGCCGAACAGCCATCCAAGGCCTATAACCCGCTGTTTCTCTACGGCGGCGTGGGCATGGGCAAGACCCACCTGATGCACGCCATCGGGCACATGATCAAGCAACGCAACCCCGCCGCCCGCTTGAGCTACGTCAGCGCGGAAAAGTTCACCATCGAAGTAATCAACTCGCTGCGCTTCGACAAGATGTTCAGCTTCCGCGAGCGTTTCCACACCGTGGACGTTCTCCTGGTCGACGACATTCAGTTCATCGCCGGCAAGGAACGCACGCAGGAAGAGTTTTTCCATACGTTTAACGCCCTTTACGAACAGCACAAGCAGATCGTCATTTCGTCCGACTGCCTGCCCAAGGACATCAATTCCATCGAAGAGCGTTTGCGTTCCCGCTTTGAGTGGGGGCTGATCGCGGATATTCAGCCGCCCGATCTTGAAACCAAGATCGCGATCCTGCAAAAGAAAGCGGAAAACGACCGTTTCGCTTTGCCCGACGAGGTAGCCGAATATATCGCCCGGGCCATCAAATCCAACGTGCGCGAACTCGAAGGCGCCCTCACCCGTTTGATGGCTTATGCATCGCTTACCGGAGCGGCGATCTCTCTATCCACCGCCCAGCAGGTCCTGCGCAACATCATCGCATCGCAGGAAAAGCGCGTGACCATCGATTTGATCCAAAAGCGTGTGAGCGAACACTTCAATCTGCGCGAGCAGGATCTGAAGGTTCGCAGCAATACGCGCGCAATCGCGTTTCCCCGCCAGGTGGCGATGTATATCGTCAAGCAGCTCACCACGGCTTCCTTGCCGGAAATCGGCCGCCAATTCGGCGGCAAACACCACACCACGGTGCTGCACTCCATCAACAAGATCGAAGAGATGCGCCGTTCAGACAAGGATCTGAACCGAACCATCACCCGCTTGATGGACGCGCTGCAGTAGCTTCTGAAAGTCTCCGGCAAATCTAGAGGAATCTAAGGCCCGGGAAGTTGCTGGGCCCTTTTTTTTCGCCCAAAAAATCCCGCTGGCTGCGCCAGAGATTTTTCGTGCGGCGTTTCCTTTTGAACTTCGCTTTGTGAAAAACGCGTTAGCAAGCTGCGGAAATTTTGTTGAACCCTCTGGACAAAACTTGTG
>Ga0126370_10000448_pt1 | contig 16969 bp, 18 predicted proteins | sample PanSoiMetaPlot_3_FD_92586 | JGI IMG/M metagenome (GOLD analysis project Ga0126370, IMG submission 92586) | Tropical forest soil microbial communities from Panama - MetaG Plot_3 | ecosystem: Environmental > Terrestrial > Soil > Tropical forest > Bulk soil | place: Panama | collected 2016-02-17 | reverse complement strand
TGGTGGGCGCTGTCCGGATTGAACGGACGACCTTTCGGGTGTAAACCGAACGCTCTAACCGCTGAGCTAAGCGCCCAATGAAATTCATCGTACAGGAAGCAAAGCAAAAGCGTCAACGCGAGGGCAGTCCCTTGTTTCTCGAAGCCCTGGTAACGTCCGCGTTTACTCCGTTTTAGCAGCCTTCCGTAAGCTGACCCGTTTCGCTTCGCTCTAGAGCTACTTTGCGCGTGCTGACCTCGTTTTCTTGCACTTTCTGGACGCTGCCAGTAAACTGACTTGCTTACATTTAGGCTGAGGAATGGACAGGGATGCTGCTCGTACGGGATTTTGTGGCTCACATAGCCCATGAAGTCGTAAAGCGTCTGCTAGAAGGCGGCCAAATTGAGACTAAGGCGCAAGAAACCGTGGCGACCCGAGTCCGCCAGAGGATGCTTGAAGAGTTGACGGTGGAGGATCGGCTGAACGAGGAAGTGCGCCAAATCTTGGTCGAGCGACAGGATGAGATGCGCAACACGGGCGTTTCCTACCAGGAGATGTACAAAAAGGTGAAGCAGCACCTGGCGCGCGACCGCAAACTGGTCTTGCGGTAGCGCACTGTAGATAGGAAAAAAGCGAATGATGCGATTGAGCCGCGAGAAGATTGTCAGGTTGTCTCACCAAATCACCGGCGTGCTGGTGTCGAGTGACGAAGTGGAATTCATTGACGACCGCGACACGATTCGCCAGCAAATCGTAACCATTCTGACGGCCATGTTGCGTGACGAGGAAAAAATCGAGCTGGAAGTCCGCAAGCGCATCACTTCGCAAAAGAAAGAAATCCTGGAAGGCAGCGAAGAATGGGACGTGCTGCACAAGAAATACTACCAGGATGAATTGCGGCGCCTCGGAATCGCCGCGGCCCCCGACGATCGCCACCGGCCGTAGAGTCCCCTAGCAATCCGCCGAAAGCTTTATTTACAAAAGGCCACAAATCACCAGTGGTTTAACGCCGTTTGGCGCTTGGATAGTCAGCACTTGATTGGAACGAAATAACAAACCGGGAGGGAGCCCAGCGCTCCCTCCCGGTTTTGACCAAAGGGCCGACACTGCTGGAACGAGGCGCGCAAGCCTAGTTCGATCCAACGGCTGCCTTGCGTGCGATTGGCGGGAATATATTCGGTGTTGATTACGCCAAATGTGGCAGGGTTAAGCCGGTTAAGCGAAGGATCAAAGAAGTTTACGTGGTTGAAAATGTTAAAGAAATCGGCAGAAAACTCTATTTTGAAGCGCTCGTGGAAAGAGGTTTCTTTCCCCAAGCGTGAATCGAGATTCCAAAGCCCGAGGCCTCGAACAGGGTGTCCAGAGCCGTCGCGGCCATCGGAAGCGAGAAGGGGATAGCGAAAGTCGCCAGCGGCTGCATCCGGGTTTCCAAAGATGTTGACGTTACCGGCTGTTCCAAAGTTGGTGCCGGTGACGCCAAAGTGCGTCCCGCCCCCGATGGTGCTCGGGTCTAGAGTCGGAATCAGGGCCTCGCTGCCGGAGAATGACCCTCCGCCGAAATTACCTGCGGTTACTGAGCGGGGCACGCCACTGGCAGCGCCCGTTTCACCTGAGCCGAAATGCAGGTGTTTACCCGATTGAGTGGCGTTCTAGTGGGTTGCACAGTAGCGGTAATAAACGCAATGCTGTGGCTAGTAACAGGGGTGAGTTCCTTTGGAAGTTCCACATCCTCGGTCACACCCCGGGAGCCCAACGGAAGTCACCCCTCCCGCCCCTTGCCACTAATCCAGCGAAATATCCCTTACCGCGTGTCTCACGTTGAAGCCTTGCAGAGTATCTGACTTTTGTTCCCAAACCACCACACCTACGCCTTCTGTTGTTTTGAACCCCTCCCGGCAAGTTGGTAGGAAAGAGCAAGTGAATGTCGGAATCAGGACCTACGGGCTCGATACACCATGACGATTTGCGTCTTTAGAGGGTGACGGAAAGTGGCATATCTGCAGGCGGCACCGCTCGTAAAGCCGCACAAAACTTTCTTCTAGTACTTTTCCAAGCCCTTGTAAGCGTAAGAAAAGGCGGTAGTTGTTTGAGCCTGCACGCAAAAATGGTTGCAAAGACCCTATTGGCAGGCTCCTTGCTCCCTTTCCAGCGTGTGCTCTTACGCACGTCACAACCTTTCAAGGAGACTTCATGAAGAAACAGAAGGGCTTCTCTCTTATCGAACTTTTGATCGTCGTGGCGATCATTCTGATCATCGCGGCTATCGCCATCCCCAACTTGCTGCGTTCGAAGATTGCGGCTAACGAATCCTCGGCAGTAGGTTCTGTCCGCACGATCGGTACTGCGGAAGTGACCTATCAGTCGAGCTGGGGCAGCGGCTATTCGGTTGACTTGCCGTCACTCGGCGGCCCGGCTCCCTGCGTGGCAGCGGTTGCAACTGCCGCTTGCTTGATCGACCCACTCTTGAGCCAGGCTCCGTTCACGAAGAGCGGCTATCAGTTCAACGCCGCCGGCACCTTGCTTGTGAACGGCGTTTTTAACGGGTTCGAAATCAATGCTTGGCCGACCACGTTCCAGACGACTGGCGTGCGCGCGTTCTGCGATGATCAGACGGGCGTGCTCAAGTTCAACGTGAACGGCGCGGCAATCGGCGTGGCAGCTGGTTCTTGCCAAGCTGTTGCGACGGCTCCTGGCGTTTCCGGCCCAGTCGGCAACTAACGCTTGGCTAGTATTTCTCTGGAAAAGGGAGGAAGTTCGCTTCCTCCCTTTTTTTGTGCCAAGACGCCAGAATACTCATAGGAAGGCTTTGAGCAGCAGTAAGAGTCCCGAAACAGGACAGTACGAACGGTTCTTCCCTTGGCATCCTGCGTGCTTGTTATAGGGCGTAACTATCTGCAACAAAGCCAAGTAAGAGGCAGAGTCTTTAGGTGAGGCTATGAAGAAGCAGCGAGGTTTTTCTCTTATAGAATTGCTGATCGTTGTGGCCATCATCCTGATTATTGCGGCGATAGCCATACCGAATTTGCTGCGTTCGAAGATCGCAGCCAACGAGTCCTCCGCCGTTTCCTCGCTTCGAACGATCAACACTGCGGAAGTGACTTATTCCTCGAGTTGGGGAGCAGGTTACGCCCCGGCCATCGATAATCTCGGCGGAGTTGCGCCGTGCCTGGCGGGAACTGCAGCCGCGGCTTGCATCATCGATTCGGGTTTGAGTGTTGCGCCGTATACAAAGAGCGGCTATTCATTCGCGGCGGCGGGGAATACGCCGGTTGGCGGCGTCAACAATGGATTTGAAGCGAACGCAACGCCGACGGTGGTGGACGTGACCGGCAAGCGCGCGTTCTGTTCAGATCAGACGGGCGTGTTACGAGCGAATACGACGGGCATCGCAATCGGCACCGGCGCAGGAACCTGCGCGACTGTTATTACACTGCTCGTCGGAAACTAGAGCAGACATACCATCAAGGTTGTGCGCGGGGGAGGAAGCGATCCCTCCCCTTCCTTTTTGCCAGAGGCGGCTTCAAACCCTGTCTGGTCCAAGTCTGGCCCTTGGCCTCCTCGGCTGTCCGTCGGTACTGGTATCAAATGTCATCCCTACCTGCCCTTTTAATTCATTGCGCTCCTACGTAAGTCGGGAGTAAGCTAGCGCAACTTTTTACTGGTAGAGAGAAGATTTGTCCTGTATGGGCGTGGGCCAAGGAGTGGACCATGATTATGCAAGGGCATCCGTCAAACCAAGGGATGAGAAAGACAGCTGCAAAGGGATTTTCGTTAATCGAGCTTCTGATCGTTGTCTTCATCATCCTGATTATTTCCGCTATCGCAATTCCGAGCTTGTTCCGATCCAAAATAGCGGCAAATGAGTCCAGCGCGGTTTCCTCGGTCCGTCAAATCAATACGGCACAAGGAACCTATGCCTCAAGCTGGGGCAGTGGCTATGCACCGGCGTTGCCCAACCTTGGCGGGACAGCTGCGGCGTGTCTTGCCGGTGCGACCGCAGCCAACGCCTGTTTGCTGGACGATCTTATCAGCGTCGCGCCATTCAGCAAGAGTGGTTACACATTTGCCACAGCGGGAACGAATCAAGTGGGTGGGATATTTAACGGCTATGAGATTAACGCCACACCGAATACGGTGCAGACGACCGGCGTGCGGGCCTTCTGTGCGGATGCCTCTGGCGTGATTAAATATATGACCCCAGGCGCGGCGCCCATCGGTTTGGGGGCGGGAGCTTGCGCGGCAATTGCAAGCATTCCGGGCACTTCGGGGCCAGTTGGCAACTGAGTGGTCTCCGGCACTGCTGATTCGACCGCGTGTTCACATCGGTTCTGCCGAGTCACTGCTATACTTGCTTGCTTGCGAATAAAGTTTCAAGTCGAATTGTGCGCCCTGCTGTTCCTTTTCCCAAGGCTCCTTTGGAGTGGCCAGGACTCTCAGGATTTGAGTGCCACGATTAGTAAGCCTTCCGTTTCTACGATTCAAAAACGATTTGAAGCAAGGTATCGAGGCGCCGCGCGGCTGGAAGTTACGTTTCTCGAGCGCTACACGGAGAGTGGGCGGCTGGTGCGCACCGAGGCGGGCAAAGCTTATTTCGAGCGCCCAGGCAAGATGCGCTGGGAGTACGAAGCGCCCGAGCGGAATGTGTTCCTGGTGGACGGAAAGACGGCATGGTTTTATGTTCCAGCCGATCATACGGTTACACGCGTACCCGCAAAGGAGAGCACCGATTGGCGCACGCCCCTGGCCCTGCTAGCCGGGGAAGTGAAGCTTTCGCGGATTTGTATTAAAATAGGATACGATCCGCAAAGGGCCCCGGAAAATTCTGCGGATGTCGTGCTCTACTGTGAGCTGCGTGGTGCGTCTAAAACCAATGACGGTAAGGACGCGGGCCGCAGACCAGGAGCGCGTGAGGCGCAGGATGTGGCTTATCTGGAAGTCGTTGAGAGCTCCGGTGAGCTCGTTCGAGTGCTAGTCAAGGATTCAGGAGGCGTAGGCATCGAGTTTCGTTTCGCAAACTGGCAATTCAATCCCAAGGTCGAGGATTCGTTTTTTCACTTCCAGGTTCCCCGCGGCGTGGCCATTGTAAACGGGGATCTGGGGGCGGCCCAGAAATCAGCAAATCCATAACTCCCCCGTAGGAAAGGCTCCCGTACCAGTCAGGAACGGCCAACCCCCCGGACCCCCTACGCATATCAGGTAGATGAGGTAAACTGAAAGTCTATGAGTGAATTTGTCTGTCGCGTAGCGGATGCCGACGGGCGTGTTTTTTCGCACGTGGAAGCCGCACATACACTGGACGAGGCACGGCAGAAGCTTGCGGATCGCGGGCTCTACGTGTACTCCGTCGAGTCGCGCGGCGGACGCCTGGGAGCGCTGGTTCGCCGCAGAACGGGCCGCCAGGTGGGCGGGTCAGACTTCCTCATCTTGAACCAGCAATTCAATACATTAATCAAGGCGGGGTTGCCGATTTTGAAGGCGCTGGACCTTCTGGCCACACGCGCCACCTCGCCGAAACTCCGGCCCGTCGTAGCGCAGATACGGGACCAAGTGCGGGAAGGGAAGTCGCTGTCCGAAGCGGTGGATCAAGCAGGTGTATTTTCTAAGGTTTACTCGACAGCCATTCTAGCCGGTGAGAAGAGCGGTAATTTGCCAGGGGTGCTGGACTATTACATTGGCTATCAGCGTGTGAGCACCGGCGTGAAAAAGAAAATCATTGCCACGCTGGTTTACCCGACTTTGCTGATTTGCGTGGCCACGGTGATTGTTACGTATCTAGTGACTGGAGTGATTCCGAAGTTTGCGCTGCTTTACAGAGACTTGAATGTGGAGCTTCCGACGCCCACAAAGATCCTGATTGCGCTGACCGTGGATTACCGAATGTATTTTGTGGGACTTGTAGCCGCGATGGCTATTGGCGCGGCAGGAGTCTTTCTGTGGTCGCGGACGGAAGAGGGCGGAACAGCGTTCGACCGGTTCAAGTTTCGCCTGCCGTTGGTCGGGGACACGTTGCTGAAGTTCCAGGTTGCGCAGTTTTGTCGGACGCTCGCAACGCTCTTGACCGGCGGCACGCCGCTCGTGGCCGCCTTGCAAACGGCTACGGAGGCGATTACCAGCAAGCTGCTTCAGGCTACGGTTGGTCAAGCGACAAAGATGGTGCGCGAAGGAGAATCGCTGGCCAGCTCGCTTTCCTCGCAAGGCGTGATGCCGCAAATGGCCGTGGACATGATTGAAGTTGGCGAGTCGAGCGGCGCGATTTCGCCGATGCTGAACAGCGTGGCGGAGTTTTACGAGGAAGAAGTGAATCTGCGCCTCGGCGCGCTGGTTGCCGTGATTGAGCCCGTTTTGCTCATCATCATGGGATTGTTCGTTGCGTTTATTCTGATTTCACTCTATCTGCCAATCTTTTCGTTCTCCATCAACGGGGCAAAGTAGGAGTTATGGCTACAACGGACCAACATGCGAACATCATCGCTGGAGGGACCTCGGCGGCCGAGGAGCTGCAGGAACAGGAATACGCGCGTAAGCTTGCCGAAAGGTACAGATACACGTTCATTGATCTGCGCGACCAGCGCATTGACCCCGAATTGATTCGCACGATTTCCGCTGACCTGATGTTCCGCTATAACTTCGTGCCGTTGGAGACGCATAACAACGTATTGGCCATTGCCGCCGCGGATCCAGGCCAGGTGCAGAGCAGCGACGAACTCCCTTTGCTGTTGGGTAAGAAGCTGCTGATTCGCGTTGCAACCGCCCGCCAAATTGCCGATGTACTGAAGCGCACCGAACAGTCGCAGCGCGTTTTGGAACAAGCGACGGAAGCGTTTGCGCTTCAGGCGTGGAAAGAAGAATAGGAAAGCGAAGAGACCATTTCCGGCGACCGGCTGACGCGGGACAGCACCGCCAGTCCCGTAGTTCGCCTGGTCGAGACAATCATTTTCACGGCGCTTGAGCGCCGCGCCAGCGATATTCACATTGAGGCGCGCGACACAGAAGTGGCCGTGAAGTACCGCATTGACGGCGTCCTGCAGCATGCCATGCAGCCGATTGCCAAGGAACACCATTCCTCGGTGCTTTCGCGCATAAAAGTTTTGAGCGAGCTCGACATTGCCGAACGGCGCGTCCCGCAGGACGGCCGTTTCCGTGTGAAGTACAAGGGGCGTTATATCGACCTGCGCGTCTCTATCATGCCCGCGAGCCATGGGGAGGACGCGGTTCTGCGCGTGCTCGACAAGGAAACGCTTTCCGAGAAATTCGCGAATTTGACGCTGGATGTTGTTGGTTTCTCCGCGGAAGAACTCTATCGTTTCCGCCGCTACATTCATGAGCCGTATGGAATGGTGCTGGTTACAGGGCCGACGGGTTCCGGCAAGACGACGACGCTGTACGCGGCCATCAATGAAATCAAAAGCGACGACGACAAGTTCATAACCATTGAGGATCCGGTCGAATATCAGGTGCGCGGCATCACTCAGATTCCCGTCAATGAGAAAAAAGGCCTGACGTTCGCACGCGGATTGCGGTCTATTTTGCGTCACGACCCGGACAAAATCATGGTTGGCGAAATTCGCGACCAGGAAACCGCGCAAATTGCCATTCAGTCGGCGTTGACCGGCCACCTGGTTTTTACGACCGTCCATGCGAACAACGTGACGGATGTAATCGGACGGTTCGTCAACATGGGCGTCGAACCCTACAACTTCGTTTCCGCCCTCAACTGCATTTTGGCGCAACGCCTGGTGCGCGTCATTTGCCCGAATTGCAAGCGGCCCAAGAAATTCACTCCAGATGATTTGAAAGAGCTTGGCCTCGATCCGGCGGTGTGGAGCAGTGTGGACATTATGGAAGGCGTTGGGTGCCTGGAGTGCTCGGGCACGGGCTACCACGGGCGCACAGCCATTTGCGAATTGATGGACCTGACCGACCGTATCCGCGAAATGATTGTGGACCGCCGCCCCACTTCCGAGATTAAGCGAGCTGCGCGCGAAGAAGGAATGGCCACCTTGCGCGAAAGCGGGCTGGCCAAGATAAGGGCTGGCATGACTTCCATCAAAGAAATTAACAAGGTGACATTCGTCGATGGGTAGCGTTGCAGCGGTTCATCAGGGCATTTACAAGAGTGGGCTTGCGCGCCGCGTGGCACGCTGGCTGGATGCCATCCCGCATCCTCCGGTGGCGATGGAGATTTCGTCGGATCGCGTTGCTGTGGCGAGATGGGGACGTTCTGGGGCACCCGATGCTTTCGCTGTCGAATTATTTCCGCCCGGAGCGGTGGTCCCCTCGGCGGTGGAAACCAACCTGGTGAATTTAGGGGCAGCAAAGAACGCGGTGGCCAAGGCCTGTGAGCGGCTTCGCACGAAGGGTGAAGACGCCGCCTTGATTCTTCCCGATCCCGTGATTCGCGTTTTTGTGCAACACTTTGAGGATTTCCCGCGCTCTTCCGAGGAAGCGATTCCGTTGTTGCGCTGGAAGCTGAAAAAGAGCGTGCCGTTTGAAGCTGACGAAACCATTATTTCGTATTTTCGTCAGGCGCCGCGCGACGCAGGCGTGGACATCGTCACGGCCTTAGCGCGCCTACGGATTATCAAAGAATACGAATCGCTTGCTGAGGGAGTCGGGCTGCAACCGGGCGTGGTTCTGAGCTCGACGCTGGCAGCTCTTTCCATACTTGATGGTAATAGGCCTGTCTTGCTTGCGCGCATTTCCGGCTCTGCCTTGACCACCGCGATCGTGAGATCCGGCGCGCTCTGCGGCTATCGCTGCACGGAGCTTCCGGCGCACGGCGCCAGCCTTACTCCGCAGATGTTGCTCGAGGAGATTTTCCCAGTCGCCGCCTACTATCAGGACACGTGGAATGAGGGGATCGCTTCGGTCCGAATCGCGGGACTGGGCATAAGGCTCGGTGAGTTTTCAGGGCCGCTGGAGCAGGAGTTTCATTGCGAGGTGAAGTCCTTATTGAACTCCGCCCATTCGGAAGGAATCATCAAAGAGGATGCTCGGCAGCTTGCCGAACGTGACCTGGATGGACTTGTTGGCTGGATGTTGCATCGAAATTGAAAGGCTTTCGACGTTTAGGAGCAGGCAGGAATGGAAGTTCGGCTCAACTTGGCGACAAAGCCGCTGGAATCGCACAGGCGTTTCCTGGCGGGTGCGAGCCTTTCTGCCTTCGTGGCCTCGGTGGTTCTTCTTGCCCTCGGGTGGCATGTCTATTCTGTCCGCAAAGCAGCGACCGAGGTCTTTGAGCGAACGGCAAGGTTCAATGACGAGCGTGCCGAGTACGAGGCGAAGCGACGGGAACTGGAGCGGTATTTCAACCAAAAAAGCATTGCGGACATCAAAGATCGTGCTGCCTTCATTAATGGAATCATTGCCGTGCGGAGCTTAAACTGGACGAAAATGTTTATGGACCTGGAGCGCATTTTGCCGGGGGGGGTGCGCATCATCAGCATTGAGCCCAAGCAGGTTTCCGGACACGTGGAGCTGAATTTGACGTTCGGCGCGGCTGGCGATGACGTCAAGCTGCAGTTCATTCGAGCGCTGGAAACCTCCAAGCAATTCTCAGAAGTCGAGATTCATAGCGATGTGCAGCCGACGACGACCGGTCCGATCAACGACCAACGAGTGGTGCAGTTATCTACCTATTATTCCGGGACTTGATGGCACACGATTTCACAAGTCGCAAGCGGGCGATTCTGGGTGGCGTGATTTGCCTGGTAGCGGCAGACTTGGGTTTGGCCGCTTACAGTTATCAGCTTACTTCTCAACCGCTGACTTCTGGGCCGGAAATCACCAGACGGGAAGACACCCTCAGGAAGCTGAAGGCGTCCGTGGCGAGGGCAGAGCAAATCCGCGAGGACATGCCGAATACGCAGCGCGATTGCGAGAAGTTTGAACACATGCTTCTGCCGGCCAGCACCGGTTATTCTTCGCTCTTAGCCGAGCTCGGTGACATTGCCAAGAAAAGTGGTGTCAGTGTGCAGAGCATGGGCTACAAACCGACTCCCGTTCCAGCGCGCGGACTGACTGAAGTGGCTATGGAGTCAACCATTGAAGGTGACTACAAGAACGTCATTCTTTTCCTGAATGGGCTGCAACGTTCCGCCAATATTTATGAAGTAGAGTCTTTGGCGCTGGCCCCGCAAAAGGACAATAATAAAGGGCCCGCCAATGTCATCAAAGTCGGGCTCCATCTCAAGACGTACCTTAGGGCGGGGGCATGAAGCAGAAGCGACAGATCGGCATTCTCTTTATGTTGATCGTGGCCGCTGCCATTGTGTGGGGGTGGAATTTTCGAGAGAAGCGTGTTGTGACGGCTGACGCCAGCCCGAACCTGCAGGACCCACCGCTTGTCGAAGTCACAAATCCACACATTCGCATGGAGCAAATCGAGCGTGCCCGGAGTGCCGAGTACAAAAGTTCAGGGCGCAACCCGTTCAGCCCTGCGGCCGCTCCTGCGCCGCGGGTTGCTCAAAATGCGGAGAATAGATTCCCGAATTACGACCGCCCGCAGCCAAAAACCCCTGATCCTCCTCCGCCACCGCTGACGCTTCCACCGAACGTAAAATTCTACGGCTATGGCGGATTCAGCGGCGCGTCTCGCCGCGCGTTCTTTACGGACGGAGAGGGAGATCCGCAAATCCTAGGTGAAGGCGACGTCTTATTGAAGCGATTCCGCATCAGAAGGATTGGCAATTCGAGCCTCGAGTTTGAAGAAATCTCTACCGGCCGCGTCGGAACGGCGCCGCTCGAGGAACAGGCCGCAGGCCCGCAGCAATGAACGCAAATCGCAAGCGAAATTCGGGTAAGCGTAATGAGCAAGGGTTCGCCCTGTTAGTGGTCATCTTCATAGCCACGATGCTGCTCATCGTGGCCACGATGGCTGCGCCGAACATCAAGACCGAGGGACAGCGCGAAAAAGAGAAGGAGATGATTTGGCGCGGCAAGCAATATACACGCGGCATCAAGCTGTATTACCGGAAACTGGGACGTTTCCCCACCAGCATTGACGATCTGACCAAGCCCAAAATTGGTTCGCTGCGTTTCATGCGCCAGCCTTATAAGGACCCGATGAACCCGCAGGACGGCTCGTGGCGGTTCATTTACGTTGGTCCGGCGGGGCAGCTGATTGGCAGCCTGAAGCCGCAGCCGCAGAATCTTCAATTTGGCCAAGTGCCGGCGGGAATGGGCACACCGGTTGCTTCCATGGCCGGCCCCGGAGCTCCAAACAGTGGTTTCGGATCCGTGCTGGGGCAGGCGATCGGACAAGTCGGCAGTCTCAACCCGCAGGGCCAAACGGGGCCGCAAGGGGGAACGCCCGGCAGCCCGTCTGGAGCCGCGCCGGGGGCCAATCAGCCGACCTCCCCGAATCCTACAGCCGCGACGGGCCCGGCAGTTTCCGCGGATCAGTCAACGGGCGCAGCTGCCGACACGCCCATTCCTACTGACGACCCGCCGACCATCATGGGGGGAAACATTATTGGAGTGGGCAGTAAGATCAACAAAAAGTCGGTAATGGTCTACGACAAGGCCAAAAACTACCGTCTATTTGAATTTATTTGGGACCCGTCGAAGGATTCCTTTGGCATGGGCCAGCCCGGCATGCAGACGGGTACTGGTCTCGGCGGGCAGCCCATCGGTCAGCCGGCAGGGCAGAGTCCGTTTGGGGCGCAGCCAGGCCAGAATCCCCAGAACCAGAACCCGCAACAGAATCCGCAAAATCCGCCGCAGCAGCCCCAGAACCCTCAGCAATAACTTCTGGCCTCTCGCGGCTGCTCGTCTTCTCGGCGCTTCAAACGCCTCTCGTCACCTTCCCTGAACTTCCGTAGAATCATCCTGCTCAGCAAGGCAAACTCTTGGCGCACAATTCCATCTCCGGTCCTTCACCCGTCTATGAAGATTACACGCGCTGCATCCATTGCGGCTTGTGTCTCAACGCTTGCCCCACGTATCGCCTTTGGAATCTCGAAGCGGATTCGCCTCGCGGCCGCATCCAGCAGATGTTCCGCGTTTTTCAGAGCGAGGCGAATAGCCAGGCGCAGCCAGAAGCGCGGATCAGCGACGGATTCGTGGACCACATTGACAAATGCCTTGACTGCCGCGCCTGCGAAACCGCATGCCCCTCCGGTGTCGAGTTCGGAAAGCTGGTCGAGCATGCGCGCGCCCGCATCGAACGCGAGTACGAGCGCTCCTGGTTCGCTCACGTTGTTCGGAACTTCTTTTTCTGTGATTTTCTTTCTGCTTCTCATTTCATTGAAGACGCGGCGCGGGTTTTCCGCTTTTACCAGCGTTCGGGCATGCAGGCTGTCGCGCGAGGGATTGGCATCCTAAAGATGCTTGGATTAGCCGAAAGGGACCGCCTTCTTCCCCCGATTGATCGCGAATTTTTCTTCAACCGCTTTGGCTCGACATTTGCCCCGGTGGGCCCGCGCCGCGCGCGTGTGGCATTTTTCGCGGGCTGCATCGCGAACGTCACCTTCTCCGAGCTGAACGAAGCCACCGTCCGCGTCCTCAGGGCCAATGGCTGTGAAGTTGTCGTTCCCAGGGAACAGTCCTGTTGCGGTGCGCTCTCGGCGCATGCTGGGTATCGCGATGCCGCGCGCGACTTCGCGCGAAAGAATCTGGCGGAGTTTCGGCTCGACGATTTTGACGCTATCGTTACCAATGCCGCCGGTTGCGGTTCCACGTTGAAGGAGTACCACCACCTCTTTTCAGCACGCGAGCCCGAGTATGAACTGGCCAGCGCCTTCGCAGCAAAAACGCGCGACGTCACGGAGTTTCTCGCGGAGCTGGGCTTTACCGCCAAACTCTATCCGCTGCGTCATCGAGTCACCTATCAGGATTCCTGCCATTTGCTGCATGGGCAAAAGATTCGCGAGGCCCCGCGCAGGCTGTTGCGCGCCATTCCCAACCTGGATCTTGTGGAATTGCCGTATTCGGAAATCTGCTGCGGCTCTGCGGGGACGTACAACGTCACGCAAACGGAGGCTTCATTGCAATTGCTGGCGGAGAAAATGCACCACATCCAATCCACCGTCGCGCAAACCATCGTTACCGCCAATCCTGGCTGCATCCTACAGCTTCGCGCCGGAGTAGCTCTCCGCAATACGAATCAGAACGTGCTTCATGTGGTCGAGCTTCTGGACAGGGCATTGAGCAGCGATTGAAGGCGTCCTTCAGGCCAAAGACGGCGTCGCCCTTTCCGCGGCGATGGGGGTTGCCGCGAAAAGGGCGTGCCGTCTTCAGGAGAGAAGATCGTTCTTAGTCAAACCGCTGTGAAAGATCGCATCCAAAGGCAATCAGTTTTCTGGTGGAGGCGCCGGACGGCGGCGCATTCTCCCGGCAGCTCTCGCTCCCGGGTGCCTCTGTGTCACCGTATAGTCGGCAGGCACCGCAAAGAGCGCTGCATCCGGTTCCGCGCGCTGAATGTTTGTCAACGAATAACTAGTCTCCCCGGACCAGGGATCGTTCCGCTTGGTCATCACCACCGTTTGTAAATCGTTGGAATACCAAACCTCGCGAACGATGGTAATTGCCTTCTCGTTTCCGATTTGTCCCGCGGGAATCGTCTTCGTCACTCGGGTTCCTTGCGCCGTCACTCCGGCAAAGGTTTGCGTGCCGAGGTCTTCTCTCTTTAGATTGGAGCTGTTTTCCTCCTGGCGGAGCTCTCCCTTCTCTTTCATCGCCCGGTCCATGGTGCCGTTCATCCGGGCGAAGGGCCTTTCAATCTTTTCCGCGGTCTTCTGCTCCGGATGCAGCATAAAGGTTTCGCGGCCGACTGGATCATTGATGACCACAAACGATTTCGGCTGCTCCGAACTTGCCATAGGACCAAAGCCCGCTAGCGTAATTTCCTTCCGAATCCGTCCCTGGCTGTCGCGGAAAACGTTGGTTTGTGTCTTTCGCGTGATGTGATTGCCGTCCGCGAGCGTTTGTGTGGTCTCCGAAACAGCGACGGCGCTAAATGGGGCGCCGGTCACCACTTTCCCGCCGTGCATCCCGCCGAAGCCGAGCAGCTCCATGCGCTCGCCGAAGGGTGGCGGGAATTCACCTTCAGGACCAGCTTGTATCAAACCTGCCGCCCCGTGAGGCGGGGGAGGGGGCGCCTGCTGCGCTCCCGCACTTCCCGCGTAGAGCACAAGCAAACACCCGAGGAACAAGCTCCGGATTAAATTGCGATTCATTCTTTTCTTCTCCTCTTCTCTCCCGACCCGCAAAAAAATGTTTGTATGCTTCATTCGGGCAGGCGGACGGCCTGAGGCAATCCGTCATTCCCAACAAGCAAATCCACTTGAATCCACTCGCTGGCTCGGTCTTCGTTGACCGGTAAGCCCAGCGTGCCCAGCGTTCCGCGCTGCATGCGAACGCTCAGAATGGCGGAACCGTCTGTCTCTGCCGGCAAGACTCCCGGCAATAAAGTGAAATTGCCCAATTCGTTGTCAGCCACGAGAGACGGGTCAGGGTTGGGGTTCTGATCAGGTAAACCCTGACTCGAAGCCGGTGCACCCGATTTGAAAGCGACATTGTGTGGGTTTTGCTGCGCGTTACGCCACTTCACCCAGCTCACTGCACCCACAAGCACGGCCGCCGCAGCCAAGCCCCACGCGGCAATAACGGCGGTGCGACGCACTCTGGGGGTGCGATACTGCGTGCGAAACTGCTGGCGAAGGCGCATCGCAACGCGTGCGGGAGCATCCAACGTGCCCGTCGCTCGTGCAAGCAAACGCAACTCCATTTGCGTCGCCTCCCAGGAATCGCGGAGCGCCGCACAGCGAGGACAGGAAGCCGCATGAGCCACAGCGGCAGCGCGTTGCGCCTCGCCCAACGAAGCGTCGCGCTCCGCATCCAGTCCGGTTTCCTCAAATTCACTGCACGTCATTTGCACACTTCCTTCATCCAACAAAGCCATTCACTTTGCCGCGCTTGCGTGGGGACGCAGGGTCGCGGGCCGTGGCACGTCGCGCAGGATTTCCAGTCGGGCCATCAGCAAAGCTCTTCCGCGATGCAGCCGTGAGCGAATCGTGCCAATCGGGCAGCCGATCATTTCCGCGGCTTCTTCGTAACTCCGCTCTTCCAGTTCGCATAGCACAACCGCTTCACGAAACTCCGCGGGTAAATCCAGAACTGCGGCCCAAACCTGTTCGACTCGCTCGCGCATTTCCGCCTGAATTGCAGGAGTCGTCGAGTCTAGCAAGACAATTCCTGAGCCCGCGCCGTTTTCGTTTTTCTCTTCCAGTGAAACCTCCCGTTGCGGCGTGCGCTCCAGATGTTTCAGCACGCGGTTGCGCGTCACGCCGTAGAGAAAACCTCCAAGAGTGCCGCGCGCCGGGTCGTACTTCTTCGGGTCTCGCATCAGCGTCATGAAAACGTCCTGCACGATTTCCTCGGCCGCCCAGGCGTTACCGCTCATCCGCAGCGCAAAGCGATACAGCGCCGCCTGATGACGCCGGTAGAGAAGCGTAAACGCTTCCTCGTCGCCTTTTCCGGCGCGCCGGAGCAGCACGTCGTCTCTTTCCTGGTCCGCGATGCGCATCTCTCCTGAATGTAAGACGCTTTATCCGGCTCTAGATGTACATTCCCGCGACACGAACAATAAGTTCCCGTGCATCCAAGCCCGGCCCAAACCTGGAAGTTGTTGATGTCACAATAAGTTAGCGCCAAGCCATGCCCGCATGTAAGAGCGGAGTTGCAAGCGCAATGCCCGCCGGCCGTTCAGAGTTGTATAGAGTTGTGTAGTAGCACCCTGGGTCGTGGTGGTATAGAATGCCGCCGTTTTAACGCCTATGGCACGACGCAGATTGTTGTTGTATCCGCGGAAGCAGCTGGACATTCGCTGGCCCGACCTTGCGGCTGCGATGCTGGGGTGTCTTTTCCCGGGCGACGCGACGAAATCCGAATCGCAAATCTGCCGCACATTTGCTCCGAACCGGCCGGTGCTGGTTACGTTTGCCGTGCGCGCTGGATTCGATCTTTTCCTGAAAGCGCAAAGATGGCCCGCTGGCAGCGAAATCTTGATGTCAGCCCTCACGATTCGCGAAATGGCCGACATCGCTCGGAAACATGGATTGGTTCCAGTTCCGCTGGATTTGAATCTGGCAAAACTTGCTCCAGAAGTCTCGGCCATAGAAGCCGCGATTACGCCGAGAACGCGCGCCATCGTGATAGCACATCTTTTCGGAAGCCGTGTGGAGATGGGCCCTTTCGTTACTGTCGCCAAGCGCCATGGACTTTTGGTTCTTGAGGATTGCGCGCAGGGCTTCACCGGAATGGACTACACCGGCCATCCGGAGACGGATGCGGCGATGTTCAGCTTCGGCTCCATCAAGACGGCTACGGCGCTCGCTGGTGCGGTGATCGTCCTCAAAGATACGCAGCTTCTGAACAAGATGCGTTCGTTGCAGCGCGAATATCCCGTGCAGTCGCACGGGGAGTATTTTCATATGGCGTTCACGCATGTTCTCGTGAAGCTGTTTACGATTCCTTTGCTCTATGGGCTTTTCTACCGCGCATGTATGTGGTTGGAAAAAGATTTTGACCAGGTGATTAACGCGGTGCGGAACCTTCCGCCGGACGATGAGGAAGAGGATCTGGCGCTCATTCGAAAGCAGCCTTCGGCTCCGCTTCTTGGCCTCTTGCTAAGGCGGCTCCGGACATTCAGCACGCAGCGATTGCGCGAACGCAGGGAAGTGGGAAGGCAATTCGCGCGTGGTTTGCCGTCCGGCCTGACCGTCCTCGGCACGGAAGCGCCTTTCCATAGCTACTGGGTCTTTCCAGTGCTTGTGGAAGCCCCAGAGCGATTCGCGGCTGCTCTGCGCAAGTACGGATTTGACGCCACGACCGCAGGCTCCGCCCTTTCGGTGATTGCGCCTCCGCCCGATGGAAAGTTCTCCGCGCCCGAGAGTCTGCGCGCCGCCCACCGCAAATTACTGTATCTTCCGGTTTATCCCGAAGTGCCCACGCGGGCGCGGGCGCGACTCCAAAGCGCGCTCCACGAAAT
>Ga0126370_10000447_pt1 | contig 16976 bp, 16 predicted proteins | sample PanSoiMetaPlot_3_FD_92586 | JGI IMG/M metagenome (GOLD analysis project Ga0126370, IMG submission 92586) | Tropical forest soil microbial communities from Panama - MetaG Plot_3 | ecosystem: Environmental > Terrestrial > Soil > Tropical forest > Bulk soil | place: Panama | collected 2016-02-17 | reverse complement strand
GGCGCGCTCGCCGACATGTTCAGTAAAACGCGGCTGATTGCGCTCTGCATGTTCATTGTCGGCATCGCCACGCTCGCGTGCGGACTCGCGACCAATTTTGAAACACTCATGATTTTGCGCATCATCGCTGGCATGACCGCTGGCGGCATATTTCCGATTGCGTTCGCAGTCGCCGGCGACCGGGTCCCGGTAGCACAGCGCCAGGTCGCGTTCGGCAAACTGCTGTTTGCGGCCATGAGCGGCAATCTGCTGGGCGCCTCGGCTGCCGGCGTCATCGGCGATCTGATCGGCTGGCGCGGCGTGTTCTACGCGACGGGCGCCATCAATTTGGTCGCGCTTGCATTTGCGATTCCCGGTTTTCGGGGCATGGGCGAGAAGGCCGGCCGCTTCGATCCCTCGACTCTCATCCCGAACTATCGCGCCATCTTCCGCAATCCCATGGCGAAATACTGCTTCGGCGCGGTATTTGTGGAAGCAATTTTCCTCTTTGGTGTGTTTCCGTATATGGCCACCATGCTGCATACCGAAGGTGTAACCAGCGCCTCAATCGCTGGCATTGTGATTGCCGGTTTCGGCATAGGCGGCATCATTTATACCGTCTCGGTTTCGTGGCTGCTCGCGCACATCGGCGAGAAATGGCTGATGGCGAGCGGCGGCATGGTCATGGCATTTTGCCTGATCGTGATCGCGTCACGCGCGCCGTGGCCGGTGGAGTTCGCCAATTTCATTCTGCTCGGGTTCGGCTTCTACATGCTGCATGGCTGTATCCAGGTCTATGTCACAGAGCTTGCGCCATCGGCGCGCGGTTCAGCGATGGCCGGACACTCGTTTTTCTTTTTTCTCGGTCAGGCAGCAGGGCCCGTGGTGTATGGGCTGGGCCTTTCCAGCGGCCTCGGGATCATTCCGGTGCTGCTCACCGGCGCGGTCATGCTGACGGTGACGGGCTGGGTCTGCGCCCTGCAACTGCATCATCGGCAGGCGACCGCGGTCTAACCGCGGCCACGATAGGGCGCGACGCCTTGGTCGGGCACCCAGACATCCTTCGGCAATTTTCCAGTCTGCCAGAACACGTCGATCGGTATCCCGCCGCGTGGATACCAGTAGCCGCCGATGCGCAACCACTTCGGTTTGAGAAATGCTGCGAGTTTCTTGCCGATGGCGACGGTGCAGTCCTCGTGGAAAGCACCGTAGTTGCGAAAACTATTGAGATAAAGCTTGAGGGATTTTGACTCGACCAGAAACTGCGCGGGCAGATAGTCGATTACCAGATGTGCGAAATCAGGTTGCCCGGTGATAGGGCAGAGTGTGGTGAATTCTGGAGCGGTGAACCGCGCAATATAGTTTGTGCCGGTATGCGGATTTGGCACGCGATCGAGCACCGCCTTGTCCGGTGAGGCGGGTATCGAGGCCGGGCGGCCGAGCTGCAATCCTTTTTTCGCCATCGGCATTTTTCGCATGTTTGCGCCCCATTGGATGCCCCGTTCGCACGGGGCATGACAAGGGGGTTGTCGATACTGTAGAAGCGCCGGAACAAGCAGCGCCGGACACTCCCATGACCGCAATCACCGACATCATCGGCCGGGAAATCCTTGATAGCCGCGGCAACCCGACCGTGGAGGTCGATGTTATCCTGGAAGATGGCGCCAAAGGCCGCGCCGCCGTACCTTCCGGCGCGTCCACGGGCGCGCACGAAGCAGTCGAACTCCGCGACGCCGATAAGGCACGGTATGGCGGCAAAGGCGTTCGCAAGGCGGTTGATGCCGTCAACGGCGAAATCTACGACGCACTTGGCGGCATGGACGCCGAGGCGCAGACAAAGATCGATGAGACGCTGATTACGCTCGACGGCACGCCGAATAAAAGTCGTTTAGGTGCGAACGCAATTCTAGGCGTTTCGCTGGCCGTTGCCAAAGCGGCCGCGGCTGCGAAAAACGAGCCTCTCTATCGATACGTTGGCGGGCCTGCCGCGCGGACATTGCCGGTGCCAATGATGAATATCGTCAACGGCGGCGTGCATGCCGACAATCCGATCGACTTCCAGGAATTCATGATCGTGCCGCTCGGTGCGCCGACCTTTGCGGAGGCCCTGCGCGCGGGCGCCGAGATCTTTCATACGCTGAAGGGTCAGCTTCATGCGGCGAAGCTCAACACCAATGTCGGAGACGAGGGCGGATTTGCCCCTAATCTGAAATCGGCAGAGGCGGCGCTCGATTTTATCATGCAGGCGATTTTCAAAGCGGGTTACAAACCCGGTGAAGACGTCATGTTGGCGCTCGACTGCGCTGCGACGGAATTCTTCAAGGACGGCGTCTATACATACGAAGGCGAGGGAAAGAAGCGCTCGAGGCAGGACCAGGTCAAATATCTTGGAGAGCTGATTGAGCGCTATCCGATCGTCTCGATCGAAGACGGCATGGCCGAAGACGATTGGGAGGGCTGGAAAAGTCTGACCGACCATATCGGAAACAAATGCCAACTCATCGGTGACGATCTCTTTGTGACCAATGTCGCGCGGCTGGCGAGGGGCATCAGAGACGGCGTGGCGAATTCAATTCTCGTTAAAGTCAACCAGATCGGAACTCTTACAGAGACGTTGGCCGCGGTCGAGATGGCCCACAAGGCAGGCTACACGGCCGTCATGTCACACCGTTCCGGCGAGACAGAGGATTCCACGATTGCAGATTTGGCGGTCGCAACCAATTGCGGACAAATCAAAACCGGCTCGCTGGCGCGCTCAGATCGCACAGCAAAATACAACCAGTTACTGCGCATCGAGGAGGAACTTGGGCAACAAGCAAGATATGCCGGCCGTGACGCCTTGAAATCGCGGCGATAATGTCTACGGCATTTCACATCTTGCGTTTGGTTGCCAGTCGCCGCAAATTGCACCGCAATTGAAACGAGAGTTCGTTCAATGGATCAGAGTACAACTCTCTCTGCCTATGACCGCCGCCGAGCCGCCGGCCGCCTAGCCAGTTTCATAGTGGAGTCAGTCGACAGCGCACGCGCTGTTGAAAAACCATTTTTTCATCTCGAATTCGACCGGGTCTTCCCCGACGATATTTATTCGCAAATTTTGGCGCTAATGCCTGAGTCCGCCGACTACCGGCCGATGCACGGGCGAAGCAAAGGTCACGACCTTGATGACGGCACTCATACGCGGGTGAAGATTGATCTGTTCCCGGAATACATCCGTAACCTGCCAGCGGAAAAGCGCGCGTTGTGGGATGTGGTTGGTCGCGCGCTTTGCTCGGAACCGGTCAAGCAAGCCTTTGTGCGGCGGCTGGCTCCCGGTCTTTCGAAGCGTTTCGGAGAGAGTTTCGCCAGAGTCGGCATGTATCCGATCCCGATCCTCACGCGTGACATCCCCGGTTATCTGATTACGCCGCACACCGACACGCGTTGGAAAGGGATCACGGTCCAGCTTTATCTACCCAAGGACGATGCCAATACCGACATCGGCACGATTTTTCATGAAAAACTTGCCGATGGATCAATGCCGAAGGTCACGCAGATGCGCTTCGCCCCTAATACCGGATATGCGTTTGCGGTCGGCAACGATACCTGGCACTCCGCCGATGCCGTTCATAATCGCGTCAAGACACGCGACTCGATCTTGCTGACGTATTTCGTGGACCAAGGCGTGTTGAAGGTTCTGCGCAACCGCGCAAAACGGCTCGGCAATTTTGTCGGCAACGAAATTCGTTACCGCTTTTAGTCCGAGGCAGCGAGACCTCGTCGACTATTGCGTGCGCGTGCGATGCTTTCTGTGGTGCGTGTTGTTCGCGGAACGAGAAGCAGCGACCGGGTAGGGGTTTGGGTTGCACCAGCCCCGGTTGCCGGCAAGGACGTTCGGCCGGCAGGCTTCAAGCGATTGATACTCGCAATCCCACTGCATGTCGCCGTCGCCCATTGAGATGACCGCACACCAAGGGGCTCCATAATAATCCGCTGTAGCTGGCTGGAGGCCAAAGGCCATACCGGCAAGTACCGCCGCAGCCGTGAGAATCACCCGGATCATCTCCAACCTCCGCGTCTGTAGTGGTAATAACACCGGTCAACCCGTCGGAATTTCCGTCCTTCCGGACTAATTAAACCCAGGAAAAACGACGAGAACGTCGCAAACTTAAAGGCGCTTTAACGGGCATGGCCCATTTTGGCCGCCATGGTCACTCACCGGCGCCGCCGCACGATCTTGACTGTTCTCGGCCTTTATATTTTTGCCGCTTTATTCATTGGCTATTTCTGGGTCAACGCATTTACCGGCAACCATGGCCTGCGTGCCCAGCAAGACCTTGAACAGCAGCTCGCGGCAATGAATGACGAGCTCAGGCAGGTTAAGGCCGAACGCGCCCTCTGGGAACGCAGGGTATCGCTGCTGCGCGCCGACCGGATTGACCCGGACATGCTCGACGAACGCGCTCGTGCGCTTGTCGGATATGCCGATCCGCGCGATCTGACCTTGCTGCTGCGTCCCCACTAACGGCCCGCGGGTGAGGGGCCGCGCTAGCTAGCGGTCGGATTGAAATTTTCCGCCAATTTCGTGGCGTTTTGCGCAATTCCGTGTGACTGCGTTACGCTTCCGCCGCCGGGCGATTTAAGCTATTGGATTTTGGAAAGCCTACCGGCGTTCCGTCACAATCGCCGGACGTTTTCGCAGGGAGCACTAATGGCGGTCGCCCAAAAAGTTCAGAGCGCCGACGCCAAATCCGTCGCCGACTTCACCAAGGAGCAGGAACTTTCCGCCTATCGGACCATGCTGACCATCCGCCGTTTCGAGGAAAAGGCGGGGCAGATGTATGGCATGGGACTGATTGGAGGCTTCTGCCATCTGTATATCGGCCAGGAAGCCGTAGTCGTCGGCATGCAGATGGTCCTCAAGGAGGGTGACCAGGTCATCACCGGCTACCGCGATCATGGCCATATGATCGCGACCGGCATGGACCCGAAGGGTGTGATGGCCGAACTTACTGGCCGCGCCCATGGCTATTCCAAAGGCAAAGGCGGCTCCATGCACATGTTCAGCGTGGAGAAGGGCTTCTATGGCGGCCACGGCATCGTCGCTGCACAAGCTCCATTAGGAACCGGACTGGCTTTCGCCAATCGCTACCGTGGCAACAAAAATCTCAGTGTCACCTATTTTGGCGATGGGGCTGCCAACCAGGGTCAGGTTTATGAAAGCTTCAATATGGCCGAACTCTGGAAGCTGCCGGTGATCTATGTGATCGAGAATAATCGGTATGCCATGGGCACCTCGATTTCGCGCTCCTCAGCTGAAGTCAACCTGTCTCGCCGCGGGCTATCATTCAACATTCCCGGCGATCAGGTGGACGGCATGGACGTTCGCGCGGTCAAAGCCGCAGGCGAGAAAGCGGCCGAATGGTGCCGATCTGGGAAAGGTCCATACATTCTTGAAATGCTCACCTATCGGTATCGCGGACATTCCATGTCCGATCCGGCCAAGTACCGCACGCGCGAAGAGGTCGACGAAGTGCGTACGCATCATGACCCGATCGATATGGCGCGCCAACGCATATTGGACAAGAAATTCGCCAGCGAAGATGCGCTCAAGAAGGTCGATGGCGAAGTACGTGATCTGATCAACCAGGCAGCGGAGTTTGCTACTCACGATCCGGAGCCGGATGTGTCAGAACTTTATACGGATGTGTATCGCTGATCCTGTTGCCTGGAAAAAATAGTTGCGCCATGCCGACCGAAGTACTCATGCCCGCGCTCTCGCCCACGATGGAGAAGGGCAATCTCGCCAAATGGCTCAAGAAAGAGGGCGACACGATCAAGTCGGGCGATGTCATCGCTGAAATCGAGACCGACAAGGCTACGATGGAGGTCGAAGCGGCGGACGAGGGTACACTTGGAAAAATTCTCGTGCCCGAAGGAACGGCCGATGTTGCCGTCAATACGCCCATCGCCGTGATCCTCGGCGAAGGCGAGGACAAGGCAGCAATCAAAGCGACAAAGCCAGCGCAACAACAGAAGGCCGCCGAGTCTGCGCCGCCCGCGGCAGTCCAGAAACAGGATGCGAAGGCTAAGGAAGCGCCGGCACCCAAGTCAAAAGCGCCCGACGCCCCGGCGCCGCAGCCGGCAAACGACCCCGACATTCCCGAAGGCACCGAAATGGTCACCATGACCATGCGCGAGGCTTTGCGCGATGCGATGGCCGAGGAGATGCGGCGCGACAAGGACGTCTTCGTAATGGGTGAAGAAGTCGCCGAGTATCAGGGCGCATACAAAGTCACGCAAGGCCTTTTGCAGGAATTTGGCGCTGGGCGTGTGATCGACACGCCGATCACGGAGCATGGCTTTGCCGGCCTCGGCATCGGGGCGGCGCTCGCCGGTCTCAAGCCGATCGTTGAATTTATGACCTTCAATTTTGCCATGCAGGCGATGGACCAGTTGATCAATTCGGCTGCGAAGACGCTGTACATGTCCGGCGGGCAGATGGGCTGCCAGATTGTCTTCCGCGGACCCAATGGCGCGGCAGCGCGGGTCGCCGCGCAACACAGCCAGGATTATTCGGCCTGGTACTCGCACGTCCCGGGCCTGAAGGTAATCGCCCCGTCGACGGCGGCCGATGCCAAGGGCTTGCTAAAGGCCGCGATCCGCGATCTTAATCCGGTGATTTTTCTCGAGAACGAAATCCTCTATGGCCATTCCTCGCCGGTGCCAAAACTCGAGGATTTTGTCTTGCCGATCGGCAAGGCGAAGATTGCGCGCGCCGGCAAGGACATAACCATCATCTCCTGGTCGATGGGCATGAGCTACGCCCTTAAGGCTGCCGAAGAGCTGGCCAATGACGGAATTGATGCGGAGGTGATTGATCTGCGGACTCTCAAGCCCATGGATACTGATACGATTGTCAGCTCGGTGCAGAAGACGGGACGTGCCGTGACGGTGGAGGAAGGATGGCAACAATCCGGAGTCGGCGCTGAAGTTGCCGCGCGTATTATGGAGCGCGCGTTCGACTATCTTGATGCGCCGGTTGCACGCGTGTCCGGAAAAGACGTGCCGATGCCGTACGCCGCCAATCTTGAAAAATTGGCGTTGCCCTCGGTCGCCGAAGTCGTCGAGGCGGCCAAAGCCGTTTGTTATCGGTAGGCTCGGCGATGCCCACCAATATTCTCATGCCGGCGCTGTCGCCTACGATGGAGAAGGGCAATCTTGCGCGTTGGCTGAAGAAGGAAGGCGACAAGATCAAATCGGGCGATGTGATCGCCGAGATCGAGACCGACAAAGCGACCATGGAATATGAGGCGGTCGACGATGGCACGCTCGCCAAGATTGTCGTCCCGGAAGGCACGCACGACGTTGCGGTCAATTCGGTTATCGCCGTGCTTGCGGGCGAAGGTGAGGATGTAAAAGCGGCGGCAGGGTCGGCGAAAAGCGCGCCGCAAACTGCGCCGCAAGCTATGCAGCAGGTGGCTGCAAAGCCGGCATCCGCGCCGGCGCCAAAGCCTGCCGCTCAAAAACCCGTTCCGACTGCTGCCCCAGGCGCGCCCAAGGCCGCCTCAGCGCCGTCAGTGCAACCAGCGCAAGGCGCAAATCGTATTTTCTCCTCGCCACTCGCGCGCCGCCTTGCTCGAGAGGCCAATATCGATCTCAACCGCGTCCAAGGGTCCGGGCCGCATGGCCGGATCATCGCGCGCGATATCGAGCAGGCAAAATCCGGCACGGGTTTGCGTGCACCGGCTGGTGCGCCTGCGGCGCCGGCCGCAATCGCGCCGACGATGTCCGACGCACAGATTTTGTCGCTCTACGAGGATGGCTCGTACGAACTGGTGCCGCATGACGGCATGCGGCGCACTATCGCACAGCGGCTCACCGCCTCGGTGCAAACCATTCCACATTTCTACGAGACCCTGGATTGCGACATCGGTCGCCTGATGGCCGCGCGCGAGGAGATCAATGCCGCCGCGCCCAAGAACAAGGATGGCAAACCCGCCTACAAACTTTCAGTCAATGATTTTGTCATCAAAGCGCTCGCACTCGCCCTCCAACGTGTTCCCGATGCCAACGTCAGTTGGACCGAGGGCGGCATGCTCAAGCACAAGCATTCCGATATTGGGGTAGCCGTTGCTCTCCCCGCCGGACTGATTACGCCGATTGTTCGCAACGCCGAAACCAAATCTTTGTCGGCAATATCCAACGAAATGCGCGACCTCGCGGCACGTGCGCGCGCACGTAAGTTAAAGCCGCAAGAATATCAGGGTGGCACGTCGTCGGTGTCCAACCTCGGCATGTACGGCGTCAAGGATTTCACGGCCGTGATCAATCCGCCGCAATCGACCATCTTGGCGGTCGGCACTGGCGAAGAACGTGCTGTTGTGCGCAACGGCAAGATCGAGGCCGCCACCATTATGAGCGTGACGTTATCCTGCGATCATCGTGCTGTGGATGGTGCGCTCGGGGCAGAGCTTATTAGTGCGTTCAAAACCTTGATCGAAAATCCGGTGATGATGGTGGTGTAGTGCATGCCACTTGTGCGTATTGACCTACGCAAAGGAAAGCCGGCCGCCTACAAAAAGGCGATTGGCGATGGCGTCTACCGCGCGATGCGCGAGACTTTCACCGTGCCGGACGAAGACCGCTTCATGGTCGTGACCGAGCATGATGAAGACCAATTTTTCTACAGCAAGACTTATTTGGATATCGATCGGACCGATAACTTGGTCATCATCCAGATCACCGTCACCAACTCGCGCAACGTCGATCAGAAGAAGGCTTTGTTTGCCCGCATCGTTGAACTCCTTGCTGAGCAGCCGGGCGTGCGGCCACAGGACGTGTTCGTCAATCTCCTTGAGGTCGGCAAGGAGAATTGGTCCTTCGGCAACGGCATCGCCCAGTACGTGGCTTAAGTGACAGCTTTAAGTCCCTTTCGGCGCATCCGCTGGCGTCAGCCCTCGCGCCTTAAACACTGCAGCAGCTTCCGGTGTATGCAGGAATTTGATGACTGCATTCGCCCCGTCGGCGTGCTGACTGCCGGCAGCCACCCCGGCCGAATAGACCGTGATGTTGTTGAGATCGCCCGGTGGCGGTCCGACGATGTCGATACCGGCGACCGACATGACTTCAGGTCCTTGTTGGACAGCAAGTTCGGCTTCGCCGTCAGCGACAAGATTGGCTGAATTCCCGCTGGGCGGAGGATGCTTTGTCTTCGCCTTCACCTGGTCCGCTATGCCCATGCGCTCCAGCGCCTTGGCAAAGTAGACACCGCTGGCACCGCCCGCGGCCGGATCAGAGTAAGCAATCGTTTTTGCGTTGAGCAGGGTTTGTTTAAAGGCCTCGGCCGTGGAGATGTCAGGCCTAGGCGCGCCCTTCTTGACGACGACAGCCATGCCTGAACTTGCGAAATTTGCATCGGGACCTTCACTCGCTTTGCCGTCCTTGGTGAGCGCATCGAGACCTTGCTTGGTGAGGATCATCAGGTCGGCGGTTTCACCAGCCTGGACCCGCTTGACCAAAATGGCCGCGGTTGCCCAGGTGATGTTGAGCTTGTGGCCGGTGGATTGTTCGAATTTCGGAGCCAACTCCTCCAACGCCGCCTGAACGCCAATGGTGCTGAAGACCTTGACCTCCGCGGCCGAGACGAAGCCCGCTTGCGCGATTAGAAAGACTGCGATAGCCGCAAGGCGGCCCAGTGTTCTGCTCATGACGTCTCCCCAGGTGTTATGGCGGCCATTACATGATTAATCTGAGCTACATTCAATCGGGGTTGTGGCGGAGGCGGACGAGCGCATGGCTGATACGATTTTTGATGTTCTGATCATCGGTTCCGGTCCTGGCGGCTATGTGACTGCCATTCGCGCGGCCCAGCTTGGGTTCAAGACGGCAATCGTCGAGCGTGATTATCTCGGCGGCATTTGTCTGAACTGGGGCTGCATTCCAACCAAGGCACTTTTGCGTTCGGCGGAAATATTCCACTACCTGCAGCACGCCAAGGACTATGGCTTGAAGGCCGACAACGTCGGATACGACCCCAAGGCCGTAGTGCATCGCTCGCGTGCCGTATCGAAACGCCTGAATGATGGCGTCGGCTTCTTGATGAAGAAGAACAAGGTGTCGATCATCTGGGGCGAAGCCTCGATCGACGCGCCGGGCAAGATCACCGTGAAGGCTTCCAAAAGCGAGGGCCCTAAGGGCGCGCTTGGTCCCGGACAGTACCAGGCCAAGCACATCATTGTCGCGACCGGCGCACGTCCACGCGTGCTCCCCGGAATTGAACCGGACAAGAAGCTTGTTTGGACCTATTTCGAAGCGATGGTGCCGGACCGGGTACCGAAATCGCTATTGGTCATCGGCTCAGGAGCAATCGGAATCGAGTTCGCCTCGTTCTTCCGCACGCTTGGCTCGGAGGTAACTGTCGTCGAAGTCCTGCCGCAGATCTTGCCGGTCGAGGACCAGGAGATTCAAGCCTTTGCGCGCAAGAGCTTCGAAAAGCAGGGCATCAAGATTCATACAAACGCAAAAGTGACCAAGCTCGACAAAAAAGGCGACAGCGTCACTGCAACCATCGAAGAGGGTGGGAAGTCGCAAACCATCACGGTTGAGCGCGTAATCTCCGCCGTCGGCGTCGTTGGTAACATCGAAAATCTCGGTCTGGAGAAGCTTGGAGTGAAAACAGATCGCGGGATTATTGTTGTCGACCGATTCAACAAAACCAGCATCCCCGGTATTTACGCTATCGGTGACGTTTCCGGCCCGCCTATGCTCGCGCACAAGGCCGAGCATGAAGGCGTTGTTTGCATCGAGGCGATCAAGGGTCTTAATCCTCACCCCATGAACAAGTTGATGATTCCGGGCTGCACGTATTGCTCGCCGCAGGTCGCTTCGGTTGGTCTAACTGAACAGGCGGCCAAGGAGAAAAAACTCGATATTCGTGTCGGTCGCTTTCCCTTCGTGGGTAACGGCAAAGCGATCGCGCTCGGCGAAGATCAGGGCCTCGTGAAAGTGATCTTCGACAAAAAGACTGGTCAGCTGCTCGGCGCACACATGGTCGGCGCGGAAGTGACCGAGCTGATCCAAGGTTATGTCGTCGCCATGAATCTCGAAACGACAGAAGAAGAGCTGATGCACACCATCTTCCCGCATCCGACTCTATCGGAAATGATGAAAGAAGCCGTGCTCGACGCCTACGGCCGCGTATTGAACATGTGAATGTCTAACAGCGCGAACGGAGTGAACAATGGCTAGATTCGCGAACATTCTTGAAACTGTGGGCCGCACACCAGTGGTGCGGATCAACAGGATCGCGCCGAAAGGCATCAACCTCTTCGTCAAAATCGAGGCGTTCAACCCGCTCGGATCGGTCAAGGACCGGCTGGCACTCGGCGTCATCGAGGCTGCGGAAAAATCCGGCGAACTCAAACCCGGGCAGACCGTGATCGAGGCGACATCTGGCAATACCGGAATCGGTCTTGCGATGGTTTGCGCAGCGAAAGGTTATCCACTCGTGGTCACGATGGCGGAAACGTTCAGCGTCGAGCGCCGCAAACTGATGCGTTTTCTCGGCGCCAAGGTCGTTCTTACGCCCGCCGGCGAGCGCGGATTGGGCATGGTGAACAAGGCGATTGAACTTGCAAAGACCCACGGATGGTTTCTCACCCGCCAGTTCGAAAATGAGGCCAATCCCGACATGCATTCGCGTACGACCGCGCGTGAGATCGTCGATGACTTCAAAGGAGAGAAGCTCGACTACTGGGTGACAGGATTTGGTACCGGTGGAACGCTTAAGGGTGTTGCCCGGGTCTTGGCGAAAGAGAGGCCCGATACAAAGATCATCGTCTGCGAGCCGGCCGACGCGCCGATGCTCTCGAGCGGAACCAAGCAGGAGCGTAACCCCGATGGCTCGCCGGCCAAGGCCAATCCGGCGTTCAAGCCTCATCCGATGCAGGGCTGGAGTCCCGATTTCATTCCGAAGATCACGGGTGATGCAGTCGACATGGGAGTCATCAACCGCATCATCACTGTATCCGGTCCCGATGCGATGAAGTGGAGCCGCGAGCTTGCGCAAAAGGAAGGCATCTTTGTCGGCATCACTGCCGGAGCGACCTTTGCGGGCGCGCTGGAGGTCTGCAAGAGCGCAGCGCCGGGGTCGACGGTGCTGTGCATGCTGCCAGATACCGGCGAACGATATCTTTCTACACCACTGTTCGCCGATATCGGGGTCGATATGAACGAGGACGAATTGAAGATTTCAAATTCGACCGCGAACCATCGGATGCCGCCAAAGGCTGCAGCGTGAGATTGTCCGTTGTGTTATTTGTTGTACTTTCGCCAGACCGCGCCGGCGACGTTTGAATAGTCGTCGGTCCAGATGCGAACCTCAGGGTTGGGCGGCGTCAGAACCCAGAACGTATCGTGGGCCAACGCGCCGATGTCGCTTTCATTCTCCGCGGAGATCGCTACGTCGGAGCTAAAAATATAGTTTGCGTCGTCGGTCTCCTCGCTGTCTCTGCTCCAGATCCAGGTCTTAAGCGCGTTGGCCGCGGCAATGCCTTCGACCACACTGCGCAATTCAAGGTGTCGGTTCGAAATATGCATGACTACGACGCCTTGCGGCGCGAGCTTGGATTTGTAGATCGCCATTGCTTCGGCCGTTGCCAGATGCACGGGAATTGCATCTGAGGAGTATGCGTCGACGATGATGAGATCGTAAGTATGGTCGGCCTCCCGCGCGAATGTCAGGCGCGCATCGCCGAGTACGATTGGCAGGTTCGGCGCGCAGGAGGATAAAAAAGTGAAGCGCTCGGGGTCGCGCGCGATGGCGATTATCGTCGGGTCAATCTCGAAGAAACGCCAGGTTTCGCCGGGGCCGATCCGGCAAGCGAGTGACCCGGAGCCCAGTCCGATCACGGCTACACGCAGGGGCGCGCCCTTGCGCGTCCGCACCGCTTCGATGACCTGGTTCATCGCGGATTTATCGTGGTAATACGTGATCGGCTGTGGTCGGTCGGTGACAGGCTCGCCATCCTCGGTTTCGATCCTTTGCGCGCCATGGATGGTCGATCCGTTTTTGAGGACGCGGAACCGCCCGTCATCACTCTCGTAGATTTTGTGAACGCCGAAAAAGCTGCGCAGCGTTTTAATGTTGGTTTCGTCGACTGGAAACAGCCAGATCGCTGCGAAGGCCAGCGCGACGGCGAATGCCGATTTTGGCGGATCGCGCATCAGAGCAAGTGAAGCCGCTGACAATATCAGCACGATGATAGTCAGCAGGTGGTTCGTTTCGTCGAAAACAAAGCCGTCATAGCTCAAGTAAGCCAGGAAAATTGCGACGCCGACAGCAACCGGCCAGAACCAGTCATTCACAACTTCGCCAAGCGGAGACGGCAACGGCGATCGACAAGTGTGTTTGCCAAACGGACGGCACAGCACCGCGAGTACGGCAAGGATTGGGTACTCGGCGACCCAGGAGAATGCGTATGGCGCGATCAATCCCGAAAACAGTCCGCCGATCATCCCGCCAAAAGACAGCGCAACATAAAACGTCGTCAAATGCTGCGCTGCCGGTCGGGTGCGAGCGAGTTCTCCATGACAGGCGAGAGCGATGATGAAAAAGGCCAGGAGGTGCCCGCCGAGGTTTAATAACAGGCCCAGCCGTATCGAAAAGACCACCAACGCCACGATGCCGGCGATTGCGAATGGCTGGAGCAGCAAAGCAATCCTGTGAGCGATGAGTTGCCGGCGCTGGAATACCAGGACCCAGGTGAGCAGATATAACGCTAGCGGTATGACCCACAGTAGCGGCGCGGCCGCGACGTCCGTCGAGATGTAGGCGGTGACCGCAACAAGCAATCCCGACGGAACTGCCGCAATGAAAACCCATCGGCCGATCGTCGGCCAGCTCGGTTTGGGTTCGGGCTTGCTGTCTTCTTGTATCCCGGCGCTCTGGACGGGCGCGCGCAGCATCAACAAGCCGGAACCCGCGATCAGCACGATCAGCAAGACGAAACCAACGCTCCACAACCGGCTCTGTGCGTGAAGTGTGAAAACCGGCTCGAACAACACCGGGTATGACAGCAAAGCGAGGAAGCTACCGACATTGGAAGCGGCATAGAGAAAATAAGGATCGTGCGCATCGTGGTGCTGCGTGCGGGCAAACCATGCTTGCAACAGTGGATTATTGGCGGCGAGCGCGAAGAAGGGCAGACCAATCGAAACGGCGAACAAGCCAAGCAGCCAAAATGGCGCGGAAGCCGTACCGGGCGGGTCCGCCCAACCGCGCGCTATTGCCAATGGCAGCGTCAACGCCGCTGCAAGCAAAAGAATGAGGTGAATGCCGACCGCCGTATATCTGTTGCGCAGGCTCGCGAGCACGTGGGCATACGCATAACCGGCAAGCAGCATCGACTGAAAGAAGACCATTGCCACCGACCAGACCGATGGCGAACCTCCGAGTTGCGGCAGCACCATCCGGGTGAACATCGGCTGCACGCCGAACAGCAAAGCCGCGCTGAGAAAAACGGCGGCAGTGTAGACCCCGAGAATCACAGCATGAGTGCGTGCATTCGAGCGTCGTCGCGGTTTCTTGACCATTGAATTGCCGAGATCGGCTAAGGACGAGCGCGGCACCGCTCGCATTTCGCGTCCACTTGTATAGATTCCCGTGGCGCGTCGCACCTTAAATCGGGGAGAGGACCATGGGCGTCATTGCCTGGATCATCGTTGGGTTGCTTGCGGGATGGCTTGCAACGAAGATTTTAGGTGGGCGTGGCGGCCTGCTGTACAATCTTGCCGTTGGTCTCGTAGGCGCCGTTGTCGGCGGCTTCCTCTTTGAAAAGCTCCGCCTCGAGGTTGTGCCGGATTTCTGGGGCAATTTGATCACCGCCACGATCGGCGCTGTGATTTTCCTGCTGATCTGGCGCGCGATCCGAAAGGCTTGAGCAGCCTTGCGAGGAGCAACCCGCAGCCGTAAGTAGGTGTCATGGCGGTCGTTCTCGATCTTGTTAACAATCCGCGCCCGCGCCACCCCGAAAAGGCGCGGCGGCCGGATTCACCTGTGCTTGCGAAGCCGGCCTGGATTCGCGTCAAGGCGCCGGTGTCTGCCGGCTATTTTGCCACCCAGAAAATCATGCGCGACAACGGCCTGCACACCGTGTGCGAGGAGGCGGGTTGCCCGAATATCGGTGAGTGTTGGGAAAAAAAGCACGCCACATTCATGATCATGGGCGATACGTGCACGCGGGCCTGCGCGTTTTGCAACGTGAAAACCGGACGGCCGGGGGAACTCGATCCGGCCGAACCCGCTCATGTTGCCGAAGCGACCGCCAAGCTCGGTCTCGCGCATATTGTGGTGACGTCGGTCGATCGCGACGACCTATCGGACGGTGGTGCGCGACATTTCGCCGATACCATTCGCGCCATACGGCAACGCTGCCCGCAGACGACGATCGAAGTCCTCACGCCGGATTTTTTGCGCAAAGACGGTGCATTGGAAATCGTCGTCGAGGCGAAGCCCGACGTGTTCAATCACAATTTGGAAACCGTACCGTCGCTTTATCTCACTGTCCGGCCGGGCGCGCGTTATTTTCACTCGCTGAGGTTATTGCAGCGTGTCAAGGAACTCGATCCCGCGATGTTCACCAAGTCGGGGATCATGGTCGGCCTCGGCGAAGAGCGAAACGAGGTACTCCAGGTCATGGATGACTTGCGCTCTGCCGATGTCGACTTCCTGACAATCGGGCAATATCTCCAGCCCACGCGTAAGCACCACGAGGTTAAGCGCTTCGTTCCGCCGGACGAGTTCCGGGCTCTTGAGACGGTCGCCTACAGCAAAGGCTTCCTGATGGTGGCGGCCTCGCCCTTAACGCGCTCGTCACATCATGCCGGCGAGGATTTTGCACGGCTTAAAACCGCGCGCGCAGCCAAAGTCTGACAATCAATGCCTCAATTCTCGACGAAGCGCCGTGTTCGCCACGCCGCTACCGACATGTTCGACCTGGTCGCCGACGTTGAAAAATATCCGGAATTCGTCCCGCTATGCAGTGCTCTTTCCGTAAGAAGCCGTGCCGAGAAAGACGGCAAGACGATCTTGGTTGCAGACATGAAAGTGGCCTACAAGATCATCAGCGAGACCTTTACCAGTCGTGTCACGCTCGACCGGGCCAATCTGAAGATCCTGGTCGAATATCTCAACGGCCCGTTTAGGCGAATGCAGAACCGCTGGACCTTTTATCCGGTTGATGAGCGGACGTGCGACGTTGAATTTTTCATCGACTACGAATTCAGGAGCCGCACGTTTGCGGCGCTGATGGGAGCGATGTTCGACGCCGCCTTTCGCCGCTTTGCGATCGCCTTCGAGCAGCGAGCCGATCAGATTTATGGTCGGCGATCTTCTTAAAAGTTGCGGCGGTCGGCTGGAAAGTTTCCGCAAAGGCCACGGAATGGGACTACCCCGGTGGAAACCACCGGAGTAGTGGACGCTAGGTCGCGTCATCAGGCGCGTGCGTGCATGCGAACCTGGAACGAATCGAATCCGAATTCCGCTACCTGGAGCCAGGCATAGGCGTTGGATCGATAAGGTGTCAGACTCTCATATAGCTTCTTGAAGTGCGGCTTAGTCTGCGAAAGTTCCGCGTAGATTCCATTGGCCGCTTTATAACATTGTTCGAGAACCGGCTGCGGGAACGCACGCAACGCAACTGCACACCGGTTGAGACCAGTCGGATCAAAGCCGGTGGATTGACGTAGTCGTACTTCGATAACGTCCAGACCCAAGCATCATTCGACGCTGTGATGATGGCTGACTGATAGCTCTTGGGCAGCTCGCGCCACTTGGGAAGATTGATGAGGTTATGGCCTGGCCGCAACCTTCCCACCACCCGGGATAGTAGTAGTAGTACCGCGCGATCTTGTGAGAAATATTCGCAGCCACCGTAGAGCGTATCGAGCGATTTCGGCCCGCTTGCTGTCAATCGCCATTTCACTTCCGGCGATGATTGCGCGATTGCAGGCGCGGC
>Ga0126370_10000446_pt1 | contig 17003 bp, 16 predicted proteins | sample PanSoiMetaPlot_3_FD_92586 | JGI IMG/M metagenome (GOLD analysis project Ga0126370, IMG submission 92586) | Tropical forest soil microbial communities from Panama - MetaG Plot_3 | ecosystem: Environmental > Terrestrial > Soil > Tropical forest > Bulk soil | place: Panama | collected 2016-02-17 | reverse complement strand
CGGGCGCAGTCATATCTTTATAAATGCGAACCCTTCCGGCGCGGTCTGTCTCGACGTTTAGCCCCTTGCCCGCCGGAGAAGGCGCTACACCGGCGGTCCAGCTCACGGGCTTGCTCGCAATGCGCTCACCTGCGACCACTACGCCGTCTGCGTCGATCTGATCCACGCCGTGTCCGAGCCGAACCTCGACGCCGAGATTCTCAAGTCGTAGTTTGGCAACTTGAGAGAGGTGCTCTGAGAAAGTTCCGAGAACTCGCGGTGCCATATCGAAGAGCACAATTCGAGCCGAGGCAGGGTCGATCCGACGAAAGTTCGATTTCAGCGTCGTCTTGACTAGCCCCGCCAAGGCCCCGGCCATCTCGACGCCTGTAGGACCTCCGCCCACGAGAACAAAGGTCAGCAGGTCCCGATGACGGCTCGGGTCTTCTTCCGCCTCTGCGAGCTCGAAGGCCTGGAGGACCTTGTTGCGCGTTGCCTCCGCGTCCGCTAGGCTCTTGATTCCTGGCGCGAACTCTTCAAATTCATTCCGGCCGAAGTAACTGTGAGTGGCGCCGGTCGCCAGAATCAGGTAATCGTAACTTAGTGGTACGTCTTGCCTGTCCGCATCGCTAACGAGGACACATTTGTTGTCCTTGTCCACTCCTGTGACTTCGCCTTGCAGCACGGTCGTGTTCTTCTGGTTTCGGAGGATCCCGCGGATGGGAAACCCAATTTGATTGGGTGACAAAACCGATGTCGCTACTTGGTAGAGGAGCGGCTGAAACAAATGGTGGTTCGTGCGATCAATCAGAAAGATTTCCGCGGGCGCATTTTTGAGTGCCTTGGCGGTGGCCAGTCCGCCAAAGCCCCCGCCCACTATCACAATTCGTGGCTGAGCCATTTACTCCTCGATTTCCTTCAGTCCTTTTCGTCGAACACTGACAAAGGAGAACAATGCAATCGGCTCGCCATCCGGGAAACCCTGAAAGGAAACGAGAATGAGCAACAAATCAGTGGGAGTGTTCAGCAAATGACAAACGTCGAGCAAGAGGCAAAGCGTAATGCCAATGTAGGGTGAATCGCTTGCGCTTGGCCAGAGAGTAGCTGGCAAAACTCCTGGAGACAGTCCGGGCCGGATACTGGCGGGGGAATCTAGCAGACTCCCATATTGGTATAAAATAGGAGTACTTCAGCGCCGGATGAACACCGTAACATTCGTTGAACTAGTCAGTTCCTGGAGAACTCGGCTTGGCCGCTGCAAACACACCCCGAACGCAACGTTCGGTCGATGGACCATCTCACGGCGATTCCTTTGAACTCGTACTCCGCAAGGGTGCGCTGGTCCCTGGAGTCGAAGAAGTGGCGACCTCCTGGCGGCGTTGTTTGACCGCACATCACCTCGATCCGGAGATTCAAACCGCACCCCTCATCATCACGGAAAAGGAAGTGAAAGACTCCCGTGAGTCCTTGCGCAATCTCATATTGCATGCCCAAGAGGAACTCGACCGTCTTTACGCCATCGTGGGACCACAACAGTACGTGGTTCTGCTATGCAACAAGGATGGGGTCGCGATTCACCATCGTGGGGATGCATCATTGGCAGATGCCTTCAAATATTGGGGAATCTGGTTGGGCGGAGTCTGGTCGGAACAAATCGAAGGTACCAACGGAATCGGAACGTGCATCACAGAGCAGCGGCCGGCGATGGTACATCGCGGCCAGCATTTTCGTACGCGGCATTCCAGCCTTAGCTGTGCGGGAGCCCCCATTTTTGACCCTCTCGGTCGATTGGCTGCGGTGCTCGACACCTCATCTATGAACCCGCAGACTACCGAGCAGTCCCTATCTTTGGCCATGGCGGCAACGAAAGTATCTGCACGTGGTATCGAGGAGCGCATATTCCGCGAGCATTTCCGACACTCGTGGAATATCGCAGCGGCTCCCTGCGGGGGCGGTGGTGTAGCGATTCTACTCGCGGTGGACAATGATCAAAGAATTCTGGGCGCAGACCAGATTGCTCGACGGCTCTTCAGCCTCAATGACGAAGTGCTGAACCGGGGCATCGCTCTGGCGACGATCTTCGAATACGATTTCTCAATCTTTCGTTGCAAGCGGATGCAAGATGTTGCGGCTCGTTTGCTTCGCACGGCAACTGAAGAGCCATGGAATGCCCTGATCACTCCGCCAGCTTGTGGAATGAGTGTCGTGTGTTCTCCAACAGATGCTCTACTGTGCTCGCGACCGCGATGCGGTATGCTCGCACACCTGCCACTCTCAGTCGATCCGCCTACGAATCGCGGAGGCCTTGCACCCGCGCGCGCAGATCGCATATGCGAATACATAGATTTACATCTGCAGGAAAACATCGCTCTGGAAGTGCTCGCCGAAATCGCGCAATTGTCGGTTCATCATTTTGCCCGTGCCTTCCGTCAATCGCTCGGAATACCGCCGCATAACTACATAGTGCAACGACGGGTTGAGCATGCACAGCAGCTGCTACGCAACACTGACCTTCCACTCTCAGAAATTGCGATTGAGGCAGGTTTCACGGACCAGAGTCATCTTGCCCGTCATTTCCGGACAATTACTGGCGTTTCTCCTAGCTTGGCCCGCCATCGACTCAGGACGAGCCACGATATTCACCCTCGTTACTCGGCGCAACTCCGCAGCTAACAATTCAGCAAGAACGTACCAGTCACGTCCCCTTCGTCCAAGACACTTAGTCCGTACCTTTGCGATGATCGCACCATTGTGGGGAGACAAACAGGCCTTGTGGATAATGCTCTGAACGACGACCACGTCACGAAGCGGGAGTATCCCTCAACCGTGGGAGTGATCAGGCCGAGCCAATCAAAATGTCCACCTAAACATCCGCCAGACAATTACGCGCGACACAGAAGGCAGTCGGTCTGTCTGAAGAGATGCGCTCCATTAGCAGTATCACCGTGTGAAACGAGGAATGCGATATGACTTCAGCTCAAAATTCATTGCCCCAATCCGAGGAACGGCCACGAGCATCCTTCCGTAAGGCCACGACGCGTGGCCGGACGACTGAGTCGACTGCGAAAGAGCTAAACGAATCCCTGTGTGCCGTGATCATCAACGCGAGTACCTGTCTACGGATGCTCTCGGCGGATCCTCCGAATGTCGAGGGGGCACGCGAGACCACGGGTCGGGCGATTCGCGCTAGCAACCGTGCTGCCGAGGCCGTTTCATGGTTAACCGCTCTTCCTGACGAAACCAATAAAGTTATCCCGACCGCGACTGCTTCTATAAAGCACGTTGCGCAAGAGAAAACAGACGGAACGGGATGACCAGCGGACAACTAGGATCGCGGAGCTGCGAAGAATGAAAAAGACTATATTCTGCATTAGTCTTCGAAACTTCTTGCTCCGCCCTGCATCTTGTTTCTGACCAGATTTGTCCAGACAAACTTGATCACCCTAGCGTCGTTATAGCAATACGCCAAATTGTGATTCAGCGTCGAAAAACAATGCTGCTGGCAGGTTTTCTTCATGCCGGCGAGTTGACCATCATCGAACCGGTGCTCATCGATGTTTCCCCAGTCATAGGTTGACGCGTACATTGGGAAACATGGAGCCACTGTGCCATCGGTTCGGATGATGACGTTGTTCTGGCCGGCCCTACAGTTCCACTCAGCGAAGTGCAGCTCACCGTTTGCATCCTGGACTATTCCGGGCGTATCGACCAGCCGCTTGGAAATGCTTCCATTGCCGCTGCCATCACCATTCCAGCCGAGGCGCTTTAGATCAGCGCCGCTCGCCATTCGAATAAAAGCCTTGATTTCCTGCAGGCGTTGTACCGAATTGACCATCTGGTAGCCGACCTTGTTTTTCTCAATCAGCCAATCCACCAGCGAATCGATTTCCGGCCAATCCTGAGGACGAATGTACGTGGGATTGTCGCTCAGATGTTTGAAGTGGTCGTCTTGCTCGAGCATGGGCGTTTCGTTGATGTGATAGTCCGTCGCAATGCGATGGTCACGTGCATACTCGGTAAGGGTCCGAATATCTTCGGTGTTGTTTCGGCAGATATTCATGTTGAAGAAAACCATGTAGCCGTACACGTACTGCTTCTTCAACAGGTGCTCCAGATGCTTGCGCACGGGTACGACAGCCTTCGGCAGACTCGGCTTGTCGTCCCAGGAATCGACGGCAAAGTTGAAGACAGAAGCGCCTGCGTCTCCCAAGCGGTCGGCAACATCGGGGCGTAAGAGCCGGCCATTCGTGCCGATATAAATCCAGAATCCTTTTTTCGCTGCGTAATACACCACCTTGTGAGCAAACTGAGGACGCAACAATGGCTCCCCTCCCATGAGCGCGAGCACGCGGCAGCCGTGGTCGTAGAGCCAGTCAATGGACCGCCGCGCCACATCTTCCGTCATGCCCTTTACCTTGTTGTTGTAGGCCCAGCAGTACCAGCAATCGAGATTGCATTTGTATTCGAGGAACAGGTAGGCGGTGATGGGATGGAACTCGCCGGGCATGACGCGTGAACGTATGTAAGGAAATAGCCATCCCAGCATCGCCCGATAGACGTGTGACAGGCGCCAGTTCCGTTTCTCGGGAGCTATCTCCGGACCAGGATCAGTCAGCTTTTCTGGATACCTAGGAAACACGGGTTCGGGCAGCGTCATCCCTCTGACGGCCGCCGGTCTCACCGGTTTACGCGATGAATCCATAAGCAGATTGTGAATATCCACATCAATGCGAAATTTCGGAGCGCTTGCCATGAGATCTGACCTCTCTGGTCTTCGACAGAAATGCGCGAAATCCCTGTGCTCATAAAACCAATTCATTGCAGCTCAGCTAGAAGCAACTGGCGCCACTTGACGTTTGACCTCTTTCGCGTCACTCATCGAAATATGGACAAACCGATGAACAACATGTGCGAGTCCAATCCAGGATTTTGATTTGCGAGATTCGCATTCGAAATGTGGTGATACTTGTACCCCAGATCAATGGCGGTCCGTCGGTTGGATGTGAACAGCTGCACACCACCACCCAGTTGAGCGGTAAAGTTGAACTGCTGGGTGGTTCCAAACATTCGATGGTTGAAGTACAGAAAGCCGCCACCGCTCGTGAGGAAGGGTTCGATATGGCGATAGTGAACGAAGTTTACTTGCGCACCGATCGGGCTGCCGCCAATGCCGTACGAATACGCTCGTCGCCCAGTACTCGTGTACCGGTCACCGACCAGTGCCACGGGGACTGCGTCGAAAACCCAGCGAACGGTGAAAGGTTGGCCCGAATAGATAAGGCGTTCATAGCGGCTCTCGAGCTGATAATTTCTCGCACCGAGGGTGCTCGAAAACGCGTGGCCGTTTTCAAAAGAGCCGCCGAACCAATACGTGTACTCGCTGTACGCTCGCTGCGACTCTTGTGCCATTGCTGATGCTGTGAAGCACATCGCAAGAATCGCCATGAAGACTGGCCACCCGTGCTTCACGATAGTCCGGATCCGGTAGCGGAAAGTCTCCAATTGAGAGGATCCTTGCAGATCAGCAATGATCGTGTCATTTTCGGCCTGTCGATTCATGTCTCTTCCAGCCTGACTCAGGGTGAGCAGTCTTCGTTGCCTCGGATAAAAGCAACTGATATGCCAAAAAGAGGACGGATGTTTGTGCCTCTAATTCCTTAGAAATTTGGAGAGGTTGTTCGAGAGATTGGCTCGCTGACCATATTAAAACTATCGAAACTGTCGAAAACCTGTCACGTGCTAATGCCAAAACACAAAATAACGCGCCGCGTGTTCGCTGACGGTGTTCATTGTCCGTTGTGCGGCACACAGGTTGACTGCTATTCATTGATCTTGGCGCGCACCGGCCGATGCAATGAACCAGACTTCGTGACATTCAATTTTGGTGCAAGGTCAGATACTGTCACATCATGGTCTCTAAGGCCTGCCCTTTTCCCCGTTTCAGTTAGCCGTTACCTGAGCCAGCACGTTGTTTTGGATAACCACAACAGCCAGCTGAAATATCCCGCCATTTCGGCCCTGCAGTTGCTGTCCGTATTGGGGCTAGTCGTGTGCAAAAGGATCAATGAGGGGAGCTTCAAGAAATGCAGGGGAGTGTAAGACGCGGAGGGCGCTGTTTGCTCATGCCGGGGCCAAACTCCAGCTAGTTCTCCTGCTGGTGATGTTCCATGGAATCGCCATTTCAGCGAGTGCGCAGAGAACAGGAGACACGCGAGACTCTAAAGTACGGCCGGTTGCACTTGCGACGGTGTCGCCCAACTCATCGAAGGATTCTCCTGAAGACGAGTATGCCGACTTGAAACTCTCTTATCCCGTACGTCGCTTAGCACATTCGGTCGGACTCTCCCCGAACACGATCTTCCATTTGTGCTGGGACTTCAATTTCTTGTTGATGATGGTGTTGATCTTCTGGAAGGGCGGGCCACTATTGAAAGAGGCATTGCAAACACGCTCGAGATCCATCCGACGGGCGATAGATGCGGCGCAGCGACTCGCTGAGGACGCCGCGAAGAGGCTAGCGGAAGTAGAAAAGCGATGGGCAAAGCTGGATTCCGAAATCGCAGCAATGCAAGCTCTCGCCGAAGTAGAAATGGGCTACGAAGAGCAGGTATTGAGCGCGAAAATGGCCGACGATATTCGCCGCATCATGGAATATTCACAATCCGAGATCGATAGGGCAGCGCAGCGCGCCCGACATGAACTGAAGGCATTTGCGGCAGATCTGGCAGTCTCTCTCGCCCGTGAGTCAATACATCTCGACAAAAGAACGGATGAGAAATTGGTCAAGGGCTTCATGGAAGGACTGGGAAACCAACAATCTGCTCAAACGACTGGGCAAGGCCCAGCGCAGAGCAACCGCGAACTTGTAGCGAGAACGTAGGAAATCATCGAGCCAAGGAGAGACATGTCAACCGAGGCCTACCAGAACGTAATCATCGGAAGCGGCGAGGGTGGAAAGTACCTTGCCTGGCACTTGGCACAATCGAGACAGAAAACTGCGGTGGTCGAACGACGCTGGATTGGCGGCTCGTGCCCGAACACTAACTGTTTGCCCAGCAAGAATGAAATCTGGAGCGCCAAGGTCGCGAATCTTGTCTCTCACTCAAGCAAATTCGGGTGCATGGCTCATCCGGGTCCGATCGACATCACGGTGGTCCGCAAACGCAAACGACAGATGGTCGACGGGTTGATCGCGATGCACCTGGACCGGTACACGGCGACCGGAACCGAACTCATCCTGGGAGAAGCGAATCTGACCAGAGGCAATACGATCGATGTGAAGCTGAACGAAGGCGGCACTCGCACGCTGCACGCTGAACGGATATTTCTAAACCTCGGCACTCGTGCAGCCATCCCGGCGATTCCTGGTCTTGTAGATTGCGCTCCGCTGACGAACATCGAGGTGCTTGAGCTTGATCGCCTCCCCGAACACCTCATCGTGATTGGCGGCGGTTATGTCGGTCTCGAGTTCGCCCAAGCGTACCGACGCTTTGGAAGCCGGGTGACGGTTCTTCATCAGGGCACGCAGTTGCTGGATAAAGCCGACCCGGACATAGCGCTGGAGATCCTGCGCATGTTTACCACTGAGGGGATCGATGTCGTTGCGCTAGCCAAGATCGTCAGTGTCCGTGGACGTTCAGGAAGTGGAGTCACGATCGAGACCGAGACAGGGAATGAAAAAAGCCAGATTTCCGGCAGCGACGTCCTCATTGCAACTGGGCGGACCCCGAACACTGCCGGAATCGGACTGGACGCTGCCGGCATCGAACTGGACGAGCGAGGCTACATCAAGGTGAACGACCGGCTGGAGACAACTGCTCCGAATATCTGGGCGATTGGCGAATGTGCTGGCAGCCCACAATTCACGCATGCTTCGCTCGATGATTTTCGCGTGATTCGCGACAATCTAGCCGGCGGAAATCGCAGCACGCGCAATCGAGTCATTCCTTCCTGTCTCTTCGTTGATCCGCCGGTCGCGCAGATTGGACTCACCGAAAATGAGGCGAAGCGTCAAGGCATCACCGTTCAAGTCGTCAAGTCGCCGATGATCGCGGTGCTGCGAACGCGAACCCTCGATGAGACCAGTGGATTCATGAAGGCGCTGATCGATCCGAACGACGGAAGGATTCTTGGCTTCACGATGATTGGGCCGGAAGCGGGAGAAGTCATGGCAGTCGTGCAAATGGCGATGCTGGCCGGACTCCCATTCACAGTATTGAAGGATGCAATTCTCACGCATCCGACCATGGCGGAAGGCCTCAACAATCTTTTCTCCAGTGTGAAACTCGCGAACAGGGATGCAGGAAATGCGGGCGACCTCAAATCGCCTCCGGCGGCCAGGTAACCGCCTTCCTTCATCATCACTACCTGCGCCAGCTGCTTCTTCGCGCTAAAAGTAGGCGGCCAACTTGCCTATCTCGGTATTGACACGCTCTGTTCCAAAGTGAAATCGAGTAACGTCTCACTCGGGATCTTCACTTGATCACCTTTGGTGATGATTTCGGAACCGGCACCCACTCCGGCGCCCGTTCCAGCCCCGATTGCCGCTCCCTTGCCACCGCCGGCAATTGCACCAATGATGCTTCCGATCGCAACTCCGCCGACGGTTCTTTTGGCCGTGCTTGCCCCCTTAGACTTGCCAGTTAATTCGTAGTCTCCTGTGACGAGGGGCACAGCCTTGCCATCCACCACAATTCCGGTGAGCGCCAGTTTCAGCTCAGACCTTCCGGTGAACGTTCCGGTTGATTTGGACGCTTCCAGCCTCCCGTAGACGTCTGCGCCCTTTGCCGCTACCACTTTGTCATCCACGATCAGTGGCTCTTCGAGAGAAGCCTGGAAGCGATCTCCCACGTGATTCTTGGTGGAGTCAATCGCATCGATAGTGCGTACCGATATTGTTGTTCCTGCGGGAATGGTCACATAGGCTTCTGCTGCCGAGAGCGACTCGCGCTGCTTTCCCGCCGCCGGCAAAGACGCGCCTTCCGGCTCGGAATCGAACCGCAGATCACGGATATCGCCGACGTTATAGGTCTGCATCGACGACCCAACCTGGAAGTTGATGCTGTTATGGTCGCCTCCCATAAACCTGCCTTTGACGAGACTCCCGTTTTTCAGCTCCAAAGAATCTGCCAATGCAGCCGACACGAACACACACATCGCAAAAACCAATCCAAACATCTGCACACGATTCATCTTGTTTCTCCTGTAAATGACTAGGGCATGAGTCCTGTCCACAATGCTCTGCCTAAACGGTGAGCGGGCATTGCGGATGATCGCACTGGCAGGCAATTTCTACATCTTCGCTCCCTGCCTCACGGCACACTTGGCTACAGTACTGTTGGCCGTGCGGAACACTACAGAGGCACGGAATGTGTGCGCATTTCTTGTTTTGCTGGTCCATCATGGCAAGTCCTCCGATCGATACTGTTTTGAATTATCAATTCCGAAAGGCGCCGGGCCAGACGACGATCTGCTCCACCGTTTTCTGATCCCGGCCCTTGTCAATCTAATTCCCGATTCTTTCCTTTTCCGCCGCGAGTTCGACGCCATCGGACTTTTTGGGTCCATTGCGATCAACCAGACTTGCAAAATCATCCGCGTTGATCGGATACGTTAGGGCGGACTCCTGCCCGGTAGCATTCAAGGTGAGGTCCACTCGCCGATTGTAGGCAAGCACCAGGTTCCCCAACTTTTTCATCACCGTCTGCTTCGTCTCGGCATTCAAGCCGGTGTCCTCTTCGAGCAATTGCTTTACTTTGTCAGCAGTTAAGTTCTTGTCTTTGCCAAATGCTTGGGTCTCGATGTTTTCAGCGGGAACTCCCTGCTCGATCAAAAACTGTTTCGCGAGTTCCGCGCGCCGTTGCGAGAGCAGCTTGTTGTAGCTTTCTGCTCCTCTCTTGTCGGCATGTCCCGAGAGCACGAGATGCGCATCACTCTTGTAGGCGAGATACTTTTTGAATTCCTCCGCAACGGTTCTTAGCGTTTCCTTTTCACTCGTGAGCAGGGCTGTTTCCGAACTAGCGCTTCGTGGCCGATCGGTCGGGAAGAATACACTCCGCATGAAAAGAGCGCCGGGCTCAATCGATCCCACAATGCGAAGAGCAACAGTCTGTGTTTGAGATCCGCCGCAGTCGTTACTTGCCTTCAAGGTGTAGGAAACTGTCTCATCCACCGGGCCTGGATCGGTTTTTTGCGGAGCGACAGTCAGAGTGCGGGTGCCCGAGTTGTCGACCCCGCCCAGTGAGTCGATCGCAACCGTCGAGGCGTTGCTGGCTGACCAGCTTAGGGCTGCACTATCGTCTTCGACTATCTTGTCGCCCACACGCTTGTACTGGATAACGGACGGGGACAGCTTGAAATCTGCCTGAACATCGGTGTTCACATTCACCGTCGCGCTTGAGTCAGCAGTGCCACCTGGCCCGACCGCCTTCAGCGTATAAGTCGTTGTTTGTTTGGGCTGGACCGATTGTTCCCCTGTGGTAGCAACCGTTCCGACCGGGGTAATTTCCACTTGGGGAGCATCGGAGGAGGTCCACTTGAGTTCGGATACGTCCCCACAGTTTAGTTGCGCAGTGCTTGCCTCCAGCGTTGCGGTAGGTTTGGCCACTGCCACAGTTGCGCTGGCAACGCCCGCAGTAAATCTCGGCACCGTCGTCAGCTTATTCCCGCGATGCCAAGTGACCATCTTCGTCACGCCATGGGGAATTTCTACAATGGTACGTTCGTCTTTTGCGACATTGACGGAGCCTGACCAGATGTCTTTATCCTGGCCCTTTATCGTTAGCTCGTAAGTACCTGGCGGAACTACCAATTCCTGTTTCCACCACAAGAAATCTGTATTGAACTCGTCACCATGTCCCACAAAGAAATCTGGAGTCTTTCCATTGATCAAAACTGCGTCCCGATCTGCACCTTTAATGCTGATCGCACCGAACTCCCCGGACACTTTCGCTCCCACCGCCTGCAGACTCACTTCGAGAGTGGCCGTTTTTCCTGCCTCGATGTTGACCGTGCGCGTTACCGGCGTATACCCATAGTTGACCAATTCGATTTTGTGTTCGCCCGCGCTGAGACTCAGAGAGGAGTGCTTGCTGGCTTCGCTGATCGCTCTATCGTCGACGAAGACGTAGGCCTGTTTCGGAGTGACCTGCAAATGCAGCTTGCCCGTCTGGGCACTGGCAAGGGTTGATCCCAAGGCAAGAATTAGGGCGGATACCGTAAACAACGACGAGTAACGAAACAGCGACATGCTTATCTCCTAGAAAGTGTTTTGGCGCGGAATGCAGGTCTTCTAGCCCTGCGGTTTTCACGCACTAGCGGACAACTAACGCGCCGGCTGCTATTCGCGCGGCATTGTGTTCCGGTACATGCTAGTTGCAATCAAGATTCCATTTCGACGGAAAAGCAGTCGGGTGCTGCTGAAGTCTTTAGGAAAAGTTCTGAGTATTATGAGCGCGGGATGTTACGCCGAAAGAACAACTGGTTACAAAGTCACGATCTAAGCTGCGAATGCACGCCGTAAGTTGCCCGTTGCGCCTCTCTGACCCGAGCACGGCAACCACCGGCGGCGCGGTCCCGCGCCATTTCTTTGGCATGTGACTGTCACAAATGCCAAGCCGAGAGAACTGGGGTGTCATCTCAGCATCCACCTGGATGCTGCTCAAAATCATTTCATCTCTTGTTTTCTCAAGGCATTGAAACAAATCGTGCCAGATGCCTTCGATTTGGATCGCTTATTGCATTTCTGTGATCAGGAGGAGCAGTCATGCGGGCGTTGAGGGGGATCGGGTTGCTAATCCCGCTGTTCCTGGGTCCTGGTTTCGCTCAAGGCAGTCCCGCGAGCCTAGATCGATTCAGCGTAACGCAATCGCTAAGGGCGCCAATGGTGAACCTGCCGTTCTGCCCGGTGTACTCATCGTCGTTTGCGGGCTCATCAGTAAAGAGACCGAGTTGCACGCAAAGGGAGCATTCGCTATCGATAGCCCTCCCCCGGGGACTTCTCAGATCGAAGCGAATGCTTCCGGCTTGTATCCAGCACTCACCGTGGCAGCCGGTGCCGGCACATCTTCCACTATTCCAGTCGATAAGAATGTGTCAGCCGTCACTAGCACGACGTCAACGCAACTAACGCAGCTCGAGGCGATGCGTTGCGCCTCCAGCAGAAAGATGCACCGCTATGCCTGACCTCACAGCAAGACCAAGCGTCTCCGTCGTTGTTCCTTTCCACAACGAAGAGGACAACGTCACCGAATTGTATGCTCGACTGCACTCCGTAATGGAGGAGGTTGATTGGGAGTACCAGTTTGTTTTCGTGGATGACGGGAGTAGAGACCTTACCTACAAACGACTGACGGATCTTGCCGTGATCGATCCTCGTATCACTGTCGTCCGCTTACGCCGGAACTTTGGTCAGACCGCTGCGCTGGCGGCTGGGTTTGCACACTGCAAACTAGACTACGTGATCGCCATGGACGGAGACCTTCAGCATGATCCGGCGGAAATTCCGAAGTTTCTGGCAAAGCTCGAGGAGGGATACGAAGTCGTCAGCGGTTGGCGCAAGCACCGCATTGACAACCTGTTGTTGCGGAAGATTCCTTCCCGTTGCGCCAACTGGCTTATGGCCAAGCTCAGCGGTGTCAACATTCACGATTTCGGGACAACGTTTAAGGCGTACCGCCGGGACCTGCTTTCTCAATTGCCGCTCTACGGGGAGATGCACCGATTTATACCAGCCTTAGCGTCTGCATACGGCGCCTCGATCTGTGAAATCCCAATTCAAAACAAGCCTCGGAAGCACGGAATATCGCATTATAACTTGTCTCGCACCTTCCGGGTCATGTTCGATCTGCTCACCATTCGGTTTCTCCTTCGCTACATGTCGCGCCCGTTGCACTTTTTTGGCAGACTCGGCCTGATCAATGTGGGTGCGGGATCCGCCGTGGCGTTTTGGCTCCTGATGGAGAAGGTCCTCTTTCGAACCAACGTCGTGGAGCAACACGCACTGCTGTTGGTTTTTGCGGCAGTCCTCGTCCTGTTAGGCCTGCAATTGGTGGCACTGGGACTCCTCGGTGAATTGGGAGTCTGGCAGTACTTCAACCCGTCAGAGCGAAAACCATATTCCGTATCCGAGATTGTCGATCTGCGCGCAGCTGGTGGGATTGATGTCACGCCCGAGTGGCCGTCGTGAACACGAACGCAATCACGATAGAACTGGAAGAGCCTGTGTTGCATGAGCTTCAAGATCGTTCTTGGCGCTGGCATCGGGATGCCGCCATTGCGCTTCTGCTCGCGTTCCTGGCCTTTGCCGTTCGGTTCAATCACTTGGACTTTAACAGTCTGTCTGAAGACGAGTCTGCAAAGTGGGCCGCTGTTCAGGAATATCGTCAGGGTCACTTCGCGGGCGTCAACAGTGAGCACCCCATGATGCTGAAGGTGCTGGCCTGGGGCAGTCTGGCAGCGGGTGAGCACTGGAACCGCCTGGCCTCGCTCCATAGCTGGCCCACGATGAGCCCCGAAGGCTGGCTTCGGTTTCCCAACGTTCTCTTCGGTGCAGCGACGGCTGCAATTCTTTTTCTGTTTTGTCGACGCATGATCGGGGTTGCGGGGTCATTTGCGGCGGGCTTCTTCTGGGCGGTTTCGCCATTGGCGGTTGCTTTAAATCGGCTTGCGAAAGAGGAAACGGCGCTTACCTTCTTCACTCTTCTCGCCTGTTACTTCTACTGCCGGGCCCAACAGGAAGTTTCGGACGAAAGTGCGCGCCGATGGTATGACCTGAGTGCGATTGGGTTTGGACTGGCTTTTGCCTCGCAATACATTCTTCATCTTCTTGGCCTGAATGCATTGGCCTGGCTTCTTGCTGGAAGAATGGGGCTCACTCGCAATCCTTCGCGCTTCAGCTACAAGCGATTCTTTTTCGTGATATTCCTCACCTTCATTCTGGCGAACCCGGTCGTTCTGTTTCCGAGTAACTTCAACGCTATCCTGCATTGGCTTCACCATGATGGCGTCACGCACAGTGGTTACGACTTCGACGGTACGCTCTATCTGAACTTTCTCTCGCGTCTGCTCGCTGGAGTTCCGTGGATTTACTACTTCTGGCTCCTCTTGATCAAAACGCCCATTCCAATTCTGGTGGCCGTCATCGCCGGAAGCATCATGCTGCTACGCGAGCGCCGGACGCTTGCATCCTGCTTTTTTCTAGCTTTCGGAGTACTGCAGTTGGCCGGGCTTTCGGTTTCTGGTGCAAAGTGGGTGCGCTATTCACTCCCGGTGCTGCCATTTCTTTTTCTGGCTGGCGGTTACGCGGTGCAAGTGACCTGGAACCGCATGAGGGAAAAGAAAATGTCGCTGGCATTCGCTGGGTTGACGGCCGCCACTCTGTTTGCCTTGCCTTTGCTTGAATTGCACGCGTGGTCTCCGTACACCTCTTTCTATCTGAATTCAATTGGCGGAGGCCAAAAGAATATTGCGCGCTATTTTCCGCAAGATGAGGTTTCGGAGTTCGACACACGGGAAGTAGCGCAGCAGGTCTGTTCCAGCGCGGATGCCGGAGCTCGACTAGCGACCGCCAGGCCGATGACCATGACCTATTACGTAGACAACTGCGGTCGCACCGACATGGAGGTTGTACCTCTCTACGACCGCCGTTATCAGCCCCACGAAGGAGACATGATCGTTCTTGAACCGTCCCGGCGATTCTTCGAAACACAGAGATTTTTCGACACTCTGGGAAACTCAGCGATGTCGCACCATGAAGTCCGCGTCGGGCCAGTTCTCGCGAGCACGATTTATCTTTTCGACTCATCCAAGCCACAAACAACAGGCCAGGGGCAATGGACACTCACCCAGCTGCGGAGGTCACCATCTGGACTCGAGACGAAGACTTATAGGCCAGACTTCCGAAACATGAACGCTGTTCTCGCTTCGTCCGCTTCCCATGGAGAAGGAAATGATGATTCCGTTTTCCCAAGGTTCTAACTTTCGCGCATTTCGTTTGCTGCGGACGTTGGCTTTGCTGGGTGCCGGCATTCCGGCGTTTGCACAGCAGCCCATTGTGTCCGCTCCATTGAGCGCTGATGAAGTCGTGCAGCGCGTCGTGCAAATGAACGAACAGCGGGCTAATGCGCTCGAAACCTACACCAGTATTCGAAGCTACCATCTCGAGTGTCATTGCCTGTCGCACAAGACCGCGGACATGGTCGTTCGAGCTCAGTACGATGCGCCGAATAAGAAGTCATTCACGATCGTGTCGGAGAGCGGATCGGGTACCGTTCGAAGTCGCGTATTTAAGAAGCTCCTTGAGGCCGAGCAGGAGTCCATGCGCGAAGAGAATCAGGAGCGTACGGCCATCACTCCGCAGAACTATACATTCCAACTCGCCGATTACCAGAAGATCGATGGGAACGAGTTCTATGTGCTCGAGGCAAACCCGCTAACCAAGAACAAGTTCCTGTTTCGAGGGCGCCTCTGGATCGATGCGAAAGCTTTTGCCATCGCCCGAGTCGAGGGTGAACCGGCAGTCAATCCTTCGTGGTGGACCGTGAAGACCGACTTCAAACGAAACTATCAAGAAATTGGCAGCTTCTGGCTGCCCGAGTCCAACGAGAGCGAGACGAAGGTACGCATTTTCGGCACTGCAGTCCTGACTATCAAATATGGGGAATATCAAATCACAGAATCTCACAACTCAAATACAGCTCTTGATGCGCCGGAGAGGTCCTCGAATGGACAGTAACTCGACCTTGGTGTCGAATCTACATGACAGTTCACGGAAGGGAGAACACTGCTGCTTGAAACGGGATCAATTTGCTATCGCTACTTGTAACGACAATCATCCGGAATCAGATCATTGCTTTGCATCTCCGGCAACCCCAAGACCACATTTGCGAATTGATTCTTGGAGGGTAGTGCATCTCAAGGACGAGAAGGAAGAGGGATCCGTATCTTTCCGCCAACAAGAACACGATTTATTTCACGACAGCCTGGTTATATCAGGTGCGAATTTACGACCGCTAAATCCGTGGGCAACAGTTGGATCGATGACCCTATTGTCACTCGTCTTGTTGGCACTAGTTCTCATTCCGCTGTATCACACGGAAGTGCTGCTGCCCGAGCGGAGGACACTAACGATGTTGTATGCACCACCCGCGGCTGCAGCCTCCAGCGTCGCGAGTGTTCCAGTACTCACATCCACTTTCAGAAATATCCAACCGAAGATGATCATCCCTAGTGCAGTGCATTCGACCCAGGAAGCACCTGCGACCCCGGTGGTTACAGCAAGCGGAGTAGTGGGAGGAGTTCCTGGCGGAGTAGTCGGCGGAATGCCCGGTGGAGCGATCAGCGACCTGTTGCCCAGCAATGGAACCGCGCCCGTACTCGAGAAAACACCCGCCCCTGTGCCAAAGAGAATTCGGGTTCCCGCGACGATGGCGGAGGCGAATCTAGTCTACGACGTTGCGCCGAAGTATCCGCCTGAGGCCGGCCGCGCGCGGATTGAAGGGACGGTAGTGCTGGTGGCCGTAATCGGAAAAGATGGCACCGTGCAGGATGTTCGCGTCCAGAGTGGTTTGCCAGTGTTGGCGCAAGCCGCAATCGATGCAGTAAAGCAATGGCGCTACCGGCCTTATCTATTGAATGGAGAACCGGTCGAAATCGACTCCCAGATCACAATTAACTTCAACTTGTCCAGAGGCTAGAAATGTTAACAACGCACAACTATACGCATGCCCCGTCTCACCGGTTCTCGGCCGCGCTTTTGAAGTTAACCCTATTTCTACTCATCGCCCTGGCAGGCGGATTGATTCTTGTTGTATCCGCGTCCGCGCAATCTTTTGAGTCCGCAAACACAAATGCGGGAAGCATCCAGGGAATAGCAGTCGACAGTAACAACGATCCGGTTCCTCATGCGACGGTAGCGTTGCAAGGGCCGGATGGCAATCGCCTAACGGTCGTGACAAAGGACGACGGAGCTTTTTCGTTCCATAACGTCACGCCTGGGGTGTCGTACAAACTCACCATCACTGCTG
>Ga0126370_10000445_pt1 | contig 17012 bp, 25 predicted proteins | sample PanSoiMetaPlot_3_FD_92586 | JGI IMG/M metagenome (GOLD analysis project Ga0126370, IMG submission 92586) | Tropical forest soil microbial communities from Panama - MetaG Plot_3 | ecosystem: Environmental > Terrestrial > Soil > Tropical forest > Bulk soil | place: Panama | collected 2016-02-17 | reverse complement strand
GACGGACTTTCAACGCTCGGTCGGGGCGACGATTGATCTGGTGCGCAATAACAAGTATCGCGTCATTATCACGACACACGGCAGGGAGCAGATCGCCATCCTTCCGGTGGAGGTCTATGAGAATCTGATGGAGGCAAGCAGGGAGTTGGTGAAACTGCGGGTGCGGACTTTAGGACGACCGCGAAAGGTGGAGGAATGAGCGAGGACGAACTCGATATCGGGCCGCTGACGAAACAGGCGGCGACCTTACTGTGCGAGATGTTGCAGGACATGCCCGGAGAACAGGTGCGGCGTGTCCTGATCGGAGCGAATATCGCGCGGGTGACGAGTAAACCCGCGCGATTCGTGATTCATCAGCGCGATCTGGAAGAAGCGCGAAGGATGGTGGAACGTGGTCACGGAACAGACTGAGCAGGTTGAGGAAGCGAAACCATTTGACGTACACGCGCATATGGGCAAAATCCGGACGCGCAATGGGATGCAGAACTATCTCGGCGTCAAGTGGCGGATTCTCTGGTTACTGAGCGAACACCCGCAAGCACAGATCATCACCGAGAAGGTCGGCGGCGGGATTCCCGACGGGTTTGCGGAGTTCAAGTGCATCATCAACCTGCCCGGAGGCAGGGTCGCGACCGGACATGGGAGCGAAACGCGGGACGATTTCCCTGACTTCTATGAGAAGGCGGAAACGAAATCTATCGGTCGCGCCCTCGCTGCGGCGGGATTCGGAACGGACGCCGCACCCGATCTGGATGACGACGAGCCGATGGACGGGTTGGGGGCGGCGAAGCACGAACGCCGGGATCGGCGGCATATGGAGCAGGAAGAGCGGACCGAACGCGCTCCTGTCGCCCTCTCTGCCGATCCAAATGGAGTAGCAACATCGGGTCAGATGAACGCGCTCAAGCGGTTCGCGCATAACGGGTTCGATGTCGCGGCATACGTCCAGAAGGAGTTCGGCAAGAACATTCCGGAGTTGACATTTGCTGAGGCGGGAAAGGTGATAACGGAAGCGCAGAAGAAGTAGTTAGTTGCGTGCCACAAGGTAGTTCTGATATGATGATACGATAGCGTCGGACATTCGACGCTATCGTCGCAAACGGAGGTATGGCATGTCAGTGGTAATGGAAACATGGGCGATTGGGCGATTACGGCCCGATCCGCACAACAAAGACCTGTTCGATGATTTGCCAGAAGACGAGGCGAACGACCTCAAAGAGTCGATGGGGAAGGTCGGGCAAATCAATCCGATCACGGTAACGCCAACCGGAAAGATTATCTGCGGTCACCAACGATACAACGCGTTGAAGGCGGCGGGTGCGAAATCGGTGATGGTAACAATCCGGCTGGTTCCCGACGACGACGAGTTAGAAATCGACCTCATTCGCTTCGAAGAGCAGTTTCGCCGCCGCGTGATTCCAACGATGACGGCGGCGAAAATCGTCTGGGATTTCCACAAAAAGCGAGGTGTGGAAAAGGGGGCTGAGGATGGCGAGTCGATCAAGGCGCGCAAGGACTTGGAAAAACGGTTAGGTATTAGCCTCCAACGACAGGCGCTATATCTGGCCCTGAAAAATCTCACGGACGAATGGAGCGATGTTTTCGCGCGCGAAAACATCGGATTGACTGTTGCGTATGAAGTCGCTCGCATGACGAAGGAAGAGCAGAAGACCTACTTCGATTCTCTCAGCGCAGAGGAGTTGGAAGGTCTGACGCGGGAGATGATTCGCACATATAAGCGTGAACTCAAGGAACGGGAGGATCGTGTCGAAAAACTTGAGGCGGAACGGGACGAGTTGCGGCGCGAAATGAGCGAGACGGAGGAGGGTCAGGAAACGCTCGATCTTGTCGATGAGGCGCGGAAGGCAGTCGAGGCAAGTTATGGGGAACGAATCGCCACACTGGAAGCGGAACGCGACGCCCAGATTCTTCAACTGAGGCGTGAGGCGACCGAGAAAGATGAGGCATCGAAGAAGCAGATCGATATCCTGAAAGCGAAGACCGCGCAGATGGAGCGGACTGCGCTGTGGGAGAAAAACGATGTCGTTCATCGGTTGTTCAAGTATGCGGTATCGGTGACGACGGTCGAACCGGAGGATTGGGTCGCGGAGATGCGGGGCAAGACGGAAATCGCCCCGTTCCTTGAGTCGGACACGCGCATGGCGGAAATCCTCACACACTGGCTGAAGCGATTCCTTGCGGCGATGGGAGAGAGTGCGCCGGAAGGAGACACATTGCGGAGGGTGAAGTGATGGCGAATGGGATGGAGTATTACGATCTGGAGCGGTACATCAAGGCGATGGAGCATAAGCGGCTCGTCGAGTTGCTTGAGAGGCACACACCGATTTCCACCATCAAGAACGATGCGGTCCTCAAACAGACCCACGCATTTCTGCGAGGCATCGAGCAGATCATCAACGCGGATCGACATCGCCGCATCGAGGGTCAGGTACAGCGGATAGACGGGGAGATATTCGGGCGTGGTTGGTATCTGCATGAGGAGCAACTCTTCTTGCCCGGATTCAACGGGGAGGCAGGAACCTACAGGACCGAGCGCATCTACCTCAGCGAACATGAGATAGCGAGTAATGACGTGGCGAGGCAGGGCGTAAAAACCTTCTACATCACGGGGGTGCGTGGATGGGTGGGGAATATGCCCCTGAATCAGTCCGAACGCGATCAGATGAACGACCTTGTTGACCAGATGGAAACGCTGATAAACAGTGCGTGAGCGGGACTGACACCGGAATCTGCCCAACCGTAAGAGTCTCGCGTTTGTGAAAGATACTACATGCGCGAGGCTCTTGTGTGGTGCGCGGGAGTCCTGATACATTGGGGGAACACGTCCGATGTACGGACACACGGTAGCGCCGCTGTCCAGCAACGACAACGGCGCTAGTGATTCCTCATCCCTAAGGAGTCAACATGAATGCTAACAGATTCCCCGACAAAACGCAAGAGGGAGCGGGTCATCGCAGCAAACCCCTGATGTGGGGTCATCAGGCGGTATTCTTGCCTGTCCGCTGAGGGGGTTCAATCATGGGAGTGGTGCCCGCAGAACAGGGGTGGTTCCCTGTTACCAACCGCATGTTTGACGAATATCTGCCGAAAATCGGTCAGACGGCGTTTCTCGTTTATTGCTCGATCCTGCGTCATGCGGATCAGGAGGGTGTCGCCTATCCCTCGTATTCGCTCTTGCAGCGTGAACTCAATACGGGTAGGTTGCAGATTGCGGCGGCGATCAAGCGCATCCGTGAAGCCGGGCTTGTGACCGTTACGGTCGGGAGGCGGTCAGCGAACGTTTACCATCTCGTTTCTGTCCCGACTAGTATCGCAGCGGAACTAGTATCGCAGGAATACCAGTCCCAATCCGATACTAGTACTAGTATCGCAGCGGAACTAGTACTAGTATCGCAGCGGGACTCTAACAATACCCAAGGAACAATACCCAAAGAACAAGACACAACCCCCTCTGATGATGCTGACGCATCATCATCTCCCCCACCGGGAGACTATGACGCGAAACCTGAGCGAAAACGCGGTACGCGGATTCCACCCGATTTCGCGATTACGGACGATCTGTATGACTACGCGGCGTCGAAAGGAGTGTCTCGCGCGGAAGCCGAAGACGAAACGGAGGGGTTCAAGCTCTATTGGGAAGCGGAGAGCGGAAAACATGCGACGAAGCTCGACTGGAATATGACATGGAAGAATCGTATCCGCGATCAGGTGAACAGGGGTCTGATCGGGCCGAAGAGGAGATCGAAAAACGGTCAGTATCTCAATGTCCAGCAACAGACCCAGAACGCCATCGGGCGATACGCAGCGAGGATTGAGGCAAATGGAACTTCGGGCAATGAACCGCGACCAACTCAGCGCGCTCGCCTTACTGATCGGGGCGTATCGCTGGACAATGGACGATCTGGCGATGGCGGCTTGGGGGCACTTCCTCGCGGACGTTGACGCGACGACACTGCTTGCGGTGATCGACAAGTGGGTCAGGCTTGAACCGCGACAACCGAGTATTGCCGATATTCTCGACCGTGTATCTGCCTTTCATGGAACGGACGCCGAATCGGCGTGGAAGGAAGTGCGGAAGATTCTCACCGGGGGAGGTTTCCGTGATCGTACACGGATTGGTGGTCCACCGAAACCGCGTGGGTTCAGTGGAAATCTCCCGCTTGAGGATGCGGTGCAGGACGCGGGCGGGTGGCTGAAACTCGCAGGGTCGGATGAGAATGGACTCATCTGGGCAAAAAAGGAGTTCATCGCTGCATATGCCAGAGAAGGGGTCATCCGTGAGGCGTATCTGGCACTGAGCGGCGGTGAGGAGGAGTTGGAAGGTGGCAGCGACAATCATTCCGGTGGGAAGTAGGCGATGGGAATCATGGGTGAAGACCTTCAACGGGTTTGTGCAACTAACTGAGAATCGTTACATGATCCGGCTGAACCAGGTCGAGGCCGATCCGACGGATTCGGAAAAGGCAAGAGGGGCGGATATTCTTCAGCGCGAACTAATATTCGCGATGGAGCGTGCGGAACATTTCGAGTCAACCGGAGAGATATTGCCGCATCCAACGGAGGCACGACGCTCTGACGAACGACGCTATCCTGACCTCTACCTCTGCCCCCTGTGCAAATCGACGGAACAGGCTTCAGGGCGGTATATTCGTGCGGACGTACACGTTGGCAATCCCCACTTCGGCAAGTTGATTCCCTGTCCACAATGCCGACCGTACGAGTTTGGTTCCTATGTAGAAATCAACGGCAAACCACCAGCCATAAGGAGCTAACCATGTCTGAAGCGCACCGCAAGCGATGGGACGGACTCGTCTACGAAATCAGCCAGCGCATCGACAGCGAGGTCGCGACCGTGCAGACGTTGCGCGATCAGGGCGATGCGAACTTCCTCGTCCATCAGGGCCGTCTGGTCGAACTCGAATCGCTCCAGCAACGGATGAACTGGTACGAAGGCAACTTCCCTGACGTTGAGGCTGACCCGGACTTCATTCCCACACTCAACGAGTCTGCGATGGCGGAAATCGTTCGCCGCGTTCAGGCGGCAATGGGGACGGGAACAAGCGGGCAACTCCCCGAAGAACATACGAGTTTCGATGATTTCGCGCGTTCTCAGGCGTCCACGTAGACGCGCCCTGAGACACGCAGGATCGATCTGGTGACGCGGGAGGATATCTGATACGTTTCGCACAAATAGCACAGAAAAGACCTCGCCGGGAGGATGCACTTGGTTCGCGTCGCCTACGATCTGGTCAAGCATCTGATTCCGCCGGAAGAGCGGAAAAAGGTCAGGAAAAAAGAGCCGTGCCGCGTCTGTGGCGAACTCGTCTGTCGCTGTCTTGCCGACGAATATGCGGGTCAGTGTCGCCTCTCCGGATTTCCCGTCTTGCGCCCCGAAGTGCAGTTCGATCCAACCCGGAAATGGCGGCTCGATTTCGTTTTTCTGAGCATTGACTACTTACTCGCCGTGGAAATCGATGGCGGCACGTACTCGCAGGGTCGTCACACACGCGGCGCGGGTTACGAAGAGGATTGCCGGAAGATCAATGAGGCCCAGATCGCGGGTTACACCGTGCTTCGCTTCACCGGAGCGATGGTGAAATCCGGCGAAGCGTTAGATCAGACCGAGCATGCATTGCGTGCATTTGGCTGGAGAAAAGAAAACCCCTGAATCTGGCGTCTTGACAATCCTGCGATAGCGTCGTAACATTATCGTGTACGTCTTATGATGTGCGCGAGGATCAGGTAAACCACGTCTAGGCACTTTCAGTCATAGTATGGTGGTGCATAATCCATTGCATGTCTTTGCTCGATGGAGTTTGTCACGTTGGTTCTCTGGACGGTTAGCTAGTGCAGGGTCGCGTAGACGCTCGTCGGGAGCAAACAGGATTCCTGATTGCTCCTCAGGAGCGCGCGGCAGTGCCAGTTCTGTTGCGGTACGGTTCGATGGGGTTCGTCAGCGTTAGCTGATGCAGGAAACGGTTGTGCTAGGTTTGCCAAGTTTCGTTTATGTGGGGCATGGATTTCGTTCGTGGGAAGCCAGCAGCGGTGTTGATGGCTCCTCAGGAGCGTACGGCAGTCTATGGCCCGGAACGGAAGGGCTAGGTTCGTCAAGTTCGCGTTCGGCTAGCTTTGGTACGCTAAGGTTAGTCTCGTCGGGGCGATGTACGGAAAGGAGCCAGATGAAGAGAGCGTGAGCGGGTCACCCGCGTCCCGATTCAGCGCGTGCGGGTCAGGCGCGTCGTTGTCTTTCCGGGCAAGGTGCATCGGTTTTATGTGCGGTTCTGTCGCTCAATGGGGCGGCAGTCGTTGTTTCAGGGAAGGAATCACCAGTGGCACGAACAGTCAATAGCGCGCGGGCGGCTACCGTCGAACAGCCGCAGACAGACGAGCAGGGACGCATCCTGCTTCTGCCCCGGCGAAATGTGCAGACCTTTGAAGTGCGGATCGTCGGTCAGACGCCGCTCATCACGCACCGCTTCGGGGAAGACGCCATCGCGGAAATCGAGAAGGCGCAACAGGGAGGAGCGCGCGACAAGAAGCCGCCGCGTAATCCGGAACGCGAGTTTGAACAGGCACAGTACGTGCTTCAGCGCGACGCGTCGGGTAAGGCAATCGCGTGGGGATTCCCGGCAGCGGGCATCAAGTTGGCGATGACCATCGCCGGACAGCGAGAAGCGGGCGAAAAGCGCACGGAACTCATGGGTAGACTTTCGATTCCGGCAGAAATGTTGAGGATTCATACGCCGACGCCACCGAAGATGAGAACCGACAGAGTTCGCCTGTCAGGTATGAGCGGTGTGACGAGTTTGGCATACAGGCCGGAGTTCGATCCGTGGGAAATGATCGTCCCGGTCAGATTCAACGCGAACAGCATCCAGTTGGATCAGGTCATCAATATCTTGGACCACGCAGGATTCTCGGTCGGTATTGGTGATTGGCGCGTCGATAAAAAAGGCGTTCATGGTCAGTTTGAAGTTGACTATGAGAGCATCAAGCAAATCTCGTAGCCCGCGATATATTCCGTTGTAGCCCGAAAGGGCGCGAGGTAATCCAATGCGGAGCGTGGTCATTTGGAGCCAGGCTTGGTGATGCGTGTAGTTCGCGTGGAGCAATGGGCGAGGTCTATTGCTCCACAGGAGCGCGGTGTGTTGCGGAGAGTTGCATGGCATGGTCGTGCAGCGTATTGATCGGTGCGGTGGTGTATGGACGCAGTAATCCGGGTCCATGATGGGTTCGCCATTTTCAGGTGTGTTCGTGAAGAGCGGGCGGGTTTCCCGCTCGCGCGCTCTTCAGGAGCGTAAAGCTCGGTGAGTCATGTTGAGGATTGGCACGGCAAGTTATGGAAGTCGGCAACGACGCAAGGCGCGTTTCGATTCGCCAATGTTCAGCAGGGCGGGCTTTGGCAGGGCGAGGAACGTTCGTGTTGAGCCAATGTGCGATGGCTCCACAGGAGCGCTGGGTTTGTTTCGTCTTTGCGTGGCTACGTGCGTCAACGCACTGTTCGTTTCGGTTCAGTTAGGTTGGGTTCTGTTAGCTAAGCTATCGTTCGTCAGATTTGGGCAATGCGGGGTCGTACACCGTCAATAGTTCGTACGGAGCGGAGGTGCAAACCGCTCTGTAGGAGCGTTCTGCGTTGTCGTGTTTGTCGGGGCTGGGTCAGGACGGGTTTGGTGGCGTAATGCGTGGTTGTATCGTGTTGGTCTGTGTCCGTTTCTGCGCGATGGGGGAAGGTAGTGCATGGTTTGAGTTCGTTCAGTGCCTATGTGCGGAAGGCTCTGAAGGAGCGTTTGGCATTGCTCGTTACGTTTCTCTTAGGTCTGCTTAGTCCTGGCAGGTTGCGTGAAGGCGACGCGTGTTTCGTCGATGTCGGTTCCGGTACGGTTAGGCAGTTTACTGTCCGGTCGGGAAGGGTTCGTTTGCGTATGGGATGGTTAGGTTACGCAAGTCAGGGTCAGTAAGGGTGCGTCGTGGTCAGTTCGTTTTGAGCATATGTGCGAATGCTCGAAAGGAGCGCAGTGCAGGGAGCGGCAAGGTCTTGCTCGGAGTGTTGTGGTTTGGTCTGGTGCTGCATGGATGTTCGGTGAGAGCGAATCGCGAATCGCTCTTTCGGAGCGAACTGCTAGGCGTTGTTTTCTTGGGAACGGCAAGGCGGTGTACGGCGATCCGTTCGTGACAGGCGTACGCGGGAACGCTCGTCAGGAGCGCATTGCGAGGTCGGTTCGCTCGGTGCATTGGGGTGTCCTGCGTTCTTTTGTCGGGCGCGGCACTGCATGGTTTCCTTCTGTGGAGTTGGGTGAGATTGGGTCAGGATCGTTCCGGCAGGGTTAGGCAGTGGGTTCGTCCTGAGCGGAGTCGCAACCGCTCCGGAGGAGCGTGGTGTCAGGTGATTCACGGATTGGTCCGTTTTGTTCGGGCAATCTCCGTCGAGGTCCGCCGTGTCTTTGTTTGTCGCAGTATGTCGCACTTTTTAGCCTTTCGGGGCGCGCTGCACGTTTCATTGGTGTTCGACAGGGTTAGTCGTTGTCAGTCACGGTAACGTATTCCTTTGCTCGTCATGTCGGGGTTTCGTAGCGTCGCGTTTGGTATGGAAGTTCGTTTCGAGCCAATATGCGGATGGCTCGTCAGGAGCGCGGTGTATTTCCGGGTGATCTACCGTGGGGTTAGGTAAGTCGTGGAAGTGTGTTGCTGGTCATGTCTGTCGCGGTTATCTGAGGCAAGTCACGCTCCGTCACAGCGGGGTGTGGCATGGAAGCCGGAAGGCGCGTGGTCAGATACGGCAGGTTATTGCCCGTCTGGGTCATCTTTGGGATTGCTTGTTATGTTCTGGTGAGTCGAGTCGCGTTCAGTTGATGCTTGGTCTGGAGGTTCGTGAAGAGCGAATGTGCGAATCGCTCCTCAGGAGCGTGGTGTTTAGCGTGGTTGCGAAAGTTGAGTCGCTGCGCGTCCTGTCGCGTTTATGCGAGGTTATCCGAGGCGCGGCCCGTCCCGTTGAGGTGGGACATGGAAGCGCGTGGTTAGTCAGTCTATCGTTGGGTTTGGCACGGTCTGGTTAGCTCGACAGAGCGCGTGGTCAGGGATTGCTGGGAACGCTTCGGCTAGTTCAGGCGGGGTGCCGTTCGTCGTGGTTAGGTCCGGCAGGGGGTTCGTGACGAGCCAATGTGCGATGGCTCTTCAGGAGCGTAATGCGAGTTTTGCTTTGGTATGGAGCGGCAGGATAAGGTCAGGTTTTGTTGCGCAAGCTTCGGTCGGGCTGAGTTGCGTGACGTTGTGTTTGTCGTGGAAAGGCTTGTCTCGGCATCGTGCAGTTTTGCTCGGCTATATCGCGTCGCGTCCGCGTGGGGCATTGCCCGTCAGGGCGCTGTGGGGCGACGTACGGTTCAGTTCGTGAGGAGCGACGATGCGGATCGCTCTTCAGGAGCGTTTTGCGGCGTGTTTCGGGGTGGCGCAGACCGGGGTTTGTCCCGTTTTGTTCGTGGCTGATGCCTGTCGTGATACGGCAAGGTTTGTCGGGTTGCGGTTAGTTCAGTCTTCGTCAGGTCAGTCGAGTCGCGTCATTCCTTTGAGAAGTGCGTCGCGGTATGGCAGTTGACAAATATACGTCGGTGACGTATACTTATAGTAATAGTTCGCGTGGGGCCAACAACAGCGTTGATGGCTCTTCGGGAGCGTGATGTGCTGTCGGGTGATCCGCTGTTGGGTGGTTTCTGTCTCGTTGAGGCACCGCGCGGTCTGGTGCGGCAAGGTGCGGCATCGTATTTCAATGCGCTGCCTGTTACGGCAAGGTGCGGCAAGGGCCAGTTCGTGACGAGCCTGTGTGCGGGAGGCTCTTCAGGAGCGTGATGCGAGTTCTTGCATGGCGAGGCCATGCGTTGTCAGGCCGTCTAATGCGTTGTGAGGAGAGTTGAGGTCTTGCATGGTTCGGATTGCGGATTCGCAAACGAACTGGAGGACCAGAATGGTCAAAGGCACATTTTTTTCGCCCGGATCGAGGTTGCCTGACGATCAGGCGGAAGAGGTAGAGGCGGCGTTGGCCGACATCGCGGACGACCGGGGCTTTTTGACGCCCCGCACCGTCGTTGAAGCAGCCCGACCCGAGGGGTCGCGACTGCATCCATTTTTTCTCTGGGACGATCAGGCTGCTGCCGAGGAATATCGGCTTGCACAGGCGAGACATTTAGTGCGCAGCGTCCAGATCAGGGTGGTGGATCGCAACAACAATGAGCGGTTATTGCCGAAATACCACAGTGTGGTTGTTGAACGGCGCGATGATCCGACTCTTGGTGAGAAGGTCTATGCGCCCTTGTCAGCGGTACGACGCAGCGATGATCTTGTCGCTCAGGTTCAGAAAAAGGTCGAAGAGGATTTGCTGAGCGCCCGTCGTCGATGGGAAGCCTACAGGCACATCGCCGAGTTCCATCAAAGGTTCGCGAGAATCTTCACCGAGGTGGATCGGCTGACGGGAGAACAGGGACGCGCAGCGGATTAGATTCCGCATGGTGCATTGACAATCTTGCGATGGTGTCGTACGATCATAATGAACGTGCATCTACCGTTGCGATTCGGCGGCAGGTGTACGTTCACTGATTCCTTAGCCCGCAAGGGCGCGGTGAACGGCTGGGCTAGTCCTTGCAAGGTTTGGTGCGGTACGGCGTATCAGGCAGGTTTTCGTCGGGCGTTCTGCGGCAGTCTCCGTTCCGTCCCGGCGTTGTGCGGTACGGGTCGGAAGAAAGGAAGCAATGTGGAAGAGGTCATAGTGGTCGAAGAGCGGGTTGAGGCATCCACCCGGGTGGACAGGCGCAAACGGCACGGCGATGATCCGACGATGCCGATCACGGTCAATATCAGCATTTCGCTTCTCGCTGAACTCGATGATTACGTCGTCAGTATCAACGGGTCGCGTTCAGGGATCATCCGTCTTGCGGTGATCGATTTCCTCAGAGCGAAGCAGAAGACGCGAAAACGGACGCGGACGCATCGGATTGCATCCTCGTCTGCCAAATCCCGCGTACGCGGATCGTGACGCGCACATGAACGAACTCCTGATACACGCGCACAAGGTAAATGTGCCTGTCGGACGGTGCGGATCATTCGCGGTCGAGCACTTCTACATCGGCAAGGATAACGCGGAGAACATCCGGTTGATGCTCCACGGCAGAACGCCGATGGAACCGGGGTTGTACACGAAACTGACCGAGGATGGATCGGTCTGGATGTCGGACACTCCGGAAGAGATCGAAACGCACATGCCCGCCTTCAATCGCTTCGCGGACGCCAGAGGCGAACAACGCGTGCTGATTCACGGTCTTGGGTTAGGCATGGTCCTTCAGGATGCAATCCGCGCAAAGGGCATCATTCACGTCGATGTGGTGGAAATCAACGGCGATGTGATCGATCTGGTCGGCCCGCATTATCACCGGATGGCGCAGCGGAAAGGCGTGCATCTCAATCTCGTGCAGGGCGATTGCTTCACCTATCAGTGGCCCAGAGGAACGAAATGGTTCGCCGTCTGGCACGACATCTGGGAGGGTTACGGCGAAGATAACCTGCCGGAAATGGCGATCCTGAAGCGGAAGTTCGGTCATCGGACGGGATGGCAGGGTTGTTGGGGTCAGGACATGTGTCGTCGCATTCGCGATGGTCGCTATCACCGGAACCATAAGCGGATCATGGATCGATTCCACAAGGCGATGGGCATTCCGACCGATGCGGAACTGGTGAAAACTTTCGCTGACCTGGAGGCAAAGCATGCAGGAAGTAACCGAGGCGTTGGTGGAGGCGGGAGCGACACTGGAGTACATCAAGGCAATGATTGAGGAATATGGCGCGTATCACGCGAATACGACGGCAGTTCAGACCCCATTTACGCTCCCGGCGATGATTTACTCCACCGTTTGTGAAGCATTAGAGAAACCCGTTCTGAAGCGAGTTCTCGCGCGGGGTTCGGCTAGTTGAGTCCGGGTGATGCACGGTGCGTCGTTTCATGGCGGGTTCGAACGTGGAAGGGTACGGCACGGCAAGGGGGGCGCAATGAGTGATGTCGTGGTCACGGTGCCGAGAGAACTCTGGTGGGAATGGATGGCAGAGGGCGATCTGCCCGGAGAGGAGGAAAGCGGGGCGCGGTATCACTTTTTCATGAGCGGAGCCGTTCCTGACATCGTGATTGGCGAACGAGTCTATGTCGTCGCTCATAACCGATTGCGCGGCTTCGCGCCCCTGACCAACATCGAGTTTCCATTGAAACCGATGCAGGAGTTCTGGTGGCCCAACGCCACGTTTGCGCTCGTGCGGAAAGGAGGTGCGGAAGCGGTCACCATCGATGAGCAGATTCGCGGTTTTCGCGGCTGGCGGTATCGCTGGTGGGAACGGGATGTGGAAGAACCCTTCCCTGAATGGCGTACCGAAGGAGTCAAACGGTGAAGGATGAACGGGTCGAGGAAATCCGCGCGCGGTTGGTTGCACACACGGCGCGTGGACGGTCACAGTGGGACGCGCGTCACGCCCGCAATGAGTTTCGCAACAACGCCGAAACCGATATCGCCTATCTTCTCGGACTGGTCGATGGTTTCATGGGAAGGCCGCGCGATCTGTACGCCGTCCCGAAGGAGATTGAACAGTGACAATCGGCAACGTCATCGGCATCGCAATCGGTGAGGTCGAGAACGCGCGCGTCCAGATCGCGCTCGACGGGACGGTCACATTGGGCGAAGGGGTGACACTCGATGAGGCATCGATGCTGTTCTGGGGCATGATCGCCTCATCCGTGCGACAGATTCAGCCCTACGAGATGCAGCGGCTACGCGCCCGCCTCAAGCACAACTGCCCCGGCGCACCGGAGATGCAGGAACCCGCCCCACACACGATGGGCGGCTTCGCGCGACGCTGGGTGGCGAATCACGGACTCGACGGCAACGGTGAGGAAGGCTTCATCGGATCGGCATTAGTCGAACTCGTCGATTGTCTGCGTTCTCAGGGCCACAACGCGGCGAGTGCTACTCATCTGATGAGCGCATTCATGGAACTGATGGCGGATTACGAGAATGAGGACAGTCCGGAATGGGGTCAGTTCTGGATGTCCGAACCGGGACAGTCGATCAGGCAGAATCCGCCGATTCACAGGACGAAGGCCGATGGATGAACTCGACTACGACCGCAAAAAACTTGTCGCGATCAAACCCGATGTACTGACGCGCGGCGCATGGATCAACCATCTCTGCGTCATCATGCCCACCTTTGCCGACCGGATTCGCCGGGAGGCAATCGAAAACGTGGGCAAGAACCCGAAGGTCTATCAGACCTATGTGGATGATGAGTGGATAGGCACCATCATCGAATGGGAGTGATTGATGCCGTGGATGGTACTTGCCCGCAAACGGCAACCGGGATACTACGACCGCTGGCAGGTTATCGCTCACCTTCTGGAAAAGGATGACGCAGAAGCATGTGAGCGTGATTACGCCGCCAGGTCGAAGCGAAACACCACAATCATTGAAACGGTCGGGAAACCCTGGTCAACCGTTGAGGGAAATGGCGCGGAACCCGCGTTGATCTGGAGAATCAAATCCGTATCATAGAATGGGAGGGCGAGTAACTCAGTAAAGGGGGTCATATGATCCGTGCGGTGAGCTACGGTGGGGGAGTGCAGAGCAATGCACTGCTCGTCCTTGCAGCGCAAGGGACAATCGATTTCCCGCTCTTCATCTTCGCCAACACGGGTGACGATTCGGAGCATCCTGACACGCTTGCCTATGTGCGCGATATCGCGATGCCATACGCGGCCCAACATGGCATCGAGATGGTGATCGTCCAGAAGAAACTCAAGGATGGCACGCCACAAACGCTCTACGATTCGCTGACGCGCGAAGAGAAGTCAATGGAAGTCATCCCGATGTACGGGAAGACGGGTGGTCCGGGCATTCGTGCCTGTACCGCGCATTTCAAATCCCGCGTGATCGCGAAGGAGTTGCGTCGGCGGGGCGCGAAGGCAAAAAACAAGGCATTACTTGCTTTAGGCATCTCGCTCGATGAGTGGCATCGCGCCCGCACTACGTCGCGGATCAACCACGAAATCCTCACCTATCCTCTGCTCGACATGCGCCTCAACCGGAATGCCTGTCGCACGATCATCGAGAAGGCAGGGTTGCCGATTCCGCGTAAGTCGGCCTGTTTCTTCTGCCCGTACCACAATCGGGCGACATGGGTTCAGATGCAACGTGAGTCACCCGCCCTCTTCGACCGCGCGGTCGCGCTGGAGCGGCACATCAATGCGCGACGGGAGGAGAAAGGAAAACCCGCAGTGTTTCTCAGCAGGGACGTGATACCGCTCGATCAGGTGATTGTCGATGTCGGTCAGCAAGCGTTCGATTTCGACAATCTCGCGGTCTGTGAGTCCGGATATTGCGAGGTTCCGGCATGAGGGGGGCGATGCGCGTAGCCGCATCTGCGTACCTCGCCCTGACCCTCGCCATTCACATTGCCGCCGCTCCCGCCTATGATGCACCCGGAATGGTCATCGTGGATCGTGGAGCGGCGGCATTTTATGCGTCGTCATGGGATGACGGTGGGTGGGACGCCATGATCCGGAAACGGATCGCCTGGGGGCAACACGACCCGAAGACCTTTCCCTATTCCGACGACGGCTACTACTGCGTGCGCCCCGGTTTCGTCTTCGGCAATATCCTGACGATTACCAACGCACAGACGGGCAAGTCGATCCTTTGCACCGTCGCGGACGAAACCGCGCCTCAGGATCGGCAATACTGGTTCAACCACTGGGTGATCGAGTTGAGTTACATTGCCTATGAAGACCTCGGTCTTGACGACGGCAACGATGTGATTGTGAGCGCGATGGCATGAACGACATACTCAACGGCTGGACGGGCGTGGGCGTCGGGTGGCTCGTCGAGAAGGGCGAGGTGAAACTGCGCGGCACGCTCGATCCGGGCGTCGATTCGTGGGGCAAACCCGCCTTCGTCATCGAGGAGGATTGCCGACCGGAGAAAGATCACCACTTCGGTTCAATCCTTTCAGTGCTGGAAGATGGGCGTGTCATTCCCTACAAGCATCTCAACGGCAAACAGGGCGGCTTCGACCTGTACAACTTCTCCTATCCATTGCCCATTCATCCCACCATTCCGACCGCGCTGACCAACCCCACCGTCGCTCTGCCGATGGAGGAACCGCTCCTGAGCGTCGGGGAACGATCACTGGCGTGGGTCTGTTTCTGGCCCGAATGGGTCGCGCGTCAGGTGGGAAAAGGTGCGCGACATACCTGGCACTATCTGGTAGCCTTGCATACACTGTGGATGCGCGAACAGGAGGGAGGGAGCAAGCATGGCGACTGATCCACGCGGCGATTATTCGGTTGCCACCGCTCTTGCAGAGCCGTATCTTCGCCTTCATATGGGCAAGGTTCTCAGATTGGCAGAGGTCGTGAAAGAAATCTTTCCGACCGCACCGAACCCGATTACCACCTTACGCGTCGAAGACTGGTCCGATCAGATCGCGCGGCGTCCCGACGATATGCCCTATCGGATCGTCTGTGTGTATAACCCGGAGTTTGCCCGTTTCGTGACCTCATGCGAAACGGGCGATTTCGATGCCATTCCTGCCGCGACGCGGGCATTGGCGGATAAGAGTGCGGACGACATCCGCGAACGCTACTGGTATCTGATCGATGAAATCGCGGTCGCTGCACAGTTGGGCGATCAGAAAGCAGTCGTGTCGCTGAGCGATGAACGGGATGTGCTGGCGCGCATTCTCACGGGGCGCGGTGAGCCGATTGGACATTCGGCGTGAGCGTAACGCGACGCAGGAAGCGAACGGAGCGGATCGTGGTGGTGAAAGAACCCGAAGTCAAGTTGTTGTTCCAGAAATCCGTTGAGCGGTTCCGGATCGGGGATAAAGCGCAACTCACGATGGCGGGCGCACCCGAAACGCAGCGCATCCTGATGGATATCAGTGCGTATTATGTCAAAGGAATCGGCACATTACGCCTGTTCATCGGCGGTGAATCGGGCCATTGGAGCGCACCGATGTCCGTCGATCCGAATAACGACTACACCGCGATCAATATCGCGTTAGCCGAAGCTGATGCCGCCGAGGACACGCTTCCGGGCTTTGCCACGGCAGAAGCGGCGGTTGCGGCGTGGAAGGCGAAAATGCAGGGCCGAGCCGACTGAGTTCCGGCCCGAAACCCGCCGAGTTGCCACCGAGCCGAAACGCAAAAGCTGGCCTGTGGGGTTTTAGCACTTGAACATTCTGCCACGCCAAAGCCCGGCGGCCCGGATCGCTAGTGGCCCAGCGCGGCCCTCTGCTCCTCCGCTGCCTGAGATTCTTCGGTGCGCTCCCTGAAAATGATGGTTCTCCTCAAGTCAAAGACGATCCTGAGTTTCTTCGGTGATGAGTCCACTGAGTTCACCTCCGGCGGCTACGACCGTTCGACGCGACTCAGTTGCATCGCATCAGCCGATCTGTTAGTATAAGGATAACAAACTGACGGGAATCTGTCAAGAGTGCCAACGTGTGGCATTTCGGCGTGAAAATCACACCATATCTCTAAATCGCGTCACAATCGATTCTACGAGGTGGCAGCGTCAATGTCGTATCATTTGTGCGGGAAAATCGGAACGTGCGAGGCCGTGTCATACAACGCGTTCTACGCGCAACTCCGGATCGTACGCGCGTCACAATGACGCGCACACAACGAAAAAAACGCGGACGGGAAATCGTCCGTCCGCGTCAAAAAGCACAACATTTGCCTCGCTCAGTGATTACGTTGCCGGGAGCGGTATTCTGCGCCGTCGGTCGTTTGGATCGCGCATCGTCGGCACTACGGGTTCCTTCGGTTCACGCGGTTCACGCGGTTTCCGTGGTTCTGCCGGGGGCGGAGGAATGTAGGGCGGTGCGGTGCGCACGATCCTGTCCACTTCCCGCTCGATGATGTTGGCGTATGGCGGTGTCCGTCTGCCGCTCTCCCACGCCTGAAGCGTGCG
>Ga0126370_10000444_pt1 | contig 17019 bp, 15 predicted proteins | sample PanSoiMetaPlot_3_FD_92586 | JGI IMG/M metagenome (GOLD analysis project Ga0126370, IMG submission 92586) | Tropical forest soil microbial communities from Panama - MetaG Plot_3 | ecosystem: Environmental > Terrestrial > Soil > Tropical forest > Bulk soil | place: Panama | collected 2016-02-17 | reverse complement strand
GCGCCGACTCCATCGACGGTGCGAGAGTCGCGAACAATGGATCGAGATGCTTCACGATGTCTGGCTCGCCGCCGATCATCTGGCAGTAACCGCGCTCGAGTCCCCAGACGCCTCCGCTCGTGCCCACGTCGACGTAGTGGATGCCTTTGGGTTTGAGTTCTTTGGCACGGCGGATATCGTCAATGTAATAGGAGTTGCCGCCGTCGATAAGGATGTCGCCGGATTCCAGTTTTGGCAGGAGCTCCTTGATCGACGAGTCGACCACCGCGGCAGGAACCATCAGCCAGATCGCGCGCGGCTTCGCCAACTTCTGGACGAAGTCGTCCAGAGAAGCGGCGCCTATGGCGCCTTCGCTCGAAAGCTGCTGCACCGTCGCGGGCGTGCGGTCAAAAACCACGCACTGATGGCCGTTTTTCTGCAGGCGGCGGACCATGTTGGCACCCATGCGCCCCAGACCGATCATTCCAAGTTGCATTCTGTCTGCTCCTCTGTCCCGAATTGTGAACGTAGACCGCGCAGCCCGGGAAATTCTACTCGAGACCTTGTGAAACCGCCCGCGAGAGCGCGTTGAGGCCGGATTTCAGATTCTTGCCGAGATGCACGCGCAATGCACGGCGGCCACGCTCGGCGAGCACGGCAAAGTCTCCGCGGGCTTGCGCGGCCTTGACCACCCCGAACGTATATTTCTGTCCGGGAACCTGCAGGTCGGAAGCGTCGTCGCAGGTGACCTGGAGGAATACGCCGCTGTTAGGGCCGCCCTTATAAGCCTGTCCCGTGGAGTGCAGAAAACGCGGTCCGAAGCCGAGGCAGGTTGCGACTTTCTTGCCGTCGCGGACTGCCGTGCGAATGGCTTGCAGTGCTGCTTCGTTTTCGGCGTTCATCGGGATGTAGCCGAGCACGGCGAAGTAATCGCCCGCACCGATCCGCGAAAGATGGGTTTTCAGAACGTCCGCAAGGGTTTTGCCGCCCGTGAGCGCCGCGGTGTTCTTGTCGTCCGCAAACAGCTTGGCGTCCTTGGTTACCAGGAAGGGCGATTCGGCGGGCAGACTGCCGGTGGATTCGTATTCGCTCGTCAACTTGCGCGTTGCAACCTTGCTGGCTTCGACGTCGGGCTGGTTGAAAGCGTCGATGCCGATGATGGATCCGGCGACGGCAGTGGCGATTTCCCAGCGGAAGAATTCCTGGCCAAGGGTGTAAGCGCTGGGCAGCGTGATGCGAACGACCGGCTGCCCCGCCTTTTCAAGCGCTGCAACGGCCGCGTCTTGAGCCTTGTTGGTCTTGCCTGCCAGCGTCAGATACGCAAAGAGGCGGTCGCTCCCATAAGCGTCGGGCTTGGCCAGTTTTTCGCGATCCACCGGGATGATCCCTTTGCCGATCTTTCCCGTCGACTCGGCGATCAACTGTTCGAGCCAGGCTCCCAGGTCAAAAATACCCGGCGAAGTGATGATGGTGATTTTGTCGCGGCCGTGATTCGCGGCGACTCCCATGATGGTGCCTAGCAGAACGCCGGGGTTTTTGTCCGCCGCGGCGGCAGGGCCAGAAGCCTTCACCATTTCTTGAGCGCTCTTCAGGAATTTGGCCACGTCCAGGCCCATGGCCGCGGCCGGGACCATGCCGAAGTTGGAGAGCGCCGAGTAGCGTCCACCGATACTCGGGACTCCGGGGAAAATCTTCCAGAACTTGTCGGCTTCGGCCACCTGCTGCATTTTGGAACCGGGGTCGGTTACGGCGATGAAGCGGCTGCCCACGAGCTTTTCGCCGACGGCTCTCTTTACGCGCTCAAAGAAATACTGCTTGAAGATATTCGGTTCGAGCGTGCTTCCGGACTTGCTCGAGACGATCGAAAGCGTTCTCTTGAGGTCGAGTTTTTTTTCGAGCGCTTTGATCTGCACGGGATCGGTCGAGTCGAGAACGTGAAGCTCGGGAAAGCCCGCGATCTTGCCAAAGGTCATCCGCAGCACTTCGGGACAAAGGCTCGAACCTCCCATGCCGAGAAGCACCAGGTGCTTGAACTTCGCTTTTTTGACCTCGGCGGCCAACTGTTTGAAAGCCGCGACCGAACGAAGCTGCTCTTCGGTAATGCCGAGCCAGCCCAGCCAGCTCGATTCGTCGGTGTTGCTCCAGAGCGAAGCGTCTTTCTGCCAAAGCCGCGCGACCTTGTCGTTCCTCTTCCAGTCGTCGAGCGATGCCACGACGGCCGCTTGCAATTCCTTGGGAAGCTTGTAGGCCAGGCGATTTAGGCTCACGCAGACACCCCGGCATGCTTGGTGATGGCATCCAGGAGCTGCTTAAAGGGGTCCTGGAAGAGCTTTACGGCGTCGGCCAGAAGCTTGTCCGTGACCTCTTTCATCGAAATTCCCGCCGCTTCCAGGTCCGACATGGTCTTGTTCGCGCCAGCGACATTCTCGGTAAGGCTATTGCGCAGTTTGCCGTGATCGCGGAACGCATCGAAGGTGGCGGGAGGAACGGTATCGACGGTGTCCGCCCCGATCAGTTCCTCGACGTACAAGACGTCGCGGTATTTGGGATTCTTGGTGCTGGTGCTGGCCCAAAGCAACCGCTGCGTGTGCGCGCCCTTTACCGCGAGCGCCTTCCAGCGAGGCGTGGCGATGATCTCCTGGTACCTGGCGTAGGTACGGCGCGCATTGGCGATCGCGACCTTTCCGTGCAATGACTCGAGCAGCGCCTTCTTGGTGGAATCCGCTTCCGTCTTCAGTTTCGTGTCGATGGTGCTGTCCACCAACGAATCGATACGGCTGACAAAGAAGCTGGCCACGCTTGCGATGCGCGAAATGTCCTGCCCTTTCTTAACGCGCGCTTCGAGCGCCCCGATGTAGGCTTCGGCAACCTCTTCGTACGCCGACTGCGCAAACAGCAGCGTGATGTTGATGTTGATGCCCTCTTCGAGAGCCTGGCGAATCGCCGGTACGCCCTGGGGCGTTCCGGGAATCTTGATCATGACGTTCGGACGGTTGACGGTCTTCCAAAGCCGCCGCGCTTCCTCGAGGGTGGCTTGCGTGTCGAACGCCAAATTTGGCGAAACTTCCAGGCTCACGTAGCCATCCCGGCCCTTGGTCTCTTGGTGCACCGGGCCAAAAATGTCGGCCGCGTCCTGAACGTCGCGAATGGCGATTTTTTCATAAAGCGCCATAGCCGTGGACGACTTGGCTTCCGGCGTCTTGACGATGTCGTTGTAATCGTCACCCGCGGTGATGGCCTTCTCAAAAATGGCGGGGTTCGACGTCATGCCGCGCAAACCGTCGTTGGCGATCATTTTCTTCAGATCACCGTTCAACAGGATGTTGCGGCGAATGTAGTCAAGCCAGGGAGACTGCCCGTAGGCCAATAATCCTTGCAAGGGATTTTCGCCCTTGTTGGCGGCCAGATTTGGCGCTGTGGTGGTCGTTGTCATGCGCTCCTCCTGAACTTTCGCGGCTCGTTGCTCGCTACTTCTATTCTACGCCCGCCGCGAGCGGCGAGGGTTAACCGCATATGACGGCGGTGGGCCGGAATTCTCGTGTTTAACGCTTTGCTTCGAGTGCCTTGACCTTGGCCAGGCGGCGATTGTGGCGTTCTTCATGGGTGAAGTTGGCGCCAATGTACGCCTTCAGCAGATCCTCCGCGAGCTTGACGCCGATAACGCGCGAGCCTAAAACCAGCACGTTCATATCGTCGTGCTCGACGCCCTGGTGCGCGGAATAGGTGTCATGGCAGACGGCGGCGCGGATGCCGATCAGCTTGTTGGCCGCGACGCTGGCTCCGACGCCGCTGCCGCAAATCAGTACTCCGCGCTCGGCCTTGCCGTCCAGCACGGCTCGGCCGACCGCTTCCGCGAAATCCGGATAGTCGGATGGATTCGTGTTGAACGCTCCGACATCGAGAACAGCGTGCCCCATCCCGCGCAGCAAGTCGCCCATGGCGTTCTTGAGTTCGAAGCCGGCATGGTCCGATCCGATGACGAGTTTCATCGCTAGGTTCACTTTCCCAGTGTTCGTTTGGCTGCGGCGGTGACGTTTTCGACGGTGAAGCCAAATTTTTTGAGCAAATCCTTCAGCGGAGCCGACGCGCCGAACGTGTGCATGCCGATTATCTGGCCTTTTTGGCCGACGTGGCGCTCCCAGCCGAACCGCGAAGCCATTTCAACCGAAACGCGCGCAGTGACGGCAGCTGGCAGCACGCTTTCCTTGTAGGCCGCGCCCTGCTCTTCAAAAAGCTCCCATGATGGAATGCTAACGACGCGGGCCTTGATGTTCTCTCCTGCCAGTTTTTCCTGCGCGGCAACGCAGAGGCCAACTTCGCTGCCGGTACCTATCAGAATAACGTCGGGCTGGCCTCCCGGGGCATCGCTCAGAACATACGCACCCTTTCTCACTCCCGATGCGGAGGCGAACTTGCTCCGGTCGAAAGTCGGCATGGCTTGGCGCGAGAGGACTAAGGCCGTCGGGCGGTGGGTCTGCTCGACGGCAATTTTCCAGGCTTCGACCACTTCATTCGCGTCGCCAGGCCGCAATACCAGGATGTTGGGCATGGCGCGCAACGCAGCCAGCTGTTCGATCGGCTGGTGGGTGGGGCCATCTTCGCCTAAGCCGATCGAGTCGTGCGTAAAAACGTAAATGACGGGAATTTCCATGAGCGCGGCCAGGCGAACCGCTGGCTTCATGTAGTCGGAAAAGTTGAAGAACGTTCCGCCGAACGGACGCACCCGGCTCAAAGCCATGCCGCTCATGGCTGCGCCCATGGCATGCTCCCGCACGCCATAAGGAATGTTTCGGCCGGAATAGTGTCCGGGCTGATAAAGACCCGCGCCAGGAAAATCGAGATTCGTTTTATTGGATTTGGCAAGATCCGCCGAACCGCCGATGAGCCACGGCAGGTTCTTGGCGATGGCATTGACGGTTTTGCCCGAGCTTTCGCGGGAGGCCATGCCCTTTGCGTCGGCGGGGAACGAAGGCAAGTTCCGGTCCCAGCCGTCGGGCAGCTGGCGCTTCTGCATCATCTCGAGCTGTTTCGCCTCTTCCGGGAACTGCCTTGAATAGTCGCCCCACAATTCGACCCACTGCGCATGGGCCTCCGCCCCGCGCTTTCCGACGCCATTTTTGAAATTCTCGTAGACACCGTCCGGCACCTGGAACTTGGCGTCCTCCGGCCATTCGTAGTTTTTCTTGACGAGCTTTACTTCGGCTTCGCCGAGTGGTTCGCCGTGCGCTTCATAGGTGTCCTGTTTGTGCGGCGAACCGTAGCCGATGTGGCTGTCCACAACGATAAGAGTCGGCTTGCCGGTAGTCTTCAGGAAGGTTTCGTAGCCGCGCCCAAGCATCATCAGGTCGTTGGCGTCGGCAACCCGGGTCACGTTCCAGCCATAGCCAACGAAGCGTGTCATCACGTCTTCGCTGAAGGAAACTGACGCCGGGCCGTCGAGCGTCACGTGGTTGTTGTCGTAAATCCAGCAAAGATTATCGAGTTGCAGATGGCCGGCCAGGGAAGCAGCTTCGGCTGCAACGCCTTCCATCAAGTCTCCGTCGCCGCAGAGCGCATACACGTGGTAGTGAAAGAGTTCGAAATTGGGCCGGTTGTAGGTCGCAGCCAGCCATTTTCCCGCCATGGCCATACCGACGCTGTTGCCGGCGCCTTGCCCGAGCGGACCTGTCGTCGTTTCTACACCCGTAGTGAGATGCGATTCGGGATGCCCTGCCGTCTTGCTGTCGAGTTGCCGGAATCGCTTGATCTCTTCCATCGAAACGGCGGGCGAATCGAGGACTTCACCTTTCTCATTGACCGCGCGAACGCCTGCCAGGTGCAGCGTCGAGTAGAGCAGCATCGAGGCATGACCGGCGGAGAGGACGAAACGGTCGCGGTCAGGCCATACGGGATTCGCCGGATCGTACCGCAAATACCTTTGCCACAGTTCATAAACGACCGGCGCAAGGCCCATGGGCGCGCCCGGATGCCCCGAATTTGCCTGCTGCACCGCATCGATGGCAAGCGTCCGGATGGTGTTGATGGATAACTGGTCCATCTGTTGCGCACTGGTCTGTTGGATCACTGATGCTTGCTGGCTCACAAAGGCTCCTGTGCGGGCAGGAGGGTCCCGCAGTCCAAGTCAGGATTTAGATGCACCGGGGCTAGGCACCGGTAGGGAGATTTTACGTCAACTTCGGGCGGAATGTAGACTTCGACGGTTAAAGCACATTCATTCAATCGAGATGCGCTCGGCCCAGGGATTGGCAGCGGGGCGATTGGGGCCGGCGCCTTCACTCCCTGCGGTAGGTTCGGTCGGAGCGCCGGCCCGATCGGCGCCGGATCGGGCGGCAGTGTCTGGTGGAGAAGCTTCGTGCGGCGCCGGAGGAGCCTCGGCCAGAAGAACCGGACGATTCAGCGGCGGCGCGATGTCCCGGGCGTCGACCGGAAACAGATGCGCATGCTGCTCCGACCACTTCGCCGCGAGACCGTTGAGCGGGCTCTTGGTGTTGTATTCCTGATACGCGATCATGCGCCCGATGCGAATGATCAGGTCGTCGAGACCCTCCGAAGCGGCCCAGAAATCGCCGATGCACACAGTCGCTTCATCGAAGTTCGGGTGAAAGACCGGCGTCAGCATGCGGCACTGCGGCGCGCGGCGCGGGTAGCCGAGCGACAAATTCACTTCCAGATGGTGTATCGCACGCTCTTGAATCTCTCCGTTCGGAGCAACCACGAGGCCTTTCACGTGATAGACGAAACGGTAGACTTCGGGCGGCAAGCCGGCGGTTCCCGTAATCTGGATGAGCGGCCAGCCGAGAAAGCGCTGCTGCAGGAGATCGTGATCGAGCTTTAAGCGGCGGATGCGCGGCGAGAGCATGGGTTCATCTACCTGAGTTCGCTTACAAACCGAATGGCCTAAACATCCGAACAAGTCCAAAAGCGGCAAAGCACGTCAAGGCAAATTTCCAGCTCCAGGCGGGTATGACGGGCCAGGCGAAGCGGTTCCGACCGAGTGTGGTCCAATACGCGGTCGCAAAATAAGCCAGGACGAAGGGCAGCAAGAACGTGACCGCTGCGTTAAAGTGCAACGCCGCGGCGAAGTTTCCATGCAGCAGCTCGGCGATCGCGCGCGTAGCGCCGCAGCCAGGGCAATAGTGATGGGTCAGGGCGAAAAAAGGGCAGCGCGGGTAGAACGAGTACTCCTGCGGGGAAAAGCGGTAGAGCATCGCCGCGACGACCACGGCAGCGGCTGCCGTTAAATGAGCCGTGGTCCGCGCGGAAGTCATACCACGTAACCCGATTGCCGGCGCTTCATTTCATTGATCTTTGTGAAGTGATATTGGAAATACCACACGTTGAAAAAGAAGGTCATCACGCCGCTCAAGCTGAGGCCAATGGGCTCGGCGGAATTGAAGTGCTCCTCGATCGAGTCACGCATGGCGAACGCGCCGACGATCCAGACGATCAAAATCGCAAGGCTGATAATCCCCTGAATCCCTTGCAGCCCGCTATCCTCATGGCCCATGCGGGCCGCGGAGACGGCTCCGGATATGCCCAGCACAAAGGACAACACCCACAGGCCAAGCACAATGCCAAAATACGTGACGGCTTTGCTCCCCGGCTGGACCTTCTTGACCCAAACCGCTTGGACCATGATCCAAACCACGGAAAAGATTCCGCAGGTGACGATCGAAAGGAGCAGGCAAATGGCCCAGTGCAAATTGGGTGGTGACGGATACGGCGAAACCGCCGGCCCAGGGTACGCCGCGGGCGCAGCCACGGCAGGCTGCGGCACGGCCGGCACCGGAATGTTGCCAATCACCTGAGAGACCGGCACCCAGTCGGTAAGGCCTTCGCTGCGGCAAAGATCGGTCAGCAGGATATTTCCGGATGCCACGTATTTCTGCAGATCCGCGAGCGTATACGGTCCGTATTCCGTCGTATCGCGTTTGATGAAGTAGTTCATCCCCGCCTCACACTGCCGAAGAGTTTTACACGAATTGATTGCCTTCGGCGTCCTTGTTTATCACACAAATTTCAATGATGGCCCATGGCCAGCTGATCGCCGCGCCATAAAAACACGTCAGTAACGTCAGACAGAGCTGGATCGCGCCTTTTTTCGTGTAGCCCGCATAGAAGTTGTGCACGCCAATGGCGCCAAGAAAGATTCCTAGCAGCACGAACAGAACACGGGTCTTTGGCGCCGGCGGCTGATAATAGTTCACAAGCTGCGCGGGCGCATAACCCGGAGCCGACGGAGCCGGACCGAGCAGTGGCGGCGGAGCCACGCCGCTACCCGCCAAGGGCGGGGGCGGGGCCGCTGGTGGCGCCTGCGTTGCCGGAGAGAGGGTCGCCGGTGCGTCGCCTACCGGCGCGCGAAATGTGGTGAAGCCCGCGCCCAGCGAAGCCATGGGTTGGGGCGCCGCGGGGTTCGCCTGCCGCGTGACAACGTTTCCCATCATGTCCGTGGCGGTCACGGTGACTTTGGCTTCGTCGGCCGGAGCCGCCGAGCAACCGAACACCGTGCAGCCGCCATTTTCCGCAAAGCAGTCGGCATGATGCGGGGTCCCGCACCCCGGGCAGTCCTTGCGCTCTCCTTCCGCCTCTCCCACTTCGCTGCGGCAATACGGACAGATCGTGCTCAATTCCGTTGCCTTTCCTGGTAACGGAATGCGTAACGCCCGATCTGTACCACCGCGCCGCTCATGAGCACCTGCTGGCGTACGGGCTGTCCGTTCACATAGGTTGGCCCGATGGCCAGCAGCATGATCCGCGACCCGGCCAGTTCAATGATCGCGTGCTCCTTGGAGATGTTCGAATCCTTGAACAAATAGATATCGCAGCTCTGGTCGCTGCCCATCACCGTTCGCGGCTTATACAAAATGAATTGCTTGCCCGCGAGAGGCCCCGCGGTCACATACAGCCAACGATCCTTCAGCGCGCTTTCAACCAGCCCCACGCCCACGCCCGTCGCCAGCCCTACCAGCCCGAATCCCACGGCACGGCTGGGAGCTCCTCCGTGTGTCAGCAGCGCGATCGGATCAAAGAGAACTCCACCCAGGCCCGCTCCGATGACCCCGCCCAAAACTCCGTAAAGCGTCTTCTTGGCCGACAAGCCGATCATGCCGTAGAGAACTCCGCCCGCGGCTCCGAACACCATCCAAGCCAGGCCGCGTACGATCCAAAACGCGGGGTTGCGCTCCGTCTGCGCGCCCATTTCGGCGACGATACTCAGGCCGATCGTGAAGATGAAGCTGGCGGTGAAATGAAAGACGAAGCCAAGCGCGATGCCGGCGGGAAGACAGATTCCCCCGCGAACAAAGGCCTTTTTGGGGGATCGCTCTACGATGCTTTCCGCAATGCCGAAACCCATGCACAGCAGCGCGATGATGAGCGGGGTCATCAGCCAGTTGCCCCAGTGCATGCCGGTTTGGATGTTGTCGACAAACCACGGCTCGCAGATTCCCCAGCCGAGGAGCGCGCCAATCATCCCGGCTAGACCCAAATAGAACCAAGCTTGCAGCAGGATGCTGCCTTTTTCCTCCGCCACCTGGGTCATCGGGTCGGCGGGCTCGTTGATCGAACCATAGATCTTGGTCCCTGCGAGAGCCGGCGTCGCGGCCACTGCGCCGGCCTCGGGGGCCTGAACGTTCGCCAGATCGTCCAGCGTGATCTTGATCGTCTTGTCGCTATTTTCTGGGGGCATTGGGATCCTTTTGCGTTTTCTGATCCGCGGAACCGGCCGGGTTGGGCCCATCTGGCGGCGACGGCTGCACCTGTTGCGGTGTAAGTGCCGGCGGAGTCGGTCGCTCGGAACGTCGGAGCTCGATGGGCGGCAGGCCTGGCGCTTCAATGGCGTTCCCGTCCCGACTGAAATGGCCTTGCCGCACGGTTCCCGTGACCGAATCGATCACCAGAATGATCTCGCGCGGAAAGAACAGCCAAGCGCCAATAAATGCGATGGCTGCGAGCAACAGGTGCGAGGCGATCGTGAGCACCCAGCTGAACCAGCGCGGCGGGCCGACCTCACCTCCTGCGCCGCCTTCCGCTGCTTCGACCATTTCCTCCTCGTCCTCGGTTCCGCCAACCGGCTCGGGCTTGCCCGTCTCGCCGGCTTCTTCTCCGCCCTTATCGTCTTTCACGCGGATTTCTTCCAGTCGTTCGAGCCGCTCGCCGCACCATCCAAAACAGCCTTCTTCGTCGCTGTGCGGGTCGTACACCCAGGCGACCTGCAGCGGCGCCGAGAAAAAATTCTTGTGAATGAACGTGTCGTGGTCGGAAAGGAAAACGCCGAAGCCCGGGTGCGAGTGGTACCAGCCGACAATCCGCTCGTCGGGATAGTCCTTATCCTTTATCTTGTAAATGTGCTCCCAGGTGTCCTGCGTGAACGTCACGTAGGTGCCGGCTTGCGCCGCGTTTAATCCCGCGATGCGCGCCGCGATTTTTAACCCGCCGCCGTTTTCTTCGCCGATCAGCACGCCGCACACTTCGGTTTTGCTGTTCGAACGCGCGTGCTGCCGAATCTGGCGCAGCACTTCACCTTCGATCGTCACGCGCGGCTGTTGCTCCGATTTGCGCTTTCCCATGAGTCGCCTAGTCCGTCAACTCTTGTCCCAGCACGGCGGCCTTGTCTCCGCCGAGCACATAGGCTTTTTCGGCTTCGCCCGTGCGCACGCTGAACACGTCATAGAGCGGCAAGCCGATCTGATCGAGCTTGCGCGAGCCAAAAACCTCGCTCCCCGAATAGCTGTGAATCGTCTTCACCACGCGCATCTGCCCGTCTTTTGGGCAACGGCCTTCTTCGTAGCGGATTTTTCCGAGAGGAACAAACCGCTCTTCGCGCGTGCCGCACCGCGGGCATTCAAGTTCATGCACGATGTCCCTGCTGAATTCCACCACCACGTCGCTCGCGTGCAAATCCTTGGCGCCGAGCTGGCGCAGATCTTCGAGCGTCAGTTCACTCGATTTCTGCTCTAGTTCGGAAACGTCGGCAAAGGTGAAATGACTCAAGCAATCCGGATTCGCCGTGTACTCCACCTTATAGGAAGTATGCTTCAACCCTTCAAATACGAAGCCGCTGCCTGCCAGCGTCGGCATACCGTGCAGCAGTTTCACCGCCTCTTGCACCTCGATCCCGGCGATTACGGAGGAAATTGTCGGCGTGGTGGCCACCTTGCCTTCGGTATTCGCTTCTCGGAGCAGCAGATTGCAGGACATGCGTTGCTCCAGTAATTTCCAGTCCGTTTCGCCGAGCGTGCACTCGTAACAAGGCGCCGCTCCGGCCACAAACGCGCGCGCTACGCCGTTGATCCCTTCGATCGCGCCGTCAATCCACGGCCGGTTCATCTTCCAGGCCGCGCGGTTGATCCACAGCCGCGCTTCGCGGTTGTCAAGGCCGGCGATAATCACGTCGCTCCAGGCGAATAACCCGAGCCCGCAGCTCTGCACCACGTTCGCCACCAGCGGCCGCACCCGCGCTTCGGGCGCAATCCTTCGCAAAGTCCTCGCCGCCGCCTCGGCTTTGAACGCGCCCACATCTTCGCTGCCGAACAGAATTGCCCGTGAGAGATTGGACTCCTCAATCCGGTCCAGATCGACCACCACGATGCGTTTGAATCCGAGCAATGCGAGATTTTTCAGGATCTCGTTGCCGAGCGCCCCGGCGCCAACCACCAGCACTCGGGCCGCCTGCAATTTCTTCTGATCCCACCATGGAATCAGCCGGAACCGGCTGTAGCGGTCCTCGACTACCTCTTCTTCGCCGATTCGCACCGAGGGCGGCGGGGTCATGCCTATCCCGCCGTGATTTCCGGCTGCAGGCGGAGGATGTCTCCGTCCTTTACTCCAGCCTCGCCCAATGTCTGCGAATCCTGAATCTGCCGCCCCGAATTCTTGTGATGGAACTTGTAACTCAAAGGCGCACCGTCCGGCCCGTTGGTCGGCAAACGCAGCTTCTGCACCAATACCACGATGATCTTGTTGCAGGGCGCGTCGTCTGGAAGCTCCACCGGAACGCGCTTGTTTTCCGTCGAGTCATACACCGTCACGTTGATCGTCGCCATCGTCTGTTGGTCCCGTCCCAATCCTTCTCAATTAGGTTGCTTGCAATGTGCGAAAACACGGCGGTGCCGTGCGATTACTTTTTTGGCTTGTCCCTCTGCTCGCTCAGCTTCTTAAGGTACTGGTCCAGATAGTCCTTGCCGCCTTTTGAAAATTCCCAGTCGGTGTCTCTCCTGAGCGCCTGCGCTGAAACCGCAAAGTTCAAATTCTCCGCGTTGGGCTGATAGCTTTTATCGAGCGTCGAACTGACGACTCCCAGGAGATTTCCCTGTTGGTCATACACCGGCCCACCGCTATTCCCGGGACTCACGGGGGCAGAAATCTGCAGCGTGCCGTTGTCCATTCGCGAAATAATCCCGGTGCTAAGCGTGTATTTCAATCCCTCCGGATGGCCGATCACGTAAATCGTCTGACCTTCCCGGGGCTCCGCGATGGGTTGCACAAAATCTGCGTGACCTGAATGCCGCGGCATCCAGACCAGGACCAGATCGAGGTTGGTATGCCGCGCAATCACTTCCGCTCCAGCCCAGATACCCGAACGCAGCGAAAGCATGGCGCGGTGCTTGTCCTTCAGTCCCCACACGCCAACTCCGATCACATGGCGCGCGGTAGCGAACAGATATCCCTGGTCGGTCGCTTCAAGCAGCAGGCCCGCGCCAAAACTGTTCGAAAGCACTTCGCGCTTGCTGAACCAGGATTGCGCGGTAGGCGAAATCACCGCCACCAGCGGCTTGAGTTCGGAGGAAGCATCCGCGCCGTTCAGCTCTTTTGCGGCCGGCAGTGCAGGGAAGTCGGTCCGCTCGTCGAGTTCTGCCAATCCAGTCGCCATACCCGCAATCGAAGGCAGCGGACCCAGCGAAAACGCCACCACCGCAATCGCCGAAGTCAGGAATCCGCTGATGATCAGCAGCGTGGTCATAAACGCGGTCCAGGCATAGCGAATGCGTGGAGTCTGGCCCCGGAACGCTACCCTTAAAATGATCGTGATCAGGCACAGCAGAGGAAGGCAAAGCACCAAAAGGCCTACGGAAATGCGCGCCCACCAGGGAATCGCCGGAGGCAACTTGGGCTCAACACGGGGCTGGTCCGGCGCCGGAGCTTCCTTTATCTCCGTGATTTCACTGGGGCTTATGACGATCTTGTCCATCGGTCTCCAGGCGCCTCCGCTAGCGTCACGCGGCCTACTCCTGCGGAATCGCGCCCCGCGCCGTTGTCTGGGGACAGTCCTTCCCTGTGGAAAAATGGTGCAAGAGTATGGGTTATATACAGGTTCGCCGCGTAAAGCGCAAGGGCACGACAGTCCCGCTGTGCCTTGTTTTCCAGGGGATTCGAGTGCTTGTCTTTAAGGGTCCGGCTCGTGCCTGCTACGGAGGTGCTTTTCGCGAATCCTGGCTTACTGCGGCTGGTAGCTGCCGGCGGTGACCGGAGGCTTGCGGAACGTAAACGGGGCTTCCAATTGGAACTGGATTCGGATGCCCGGCTTTACTTGCACCTTGGCGGCGGAGAACGCTGCGATCACGGGCAGCGCCGCGCCGGCCGGCGCTCCGGCTACGGTATCCGCGCTGCTCGGCGCCTTCTTTGCCACCGCTTCCGCCTTGGTCGAAGCTGCGCTCTTCTTCTTCGTCAACTCGTTGGACTCTACCTCGAGCCGGCGTCCGTTGATGATCAGACTCACCAGCTCCAGGCTCACTTTGGCGTTGCCGTGGACGTGGCCGCCTTTTTTGAGATCATTCATGCGGATGTGAGCTTCGGTTCCCCGCGGAATCACCACCGCATCGTTGACCAACACCGACGGATCGACGCTTCCCGAGTACATGTCGCCGGTGTGCGCGTGCTTGGAGTTGATTTCGTCCGTAATGCGCACCGGAATCGTGAATCCTTCGGGCAAGGTGATCACCTCGATCTGCTCCGTCGGAATCGTGTCGCTTCCGATCACTTCCCGTATGGGCGCTCGGGCGGGCGGCTGGGCCGCATGGTTTTTGCCGCCGCCGCAGCCGGTGAGATGTGCGCCGGTTGAAAGAACCCCCAAAACGACTGCGCCTGAAAGTAGGAGGTTTCGCCTACTGATTTTGCTCGCGGCTAACATGGCAAGGTATCAGACCACCCGGTAAAGTTCGCCGCACATAAGGGAAACCATCGACTTCACGCGCTTTATCCCTTTACTCCGTCCGTGCAGCCGCGTGCCGATGCGGCCGGGCCTTGGCGGCAAGCGGCGAACAGGTTCGCATGCGGGTGTCCAGGTTACGATTCAGGAAGGCAGGGGCGTGACTTGCCGGCCCTAACTATTCGTCGCGCAAGACCTTGGCAGGATCGATCTTGGCAATTTTTAGCGCCGGGAGAGTCGTCGCTGCCGACACGACCAGAGCCAGAGCAATCACCACCGCAAATAACGTCGACGCGTCGTAAACGCCTATGCCGAAGATGACGCTGCGCATCGCCTGCAACGCTCCGGCAGATATCGCGAGACCCAGAACCGCACCGAGCGCCGCTGCGGCCGCGCCTGCGAGGCCCACCTGACACATGGCCTTTCGCAGGCTCGAACCGAGCGCCATGCGAATGCCGATTTCGCGCGTTCTCTGCGACACGATGTTCGCCACGAGTCCGAATATACCGACCGCACTCAGCAATAGTGCGAGAGCTGCGAGCGCGCCGAGCAAAGCCACTTCGATGCGCTGCGTGGCCAGTGTGCGCGCCAGCAGGTCCTTCATGCTGTAGAAGCCGGCAAATGGCAGGCTGGAGTCCGTACCCGCTAGTGCCCGCTGCATACTGCCGGTCAAGCCCACGACCGGGCCGGCTGTGCGCACGACCCAGTTCGGCTGGATCCACACATGCACGATCGAGAGGATGGGATGATTTTTGGAAGAGTGCTGATCAAGCTGCGCCGCGGGCACATATAGGGTCTCTTCGGTCTGCAGCGGCGCCACCGGGTCCAAGCCCGAAGAAAGCGGAACGTCAGAAACCTCTCCTACGATCCGCGTGTCCCGGTTGATGTAGCGGCCTACCGGATTGCCGCCACCGTAGAACTTGCGCGCGAAAGCTCGATTCACGACTGCTACGGGCTGCGCGTCGGGTCCATCCGCCTCCGTAAAAGTGCGTCCCGCGAGTAACGGCATCTCGAGCGTCTCGAAATAGCCCGGCGTGACGTAAACCCAATCCGCCCCGCCCTGGTAGCCGGCCTCCTTCCCGTCGCTCGCGGTGACCCGGTCGTTGCCGGTGAACTCATAGGGGAGGTTCGATCCGACCGCAGCGCTTCGGACGCCAGGGATTGCGCGCATGGCGGCGACGCTTTGATCGAGGAGCTTCCGGAAAGCGGCGGGATCATGGTAACGCACGTCGTCGAGGGAGGCCTTGGCCACCAAGAGACCTTCGGAATTAAAACCCGGCGGCAGTGTCTCCAGATGAATCAGGCTGCGAATCAGCAAGCCGGCACCGGCAAGTAGCACCACGGTCAGCGCGACCTCGCCAGCAATCAGCGCCTGCCGGAGACGAGGACTGCCGATAGCGGCCACGGTCCTTTCGGTCATCGAAGCGCGGAAATCCACTTTGCGCGCGGCAAACGCGGGGAGCATGCCGAACAGCAGACTGGTCATCACGGAAAGCGCCAGCGTGAAACCCAGTACGCGGCCGTCAAGCGAAACGTTGGCCACCGGAAGAAAGTGTTCGGGCAAGAGTGAAAAGAGCAGACGAAGCGCAAAGAATGCCAGGCCAACCGCAACGCCTCCGCCCAGCAGGGCGACCAGCAAGTTCTCAATCCAAAACTGTCTCTGAATTTGCCAACTCGAAGCTCCGAGGGCCATGCGCGTTGCGACTTCCCCCGTGCGCCGCAGCATCCGCACCAGCGTCAACCCTGCCAGGTTGGCGCATGCGATCAGCAGGATAAACCCGGCGGAAATCATCAACGTCAGGACCGGGCGGCGGAGCGAGGCAGTCTGGCCCTTCTGCAGCGGAACGGAGTAGTAGCTTACGCTCGCGCCGGGATTACCGTCCGAATCATAACGACTGGCGCGCTGCGACCAGGTGCGATTGATCTGGGAATCCGCTTCCTGCCAAGTAGCGCCTTCGCGCAGCCTGGTGACCACCTTAAAATTCGTACCCCTGCCTTCGCCGTCGCGGTCGGCTTGCAGCGGTGTGAAGACATCGGCGTCGAGCGGAGTGACTGCGCCTTGCGCTAGGACTCCAACGATCGTGTGCGGCTCGCCTTTGAGCAGAATGCTCCGCCCAACAATGCGGGGGTCGCCGGCAAAGACATTGCGCCACAGGTTGTAGCCGAGAACGACTGCCTTCGGTCCATGAGGGTGATCTTCATCCTCGGAAAAAGTTCTGCCTAGGACCGGCTGGAGCGCCAGGGCATCGAAGTAGCGTGCCGAAACACGTCCGTTGCGAGCGTATTGCACGCTCGATCCGGCCTTAAGGTTGACGCCCGTAGTGCTTCCCGCAAGCCCCGAAATCAGGGCTGGAACCTCGTCGCGCAACAGCTCCCACTGTTCTCCATTCAGGTTGTGCCGTTCATCGGAAGGCTTTGGCCCGGAGATGCGGGTATAGATGGTGCCCATGCGTTCCGGTTGAGCATAAGGAAGGTCCTTCAGCAGCAGAGCATTCACCAGCGAAAAAATCGCCGTGTTGGCGCCCACAGACAATGCCAGCGTCAGGAGCACGGTCAAGGTGAAGCCGGGCGACTTAAGCAGCATGCGGAGGCCAAAGCGGAAATCCTGCAAGAAGGTTTCAAGCCAATGGCCGGAACGCACTTCGTAAACCTGTTCCTTCACTTGATCGATGCCGCCCAGCTCGATCCGCGCCTCGCGTCGCGCGCGCCCAGTCGTCATCCCGGCGCGCACCTTCTCCTCGACCAGCATTTCCAGATGCGCCCGCAACTCCTCATCCAGCTCCGCTTCCACCCGCCCCGCCAGAACCAGGTTTTTCATCACACTCCGCAACTTTGCGAGAATCGGCATCGTTCACTCCGTCTAGGTGGTTTCCAAAGCCCGCCCAATCGCCCAG
>Ga0126370_10000443_pt1 | contig 17030 bp, 12 predicted proteins | sample PanSoiMetaPlot_3_FD_92586 | JGI IMG/M metagenome (GOLD analysis project Ga0126370, IMG submission 92586) | Tropical forest soil microbial communities from Panama - MetaG Plot_3 | ecosystem: Environmental > Terrestrial > Soil > Tropical forest > Bulk soil | place: Panama | collected 2016-02-17 | reverse complement strand
CTCAGCGGCAATTTGTTAATGCGCACGCCGGTGGCGTTGTAGATTGCATTGGCAATCGCCGCCATTGGCGGGACGCAGGCGATTTCGCCGGCGCCTTTGGCGCCGTAGGGTCCGGATCCCGGGTAACCTGAAACCAGAGTCGTTTCGATGCGCGGCATCATGTTAATCGTCGGCATGAGATAATCGACGAAGCTCGGGTTCATGGTCCGGCCGTCTTTGTCAAAGACGACTTGTTCGCAGAGCGCCTGGCCGATGCTCATAGCCGCGGCGCCTTCGATCTGACCTTCGGCGGCGGCTTTGTGGATCGGTTGGCCGATGTCGTGGACGGCGACGTATTTAAGAATCTTAACGTTGCCGGTGCTGGTGTCGACTTCGACGATGCAAGCGTGGGCGGTAAATGGCTGAGAGCTTCCGTGCGCCTTTTCCTCGGCCACCGCCGCGACATTGTCGAAATAGCCGCGGCCGATGACTTCGCCGATCACGTTGTGCGCGTTGGTGGCAACGGTCGCCAGCGCAACTGTTTTCGCCGGCGTGCCTTTGACGCGAATTTGTTTGTTTACAATCTCTAGATCGTCCGGGCTGCACTCCAACTGCGTTGCCGCCATTTTGAAGATCTGGTTGCGCGCGTCGATGGCTGCGAGTCGAGATGCGGTTCCGGAAACCAGGATGCCCCGGCTGCCGACCGTGCCCGCGTCCCACGGGCTGGCGTCGGTGTCGACATTGACCACGGTTACATCGCTCACTGGAATGCCGAGCTCCTCGGCGACAATCATTGGAATACCAAAACCGGGGATGGTGCCCATGTCGATCTTGCCGATGTGCACCGTCACCGAGCCGTCTTCGTTCACTTTAACGATCGAGCCGCCGCCGGGGCCGGCGCTTTCGATCCACGAACCGGTGGCGAGACCGATGCCCTGGTTCTTGCCGAGAGCGGGCGCAATGAGTTGCGCCCCTACCTGCTTGTAGCCGATTTTTTCCGCGGCGATTTTGATCGTTTCGCCGAGGGAAACATCGCGCAGCTTGGGCACGCCGACGATCTTGTCGCCGGCCTTCGGGATATTTTTCAGTCTGAACTCAATCGGGTCCATGCCGAGCTTGGCGGCGATAGAGTCCATATGCGATTCGACGGCGAACGCCGCTTGCGGGCCGCCAGGGCCGCGCACCGGGCCGCAGACCTGCTTGTTGGTATAAACGGTATAGCCGTCAATGTGACAGTTAGGCATCAAATACCAGCCGCCGAGCATGTTGGTGCAGCGGCCGCCGGCCTGGACGCCGAAGCCCGAGTAGCCGCCGGCATCGTAAAAAACTTTGCCGGTGCGGGCGACGATGGTGCCGTCTTTTTTCACACCGGTTTTAATGTACATGCGCGCACCGGCGCGAATGGTCGTCGAAATTGTTTCTTCAGCTTTGTCGAGGACGATCATCACCGGCCGCTTAGATTTGATGGCGAGGAGACCGCAGATCGGCTCGATGGCAGCGCCCGACGTGATGCCGCTGCCTTTGCCGCCGAAGCCGCCACCCAAGCCGGCGGAGATCACACGCACGTTGTTGAGCGGTAGACCGAGCATTTTCGCGGTTTCCTGGCGTACGGGGAAGGGCGCCTGGGCGTTGGCCCAGACGGTGAGCCGACCGTTGGGTTCCATCTGCGCCGCAGCGATGCGCGGCTCCAGATATTGCGGATGGATCATCTTGGTTTCGTACACTTCGTCGACGACGAGATCAGCTTCGGCCATCGCTTTTTCTGGATCGCCGACATGGACGACGGTGTGGCCGCAAATGTTTTTCATCTTTGCGTCCGCCGGAATGGTTTTCGGAAGCGGCATGTCGTCATGTAACACCGGCGCGTCCGGCTTGGTCACTTCTTCTGGGTCGATCACCACCGGCAACGGCTCGTAGACAACTTTGATTTTTCTGAGCGCCTGTTTGGCAATTGCCAGCGAGTCCGCGGCGACTGCTGCCACCGGGTCGCCCATAAATCGCACTTTGCCGCGCGCGAGAATATGGCGGTCGATGTAACTGCGGCCGTAGCGCACATTGGGCGCGTCAGCAGAGGTCACAACCGCATGAACACCGGGGAGCTCCGCGGCTTCGCTGGTGTCGATGCTTACGATTTTCGCATGGGCGTACCGGCTGCGCAGGATGGCACCGTGCAGTTGATCTTTGAGCATCAGATCGATGCCGTAAACGCCTTTGCCGACCACACGCTCGACGCCGCCCATCCTGGCGGGGCTGGAGCCAATAACTTTGAATTCAGCTTTTGCCATAATTAGTCTCTCCTTAAGATCGAATTCATGAACTAATCACATCCGGAAATTTGCTCTCGCCGGTGTTTTGTTTGAGGCCAAATCCGAAATTCGAATATCGAAATCCGAAACAAACGGAAATCGGAAAACGCAAAATTCAAAGTCCCAAAACCGGCCCGTTTAGAAATTTCTGCTTTTTGGTCATTTGTATTTGTTTCGGATTTAGAATTTCGTGCTTCGAGTTTTCTCCCTTCAGCTAGAGTTTTTGTGCCGCGAGCTGGATCGCGTCGACGATTTTGTTGTAACCGGTGCAGCGGCAGATATTGCCTGAAACGGCTTCTTCGATATCTTCCGGCGTCGGATTTTTGGTCCGGTCGAGCAGCGCTTTAACGGACATGATAAATCCCGGCGTACAGTAACCGCACTGTACCGCGCCGGTGTCGATAAACGCCTGTTGCACCGGGTGGAGCTTGTCGCCGTCGGCCAAACCTTCAACGGTAGTGATCTCTGCGCCGATGGCATCGGCCGCCATGGTTACGCATGAGTTGATTGGCTTGCCATTGTAGATCACCGTGCAGGCGCCGCACTCGCCGGTGTTGCAGCAGAGCTTGGTGCCTTTGTATTCCAAAGTATCGCGCAAAAATTCCAACAACGATGTGTATGCTTCCGCGCTAGCGCTGACGGATTTGCCGTTGATTGTCGTGCTTATTGTAACGCTCATTAGACTACCTCCTTGCCAGTTGCGGCTTTCCAGCTTTGTTCCAGACCGCGGCGGGTAAGAGCTTCGACGATCCAGCGGCGATACTCGCCGCTGCTGCGCTGGTCGTCGATGGGGCTCGATTCCGACGCGGCCGTGGCCGCGGCTTCTTTTACCAGCGTGGCAGTAAGCGGCTTGCCGCGCAGCATCGCTTCTGTCTTGGTTGCTCGAATCGGTGTCGGCGCAACGGCGCCGAGGCCAATGCGAGCGTCCTGTAAATTACTTTTCGCGGCATCCGGCGTGACAAGAACAGCAACGCCAACCATCGCAATGTCCATCGCGCCGCGCACGGCGTGCTTCAAATAAACACCGCGGCTTCCTTGCGCCGGATAGGGAACCTCGATCTCCGTCAACAGGCCTTTCGATCCAATGCTGCTCTTGCCCGGCCCCTGAAAAAATGACGCGAATGGCTCGATCTTTTCGCCCTCCGAGAATGCCAGCTTGCCCTTGGCTTCCAGCACAAGAAGAGGCGCCAGCGTTTCTCCTGAAGGCGATGCGCGGCAGATGTTGCCACCGATGGTTGCCGTGTTGCGGATCTGCAGCGACGCGAACTGGTGGCATGATTCCCAGAGAACCGGCAATCGCTCGCGCACCAGTTTATTCGTCTCCACCTCGTGGATTGTCACCAGCGGTCCGATGCGCAGGCTTGCGCCGTTTTCCTGTATCGCACCCAAGCCGGGGATTTTTTTGATATTCACCAGGCAGCCCGGCTCCTCCTTATATTTGATGTCCACCATGACGTCGGTGCCGCCGGCGATCACCTTGGCTTCAGCGCCGTATTTAGCCAGCAGGGACAGAGCTTCGCTTATCGTTTTGGGTTCAAAATAATCCATATTCGTTGCCTCACACCAAATAGACCTGTTTCGAAATTATCGCAAGTTCGAAAACTTTCATAGCTCAACTCGCCGTTCTATGGCAAGCTCCGCCGAGTCGACTTCAGGGTCTGGTCAAAGCCTTGGTGAGCAGATCAAAAATCCCTCTAAATCTCCCTTTAATAAGGAGACTTTATCAACCCACAACGTGAAACTGACTTTCACGTTAGCCTGAGATTACCTCTGAACTCTTTCCCTTGACGTCTGTCTTAAGTTCATTGTACGAACTTCGAAGGAATCTTTTGAAGAGAGAATAGAGCAGCGGTCGCAGGAAAATTCGGATCCGGAGGTAAAGGGTATGGCATCAGAACTCATAGAGGTCGTAAATCCAACAGCTGCCCGAGTTTTCAAACGGGGCAAGCTCGCTGCTAGAAGTTATGGCAGTTTAAACCGCAGGCGCATCGGTTTGCTGGACAACAACAAACCTAATGCGGACAAATTTCTTGGCTATGTCGGCGACCTGCTCAGACAACGCTACGACGACGTTGAGCTCATACCCAAACGAAAAATGACCCGCACAGGAGCGGATTGTCTTCAGGAGCTGCTTGACAGGTGCGACGTAGTCATCAACGCCTTCGCCGATTGAGGGTCTTGCACGTCGTGGAGTGTCCACGACGCCGTTCAACTGGAAAAGGCGGGCATCCCGACTGCCACCTTGGTGACTGATGAGTTTCTGGTGCTTGCGAAGACTGAATCTTTGACCCGGGGCATGAGCGATTTGCCGCTCATAAAGCTTCCTCATCCGGTGGGCTCGATTTCTCTCGATGCCTTAGGCTCCTTGGCGGAATCAACCATCGGTGCGATTGCGAACGCGCTAACAACCGGCACTGTTTACTTGGATTGTTCAACGAATGACGAAGGAAGATCTGATGGCGAGGCGCTCTCGTCGCTGCAAGTGCCGGCGGATCCGGGTCTGATGTTTCAATATTTCATAAACAGGGGTTGGTCGGATGGCCTGCCGATGCTTCCACCGACTCAAGCCGCAATTGATGAAATGATCGCAGGCAGCGGACTTGAAAAGGAACGAGTATTGGGCGTCATTCCTCCTCTAAATGGCATTGCGACGGTAGAAAAAGTCGCCGCCAATGCGGTGATGGCCGGTTGTTTGCCGGATTATTTTCCGCTTGTTGTGGCCGCAGTGAAGGGTGTGCTGCAGTTGGGATTTAATCTGGACGGAGTGCAAACCACGACCGGCAACGTCGCCCCTCTCATAATTATCAATGGACCGTGTCGAAATATCCTGCAGATCAACTATTCAAGCAACGTCTTGGGGCAGGGCTGGCGTGCCAACGCTACGATCGGTAGAGCCCTCCGGCTGGTGCTGAGCAACATCGGTGGCGCGACGCCGGGCTTGTACGACAAGGCCACGCTGGGTCAACCGGCAAAATATACATTTTGCGTCGCTGAAAACGAGGAAGATAATCCCTGGGAACCGCTCACCGTTGAGCGTGGGTTGCCGCGCGATACAGACGCTGTCAGCGTCTTCGGTTGCAGCGGCATAAACAGCGCCGTCGATATGGCGAGTCAGACGGCAAAGGGACTTCTCAAGACATTTGCTCTCACCATGATAGGAGGATTTACCAGCGGCGTGACCTCCACCGAGACGATGCTGATTGTTTGCCCGGAGCACGCGGCGATTCTGTCAGAAGGAGGCTACTCGAAGGCGGCGATTCGCGAGGAGCTTTTTACAGCGGCACGCGTTCCGCATGAAAAAATCTCCGATGAAAATCTGGAACTGTTGTCGAAGAGGAGACCATCTTGGTTTCAGCGCAGTAGTTCGTCGGAGGTAGGCGTGGTGGACCGACCGGAAGACATATGGATTGTAGTTGCCGGAGGAAAGGGAGCGAAATCAGCCTATATACCGGGTCGCACCGGCACCCATCTCCAGACAACTGTAGTCGCAGATCAGACGCGCATGGCCGCGCCGGTCGATTGTGATTGTACATAGTATCTCGCTTGGAGAGAATTTCTCATGCAGCGTTGCGTTGATCTTCTTGTCATGGTTTTTTTGCTCTGTCTGATGCCGGTTCCCGCCGACGCGCAGATCAAGTCGATAGTGATCGGTGAAGGGGTCCGCGGCGCCATGTACATGCCGGCGTACATCGCGGAGGAAAAAGGCTACTTCAAGAAAAAAGATCTCGATACGAAAATTGTGACCTTTAGCCGCAGCAACGACATCAATGCGCTGGTTTCAGGCGACATTCACTTCGATCAGACTTCGCCGGACAAGGTGATCCATAGCGCGCTGGGCGGATTCCCGGTGAAAATGGTGATGGCAACCACCCGCGGGTTGAATCTCGCCCTCGTCGTGCACCCATCGATCAAATCGGCCTCTGATCTAAAGGGCAAGTCGGTGGCGATCACCAGCTTCTCGGGACTTCCTTACACCGGTCTGCTCCTGTGTTTGAAAGAACTTGGCATGACAAAGGAGCAGGTCGTTCCCCCCAATATCGGAGGAAAAGCGGCTCGCTTCGAAGCTCTGGTGAACAACAGAGTCCCGGCCGCAATTCTCGATCCTCCGTATACGACCATGGCGGCCAAAGAAGGTTATAAGTTGATCGTTGATCTCGCGCCACTCGACGTCCCTTACCTGCGAAACATTGTCGCGGTCTCGGAAAAATCTCTGCGCGAGGATCCGCGCACGATATCGAAGTTCGTCGAAGCTTTATCGGAAGGAATTCAGTTCTATCGCAACAAGGCCAATAAAGAAGAAAACATGCGAATCTTGGCCAAGTATCTGCGCGTTCCATTGGATAAAAACCGGGCCATGGTTGAAGAAGGCTACGAGACCTATCGGGACATGTTGTTGAGAAAGCCCTATGCCGATCCAAGCGCGATGAAGATTCTCTTGGAAATCATCGCCGAATCCAATCCTAAAGCAAAGAACGTGAATCTCGCTTCCTTAATCGACTCTTCCTATGTCGAGCGGCTAGATCGGGAAGGACTTTTCGGCAAGTAGCGCGGGGGAGCACAGTCTCTGGTAAGCAGGTCAAATATTGAAGGCTTCTCATGAGCGAGCAAGAGCAAATTTCGCCGGTCATGCGCGAGCTAAGCGTCTACATCGCTTCGGCGCTGCGCCGGCCGCTTCCTGTTGCGGTGGTCGAAAAGAGCAAACATCACATACTCGATACGATTGCCGCGATGATGTCCGGGTCGCGCCTCGCGCCTGGAAGAAATGCAATCGCCTACGTCAAAACGCTCGGGGGAGTGAAGGAAGCTTGCGTGGTGGGGAGCAGCATCATTACCACTGCCGTGAACGCCGCGTTGGCCAATGGTATGCTTGCCCACGCCGACGAAACCGACGACTCGCATGCGCCGTCGTTGACTCATCCCGGCTGCGGCATCGTGCCGGCGGCTCTGGCTATGGCCGAGCGTGAGCGGCGGAACGGCGCGGCGCTTATCCGAGCCGTGACGCTCGGCTACGACATCGGCTGCCGGTTGACCCAATCCCTCGACGCTTATGAGTTCCGCAACGATGGCCATTCGACCCACAGCTTCGGACCGTTGTTCGGAGCCGCCGCGGCGGCCGGGGCGTTGGCCGGCTTACGGGAGCTTCAGGTGCGCCATTTACTCTCATTCGCAGCGCAGCAAGCGTCGGGCATCTCGTGCTGGATGCGCGACAGAAAGCACGTTGAAAAAGCGTTCGACTTCGGCGGGATGCCCGCTCGAAACGGCGTCACCGCAGCCACGATGGTTGCCCATGGATTCACCGGCGTGGACGACGTGTTCGCAGGTGAGCGTAACTTCTTTGTGGCCTACGGCCGCAAGCCGGATCCCAACGTGCTGGTGCGCGGTCTCGGCGCGACCTACGAAATCATGAATACCAATATCAAACGCTGGTCGGTGGGCTCGCCGATCCAAGCGCCCCTTGATTCGCTGCTCGATCTCATCCGGGAGCACCAAATCAAAGCCGAAGATGTCGAGAGACTTGTAGTGCGGGTAGCGCACCAGGGCGCAAACACCGTAGACAACCGTGCTATGCCCGACATTTGCATGCAGCATATGTGCGCCATCATGTTGATCGACGGCAAGGTCACCTTCGCGTCGTCCCATGACGAAAAACGCATGAGCGATCGGCAAGTGTTGGGGCTCCGCGAGCGCATCGAGCTTCGCGGCGACGACGCGCTGTCCGCGGCGATGCCCAGCCGTCAGGGAATCGTCGAGATCAGCCTCCGCAACGGGCGCCAGCTCCGGCAGCATACCAGGGCTGTCCGCGGGACGGCCGAAAATCCGATGACGCGCGCCGAAGTCGACGAAAAGAGTTACGATCTGATGGCTCCGGTCATCGGCAAATCGCGGGCTCGCAAGCTGTGTGACGCGGTTTGGAAACTTGAGAAGATGCGCGATGTTTGCAGCCTGCGCCCACTGCTCCGCGCCTGACGTCTAAGAAATCGGGGTGGGTAATTTACCCTAATTCCCTCGCGCCGCAATTGGCCAAGGTTCTTCATAATCCCGGATTCCGCAGTTGCCGGTGAAACAAAAGCGAGGCGCAAGCCTTCCGCCGCAACGGCAATGGGCCTCTGCCTCTAAGAAGAGTGGCGAGCAGCGTTGCGATGAGTTGAGTCGTCAAGCCGTTGAGGACGAGTGCCCCGTACCAAAAATGACTTTGAAACATCACGCTTCTGTGCCTTGCTACTCCAGGCTCACGCCTCGACTGCTTACGCCGTAACGTAAGTGCAGAATCCGGGATTAATTGTTACAGCGCGCGTCGCATCGCATTTTGCTCGTCTGAGCGATCTGCCCAGGTAAACGTTTCGTTGTCGCTACCCTGAAAAATTAGTTGATACTTAAACAACTCGCCTTGCAGTTTACACCAGGCGAGACTATAGGATTTCCTTAGCTCGATTACGTCGTGAGTATTTGAATGAGAACAGGAGACCTTGATTAATGAGACTGCCGCATAGGGATCCGATTCGTTTGGGTCCAACACCCTATGAAGTTTTTCAGGAGAAGGAAGGCATTCCTTCCGTCAAAGGGTTTTTTATTGAAGATCTGATGGACGTCGAGGTTAAACCGTGGGAGAGGATGGGCGCGTTGGGTTCGTATCTAAACCTCGGCGAGCAACAAGAGACGGACGCGTATATCTGTGAGCTACCGCCTGGAAGCCAGACGAAAGCGCAGCGGCATTTGTTTGAAACGCTTGTTTACATGCACAAAGGCCGTGGCGCGACGACGGTGTGGTTCGAAGAGTCTGCCAAGCAGACTTTCGAGTGGAGCGCGGGAGCGATCTTCGCCATTCCGCTGAACGTTTCCTATCAACACTTCAACGCTTCCAACGAGCCGGTGCGTTTTCTAGCCGGTACAAATGCGCCGCACGTGATCAATCTTTTCCACAACGACGATTTCATCTTCCGCAATCCTTTCCAGTTCCGCGATCGGTTTCGTCCCGAGCGCGAGTTCTTCCAGGAAAACAAACGTCTCACCGTGCGCTCTTGGGAAAGCAACTTGGTTCCCGACGTAAACGCATTCGCCCTGGATGACTATCCGATGAAAGGCAAAGGCGTACGCATCATGCGATTCGGTTTGGCAGGAACGACCTACGGCTGCCATATTCAGGAGTTTCCGGCAGGAAGCCGCAGCCTGTTTCATCGCCACGGCCCAGGTGCCATCGTCACCGTCACGCAGGGAGAAGGTTTCGCAATGGTGTGGCGCGAGGGTGAAAAACGGACACGTTTCGAGATCAAGCCAGGCTCTATTTATTCGCCCGGCGATCTCATGTATCACGGCCATTTCAATACCGGGCCCACGACGCTGCGCCACTTCGCGATGCGCGGTCGAAGCCCAAAGTACAGCCAAGACCGTTACCGCACAAAACTACATGAGATGATCCCACTCGATGAGGAGCCGCCGGAAATTCATCCGGCATATCTCGAGGAACTGAAACGCAAGGGAATCAAGGGCGAAGTTCAGTTAGTCGAAGAATAGGATTGTTTAAGGTTGGGAGAAGCTAAAGAAAAATTGGTTCCAATTGTTCAAACCGTTCAAGCTGTTCAAATCGTTTAGGGAAGAACGCTGAATGGAGTACCAAAGCAGCGCAAGTAGCACAAAGGGAAATTTGTGCCTCTCCCCTGTTTCGGGGACAGTTCGTGCGGAAGCAAACGGCAACCAGAATCGAACGAAGAAATTTTTGCCGCAGCAAATAACGAAAGAACATATTCTGTACTGAGGAGAAGAAATGTCAGAACTCGCATACACCGATTTTCGGTCGTTTATAGAAGAAGCAAAGCGGATCAGTGACTACCGGGTGATCGAAGGCGCCGATTGGGATGGCGAAATCGGCGCGCTGGTTGAGTCCACGGCGGAGCTCGTGCCGCAGCCGCCGATGTTGCTCTTCGACAAGGTTAAAGGTTATCCGGCGGGCTTCCGGGTTTGCAGTCTTCCGTACGCAGCTTACAGGCGCGTGGCTCTGGCGCTGGGTCTTCCGACGGACAAACCGAAACTTGAAATTTTACGCATGGCGGCGCGCAAGGTGAAATCAGCGCAACCGATCGCGCCGAAAGAAGTCAGTACCTCGCCGCTGTTTGAGAACATATTGAAAAACGCCGACGTCGATCTGCTCAAGTTTCCAGCGCTACGTTTCCATGAGAACGATGGCGGCCGGTATTTCGGACCGGGCGGTGGATTAATCAATCGTGACCCTGATTCAGGTTCCGTAAACACAGGAACCTACCGGATGCAGCTTCACGACAGGAATACATTGGGTTTGTGGATGAGTCCCGGGCAAGACGGCCGGCAGATTTGCGCGAAGTATTGGGAGAAGGGCAAGAGCTGTCCTGTAGTCGCAACTTTCGGTCAGCATCCGTTGGTGTTTATGCCGTCGTACACGAAGTTTCCGTTTGGCTCCTCTGAAATGGAGGTCTCGGGTGGGCTCATCGGTAAACCGCTTGAAGTCTTGCGCGGACCCATCACCGGTCTGCCAATTCCCGCGTCTTCGGAAATCGCTATAGAAGGAGAAGTCCCACCGCCGTCGGAAGAAGCGCGCGATGAGGGACCGTTTGGCGAATGGCCGGGCTATTATTCCGGCGGAACTGTTGGCACCGGCGACAAGCAACCCATTGTTCGAGTGAAAGCGATTTATCACCGCAACGATCCGATCCTCGAAGATGAGGCGCCCCTCTGGCCGGGCGCAGTGAAAATGGATCTGCACATTTCAGCCGGAGTTTTGTGGGACCAGCTGGAAAGCGCCGGCATTCAAGACATCGTCGGGGTATATAACCACACGTCCTATCTGACGGTGGTCTCCATCCGACAGAAATACGCTGGTCATGCCAAGCAAGCCGGCCTCGCGGCGTTAAGTTGCGCGGCTGCTAATCGGAATGGCCGCTACGTCGTTGTCGTCGACGAAGACATCGATGTGACCAATGTCAAGGAAGTGCTGTGGGCGATGATGACACGGGTCGATCCGCCAACCAATATCGACATCATCGATGGATGCTGGAGCACACCGCTGGACCCGCGCATGCCGCCGGAGAAAAGGGAAAGCCGGGACCACACCAATGGCAGGGCAATTTTCTATGCCGTCCGGCCTTTCGCATGGCGGGACAAATATCCGAAGGTCAGCCGCTCCAGCCGCGAGCTGCGCAAAAAGACGATTGCGAAGTTCAAAGGGATCATTCCGTTTCCGGGAGTGTAAAGTGAAATGGAAGCTCGGCCCTCACCCTAACCCTCTCCCCGAAGCGGGCTAGGGAACAAGATAATGCGTGGGATGTATTTATGATCACCAAAGAAGAAAACGAGCTCCTTACCCGGACCGATCCGGGAACTCCTTGCGGCGAACTTTTGCGGCGATACTGGCAGCCTGTCGCACTGGCCGAAGAATTGCCTGCGGGAGGGGCGCCCCTGAGTGTAAATATCTTGGGCGAAGAATTGGTTTTATTCCGCGACGACAAAGGGCGCGCGGGGCTCTTGGGAATTCACTGCTCCCATAGAGGCACGAATTTGAGCTACGGGCGAATTGAGAACGGTGGACTTCGTTGTCTGTATCACGGCTGGTTGTATGATGTTAACGGACGCTGTCTCGAACAGCCTGGCGAGCCTGGCGGTGGCGAGCATCGTGATTCCATTTGTCATCTTGCTTATCCGTGCAAGGAAACAGGTGGAGTCGTTTTCACCTATATGGGGCCGGGGGAGACTCCGTTGATGCCTAACTATGAATTTCTCAAAGCTGATCCCGATCATCTTTACGTTGCGAAGATTTTTCATGAGTGCAACTATCTCCAGGCCAACGAGGGAAACATCGATCCGGTTCATCTCTCTTATCTCCATCGCTTCCTCGAGAATCGAGAGGAACAGTATAGAGGGGTGCGGGGCGCCGACGAATCCCATTATAACCTTGTGGCGAGAAACATCGCTCCCACCATCGATGTGGAACTAACCGATTTCGGCGTGCGCATCTACACGGTTCGGAAACTAGCAGACAACAAAGCCTATCTGCGCGTCTCGTACTTTATCTTGCCCAACTTTAGCGCCTTTCCCGGCCAGACTGGAGGCGAGGGTTACTCGGTCAATTGGCATGTTCCCATCGACGACAGCCATCACTGGAAGTATACATTTGTCTTCAGCTCCGGGCGGCCTCTCAAACAAGAGCTGCTCAACAGGGAACGCTCCGAGTTGCAGTCCGACTATAGATTGGTGCGCAACCAAGCCAATCGCTACTTGCAGGATCGGGAATCGATGAAGACCAAAACTTATGCAGGTATGGGTCATGGCTTTCAGGCCCACGATGCCTTTGCCACCGCGAGCCAGGGCACAATCCAGGATCGCACGGAAGAGCATCTCGTTTCCTCGGACAAAGCGATTGTTGCTGCGCGCAAGCTTCTGGAGAAAGCGATCAGCGATATCCAAGAAGGACGTGAACCGCCCCATGTAGTCAGGTCACCGAGTGAAAACCGGTTCCCCCACTTGCTCGTGGTCTCAGATATGATTCCCGACACCAGCGACTGGAAGGAATACACCAAGAGGCTGGCCGTTGAAGCGAGGGCAAGACTCTGAGTCCAAAATTGCGCATGGGTATGGCAGGCCTCGGAGTCGCGAGCACGCAAATCCTGCCCGCGGTCTCTCGCTTACCTTACCTACAAATCACCGCCGCGGCCGATTTACGCGCGGACGCTTTGTCAAAATTCCGCAAGGAGTACGATGCCGCGGCATTTAGCAGCGTCGAGGAAATGTGCCGGAGTTCGGATGTCGACTTCATCTACATCGCGACGCCAAATCAGCTCCATGCGGAACACGCCATTACAGCGGCCACGCATAAAAAGCATGTCATTGTCGAAAAGCCCATGGCGATGTCGCTCGAAGAATGCGAAACGATGAATGCAGCCGCCGAAAAATACGGTGTAAAGCTGCTTTGCGGTCACACACACAGCTTTGATCCACCGATTCGCAAAATCCGCGAGATCGTAAAGAGCGGCGAGCTGGGCAAGCTCTGCATGATCAACACGTGGAACTACAACGAATTCATGTACCGGCCGCGCATGAAACACGAGCTGGCGACGAGTCGAGGCGTGGTGTTAAATCAAGGTCCGCATCATGTGGACATTGTGCGCCTCATCGGCGGCGGCATGGCACGGAGCCTGCGTGCCATGACCGGCATCTGGGATAAGGCGCGCGGCTATGAAGGAAGCTATACGTGTTATCTTGAATTCGAGGACGGCACACCGGCGACGCTTGTCTATAGTGGCTATGGTTTTTTCGACACGGCGGAGTTGTTCAGCTGGGTTGGGGAAGGAGGACAATACCGGGAACCAGAAACGAACCTAAAAGTGAGAAGACGACTTCGAGAAGTGCGCAGCGCTGAAGATGAGGAGCGGCTCAAGGAGGGCATGCGTTTCGGCGGCCGGCGCGAAGGTGAATACAGCCATCTCTGGAGTGGCGAGCGAAAACAACCGTTCTTCGGATTTACGCTGGTGAGCTGCGAGAAAGGCGATATTCGCCAGACTCCGACGGGGCTGTTCATTTACGGAGAAAATGACAAGCGAGAAATCGATCTGCCGGTGGGCAGCCGGGGGCGCGAGGCGGAAATTGAAGAGCTCTACAATGCGGTGGTACATAAGCGTCCCGTCTTTCACGATGGCCGGTGGGGCGAGGCAACGCTGGAGGTGTGTCTAGCGATGCTCGAGTCGGCGAAGGAACGGAAAGAGATTTTACTCTCGCATCAGGTGCCGAGTCCGGAATAAAGCGAAGTCCAGAGTCTCGGGTCTCGCGTTTGACATTCACGATGCGGAGATTAACTCGCGCAAAATGAAATAGGTCAGAAAGGAGAGAGCCGCACGATGCTTACAACGGAAGAAAATGAGAAGCTAACGCGCGTGGGTCCGGGGACACCGGCGGGAGAACTGCTGCGCCGCTATTGGCACCCTGTTGCCATCGCAGCGGATCTTTCTGAGGAGAATCCTGTGAAGTTCGTCAGGATTCTTGGTGAAGACCTGGTGTTATTTAAAAGCAAGAGAGGAGAGGTGGGTCTTCTGGAAGATCGTTGTTCACACCGCGGCGCTTCACTTTCTTACGGCAGAGTCGAAGAACGCGGCATCGCATGCGCTTATCATGGCTGGCTGTATGATACGAAGGGCAATTGCCTGGAGACTCCGGCGGAACCGCCTGCGAGTAAATTTGCGCTCACCGTCAAACACACCGCCTATCCTGTGCAAAAGCTCGCGGGGCTTTACTGGGCCTATCTCGGGCCGGAACCCGTACCCGCGATACCAAAATACGATGTCTGGGCGCGCACCGACGGCTGGCACTGGCTGCGTGCGATGCCGCAGCTAGACTGCAACTGGCTGCAAGCGATGGAAAACTCTGTGGACACGGCGCATTTGCATATTCTTCATCAAGAGCTGGTCACCGACGGATTCAAAGTCACGAGCACAACGCGCGGCACCATCGACAACTTGGTTAAATATGAAATGGAAGAGTTCACCCACGGTATAATCAAGCGGCGCTATTTCAGAGATGGCAAGGTGGAAGAGCATCCGTTGCTCTTTCCCACCGTGCTGCGGCAGGCCAACCGCACGCAGATCCGCGTGCCCATCGACGATACCCATACCTATATCGTTTACGTACACTTCGTGCCGGATTCCGCCGAGCCGCGTCCAGCCAACGGCGAGGTGCCGGTTGTTTACCGCAAGCCTTTCAAAAATCCAGTCGGCGCGCGCCACCCGTTTACCAAATTTCGCCTTGATGAAGTCGATGCGCAAGATTTTATGGCATGGGAAACCCAGGGGCCGGTCCTCGACCGCACGCGCGAGAGGCTGGCGGGGTCGGATCGCGGCGTCGTCATGTACCGCCAGATGCTGGCACGGGAGATCAAAAAAGTGCAGCAGGGCGTCGATCCAATGAACGTTTTTCGCGATCCCAACCACGGGATTATCGATACCCGAATGGACAAGTCCGTGGAAGCCGGGAAAGCGGGATCCGTGCACTACCATGTTCCGCCGAAAACTTAGCGCGCTGCGCGCGCGGTTCAAAAGCATATCCTGAGCCCGTCGAAGGGTTCAAGAGTTCAACGTTCAAGGTCTCCAGATGCGGCGGCCCAACCAGAGGGCCGTAAGTGGCAAAGACGAAAGTAGCGGTTCCAATCGTTCAAGCCCGTTCGTTTCATCGAGATTGGATTCGGAATAATTGGCCACGGTTGAGCTGGTTGGGGCACGTGAAAGTTCGTCATGCCCGTGCAAACGGGCATCCAGGTTTTGGGCGTCGGTCGTGAAGCAGAGCCTGGATTCCGCCCTTCGACGGCGCTCAGGACATGCTTTCGCAGGAAGGACAGATTAGAGAACAGTCAACTTGAGCCGATAATTGCCAGAGCGTCGGGGTAATTCATTGGCCGGCATGGCTGAGAAAAACGGGATGGTAGTCGTTATGCGCCTCAGCCTTTTGCTATTCGCGCTACTACAGAGCTTCGGTTTTTCCCACGCGGCCGAATCCAAGCCAGCGTGGCAAGTTGATTGGGAAAAAATCGTTGCTGCGGCAAAAAAAGAAGGCGAGGTGCGGTTGTGGGGCGATCAAGAGATCACACATCCTGACATCGTTGCCGCTTTTACCAAAGAATACCCTTTTATCAAACCTGTGACGGTGAGCGGCCGGGTCGGCGAGCTGATGCCGCGCATCATCGCTGAGCGCAGAGCGGGCAAATATCTGGCAGATCTATACAGCGGCGGTTTAGGAGGCAGATCCTTTTTCGATTTCCTCAAGGCTGGTGTCCTCGATCCAATCAAGCCGCTTCTGGTGTTGCCTGATGTCGTTGACGGATCAAAATGGCTTAACGGCGAACACTATTATGCCGACAGCGAAAAGCGGTTTGTATTCATGTATGAGGGCAGCGTGGCGGGCGTCGGTCTTCACTACAATACAAAGTTGGTCGATGTCAAGGAATTCAAATCGTACTGGGATCTTCTGAATCCAAAATGGAGGGGGAAGATACTTCTCTACGACAGAGTGGGTGTTGGCTCTCCCAGCGTGGTGAGATTTTACTATAACTCCCAACTAGGTCCCGATTTTCTCCGCCGGCTCTTGACCGAGATGGATCTCACCGTGTCACAGGACCGACGCCAGTCGAGTGATTGGTTAGCAGCAGGAAAATTTCCCATCTGCATGGATTGCGGCGATACGGATCGAGCGAAACAGCAAGGTTTGGCCGTTGACGAGTTTCCCCACGCCAACCTCAAAGAAGCGAGCTACGAAATCGGCACGAGTGGCAATAGCGGGCTGGCTTTGATCAATAACGCGCCCAATTCCAGTGCTGCGCGGCTTTTCATTAACTGGTTTCTCTCGCGTGAAGGTCAAACCGTGTGGCTGACGGTCATGAACACGAAGGTCTTGGAACCCTCGGATTCCATGAGAGTAGACATTCCCAAGGACAAAGTCTCAGCGCCGGCGCGACGCGAAGAGGGCAAAAAATATCGCGTCACAGGTTTTCTCGACCCCGATCCGGCGGAAAAATTGTTTCGCGAATGGTTGAGTAAAGAGAAACGGAAATAGTTGTTCAAATCGTTCAAACTGTTCAAGCCCCCTCCTTCATCCTCCCCCGCGTCGCGGGGGAGGAAAGAGGTGGGGGTTTGACCTGCTTGAACGGCTTGAACGTTTGGAACCGTTTGAACGACCTGTGGAGGTTACGATGTCTGCCTCGCCTGATTACGAACCAATCGAGATCAACGCATTTTTCCG
>Ga0126370_10000442_pt1 | contig 17038 bp, 11 predicted proteins | sample PanSoiMetaPlot_3_FD_92586 | JGI IMG/M metagenome (GOLD analysis project Ga0126370, IMG submission 92586) | Tropical forest soil microbial communities from Panama - MetaG Plot_3 | ecosystem: Environmental > Terrestrial > Soil > Tropical forest > Bulk soil | place: Panama | collected 2016-02-17 | reverse complement strand
CACAAAGCCTTTATTCGGGAGTGAACCAGATTCCGGATACTCGCAGTGCTTGAACTTCAGTTGATCGAACCTACCACGGGGATTATTGCACCCCTGGCAATGATCCCCACTTCCTTCGCGCCAGGCAAGCCGGCCTGAGCATCCTCTTGACCCCGGGCGGCAATCGAATTTATTTTGGAAGGGTCCAAGCCGGGAAATGAGCACTCGAGAAGCCGCAAACGCCCGAAGGTCTGCCGCTACGTGGCGGGTCCTGGTGTGTTTCCTGCTGGCCGGGCTGTTTCTCTACAATCCCTTCCTCGCAGGTGAGCGGGAAAACGGAGGCTTGGCCGTTTGCCATCCGGCAAGCCACCGCGCTACGGTCGGTTCGTCCGAGCTCGAGCAGTTTCCGCAGCGGCATCAAGTTGTAGCGCCCCTGCCGGTTCCGGATGCCGCGCGATCCATCATGGACCCGTCGGCTGCGGCCCCTTCCTCGGCCCTTCCTGCCGCCGATCGCGATGAGGTCCTTCCTCGAGAGACATTTTTCTCCTCGACGCTCGCGTCCCGGCCGCCCCCGGCTGTCTAAGTAGCATTCCCCCCATCCAGTAAGTGGAATATTCCGGGCGATGCGCGATCGCCCGGCGGCCGACTCTAGGCTCTTCGGAAAAAATCTCTGGCGACCGGCTTCGGCGCCGAGCCGAGCGAACTCTGCACGCGATCGGAAGAAAAAATGACGAGCAAAAAATTGCTGGGCGGGGCCATCGTGGCCCTGGCGTTGCTGGCCGGAGGCTGGCGATGGTTCAGACGCGCGGGCGAAGCTCGCGATGCGAGCCATGCCTTGTCGGGCGATGCCGCCATCGCCGCCGTGGTGAAGGTCGAGCGCGGTCCCCTGGACGACACGTTGACCATCTCGGGCGAGTTCAAGCCGTTCGAGGAGGTCGAGGTTCACGCCAAGGTGGCCGGGTACATCCAGAAGATCTACGTCGACGTGGGCGACCACGTGACACAAGGCCAAACGCTTGCGATGCTCGAAGTTCCGGAGCTCGCAGCACAGCTGAGCGGCGCCGACGCCGCCGTGCGCCGCGCCAAGGAGGACATTCGGCGGGAGGAAAGCGACCTACAGCGCGCACAGTCGGCTCACGCCGCGGCCCATTCCATGTACATGCGATTGAAACAGGCCAGCGAGCAGCAAAAGGGTTTGGTTGCGCAGCAGGAGCTCGACGACGCCGAAGCCAAAGACCTTGAGACCGAAGCGCAGGTCAGAAGCGCCAAGGCCGCTCTTTCTGCGGCCGAACAACAAGTGGAAGTTTCGGTCGCGGACCAAAAGCAGTACCGCGCCATGTCCGGCTACACGCGCATCGTGGCGCCCTTCACGGGTGTCGTGACCGTGCGCTACGCGGACACCGGTTCACTGGTTGCCGCGGGGACCTCTTCGAGCACGCAGGCGATCCCCGTCGTGCGCATTGCCGAAGTGTCGAAGCTGCGGTTGGTGCTGCCGATTCCAGAGTCTCTCGCGGCGCAGATTCACCTGGGCGATCCCGTGAACGTTCGCGTCCAGGCGATCGGCCAGGAGATCGCCGGAAAGGTTTCACGCTTCTCCGATTCGCTGGACATGGAGACCCGCACCATGCAAACGCAGATCGATTTTGATAACCGGAAAGGCCGGCTGATGCCGGGCATGTACGCCGAGACGCGGCTCGTGCTGGGGGCAAGGGCCAACGCCCTGAGCTTGCCGCTCGAAGCGGTCACCCAGAACGGAACGACGGCGACGGTGCTGATGGTCACGCCCGAAAGCACGGTGGCCGAACGCAAGATCACGCTTGGCATGGCCGGCCAGTCACGCGTCGAAGTGCTGTCCGGGCTCGTCGAGGGCGACCGCGTGGTGATCGGACGCCGCAGCCAGTTCCGCGACGGCGAAAAAGTCGAGCCCAAGGAAGTTGCACCCCATGCCGCGACAGGAGGGGCAAGCTGATGGCCGGCTTCTCGATCCGCAATCCCTTCTTCCTCATTGTCTGTTGCCTGATCGTGGCGATTGTGGGAACCGTAACCCTGGTGCGCATGCCGGTGGACCTGTTTCCCCCCATCAACATTCCCGTGGTGGTGGTCGCGACGTTTTATTCGGGCATGCCGCCACAGCAGATCGAAACCAACATTACCAACCCTTTCGAGCGTTTTTTCACGCTGGCCAGCGGAGTCGACCATATCGAATCGCGCTCCATGCCCGGAGTGAGCCTCATCAAGATCTATTTTCAGGCGGGAACGAACTCTGACGCCGATCTGAGCAGCATCTCGAATCTGGCGATGGCCGACTTGCGCCGCCTTCCGCCCGGGACCTTGCCTCCCGTGGTCCTGAAGTTCGACGCTTCGAGCTTGCCCGTATGCTTGATCACCCTCAAAGGGCAGGGACTTAACGAGACCGAGCTGCAGGATCTTGGCCGCTACAACGTGCGCAACCAGATTGCTAACGTGCCGGGAGCTTCGGTGCCGCAGCCTTTTGGCGGCCGCTACCGCCAGATCATGGTGTACGTGGACCCGCTCAAGTTGCAGGCGCACCAGTTGAGCCCCATGGACGTGGTGCGGCAAATCAACGAAAGCAATCTGATCCTGCCCGCCGGCGACGTGAAGATCGGGCCTTTCGACTACAACCTCTATTCGAACAGCCAGGCGCCCACGCCCTCCGCGATCAATTCCATGCCGCTCAAGACCGTCGGCCAATCGTCGGTGCTGGTGGCCGACGTAGGCAAAGCCGTGGACGCGCAGGCGATTCAGACCAATGTCGTGCGCGTGGACGGGCAGCCCTCGGTCTACCTGCCGATTTTGAAGCAAGGCGGCGACACCAACACCATCGCTGTCGTAGAGGGGATTCGCGACGGGCTGAAGCACCTGGTGGACATTCCAGCGCAGCTCAAGACGCGGGTGGTGTTCGATCAATCCGTTTTCGTTCGCACCGCCATTTCGAATCTGCTGCGCGAGGGCGGCATCGGCCTCCTGCTGACCGGGCTCATGATCCTGCTCTTCCTCGGCAGCTTGCGCGCCACGGCCGCCGTTTTTCTTTCCATCCCGCTCTCGGCGCTGGCGGCCTTCCTGGCGATCGGCGCGGGCGGGGGCACAGTCAACACCATGGTGCTCGGCGGGATGGCGCTGGCCTTTTCGCGTCTGATCGACAACTCGGTGATCGTGCTGGAAAACATCTTCCGCCATCTGGAGATGGGGGAAGCGCCCGAAGTCGCCGCCGAAAAAGGCGGCCAAGAGGTGGCCTTGGCGGTGCTGGCGGCCACCATCGCCACTTCGATCGTCTTTTTCCCGGTGGTCTTTCTCTACGGCGTCAGCCGCTTTCTGTTTGTGGCATTGGCTGGCGCCGTGATTCTGTCGCTGTTTGCTTCCTATGTCGTGGCCATGACCGTGGTGCCGCTGTTTTGCGCAAAACTCATGCAAAAGCAGCAAGCCGACGAGGAGCTGGGCGAAGGCTCGATCGAAGCCCGCATGGGAAAAATCTCCAAAAAATTCGACGGCTACTTCAACCGCATGCTGGCGCGCTACGACGGGTCCCTGTCGACCGCACTGCTAAGGCCTCTTTCGACGGTCGCGGGCCTCGCCGGCGTTTCACTCCTCTGCCTGGCCATGTATCCCCTGCTCGGCGTGTCGTTTTTCCCGCGCACCGATCCGGGACAATTTGTCGTCAACCTGAAGGCACCCACGGGAACGCGCGTTGAACGGACCGAAGAGTACGTCAAGGAAATCGAGGACATCGTTCACCAGGGCGTTCCGAAAGACGAGCTCGAGATCATCGTCGCCAATATCGGAGTGACCACGGATTTTTCCGCCATCTACACGCCCAACGCCGCTCCGCATACCGCGTTCGTCCAAGTCAGCCTGAAGGAAGGCCATAAGATAGGCAGCTATGAATACATGAGGCGGGTGCGCGCCAGACTTTCCCGCGATCTGCCGCAAGTCTCTGCATACTTTCAGTCCGGCGGCCTGGCCGACGCCGTGCTGAATCTGGGCTTGCCCGCGCCCATCGACGTGCAAGTCAGCGGCAGCAACATGAAGCAGACCTATGCGGCCGCGGTCGAAATGGCGGCGAGAATCCGCCGGCTCGACGGAGTAAGCGACGTGCTGATTCCCCAGGACATCGACTATCCGGCCCTCGAGCTGGATGTAGACCGCGAGAAAGCCAGCCAACTCGGGCTCTCGCAAAAGGAAATCGTCGACAACGTCATCACCGCGCTGACTTCGAACGGAATGATTGCGCCGAATTATTGGATTGATCCGGAAAGCGGCAATCCCTATCTCCTGACGGTCCAGTATCCCGAGAACGCCGTGAAAACCCTGACCGACTTGAAGCAGATCCCCCTGCGCGGCCTAAGAATCCCGCAGGCCACTTTTCTCGACAGCGTGGTCAAGGTAAGCACGATCGCCTCGCCGACCGAAGTGGACCACTACCAGTTGTTTCGCGTGATCGACTTATACGTGGCTCCCAAAACCGAAGATCTCGGCAGCATCACCGGCCAGATCGAGAACGTGATCAAGACAACGAAGATGCCCGAAGGCGCCCGCGTGACGCTGCGCGGTTCGGTTGCAGGCATGCGAGCGTCGTTCCGAAGCTTCGGCATCGGACTCGTCCTGTCGGTCGTCCTGGTGTACCTGGTTCTCGTGGCTCAGTTCGCCTCATGGACCGATCCCTTCATCATCCTGCTGGCGGTTCCGCCGGGTCTGGCCGGCGTGCTGCTGTTTCTGCTGGCTACGCACACCACACTGAACGTCATGTCGCTCATGGGCGTGGTGATGATGGTCGGCATCGTCGTTTCGAACAGCATTCTCATCGTCGAATTCGCGCGTCATCTCCACCGCCAAGGACGGCCTAGGGGCGAAGCGGTCTCGCTCGCTTCCCGGCTGCGCTTGCGGCCGGTGCTGATGACTTCCCTGGCCACTTTGCTCGGATTGATTCCGATGGCGCTCGGTATGGAAGCCGGCAGTGAACAGTACGCGCCGCTCGCCCGCGCGATCATCGGCGGGCTGATGGTCTCGGTTGTCGTGACGGTCTACCTCGTGCCCGCGGCTTATCTCGTCTTCGACCGCAACGACCGACGCGTCCGGGAGGCGCGCGCCTAATGGACCGGAACCCCTTCGCAACGCTGCTTCCCCGGCTGGCCATCTTGCTGTTTCTCGTGGCACCTCTGCGCGCGCAGTCGCCTGTACTTCCGGCTGCCCCAGTCGCGACCGCCAACCCGCCGGGGCCAGGTGCTGCGGCGTCGCCAGCGCTCTCGCGCCAACAGGCCGAGGCGCTGGCGCTCCAAAACAACCCGCAGATTACGATGGGCCGGCTGCGCATGCTCCGAGCCGCGCAGGCTGCGAGAGAACAGCGGTCGGCTCTGCTGCCGACGGCTTATCTGAGTCTGACCGGCGTCGATGCCAGCGATCGCGCGCGCATCGCTGCGGGCAGCCTGAATAATCCGATCATCTATCCCCGGGTGGCGACTGGCGCCACCGTCAGCCAACTGGTCAGCGACTTCGGCCGTACCACGAATCTCGTTTCTAGCGCCAAGGCCTCGGCAAAAGCCGAGGAGGAGAGTTCCGCCGCGACCACGGCGCAGATCGTCATGGCCGTGGACCAGGCGTTTTATAACGCGCTCGAAACCAGGGCGCTGCTGGAAGTCGCCCGGCAAACGGTCGAAGCGCGTCAATTGCTCGTGGACAAAGTCAGCGCGCTGGCCCAAGCCAAACTGAAGTCCGATCTGGATTTGAGCTTTGCCAACGTCGACTTGGCCCGCGCCAAGCTCCTGCAACTGGAAACGCGCAACAATGCGGACGCTTCTCTCGCCACCCTGTCCGCGCTTTTGGGCTACCCCGACCAGCAGAACTTCGATCTAGTGGAATCGCAGCGCGAACCGGAAGAGCCCGAACCCGACGTCACCCCGCTCATCCTGGCGGCGCTGCGGCAAAGGCCGGAGATTCTCTCCCTGCAGGATCAGGTCGAAGCCGCCAAAAAATTTGGCCAGGCCGAGCACGATCTTTCCAAACCCACCGTGAGCGCCATAGGCACGGTCGGTGTGGCGCCGGTCAGAAATGAAAATCTGCCCAACTGGTACGGCGCAGTCGGCGTCAACGTAAACGTTCCCCTGTTCAACGGCTTTCTCTACAACGCGCGCGCCAAAAGCGCGGACCTGGAGACAGAACTCGCCCGGCAGAAATTGCTGGACGAGCGCAACGAGATCGCGCGCGACGTGCGCACTTCCTGGCTCGACTCGGAGCGAGCTTTTGAACGGCTCAGCGTGTCCAAACAACTGCGCCAGCAGGCGGACCTGGCCTTGCACCTCGCGCAGTCACGCTACAACCTGGGCCTAGGCTCGATGGTGGAACTGGGTCAAGCCGAACTGCAGAAGACCGAAGCCGACATCGCGGCCACCGATGCCCTCTACCGGTATCGCCTGGCGCGCCTCGTGCTCGCCTACACCACGGGCGCACCCAGGTAGGCCAAGAGCTGGCAAGACTCGGCCTCTAGCGGCCGGTTTTTCAGGCGGCGCCTCGCCCGTTTCTCTTGTCGAACCTCTTGTTAAAGTTCTTTTTGGCTTTGCCTAGCGCTGTCGCTGCTTCAAATCTAACTCCAGCCTCGTCAGCGACTTCCTTTGTAACAATTGCTGTTACCGGATATTCATATTCGTTTGACACGGCTGTAAGACGCCGACCCTACGGTTACGTCCGCGGGGTAAGTACGCATTCTCACCAGAAATTCCAGCTTGCAACTTGCAACACGGAAGGGTGACCGCTTGCGCGGTCAATAAGAGAGGAAATGAAAAAACTAGCAGCGATCGTACTTTCGTTTTTCCTGATGTCTGGGGCGGCGTTTGCGGACACACCGAAAGACGGTGACCCGCAACCTGCGGAAAATACCAAAAAGAAGACCACCAAGCCACCCGCGAAGTCCGCGACGGCGGTTCTGGCTGAGCAGCTGGAAGCGCTCCGGCAGACACTGGAGGCTCAGCAGAAGCAGATCCAGCAATTGCAGGAAGAGTTGACCCGTCGCGATGCGCAGATCGGCGATGCCAAAAACGCCGCGGCTGCAGCCGACGCCAAGGCCGCCGAAGCGAACAGCAAAGTCGCCGAGGTTGCCACCAGCACGGCCGAGGTGAAAACCACCACGACCTCGCTCAGTTCCGACGTCGCCGATCTGAAACTCGGCAGCGATTCGCTGAAGGGAGCGGTGCAGGACACGCAGAAGAAAATCATCGCCGCCGAGTCGCCTTCTTCGATTCACTACAAGGGCATCACCATCACCCCGGGCGGTTTCTTCGCCGCGGAAACGGTTTACCGCACGCGGGCGGCCAGCGCCGACGACAACACCCCGTTCACGGGCATTCCCTTCCCGGGCAACAGCCTGGCCAAGGTTTCCGAATTCAACTTTGGCGGCCGCCAGACCCGTCTGAGCCTGCTCGCCGAAGGCAAGCTCGGCGCTGCCAAGTTGAGTGGTTTCGTCGAAGCCGACTTCCTCGGCGCCGGTACCACCTCGAACAACCGCCAGAGCAACAGCTACGTTCTGCGCGCTCGCCAGGCATTCGGACAAGTGGCATTTGACAACGGCTTCTCCATCACCGGCGGTCAAATGTGGAGCTTGGCCACGGAAACCCGCAAAGGGATCCTCAACCGCCAGGAAGCCACGCCGCTCGTCATCGACCACCAGTACAGCGTTGGATTTACCTGGGCGCGGCAGTACGGATTGCGCTTCGTCAAGAACTTCCACGACAAATTTGCCTTGGGCGCCTCGATCGAAGGTCCGCAGACCACCGTCGGCGGCCGCGGCTTTTCCTCCTACCAAAACACCGCTTCGAACGGCACGCTCACGGCTTCCCAGAATTTCTGGGTGAACGCTCCCGGCGCGAGCGGCGGTTTGTACAACGCCTTTGACGCCACCGGCTATACCGCCAACAAGGCTCCCGACTTCCTCGTCAAGGCCGCCTTCGATCCCGGATGGGGCCACTATGAGGTGTTCGGTATCCTGAGCCAGTTCCGCAACCGCATCTATCCTTGCGCGCTGAACACGCCGGCCGCGAGCACCACCGTCGATCCCATTACCGGCGACACCACGGCCGTCGTGAAATACGCGGCCGGCAGCGCGCAGGTAACCTGCGCCGAGTCTGCAGCCACTTCGCCCTCGGCAGCGGGTGCTTTCAACGACTCGCGCACCGGTGGCGGCGGCGGAGCGAGCGCCCTTCTGCCCTTCAGCAAGAAGCTGGACCTGCGCGCGAAGTTCACGGGCGGCAGTGGTATCGGCCGCTACGGTTCGGCCCAGATCGCCGACGTGACGGCGCGTCCCGATGGCACGCTCGCTCTCATCAAGAGCGCGCAATGGCTCGGCGGCTTCGAACTCCACCCCAACGCCAAACTGGATGTTTACGGCTATGTCGGGCAGGAGTACGGCGGGCGCGCGGGCTACACCGGCTACACCACGGTGCGAATTGCCAACACGCCCTTCATTCCGGCGTCGAACGGCCAGACCGTTTCGGCCGCCATCACCACCATCACCGTCACCAGCACCGCGGGCGGTTACGGCTCTCCCGCGGCCAATAACTCGGGCTGCTCGACCGAAGTCGTTCCCACCGGTACCGGCACGCCCGGCGCCGGCGGCACTTGCGCTGGCGATATCCGGACCATCACCGAAGGTTCCTTCGGCTTCTGGCACAAGGTGTATAACGGACCCAAGGGCGGATTCCGCTGGGGTCTGCAATACTCCTACCTGACAAAGTCCGGTTGGTCGGGCGCTGGCGGCATCACGCCCAAGGCCGTCGACAACATGCTGTTCACCTCGTTCCGCTACTACATTCCCTGATCGGAACTCTGGATCGGGGCTTAGCGCGGTTTGACGCGAGAGTGCGGGGCGGCGCCAGAAGGGAAAAAGCGCCGCCCTTCGACTTTGCTGGTTTGTGAAAAAGCTCCCTTCATCAACTTCCAAGTCCATAAATTTCAGTCGGTTATGGATTCAACCAACTCTGAACGACTTGTAACAATCCCGTAACAATCAATGCACAAAATTCTCGTAATGGATGGGTTCCCGACCTGGTCTAAAAGGATCGCCCGCTCAACCGAGCGAAGCGTGTGGAGAGGCAGAAAAATGAAACGATTGTCAGGTTTGTTGGTGCTAGCTCTTGCACTGGCTGGCGTCATGGCCGCACAGAGCGGATTGATGATCACCGGTGCGGGCGCGACTTTTCCCAACCCGATTTACTCGAAATGGTTTGACCAGTTTCACAAGGCAAATGGAACGCAAATCAACTATCAGCCCGTTGGTTCCGGTGCAGGCATCAAGCAGGTTACCGACGGAACGGTAGATTTTGGCGCTTCTGACGGGCCGATGAACGACGACCAGCTGAAGGCCTACAAAACGAAAAACGGCGTCGGGATTCTGCATTTCCCCACCGTACTGGGCGCGGCCGTGCCCACTTACAACATTCCCGGCGTGACCGGCTCTCTCAATTTCACTCCCGACGCTTTGGCGGGAATTTTTTTGGGACGCATCGCCAGGTGGAATGATCCGGCCATCGCCAACGCCAACAAGGGCGTGAACCTTCCGGCCAACGACATTGTCGTCATCCATCGCTCGGATGGCAGCGGCACAACCTACATCTGGACCGACTATCTGTCGAAGGTCAGCTCCGACTGGAAAGACAAAGTGAGCAAAGGCACTTCGGTCAACTGGCCGGTCGGTCTTGGCGGCAAGGGCAATGAAGGCGTAACCGGCTTGATCAAGCAGACTCCCAACTCCATCGGCTACGTCGAATTGATTTATGCGGCGCAGAACAAAATTCCCTATGGCACGGTGAAGAATCTAGCCGGTACCTTCGTGAAAGCCGATCTTGCCAGCGTCAGCGAAGCGGCTTCAGGCGCTTCGAAAACCATGCCCGAGGACTTCCGCGTTTCCATCACCAACGCGCCCGGCAAGAACGCCTATCCCATCTCCAGCTTCACCTGGCTGCTGATCCCGGAGAAATTCAAGGATGCCGCAAAGCGCGACGCCTTGAAAAACTTCGTGAAGTGGGCGATCACGGACGGACAGGGAGACGTTGAAGCGCTGTCCTACGCCAAACTTCCGAAAGAAGTGGTCGACAAGGAACTGAAAGCCTTGAGCAAGGTGCAGTAAAACGCAAGCGTGGCCACTTCTTCCATGAACGTTCCGAGCGCGAGTCCCGTCGCGGACTCGCGCTCGTTTATTTCGCGCCTGCGCAACGGCGACGAAATCGCGCGCATCGTCACCTTCATTTTTGCGGCTACCGTCGTCCTTCTTACCGTTCTCCTGGTTTACGAGTTGTGGATCGCCTCCTCGCTTCCCAGGCAAAAGTTCGGTTTTGCGTTCCTGATTACCAAGTTGTGGGATCCGATTGCGGAGCAGTTTGGCGCGTTGACCTTCATCTATGGAACCATTGTGACTTCCGCGGTGGCGCTGCTGATTGCAGTTCCCCTGGGAATCGGGGCGGCGATCTTTTTAGCCGAGCTCGCGCCGCAAAAAGTGTCCGATCCCCTGCAATTCTTCATCGACCTGCTGGCGGCCGTACCCTCCGTTATCTACGGCGTGCTGGGCGTCTTTATCGTGATCCCGATAATGCGGACCGTCATTGCTCCCACGTTGAAGGCTACCCTGGGCTTTCTGCCCCTCTTCCAGGGGCCCGCCTACGGAGTCGGCTTTCTTACCGCGGGCATCGTGCTGGCCATCATGGTCATTCCCTACATCATCTCCGTTTCGCGCGAGGTCCTGCTTTCCGTGCCGCGCGACCAGCGCGAAGCCGCGCTGGCGCTGGGCTCGACGCGCTGGGAAGCGACCTGGAAGGTAGTGGTTCCCTTTGCGCGTACCGGCATTATGGGTTCGATCTTCCTGGCGCTGGCGCGGGCCTTGGGCGAGACCATGGCGGTCACCATGGTCATCGGCAATACGCCGTCCATCAGCGGTTCGCTTTTCGCCCCCGGCTATTCGATCGCAGCGGTCATAGCCAACGAATTCACGGAAGCCACGGGCGACGTGTATATCCAGTCGCTGATCCAGCTGGGGTTGGTGCTTTTCCTGCTTACGTTTATTCTGAACGGTCTGGCCCGGCTGCTCATGCTGCTGACCGCCTCGCGCGGCAGCGGAACGGGGCGCGCATGAACGCTCGCCTGAGATGGCGCAAGCTTGTCAGCGCTTTCATGCTGACCATGACCGGTGTGTGCGCCGTGGTGGCCGTTTCCGTTCTGTTTTTTATTCTGGGCTATCTGGTCTTTCACGGCGGGCGCTCGATCAACTGGGACTTCTTCACCAAGCTCCCGACTCCGGTCGGCGAGACCGGCGGAGGGATGGCCAACGCCATCGTCGGCAGCGCCAAGCTGCTCTTCCTCGCCAGCTTGTTCGGCGTGCCCATCGGATTTTTTGGCGCCATCTACCTGGCGGAGTTCAGCGGCTCGAAGACCGCCTTTGTGGTGCGCTATGCGGCCGACCTCCTGAACGGCGTGCCCTCGATCGTCATCGGCATTTTCGCCTACGCCCTGGTGGTTCTGCCCTTCAAGCATTTTTCCGCCTACGCCGGAGGCTTCGCGCTGGGAGTCATGATGATCCCCATCACCTTGCGCAGCACAGAGGAATTTCTCCTGGGCGTACCGAACACGCTGCGCGAAGCGGCCATGGCCTTGGGCGCCAGCAAATGGAAGACGATCGCCACGGTCATCGTGCCCGCCGCCTATCGCGGCATTCTCACCTCGGTTCTCCTGGCTTTTGCCCGCGTGGCCGGCGAGACAGCGCCGCTGCTTTTTACCGCGTTCGGCAACCGCTATTGGAGCCCCGGCTTCAACAACCCCATCGAATCGCTGCCGCACATGGTCTATATTTACGCTATTTCGCCCTATGAGGACTGGCAGCGGCAGGCTTGGGCCGCCGGCCTGGTGTTGCTTGCATTGATTCTGATCGTGAACATCGTCGCTCGATTTATTCTTGCCCGCGGGGTGGCAGTCCAGAGGTCCTAACCATGTCTTCAGCGAGGTCGGCAGTGACCGTAAATTTGACACCAACGAGCATCGCGGCGGCCAATCGGGAAACAGCGGCTACCGCGCCCATGCGCATGACCGTTTCCAAGGTCAACTTTTTCTACGGCACCAAGCAGACTCTTTTCGACGTCAATATGAGCGTCGCGGCCAATCGCGTTACGGCCTTGATCGGTCCGTCCGGATGCGGCAAGTCCACGCTTCTGCGCACCTTTAACCGCATGCACGAAACCGTGCGCAACGCGCGCCTGGAAGGAGAAATTCTCCTCGACGGGCAGAACATCCTTTCCCAGGACGTTACCCTGCTTCGCCGCCGCGTCGGCATGGTCTTTCAGCGTCCCAACCCGTTCCCCAAATCCATTTTCGACAACGTCGCCTACGGCCCCAAAATCAACGGCGCCAAGGAGCCGATTGCTGAAATCGTCGAACGCAGCCTGCGCCGCGCGGCTCTCTGGGACGAAGTGAAGGACCATCTCCACAAATCCGCTTACGAGCTTTCCGGCGGACAGCAACAGCGCCTGTGCATCGCGCGCGGACTAGCGGTCGAACCCGAAGTCCTGCTCCTGGACGAGCCTTGTTCGGCTTTGGACCCCATCAGCACCGCGAAAATCGAAGAGCTGCTGGTACAGCTCAAGGATTCTTGCACCATCGCCATCGTCACCCACAACATGCAGCAAGCCGCGCGTGTCAGCGACTTTACGGCCTTCCTGCTGGTCGGCCAACTCGTAGAATTCAATCCCACGCCGCAGCTTTTCACCACGCCTTCCGATCCGCGCACAGAGGCGTACATCACGGGCCGTTTCGGATGAGGAAACTATGGAACGTCACTTTGAACGCGATCTGAACGAACTGAAAGAGCGTCTGCTGTGGATGGGCAGCCTGGCCGAGCGCTCCGTGCATCAGTCCGTACACGCGGTGCTCGATTCCGACGAGCAGCTCGCCAAACGCGTCCTAGAAGAAGAAAGCGCCATCAACGAACTGCAGCTGGAAATTGACGACCGCGTGGTCCAGCTGTTGGCGCTGCATCAGCTGATGGCCATGGATCTTCGCTTCGTGCTCGCGGTATCGCGCATCAACAACGACCTCGAGCGCATCGGCGATCAGGCCGTAAACATCTCGCAGGGCGCGCTGAGAATCCTGCGGCATCCTCGCGTCAAGCCTTATGTGGACCTGCCGCGAATGAGCGAAGTTGCCGAAGAGATGGTGCGCGACTCGCTGAACGCCGTGGTCCGCCGCGACGTGGACCTCGCCCGCAAAGTGCTCGAGAGCGACGACAAAGTCGACCATTACCGCGACCAGATTTTCCGCGAGCTGCTTACCTACATGATGGGCGATTCCAGCGTGGTCTTTCCGGCCTTCGAGTTGATCCTGGTCGCCAAGAATCTCGAGCGCATCGGCGATCACGCCACCAACATTGCCGAAGACGTCATCTACATCGTCCAGGGACAGGACGTCCGCCATCCCGCGGTAGACCGCCGCTAGGCGTTGCCTGCCCCGCGGGCCTCGCGTCGCCGTCTTAACACCAGGAAAGCGAGCGTGCCGCAAGCCGTCAGAGCGGAAATCCATCCGCCCAGGGTGCGGTCTCCGGTTCGTATAAACCGCAGCTCGATCCGCGATTCCCCGGCCGGTACTTCGACGATCATCTGTGCCGTCCCCGGCGCTCGCTCGATCGCAGCGGCTCTCCCGTCTACCGTCGCGCGCCAAGCCGGGTAGTCGAGCAAGCGCATGGCCAGGCGCGCTGGACTCGCCGCATGCACCCGCAGCACGCGCTGTTCGGCCGTCCACACGTCCGTGAAAATCTGGACATCCGGCTTTTCGTCAGAGTGCTTGCCTCTAGAAACCGGCCAGGCCCGCAAACGCTTCTGCGGCAGTTCGCTGCGATCGTCCCCGAGGGGATCGTACTCGTCGGTCCCCTCAAAGCCTTCACCCGAGGCGATCGCCGCCTGGAGGGTCGGCATGTCTTCGGTATCCCACCAAGTGTGTTTCACAAGATAGCGCCCGCAACCGACGGTTAGAATCGCCGCGGCCACGGCCAGGACCCAGTTCCACTTGCCTCGGGCCATGGCGGCCGTAGAGAGCGCCGCGAAAACCGCCAGCACCGACATCCACCGCCACGGGAATTGCACGAACCGCAATTCAGGCAGGTAGCTCCAGACCGCGTAGCTCAAAGGCAGCATGAGCAGCAGGACGGCAGAGGCCAGCGCGCCAGAAGCCAGCAGCGCGCCCTTTCTAAGCACGTCCTTGCGCGTCCGGATCGTGCAGTAGACGGCAACCGCCATGACCCCGACCCAGGCCAGCAGCACCACGGCCATATTCGAAGCCACGCGATTGAATGCGTCGTGCTCGGCATCGCTCGTTCGGGCGTAGAGGAAATTCTCGGCCGGCCGCAGTCCGCCGGCGAGGGCCCCTGCAATCTGCACCCAGCGTTGTTCGTAGATTGCGGGAATCAGGTAGAAGCTCGCCAGCGCGAAGCCCACCAGCATGCCCGTTCCGCCCCACCCAACCGGCCGGAACGAACGCCCCGCGATCGCCGCCAGCACCAGGAGAAACGCCGTGCCGTAGGTCGCAATCACGGCGGCCGGCGCATTTGCGAGCCACACCGCGCAAAACGGAACCGCCAAGCCTACAACTTCCGCAAAACCCGGCGCCGTCCCGGACTCTCCTAGGTAGCCGCAAATCCTGAATACTCCGAGGAAAAGCAGCGGATAGAAGGCCATGGCCAGAAGCTCGGCGAAGTCGCTGCGCGCGTAGACGATCAAGAGCGCGTAGGGATTCGCCGCGAAGCAAGCCGCGCCCAAAAGAGCGCCTGGCCTTGAAGCGACGCACCTGCGCAGCAGCGCGTACATCGCGACGCCGGAAAATGTCTCGACAAACACCCAGAACACGGCCGCTACGGCATTCCAGGGAACGATCTTTCCGAGCAAGGCTCCTAAGAGCCACGAGAGCGGCGGGTAGAAAACGAATCGCGGCTCGCCGTACCCGAAATTCGCCCACTCCGCCCAGCGCGGGAGCGGAATTCCCTGCTTCCACTGCCCGGCGGCGTCGAGCCATGAGGCCATGTGGAAGGCGATGTCGTGCCCGGAAGCGGTGCCCAAAAAAAAGAAAGGACTGACGACGGCCGTTGCGGTCAGCAGAGACACCGCGACCGCAGCCGCCCATTCTCGCAACGAAAATCTGCCACCAGTAGGCTCGGCACTCATCGCGCGCTTGGAATTGTAACCGTAACGGAAATGCCCGAGCGAACTCAGTTCGCCTTTTCGTTTTTGTAGATCACGCCTTCCTTCATCACGAAAAACACGTGTTCGGTCGCGCGGATGTTTGCCACAGGATCTCCCGGTACCGCCACCACATCGGCCAGCTTTCCGGCCTCGAGCGTCCCGATCTTGTCGGCCAGTCCCAGCAGCTCCGCATCCGCGGAAGTTCCGGCCTTCAATGCCGCGACGGGCTTCATGCCGAGATCGACCATCTGGTGGAATTCTTCCGCGTTGCGCCCGTGCGGATAGACTGCCGCGTCGGTTCCCAACCCGATCTTTACGCCCTTGGCTAAAGCCATTTGAAAGGTTTGATGGATTCTGGCAATCGCCGCTTCGGCTTTGGGCCGAATCGCCGGCGGAATCGCCACCCCCTTCTGTATCTGCTCGGTCAATCCCTGAACCGCCATCAGCGTCGGCACGTAGTACGTGCCCTTCTGTTTCATCAAGCTCAAAGCCTCGTCGTCCAGAAACGTCCCATGCTCAATCGAATCGATTCCGGCGCGAATCGCGCGCTTTGCTCCCTCAGCGCCGTGCGCGTGGGCGGCCGTCTTCAGGCGCAGCGCGTGCGCCTCGTCGACGAGCGCGTCCAGTTCCGCTTGCGTCAGCTGCGGAGTGTCCACGGCGTCGGCAAGCGAAAGCACACCGCCCGTGGCGCAGGTCTTGATGACCGTGGCGCCGTACTTGTGCGCCAAACGCACCGCGCGCCGCGCTTCATCGGCGCCGTTCACCACACCGTCTTCGGGTCCTCTCTCCTTGCCGAGCGCGCCTTCGCGAAATCCCGTCTCGTCGCAATGTCCGCCGGTGGCACCGATGGCATGCACCGCCACCAGCATGCGCGGACCCGGCACCACGCCCCGGTTGATCGCATTGCGCAATCCGGCGTCCAGATAGTTTCCCGAGCCTACGTCCCGCACCGTGGTGAATCCGGCAAGCAGCGTGACCCGCGCGTTTACGCTCGCTTCGAGCGCCATTTCCGGTATCTGCTTTTGCAGCGAATCGAGCATGGCGCGCGTGTAGTCTTCGCGATAGTTCATGGTGACGTGCGTGTGCGCGTCGATGAATCCCGGCAGCAGCGTCGCGTCGCCGAGGTCAATGGTCTCGGCACCCTCGGGAACGCTCGCATTCGCTCCGACCCCGGCTATTTTCCCGTCGCGCACCACCACGAGGCCCGGCATAGTCAACGCATCGCTTTTCCCATCGAACATGCGCGCGGCTTTGAGCACGTAGCTTTTCGCAGTCTTGTTCTCTTGCCCGCCGGCAGCTACCGCCAGGATCGCAGCAACCGCTACCGCCCAGGCCACCCGACGCATCATGTGCTTTCTCCAGGTCCGAATTCGGAAAATCCGAAGGCCCAAAATAGCCCTTCAGCCGCAAATGTCAAGCACGGGCCGCCGGCGGCAGTGGATCCTGGCTCCCTCTGGAACTCTTACCAGCAATTCTCGCTGCGCGAGACGCGCAAGCCCGGCGGTGCCAGCCGCCTGTTTTGACCATGGCGTGAATCGAAACAATTCGTGGCCGGCTGCGTTGGCATTTGCTACCCTTGAGCGGGTTGCGCTTAGGTGGAAGTGACGCCCGGTAACTGCGCCCTCGCCGGTTGCTTCCTCGCTTTCCTACGCGGCCCGCATTCTTCGACCGTTCGTGCTGTGAGGGCCAATGAAGTTCCACTCTTGTGCCAAGCCGCGCTCCTCGCGCGGTCATCATTCCCGTTTTTTCCCGACCCATCGGCGCGACTACCTGGAGCGACGTCGCTTGTCTCGCCATATTTCGAACGTACTGATGATCGTGGTGTTGAGCCTGGTCATCGCGGGCTT